>Ga0193737_1000006_pt1 | contig 62276 bp, 73 predicted proteins | sample L2m2metaG_FD_165510 | JGI IMG/M metagenome (GOLD analysis project Ga0193737, IMG submission 165510) | Soil microbial communities from a riparian zone of the East river system, Colorado, United States - L2m2 | ecosystem: Environmental > Terrestrial > Soil > Riparian zone | place: USA: East River... | reverse complement strand
TGTCCGTTTCCATCATTATCCTGGCCGTCTCCACATATCTCCTGTTCGGGAACTACTGGAGGAGATTGATTGTTGTCGTCGCCCTGTGGGACATCATCCTGTGTGACATCACCTACATTACAATTTTCATCAATCTGTCCGTTTCCATCATTATCCTGGCCGTCTCCACATATCTCCTGTTCAGGAACTACTGGAGGAGATTGATTGTTGTCGTCGCCCTGTGGGACATCACCTACAGTACAGTACTCATCAATCTGTCCGTTTCCATCATTATCCTGGCCGTCTCCACATATTTCGGGCCTTGCAACCTTTTCTTGAATCAGACTGTCAATAAGCTGATTAATCATCTGATTAGTATTGGAATTCGGATCTTTCTTTTCAGTAGTAGGAAAATAATCGTAAATAACTTGGTCGGCAGCCGATTTGTAAAAGGGATTACTTTTCGCGGCACTTTCAGATACATAATTAAATGGCAATCCTTCCGAGTTTTGGATTAGCTGAGGAATTGACAGATTAAATGAAAACAGTATAGCCAATATTGCTGATACAAGCAAAGGCTTTGAATTCGGAATTCTCTTCATTTGAAAAGAGTCACCGCCAAAAGATCATAAGTTATCATGAAGACTAACAAAACAATGAAAGGCTTGGATACTGGGTAAGACGTAATTTTATGTCTAGTAACTAGTTTTTTTACAGAATACACGTTTTGATACTTGAAAACAAGATATTAATACAAAAGCATAATTTCTACCTAAATTAGGTTTTAATAGTATTGAACATAAGACTCTTTTTTAGTATACAAACATAACTATCTTTCTTAATAATTATCAATTTTTCTATGACAATTAACTTGAAGATTTTGAAATAAGTCTATCATGGATTAAAAAAAACAAATTCAAAGATTTTCGGATTTTCCTTATGGACCCGAGATGTGATGCAATAACTCAAAACTATAACTATAACTTTAATATAGTGTCCTAGATTGATATATCTATTTAAATTCAGTTGTATTACTACAATATTCATGACATAATAAAAGTTCAATCGGATGTAGTTCTGTATGAGCTGGAATACTTTAAATCAGAAGTATTTGAGAACCCTGATTTGGCTGTTAGAACTTTGGACTCTCTCCCCGGAGGACTGAGATTTTCTAGAAAGATAATAGAGGATAGATCTGCAAATTCGCATAAGATACTCTATACAGAACATTTAGGGTCATTAGGCGCTCAATTCAGTATCAATTTTGGAGAGAAAATTGAAGTAACTATTAACAAATTGATATCAAAGTCCAAACATGTGCTCTATGTAAACTTGGTAGAACCATTACTTCGCTTCCTTTTCATTTCAAGAGGATTTATACTACTACACTCTGCATGTCTGGACAAGAATGAATCCGGACTACTCATGTCGGCACCTCCGGACACCGGAAAAACCACGACAGTTTTAAAATGTGTGAAAAATGGATTCTCATTTTTATCCGACGATATGACTATAATTAAGTTGCCTAATCAAGCGATGTGTTTTCCTAAACCAATGACTATAAGTTCACACACTTTTAAAACTGCTGTGAGTGTTTCTAATACGCGTGACACTGATCGCAGTATGAGGGTACGAAGCTTGGTTCATTCAAAATCAGGTAGATCATTTATGCACAAGTTAGCCAAGCTAAATGTCCCCATCTTTACTATTAATACAATTGGGCAATCAATAGTTAGACCACCAAAATATGGTATAAACACAATTTTGCAAGATGCCATCATAAAGAAAGATACTCGAGTGGATAGTCTGTATTTCCTGAAGAGGGAAGGTAATGAGTTTATTCAACTAGATACTGATGCCGCTCTTGATCTTGCTGTTGAAAATAGTGACGATGCGTTTATTTTCCCGCCCTATGCTGACTTGCTGAAATATATTGCTATAAACGGAAAAACCGCATTAGAATTGCTGGAGGCAGAAAAGAAATTATTGCTTGCATTCCTATCTGGAATTAGCTGCTACATGGTTAAAAGTGAAACAAGGGCTTGGTTTAATATGATTTCAAAATCCACCGAAAATAAAGTATGATTTGAATGGTCCCCATGAATTCTCCTACAATCATCAAAATTATATCGCAAATTAATTTCGACTACTGGAGATGAATCAAGATATTCAAATCGGTTCGTCATCATGAAGGGCTAATCTATATTACTTTAGGTAATTTTGTTGGGGCAACTCTCACAGGAATATTCTGGTTGTTACTTGCTATGTTCCAGGAAGTTCACGAATATGGACAAATAAATTATGTGATAGCCATTGCCTCCCTCTCCTCTAGCGTATCGTTACTTGGACTTAATACTGCAGTAACCACTCTGATTCCGCAGGGTCACAAGCAAATTGACATACAGGCAAATCAAGTTATCCTAATTTCAGCAACGATTTGCGCAATAATTGCATCTCTCTTTAATTGGATACTAGGATTGTTTGTGCTGGGGATGGCCTTCTGGATGATGTCCTCTTATGAGCTTTTGAGTAGAAAGTTATACTCAAAGTACGCTATTAACATAATCGGTTCGAGAGGTTCTCAACTTGTCTTATCAATGATACTCTATAGTTATTTTGGACTTAACGGAATAATTATTGGATTTATAATTTCTTTCTTTGCTTTTAGCTTTACATATTTTAGGACAATTCCGCAATTTAGTAAACGTTTTGACAACTTAAAAAAGGAGTTTAAGACTTCGTTGCATCTATACTCGTATAACCTTTCCAATGCGTTGCTATTGTATTTTGATAAACTAATTATTGCTCCTGTCTATGGTTATACAATTTTGGGTTATTACCAATTGGGTTTTCAGTTTTTGATGTTTTTTAGTATGATTTCAGTCAGTTTCTATCAATATCTGATACCAGAAGAGTCAAGTGGAAGGAAAAGAAACAGATTAAGGATATATGGAATTGCGCTTTCGATAATTATAACAATCTTGGTGTTTGTTTTTGCACCCGTAATTCTAGAAGTTTTCTTTCCAAATTACATTAATTCACTTAATTCCATAAGGATTCTAAGTTTTGGCATAATTCCAATGATGATAACAGGTACGTTGAATTCAAAGTTCTTGGCTATGAAGCGTACTCGTTATGTCCTATTCTCATCAATAACTTATCAAGTAACGCAAATAATTCTTATCATAATTCTTGGTAGATTCTTAGGGATTAACGGAATATCATTATCCGTAGTGATTGCAATGATTGTTCAGATAACGTTTCTTGGTATAGCCCATTTACACCTAAATAAAAATAGTAAACAAAGTAGACCAACCAGTACTTGAATTGAATCAATACCCTTTGAATTATCTGTCCTAATTACTATTCGAGTATTCCATTTTTTATCTTACTGTGTTTTATGATATCTCGGAGATTTCAAATTATGATATGGATTATTTTTTCTTATGATTTTAATTTGTAACTTCAAGGAGTTTCGATGTTCTGGTGGATGTTTTTACATATTAATGTAATATCATTGTTTGTTTTATCGTCGCAGTCGTTACTTTGTCCTGTACTGATATGAACATCAGTTGGGGTATTATCGCCGGTAACAGTTAGACTGTTTATGACATTTTGCAAATCATTTAGACATAGACTATTATTATCTCCATTTTTTGTATCGTCGCAATCGTTTACTTGCTTCGTATTTATGTCACAGTTAAATTTATTATCATTACCGATAACATCAATGGAATCAAGGAAATTACTGCTATTATTGGTGCATTCCGCACTGTTGTCACCATTACCCGTTTCATCACATTTTTGAATCTGATCTTCATTAATATTCGAGATAAATTTATTATTCTTGCCAATCATGCTAATTTGATCAGTTGCAGTTTCATCTACATTTGAACAATAAGCGTTATTTGCTCCCGCATCATGTTCGTCGCAGTCGTTTTTGTGCTTTGAATCTGTAACAATATCTACCTTGTTTTGAAATGAATCAATAGCACCATATACATTAGTACTTACGATGCTGCTGAACAATGTGCCGATTACAACTAAAAGTATGGAGGGAGACAAAATTCCAACTGAGTACATTATTCATTTCTCGTTCTATTCTATATTATAAATAAAATTGGGTAGAAGTTATTATAAGATGATTGTGCAATTATTTCGTGTAATTTGATTCTATAATTTCTACTGAAAGAAAAAATAGAATGTTTAGACATAATAAACACGCTAGAAAATCACAGTTTAAGTCATTGCCAATTTTAGGATATAAATGACTTGTTTACTCTTTCTCGTTTTCGGGGTCTTTATCAAGTGTCCAGGGAAACCAATGTCCAATGATTTTTGCCCAGTCTATTTTCAAAGCAAAATAAATTATTACTCCTAAGACAGCAACACTTGCAATAGTTACTACTATTAAGTAATCTATGTTTGTTGAATTTGACATAAGGTTGTTTACAAACGGTTTTCCGAAATAGATTGCTCCTATTACAAACATTTCATTAAATGCAAATTTTCCCAAAAAAGTTGCTATTGCAAATTTCCAAGGACTATATTTGGCAAGGCCCAATGGGATATATACTATATCATCAGGTATTGGACTTACAGCAGCAATAAATGCACCTATTGCACCATATCTCCCTAATAATCTCTGTAAAGGAACCATTTTCCCCTTAATTTTTGAACTTAACATATTTCTGCCATAATAACTTGCATAAAAAATAATTAATTTCGCGATTATCGCTCCAAGGGCGCTTGAAAGCGAAATTAAAGTTGGATCTAAATTATCATTAAAAGCTGCTGTAATCAATACAGGGAAATAGGGGATAGGTACAAAAACAATGATACTTCCAACAAAACTAATTAGTAATATACCTAAATATCCAAAATCGTCATAGAATGAAAATAATTGATCAATATTCAATTCTTCTCAGAACTTGAATCTCTTTCCTAATATGCTCTACCAAAATACACTTCAGTGGTCCCTTCTTTTCCGCAGGCAATGCATGAAGAAATATTCTTTTTACTATTAAATGGAATGATTCGTATATCTGCTGTTGTCTTTTCTTTCACAAGATCCTCGCATTCTCTCTTCCCACACCAACTGCAAGCGACAAAACCTCCCGTTGAGTCAAGCATTGAGAGCAATTCATCTAGATGCGTTGCATTTCTTGTGTTTGTCACGAGATAATTTTTTGCAAGATGATACATGTTAGATTGTATATTTTCTAAAATTGACAATGTCTCGTTTACAAGATCTTTTTCTTTGACATAAAATCTTTCCCTAGTATCCCTCCTTATTAACTCGACTTGTTCTTCTCGAATATCTCTAATTCCGATATTTACTCTTAATGGCACTCCTTTCATCTCCCACTCATTAAATTTCCATCCTGAGGTATACTCGTCCCTGTCATCCGTGTAAGCGCGTATGTTCGAATCCTTTAATTTATTTTCTAACTCATATGCTTTTTGTTTCACAATTTCTTTACTTTCGTCCTTATAAATAGGAACAATGATTACCTGAGTTGGCGAAATCTTGGGCGGCAAAATAAGACCCTTGTCGTCGCCATGAACCATAATTAAGGCGCCAATAACCCTCCAGGAAATTCCCCAGGAGGTCTGCCATACCAGATGTTCAGCAGTATCTTTGTCAAGGAATTTAATTTCAAATGGTTTTGAAAAATTTTGAGCCAAATTATGTGAGGTGGCCATTTGCAATGCTTTTCCATCTGGCATAAGTGATTCCAGACAAGTAGTATAATTTGCACCAACAAACTTCTCTTTGTCTGTCTTGAGTCCAGATGCAGTTGGTATGGCAAGATATTCTTCTATAAGCATTTTGTAAAGATCAAGTATCATCATTACTTCATCGCTAGCCTCTTTTTCATTGCTGTGTGCAGTATGCCCCTCCTGCCAAAGAAATTCTGAATTTCTAATTAGCGGTTTTGTTGATTTTATTTCAGCTCGGAGAGCACTATTCCAAAAATTCAATTTTAGCGGTAAATCTCTGTAACTTGATATCCATTTTGAGAACATAGAATATGCCAGGGTTTCTGAAGTCGGTCTAACTGCTAATTTTTCACCAAGATCATTATTTCCTGATTTTGTTACCCAATAAACTTCGGGCATAAATCCCTCAAAATGACTCTTTTCAACAGTAAGGAGGCTTTCAGGGATTAATACCGGTAGAAATCCATTTTGATGACCGGTCTTCTTAAATTGGTCGTCAAGTATTTCCTTAATGTTCTCCCATATTGCATATCCATACGGACGAAGGATTATGAAACCTTTACCCGGCGAATAATCTGCGATACCGCTTTTTATTACACATTGAGTATACCAATCACTGAAGTCAACTGTTTTTTTTACTGTTATCCCTAGTTCTTTTGTCAAGTTACATTACTACGAGGATCTAAGGTGTTTTATGAAAGAGGTTCTCCTTTACAATAGACTTTGCCCATTATTCTGCTATGAAAGTTACTACATACGTAGCACTGTATGAATCCCAATTCTTTTTTAAAAACTGGGCAATCAACAGCCTCCATTTTCATTCTTTTTAACATTTTTGGACTCACTCCCTTTAACTTTAGTTTTCCCTTATCATCCATCATTCCGATAGCATGCAGTTCAGATTTCGCTTTGTCATCTAGTTTGATACTTTTTTCTACTCCCTTTATGGGAACAATGAATTTCGTATCCGTACTCTCCGCACTCATAAATGTCTAATGATGTTTAGTTCATCTATATGATGCTTGCTATCTGTGTATTTTTTTATGTGAGAAACTATTGTACTTATACGTCATAGTTAGAGATAAAATTTAGGATGTGAAATGATTATTTATTTGATACTTGTGAATAAAATATGGATGACTATTACGGGATCCTTGAGTTAAACAAAAACGCTTCTGTTGATGAAATAAGAAGATCATTTAGGATCCTTGCATTGAAGTATCATCCAGATAAAAATAAGAACGCAGGATCGAAGGAAAAATTTATGAAAATAGTTGAGGCGTATGAAGTATTATCCGATGATGGTGGTAAGAAAAACTATGATGAATCAATTACTATAAAAAAGAATACTCCAAAATCTGATTTTTCTTGGACACCATCGGCCGATTTTGATAAAGTTTATAGCTATTCGAGGATTAAGAACACCTACGTTGGTGGAGGAATTTGGGACATTGGTGAAAAGGCAACAAAGGGGATGTGGAAGGCAACGATTATACTTCTTGCCGCACTTGCTTCTATGGCGCTACTTATTGTGTTCTTTCCTTAGACAGATTGGAATTATACTTTTTTTCCCTTCTTAGGGTAAGTAGGTCTGTTCTTAACCGTATACTTATACCAGAAGAACGCCGCCAACGCCAAATTTGCAATTGAAGCAAACAGGAAAACTGGAGAATTAGTCTGAATAAATACAGCAATCCCGTAAATTCCAAAAATCATTGCAGCGATTGATAAAAATTTTAGCTGAGTAGTTGAAATTGGCAACCATATTCAAATGTTTTAATCAGTATAAAAGTCAAACTACTATGTAGCAATTTTCATTCAATTTGCAAACTAATTTGTAAACAAGACCTAATCTATACAGGATTACAAATTGGAATTGGTTCGCGCTTGTGTTGAGATTTTCTTATCATATCAACTACTAATTTTATCTTTTTTTTACTTTGGTTACAGCTGCCAAGATTATTATTGAGATAATACTGCAGTATGATATCTATCTCGCTATACGAAAGACCAAGTTGTTTTTCTGCTAAATGTCCCTTCCATAATCTTGGACTACTCGGTTGTTCGATAATGCGATTTGGAAGTCCTAGTTCCTTACCTAATAATTTCACTTGGCTCTTGTAGAGTCCTCCAATAGGGAGCAAATCAGCTCCTCCGTCACCAAATTTAGTAAAAAAGCCTATCATTAGTTCGCTCTTGTCAGATGTTCCCAATACGAGTAGATCATTTATACCTGCATAATGGTATAGCAATGTCATTCTAAGTCTTGCCGAAATATTTCCTGCAGATAGTTTATTCTTTGGGAGATGATTTAACAAATCGGTTTTTGCACTTTCGAAATGGATTTCATTGTAATTGACTTTCAACTCATTTGCAAGATAGCGGGCATTGTCAGTGTCCTTTTTTGGTGTAACTCCTCTTTCTGGCATAATAAGAGCCATTATCTTATCTTTTTTTATGGCTTTGGTGGCCAGTAACAGACATACGGACGAATCAAGACCACCACTCAGTCCAAGAACAATCCCATTTTTCTTTCTCAATTTGACTTGTTCTGAAATAAATCTTGTAATTTTGTGTGAAACTTTTTTGCAGTTTAAAGATAGAAAATCTTGATACATTAATATTTTGCTACCGGGGGTTTGGAGAACGTATTACTTTGATCCAGGTGATAATTAATGGATACCTGAGGGTCTTTCTGTTTGCCTGTTAAAATTCCTACTACGATATCGTCCTTTTTTATGATCTCCTCTTTTCTGAGCTTTCTTATTCCCGCGGGGACCGCCCCTGAGGCCATTTCGCAATCAAATCCGTTAAGCCCAACTAAAGCCATACCATCACTCATTTCTTTGTCTGAGACCTGCGCTACAATACCATTTGTAAATGCAATTGATCTTAATGCCTTAATCAAATTGGCAGGCTTGCCTATTTGTATTGCTGTGGCTTTTGTATGAGGTCTAATGCCATTTTTGTCTTTTTCAATGTAGTATTCTCTAATCAAGCTTATATCAGGTCTGCCGTCATTCCATGTTAGTTTTTTACTACCAAACAATCCATTGGTCAACTCATAAAACGTATTGGCTCCCTCTGAATTAACGACTAATAATCTTGGAATTTTTTTTATCCATCCAAGGTTGTAAAGTTCCATAAGAGCCTTGCCACAACTAGAAGTATTTCCTAATGCGCCTCCCGGATATACAATCCAGTCAGGTGGATTCCAATCAAGGTATTCTAATGCTCTATAAACTATTGTCTTCTGTCCTTCAATCCTGAAGGGGTTGATGGAATTTACCGTGTACGCGCCTAGGTGTTGAGCTTGATTCAATGAATATGTGAGAGCATCATCAAAGTTGCCGTCAATCTCAATCACCTGAGCGCCAAACTGGAATGCTTGACCTAGTTTGCCAGGTGCTATTTCTCCCTTTGGTACAAATACATCACATTCAATATTTTCATTTGCAGCATACATTGCCGCAGAGGCTGAAGTATTTCCTGTAGAAGCACAAATGATCTTCCGCATGTTTATCATTTTTGCATGAGTAACGGCGGTCGACATTCCGTTGTCCTTGAATGAACCACTAGGGTTGTACCCTTCAGGCTGTAGTAACAGCGAATCGTTATTCATTAGGGAATATTCTGAGACCTTTTTCATTTTGTATGGTTTAGATTGCCTCCCTTCAGACCCATCGAGTGAAACAAGTATCCTAGAACATTGATCAAAATCTTCTGTATCCAGATGTGCAAAATTAATTAATTCTCGAAATCTCCACACCCCGCTTTCATTGTAGATGTTTCCTCCATGGTTTCTACGCTGGTAAAAGACCTCAACTAATTCCCGAGAATAATTTTTTTGGTAAATAATATCCAAAAACGAGCCACACTTGCAAACAAGGGTATTATTATTAATTTCATAAGTCAGATTACACAATGGATTTATGCATTTTTTGAATGGTCTTCCTCCCCTATCATCCATGGATTATTTCCTAAAAAAAGATATTTAGACGTTTATGACTTGCGGAATCCGGAATTGTATGATTCATAAGGGAGGAAATGCTCCGCAGGTATAACAATACTTGAGATACGACAAGCAGGAGCTGCAAAACGAACATCGATTTGTATTACACGACTCTTTTGCAGGGCTTCCAAAAAATGATTCATAAACCCTGTAATAATAGAGATGCTCCTTATTTTTCACTTTGACTTTGTCTACTAGAACCCGTTCTGATTCGTTCTTAAATTCTTCATCATCTATTAGGTCGTGAAACTTGACTGAGATTTTATCAAAGCCCGAACCTTGTTCCAAAGCCATCTTGTTTCTCCAAACTGTCGACCCAAGCTCCTCTAAAAACGTTTTTCTTAGAATGAATTTTCCCCACTTCTTGTTTTCATATTCTCCGACCTTTTCATTAATCCCAATCGAAGTGGCCAGGTCGTAAACTGGTTTTTCCAAATATGGCGTGTTGACCACTACTCCCAATGTTTCTCCTATTTTTCGTGAAGAGAATCTCATTATAGTCCACAGATCCTCCAATATTAACTGTAATTTTCGCAAGTTTGAGAAGTACCTATGTAAGTAGTTGTATCCTGCGAATAATTCATCAGCACCATCTCCCGTGACTATGCTCCTGAAACCCTGATCTTTTGATGTTTTTATGCCAAAATATATGACAGCTGAATTCCTTATTTCCAAAGGATCGAATGTCTTGAATGTTTTAACAATATGTGGTACTACGTTTACGATATCATCAAAATCGACAACACATTCAATATGATTTTCGCTATATTTTCTTGCAATTTTTCTTGCATACTCCAGATCCGTTGAATCAGTTCCCAAAGACGTTACAATGCTTAGTTTAGGCTTCATTAAACATGCCAAGATACTGCTATCTAATCCACCAGATAAGAGCAAAGAACTATCATAGTATTTATTCACAATTTGTTTCAGCTTTTCTTTTAGTGCTCTTTGGGTATATGAAAGCGACAATATTTGATAAGACTAGTGCTCTTTGCGAATAAAAATTTGGCTATGAAAAAGAATTCATTTCATTGTAGCTGTTCCATTGTGTTCACGTAATAGTTCCAAACCTTCCTTTGTGATGTAGTACTGCTTGGATTTTTTTATAACATAACGAACCATTCTGCCAAGATGATAGTAAATTGAACCAGTGGACAGATCCGTCGCATATTTTATTTCAGTAAATCCCGCTGATCCATCACTGTCAACGATTGCCTGCAAAATTTTTATTCGTGTTCTCCTCGCACGGAGCTGTGTTTCACCTATCAACAAAAATTTTATGTTAATAAATTATTTATGCCTTTCTGAATAATTAATTTAAAACAATTGACAAAAACGAATTGATTCGTCAATATAAAATAATTTGTTATTCTGTAGTATGTGATTTGAGCTGTTGGAAGGACACAAGTATAAATAGAAACAGTATATTACAAGACTTTAATGCCGGTTGATCCTGTATGTGGAATTGAAATGGATGAAGATCTCGCTACCATCCACGAGTACGATGGAAAAAAATACTATTTCTGCTGTGAGGGTTGTAAGAGCATATTTTCAAGAAAACCTGGTAAATATTCAAAAAGACAATAAATCCTAATTGATTATTGTTATATGAATTAGTTTTTCTAGTCATAACTAATTAACCTAACAAAAGATATTCGATACTGTTAGCTATCTACCATTGTCATATTACAATATTGAACTTGTATGCAACAAGTGTGGGAGCTTGAATAACAGGATATCAAACCTGAAATCGGTTCGTGATATGTTAAAGCCTTTAAACAGTATGTGCAAAGCCTGTGGAATCTCACTAAATGCCTTCGACTTCTCTATATCTGCCGAAAGAAGATATGAGAAGTTTGTCTAGATAAACTGAGCTACCTTTTTTGAATACTTAACTAAGTATAATGGAGTATTCCACATAATTTATCTCACAATGTTATCTACTTCGAGGACTCAAGTGTTCAAATTCATTTTCATTCCTAATTTTATAATAAGAATCTGCAACATTGGTAAACAATCCAACTTCAATTACTCCGGGAATATTTTTCAAGTCCCTTTCTACGATTTTTAAATTATCATATTTTGGTAACAATGTATCGTAAATAATATTGCCATTTTCACTTATGAATGGATAACCCTTATCAAGCAAGCGTAGAATTGGTGAACAGCCCATTTTCTCTAGTTTCTCAAATACGTAATTTCTTCCAAAGGGGGTAACCTCAATTGGAACTGGCAAGTTTAGTGTCTCAACAAACTTGCTAGATTGAGCAAAAATCACAAACTTTTGTGATGATGAAATTAGTATTTTCTCCTTCAATAGCGCGCCACCGCCTCCCTTAATCATATTAAAGGATGAATCGATCTGGTCAGCGCCATCTAAAACAACGTCGATTTTATTTGTTTTATCTTGCTCTATTATTTTTAGCCCCATTGATTCCGACACGAGTCTTATTTGCAGGGAGGTTGCAACAAATTGTAAGGATTTCTTATAATCTAAGAGATCAAGATTTCGCATAATCTTCTCTACAGTACTTCCACTGCCCAGCCCTATGGTGCTTCCCTTAAAGATGTATTTTTCAAAAAAGTCTTGCGAGATTTTGATAAATTTATTATATTCAGAAGAGGGATTATCCTTGTCTTTGGAGCTCATTTGATGAAAAGAAACTATTCATGTCTACTTTAATCTTTCAGCAGATTCAAGATTACGATTTTGTTCCTATGTAATTCTGCTTATTATTTAACAAGAATATATTCGCGTAAGAATCGGTCCCAATCTAGTCTAATTGACAACGAGTATATATACGAAGTATCAATGAGTATTCGTACAATGGCTGAAATGAGTGGTGCAAAGGCACTAATGGATTCCCTGGAAAAAGAAGGAGTTGACATAGTTTTTGGACTTCCAGGTGGGGCGAATTTGCCCATTTACGATGCCTTAGTTGACGCTAATTTTAGGCATGTTTTGGTAAGACATGAGCAATCTGCCGCTCACATGGCTGATGGTTATGCCAGAATAAAGAGGAAAGCCGGAGTATGTTTGGCTACATCAGGACCTGGTGCAACAAATTTGATTACAGGTATCGCCACTGCGTACGCAGATTCTTCACCACTAGTTGCAATAACAGGACAGGTGCCACTAAACATGATTGGAAAGGATGCTTTTCAAGAGACAGATATCATCGGTGTTGCTAATCCGTGCACAAAATATGCTTTTCAACCAAGACATGCAACCGAAATTCCTGAAGCTGTAAAAAAGTCATTCTATATTGCAGAAAGTGGCAGACCAGGCCCGGTGCTAGTTGATATTCCAAAAGACGTTCAACAAGAGGTAACAGAAATACAATTTCCCGACCTAATAAAAGTTAGAGGATACAAACCGATAGTTGATCCAGATCTCTCCAATGTAGGAAAGGCCGTTGAACTATTGGTTTCAGCTCAAAAACCTATTATTATGGCGGGTGGCGGAGTTATTTTATCCGGTGCATTCTCAGAGCTTCAAGCACTTGCTGAACTAATTATGGCGCCTGTCGTTACCACTTTCAAGGGCAAGGGTGCATTTCCTGAGAATCATCCACTTGCTATGGGGCCCATAGGAATGCATGGTCATGCTGAAGCAAACAGAATAATACTTGAAGCAGATTGCATACTTGCGGTTGGCGCAAGGTTCTCGGATCGTTCTGTGGGAAGGTTCGATGAATTTGGTAAAGGTATGAACATAATACATCTTGATATAGATCCAGCTGAAATTGGAAAAAATAAGTCAGTAGATATTGCAATTGTTGGAGATGTAAAATCAGCACTGAGGACAATGGTTAAGATGTTGTCCAAGGTTGCTGCAAAGAAAAGCTCTGATAATCCATGGCTTAAGCGAAGAAAAGAACTAATCGATTATTTTTCGCAAAACATTAAGGATTACCCTAGAGAGATGACTGCTAGAAAAGCACTCAAAAAGTTGAGAGAGCTATTGCCAGCAGAGTCTATAGTAACAACAGAAGTAGGCCAGTGCCAAATGTGGACTTCCTTGCATTTTGATGTTATTGCTCCTGGGACCTTTTTTAGCTCCACCGGATTAGGAACCATGGGATTCGGTTTTCCTGCATCAATCGGAGCAAAGGCTGCCAGACCTCATGTACATGTGGTTGATATAGCAGGTGATGGGTCGTTCAATATGACTGAAAATTCCTTGGCAGTTTCCGTGCTGGAGAATTTACCTGTGCTAGTATTCTTGTTGAATAACGATATGCTTGGAATGGTTGCTCAATGGCAGAGAACTTTTTATGACAGGAGATACATGGGAGTGCATCAAAAGAGTTGTCCTGACTATGTCAAGATTGCAGAGGCATATGGAGCTAACGGATTAAAGGTTCAATCAATGGATGAATTAGAAAAAGCAATAAAGAGTGCTCTCAGAACGGAAGTAGCCACAGTAATAGATATTACTATAGATCCCGAAGAAGACGTCTATCCTTTTGTTGCTCCCGGAACTGGACTTAAAGATATGATAACAGGTGCATGACATTTGAGTTCAACTGAATACAAAAACAAACCACTCTATATCATCTCATCACTTGTTGAAAATAAACCAGGAGTGTTATTTCGAATAACCAATCTATTTAGGGCGAGAAATTTCAATATTGAAAGTATAACAGTTGGTACCACCGAGAAACCAGACTTGTCGAGAATGACGATTACTACAAGAATAGACGAAGCTATACTAGATCAATTAGTGAAGCAATTGCGAAAACTTATTGATATTGTTGAAGTAGAGGTTTTGGATATCAATAATACTGTTTATAGGGAATTGGCACTCATAAAGATAAGAGCAAAAGACTTTACCAATAGAAACGAGATTATAAATTTCGCAAATGTTTTTAGAGCGAACATATTAGACATCGGCAAGGAGTCTGTAACCGTAGAGGTCATTGGGACGCCCGATAAAATAGATGCATTTAAGAATCTAATAATACAATATGAAATAGTTGAAATGGCAAGGACCGGTGTTTCCGCTCTTCAGAGAGGAGAATGATTTATGGAATCTCAAAAGGTAAGAATATTTGATACCACCCTGAGAGATGGTGAGCAGACACCCGGTGTTTCTATTACACCAGAACAGAAGTTGAATATTGCAATAAAACTATCTGAATTGGGTGTAGATACAATAGAGGCCGGATTCCCGGTAGTATCTGATGGTGAAAAGGAAGGAATAAAGAACGTTGTAAAGCAGAAATTGGATACAGAAGTCTGCGTATTGGCTAGAACTGTCAAGTCAGACATTGATTCAGCGATAGACTGCGGCGTAAATTATGTTCATACATTCATTGCGACGTCGGATATACATATGCAATACAAATTAAAGATGTCTCGGGAACAGGTTTTGCAAAAAGCACTGTGGGCTGTAGAATATGCAAAGACGCATGGACTAAAAGTCGAATTTTCTGCAGAAGATGCAACAAGGTCTGATAGAAAATTTCTCATTGATGTTTTTAAAGCTGTCAGCGGAGCAGGAGCAGACAGGATTGATATTCCCGACACAGTCGGATATTCAACTCCCGAATATATGACGTCACTTGTTCAGGAGATTAGATCAAAGATGAATACTCCAATTAGTGTACACTGTCATAATGATTTTGGTCTAGCCGTTGCAAACTCAATTGCGGCAATAAATGCCGGAGCATCTTGCGCACATGTTACCATTAACGGACTTGGTGAAAGAGCAGGAAATGCTTCCCTAGAAGAATTCGTCATGGGGCTACAGTGTTTGTATTCTATGAAACACAATATAAAAGTAAATTTACTCTATGAGATTTCAAAATTTGTATCAAACACAATGGGCGTCATAGTGCAACCCAATAAAGCGATAATTGGAGAGAATGCTTTTGGTCATGAATCCGGCATTCATACTCACGGTATCATAAACAATCCATTGACATATGAACCGATTAGTCCTGAATTGGTTGGCAGAAAAAGGTGGCTCCAGGCAGGCAAGCATGCTGGTACTCACGGGATTCGAGCAATTTTGAACGATTTTGGGATTCAACCTACAGAAGAACAGTTGCATAAAATAATCGAAAAACAAAAAGACATAGCAGATAAAGGAAAATCTATTACCACATCACAACTTTTGTCAATTGCAGGAGAAGTAATGGGTAGCAGTAAATTTGAAGAGAAATTCAAACTTTATGATTTTCATATTATTACTGGTATGAATATCATTCCTACTGCAGTAATAAGGTTGAACACACATGGTAAAGACTTGGTAGCATCAGAAACTGGCGTTGGACCTGTAGATGCGGCTCTCAAAGCAATACAAAAAATTGCAGTAGATATGGCAAATATTCGAATAAGGGAATATCGACTTGGATCTATAACCGGAGGATCAGATGCAATGGCAGAAGTTACAATAAAGGCAGAAGACCTAGACGGTAATGTTGTTTCTTCCAAAAAATCTGGTGAAGATGTTGTAGTTGCATCCGTAGAAGCAATGATCGACGCAATAAATAAACTAATGCTAAGAAAGGTTCTATATTCAAAAAATTAAGTTCAATTTGATTTAGGTTCATAATTATTGACAAGATATAGTATTTCATTGGTTAATGGGGATGGAATTGGTCCTGATCTTGCGAATTCAGGAACGATACTATTGAATAAGATTAGCGATTTTTCTGACATAAAATTTGACATAGTGAGTGTAGAGGCTGGGGATAACGCTTTAGCCAAATACAACAAGGCATTGCCGGATTTTTCATTTGATAGCATAAAAAAATCAGAGGTTTGTTTGAAGGCACCCGTAGGGGAACATGCAGCAGATGTAATTCTTGTTCTTAGACGATATTTTGACTTGTATGCCAACATAAGACCCGCAAAGTCATACCCTAATGTAAAATCTCTTAATCCCTCCGTGGATCTGGTGATTGTCAGAGAAAATACCGAAGATGTTTACCTGGGCTGGGAATTTCCGATAGGAGATGATGCAGTGGTAGGCATACGACTAACAACTGCAGAGGCGTCAAGAAAAATTGCAGAGTATGCGTTTGAAGAAGCTGTAAGTAGAGGTGTCAAAAATGGGCAGAAAAAGGTCGTTTGTGTTCACAAGTCAAACGTTATGAGATTAGGAGATACCATGTTTTCCAGAATTAGTAAGGGTGTTGCAAAAAAATACCCTGATGTCGAATTCAGTGAATCTTATGTTGATGCATGCGCTATGAATTTGATTAGAAATCCAGAAAAATTTGATGTAATTCTGACAACGAATCTGTTTGGTGACATCCTGTCCGATGAGGCAGCACAGGTTGTAGGCGGTCTGGGATTGGCACCTGCAGGTAATATTGGTAAAAAATTCGCCATATTCGAACCAGTCCACGGTGCAGCATTTGATATTGCAAACAAGAATATTGCTAATCCATCTTCAATGTTCTTGTCAATAAAGATGATGTTCGAATGGCTAGCTGTTAAAAATAAGAATAATGATCAAGCTTCCTTAATTGACTTGGGAAGGAAAATAGAAAAAACATTAATGAGTCTCCTCAAAGAGAACATAAAAACAATAGATATGGGTGGCAAAATGCATACTGACGACTTTACAAAGACATTTGTAACGCGACTTGTATCATAATTTTGTATATTACTTTGCGCTATTCATAACTGATACTCGCAAGTAGACTTGATTCAGTTGACAAATGAATAATAGATCTATATCAAGTAAGGTCGTTTAATTCTGGTTTACACATTACTCTATCTTTGCTCTACTCTTTACTCTCGGGTGGTGCTTGACAAAATTCCGTTAAAACACCATTCATTGATTTTGGATGTATGAAAGTTATTTTCCTGCCATATGACCCGGTTCTAATATTTCCAATCATTCGAGTTCCATTGGCAATTGCTCTCTCAACATCATTTTCAATATCATCTGCAGTAATGGCTATATGGTGTATTCCTTCTCCACGATCTGTCAAGAATTTTTTTATTGGACTGTCATCTGCAGTAGGCTCCATCAATTCTATTCGAGTGTCTTGCAATTTTAAAATTGCCACTTTGACCCTTTCTGTAGGAACGTCTTCAATGTCAACTTTATCAATTTTTAGGATCTTTTCATAGTTCTTTAATGCCTCGGCTACGCTGTTCACTGCTATTGCAACATGGTCAACTCTCATTCCATTTCACCTCTAAAAAGAGAATTTTGGTTCGTATCTTCCAAATATGTCAACAAAAACATCACTTATTTCTCCCAGCGTAACACGAGCTTTTACTGCGGAGATGATATGAGGCATAAGATTCTCCTGTTCCTTTTCTGCATATTTTTGCAATTTACTTAGCTCAGAATTTACTCTAGTCAAGTCCCGGCTTTTCTTAAAGTCCTTTAGATTATTTACTTGGCGAGTCTCTATTTCCGGATCGATAGTATTTAATTTCGGTTCCACATCGTTTTGGTCTTGAAATTTATTCACCCCTACAATCACCCTATCGTTGTAGTCTATTTCTTTCTTTAACTGGTAAGCATTACGTCTTATTTCCTCTTGAAAGAAACCTTTTTCTATAGCCGCTAGTGAACCTCCAATTTTTTCTATCCTCTTTAGATATTTCTCTACTCCCTCCTCTATCTTGGACGTGAGATACTCTATGTAGTGTGAACCTGATAGGGGATCTACAGTTTTAGTTACTCCAGTCTCGTTTGCTATAATCTGCTGAGTTCTTAATGCAATCTTGACTGATTCTTCAGTTGGAAGAGCCAGCGCTTCATCCCTAGAATTTGTGTGTAGGGATTGGCAGCCCCCAAATACTGCCGACAAGGCTTCTAATGTAACCCTGACGACGTTGTTGTCGACTTGCTGTGCTGTGAGTGATTCACCACTTGTTTGGACATGAAAGCGTAAATGAGTTGATTTATCGCTTTTGGCACCAAACCTTTCTTTCATGATCCTTGCGTATATCCGACGCGCAGCTCTAAATTTTGCCACCTCTTCAAAGAATTCCATAGTGCAGCAGAAAAAGAAAGATAAGCGCGGAGCAAATTCATCAACATTTAATCCTCGTGACACGCATGTGTCGATATATTCTATTGCGTTAGCAAATGTAAAGGCTAATTCTTGAATTGCATTTGAACCTGCTTCACGCATGTGATAACCGGAGATACTTATGGGGTACCACTGGGGAACATGTTTAGAACAATATTGAATCATATCGCCAATGATTCTCATAGACTGTCTAGGTGGATAAATATAGGTATTACGTGCGATGTATTCTTTCAATATGTCATTTTGCGTAGTACCCCTCAAGTTGCTAGAGGAAACTCCTTGAGATTCTGCAACTACGATGTAAAGCGCCAAAAGCGTCGAAGCGGTAGAATTTATTGTCATTGACGTGCTCACCTTATCTAGCGGGATATCCTGAAAACATGTCATCATATTGTTAATAGAACTAATCGCAACTCCGGTTCTTCCAACCTCACCCTGTGAATATGGGTTATCGGAATCTCTTCCAGTTTGCGTTGGAAGATCAAAAGCTAGAGAGAGTCCTGTCTGTCCGTGGTCCAATAAGAATCGAAATCTCTTGTTAGTTTCTTCAGCGCTGCCAAATCCACTATACTGACGCATTGTCCAGAGTCTTTCTCGATACATGTTTGGATAAAGCCCTCTTGTGTATGGATATCTTCCTGCTTCTTCATTGTCAAATGTTTTGTCTACTAGATCCTTTGAAGAAAAAATTCTTTTTACAGGAATCCCTGAATCTGTCTTAATTTTTTTAATTTCTTGTTTTGCCAATGTCATATCCTCCTATACTATAATCTTGTTGGCAAAATTTAAAGCTGCGTTATATGGCTCAACTTCCTTTTTTAGTACTTTACTAACGAGTTTTCTGTACTCTTCACTCTTCATTATCTTTTCAATAGATTTTTCCTTTACTTCGTTTAAAATCATATCTTTCAATTCATTTTCCAATATTGACTTTTCTCTAGATAGGTATTTCTCTTCGTCCAATAATTTCACTAGGGCTCTTGTCAATTCTTTTACCCCTTTCTTCAACTTAGCCGAGCATTTGAAGACCAGTTTCTTATGATTACCTACGAGATCGGATATAATACTGTACAGAATTGTAGCTCCTTCCAAATCTGACTTGTTTATAACATAAATGTCTCCAATTTCAGTTAGTCCCGCTTTTATTGCTTGTATGCTATCGCCAGTTTGTGGATTAAAAATAACTACGGTAATATTCACTGCCTTTGAAATTTCGATTTCAAGCTGACCTGCTCCTACACTTTCTACTAGAATTAAGTTATAACCCGCAGCGTCTAAAATTCGGACTACGTTCCTGAGAGACCTTGAAATTCCTCCTTCAGCACCACGTGAGGCCAAACTTCTTACATAAATTTCATCACTAACTGACATCATTCGTACCCTGTCACCTAATAAGGCGCCACCTGTTATCGGGCTAGATGGATCAACCGCAATTACGGCAACTTTGTAACCAATGGAATGAAATTCAGATGCTAACCTTCCAATTAATGTACTCTTACCAGAACCAGTAGATCCTGTAAATCCAATAGTCTTGGCATTTTTTGTTTTCTTGAAAATTCTGTGTATTATTTTTACTGAATCTGGGTCATTATTATCTACTATTGAAATTGCTCTCGAAATTGATCTTTTATCGCCTTTAAGTATCCCTGCCACTAAGTCTGACACGAGTGATTTGCTGGGAAGTAAAGTATTAAAAGTTACTTGTGTATGTAAAATAACTGAGTTTCACCCAAAATAAATGGACAAAAAATTTTAAAGATACATTGTGATTTTTAGTTATATGTCTACATCCACGGTTACACATAACAAAAAAAAGCCCATAAGGGTTCTCGTATCTAAATTAGGGCTAGATGGTCATGACCGGGGAGCTCTAGTCATATGCAGAGCTCTCAGGGACTCAGGAATGGAAGTTATATATTCTGGGTTGTTTTGTACGCCCGACCAGGTAGCGAAAATTGCTATTGATGAAGATGTCGATGTTGTAGCAATGAGTTTGCTTAATGGAGCTCATCTTACATTATTCCCCAGAGTTGCTACTGTTCTAAAGGAGCAAGGCGTTAATGATATTCTTTTGATTGGGGGTGGCGTGATACCAGGCAAGGATAAAAAGCTCTTGGAAGAAAAGGGAATAAAAGGCAACTTTGGACCAGGAACCCCGCTTGAAGTAATTATTGATTTCATCAATAATAATTTAAAAAAATAACGTTTACTTGGACAAGTTCTTTATTCTTCTTTTTAGGAACGCATAATATGTACTGGGATAGTAATTATTAAACTATTTCTAGTTCACCTAAATTAGTTACTGAATCATGATTATTACAGCCTTCATGACAGATTTGCTACTTTGTTATGTAAATAACAGATGGTTTTTATCTTCTGTTGTAACCTAAAAAGAGAACAGATTGGAGAGCACTCTAAGTATGTCTTATTGCGCCAATTACCATCAGTACAATCCAGATAACCAACACAATTATTCCAACAACGATTAAAATATTTCCGATTGTTCCGGCTGGATAAGGTATAGGTGAATATAGTAAAACGGCTCCTATCACGATAAGAACTATTGCTAGAATTAGTAAATTCTGGTTAGAAATTGTGGTCATATACTAAATGATGGGAAACATAGTTTATTACAATATTATTACATAGGTATGCCATAATCTAGATTGATTCACAAACCTATGAAAATAAGTAGAATCATATTGAATATGAACAAGTTTGACAACTATGTTCTCAAAGTAGAAACATTTTGACAAAAATTTCATAGATATTTAACCATTGTTAGCTAGAATAAAATTAATGATAAATTACAAGAAGAGGGGGATAGCAAAAAAATATGGGTATCTATGGATAACATTGATTCTATTCACTGGGTCCATCCTAGGGCACTGGTATTTTGGATTTGTTACTGGTCAAAGTTGGCAAGAAAACTTAAGAGATACATTTGAAAATTGGCAATCAGAATTCCTTCAACTAATATGGCAGGTGGGTGGTCTAACTTATCTTTGGTATGTAGGAAGTCCTCAATCAAAAGAAGAGGAGGAGAGAAATAGCGAAATGCTACAATGGATAATTAAAAAGGTTGATCCCAAAAATGCTGATGCTTTCTTGGAAGAAATGGAAAAAAAATACCCAAAGAAATAGAAAAAATTAATTTAAGCTGCTCGGTTAGAACTTGGATTTAATAAAAAATAAAAGTAGATTGTCAATCTACTGGATTTGTTTCAATGCCACCGTCAGTTGTTGGACTTTCAGTTGACTGGTTCATTCCTAACATACTTTCGCCAGAGTCATTCACTCCAGGCATAGTTCCATCTGACTGAAATCCTGATTGATTAGCACTTGTCTGATTTTCTCCTAGCATATTTTCGGCTGTTTGTGATGAACCTATTTCATCTTCAGAGGTTTGATTAGCACCTAATGTATTTTCAGTTGATTGATTAGCACCTAATGTATTTTCAGTTGATTGATTAGCACCTAATGTATTTTCAGTTGATTGATTAGCACCTAATGTATTTTCAGTTGATTGATTAGCACCTAATGTATTTTCAGTTGATTGTGAAGATTGAAGGTTGTTTTCAGTTGATTGTGAAGATTGAAGGTTGTTTTTGTTTTCTATTGTAATTTCATTCAGATTTACATTGGTCAAATCGACGTCAATTTTGAAGTTATTTTCGCTGATGTGAGCCTTCTTAGTAGTGACATCTATCTGAATGGTACCCTTGCTAATTTGTCCTCGGATTTCTCCATCTGGAAATGATTGTGTATGTATATTAACATACGCGGAGGACTTTTCGATCAAATTAACGAGATCCGAAATGGACTTGCCCTTTAATGGACCCTCTAATTTATCGGCTGTTATGCTACCTTGAACTAAAGCACCATTCACACTATCTTTATTGCCTTTGAAAAGCGTTGCTACAATTGGACCATTCTCGCCAGATTTACCTGAGTGGATATGAGCTTGAGTTACTTTTTTGAGACCTTCTGCTTCAATTTGGTACCAGATCTTTGTCTTAGCATTATTTACGATGAATCCGGCCATGCCAGTTGCTGTTACATCAGTATGTGAGGGAACTTCGTTCTTTCCGTTTAGTATCGCAATGTAACCTATTTGTTGTTGCGCATTTGCTTGATTTGCTAGTATTACTGCTACTGATATTGACATTATTGCTGCTAAAGTCAATGCTGTGTAAATTAATTTTGTCATTAATTAGAAAAAGGCAATATTATTTATTAATGTCCAGTAAACTGTCTGGATAAAAAACAAACTTCTATTACATACCTATGAAACCATAATAAATAATGAGGTACATCATAGTAGGCATTTTGTCAAGTTTATGTCTAGTAACTTTTTTTTAATTTGACTTTTTTTTAATTTGACGGGACAATTGGCTGATATCTTTCACTAAAGTGACTATGTATTTTATTTCATTGATTGACACGATCGTTTACTAATGGAAAAAATGTTCTCCCATTTAGCTTGTAAATTATGGTGATTAAGATTTAAATCAAGTGTTCAGTAGATCTCCCTGTGAAATGACTCTTATCGGGGACGTCTATAGATGGCTTTATAGTAAATTCAGTTCTCGACCTACAAATTTTAGCTGGGTGATTAACAATGGTCTTGCTGGAAGTGGGTTACCGTTATCTTTTGATCAATTTCAGTGGTTAGTAAAGAATGGAGTCCGCACCATCGTAACAGTACGGGAGATACCCCTGCCTTTACATTGGTTATCAGGTCGAGATATCGCAAATGCCCATTTTGAAGATAAAAACTTTGAGAAAGTTAACTACTTGCACCTTAGAGTTGAGGACTACCATGCACCCTCTGTCCAAGAGATTGATTCAACAGTCAAATTTATCGAGAATGAAATTGTGGCAAAAAGGCCAGTATTAGTGCACTGCGCCGCAGGAAAAGGAAGAACAGGAACAATATTAGGTGCATATTTGTTAAAAAAAGGAAATCTAAGTGCAAAGGATGCTATAACCAGGATCAGAAATCTTAGACCCGGATCAATTCAGACAGATTCACAAGAAAAGTCACTCTACGAGTATGAGAAGTATCTTGGAGAAAAAACTGTCAATTAGAGCAATCAAGATGACAAATTGCGATTACAAATGTCTGTAACAATTATTTCCAAATACAAGTATGATAACATTTTATTGATACCAACTATTATTACATGACATGGATTTCAAAAAGTTGGAAGAATTGGCATATGAAGCAAGTGTTGCACGCAATCAAAATTTGAGATCAAAGACAACAAAAATAGAAGAAGAGATCTTGAAAAACATCACGGAAGGTCAATTATTATTTCCTGTGGAAGATGAGGTCTTGATGACAAAAAATACTGCGTCGTTTGTTTATAAGAAAGGTGAGACATATCCTTCACTATTAGAATTTGTTGGACGCATTCTCCATGTCGATATCCCCATTAAGATTAATCAGTGCAAATTTGGACCAGGCGGTGTTATAGTATCCGCAAACAGCAAAGAAGATGCACAAAAAATCCTGCAAGTTTGCTCTAACGAATTACATGCATTAATCAAGGCTAAAGAAGGACACATTGACTAATATTCTATTGGAAAAAAAATTTATTTTCTTTTAACTGCTTCAAGGAGATTTGACAACATGAATGGCATTAGCAAAATATCTTCCTGATTCAATCCAACGAAATCTGTTCCAGTTGAAGTTCGATATAAGGGATTGGTTGTGGTTAATGCAATTCGTTGATACGGTTTTACTCGAAGGATTTCGTTTGCAAGATCCTTGGTCAAAATGTTTCCTGACAGATGTTCGTCTAAAATAATTACATTAAAATTGTTGGACTTTAGCGCAGATAGGCATTCATTACTATCAACTACAATGGTAACATTAACATGGCAACGGCTCAAAAATTCTGCATAAAGTACCACTAAGTCAGGATCGGACTCTGCGATAAGAATTCTAATCACATGTTCCTCTACTAATGATGACGTCGTATTGTCTGTATCATTTGGGTTTAGAGTTATCATAATGTCATGTACGTTTGCTATTTTTAATCTTGCATTTTGTTTAGTCTCCAAAATTAATTGTGGATGTGGACAAATTACTGTAATGTGGTAATTATTTTTTACCCATTCATCATGCGCATCTTGCCACCATTTCTCTAATTTTTCTGAATCCTCAAACGACTTGTTTTCACATAAACAACATGCCGCGTCTGCGAAAAGGGTTATTTTTAGTTTGTCTCCTCCAGCCTTATTTTCGTGAAATATTTTCTCTAGATTTTTTTTTAAATTCTTAAATAGTGTCAAATTACCGGCTAGAGCAGATTGATAGTACGGTTCAAAATCGATAATCTGCAAACTATTGTTGTCTAGATGGTGTTGATAATTTTTTATCTTTGTCGAAATTCTAGAAATACTTGATTGATGAAGTTGATTAAAAGCATAGACGGAAGCATGATACAATGCTGTCCTTCCTCAAGTCCGTGGTTTATCCATTCTGCAGCTGATTGAGCACGCTGCTCTTCATCCTCACATAATAACATAACATGCTTACCCTCAGAAATTTCAGGTATTTTCTGCATATTATGCAAAATAAATCCCTTCAAGTTGATACTTTCCTTGCATTAACTAATGGACACTGAATACATTATTGAACATAATAGTTTAATATGGTTATTGAAGATATTACAGCTTTCCTAAATGAAGAACCGTAGTCTTTCGAACATTTCTACCATTATCTCATATTTAGATTAAATATCGACGGTATAGTTTACCATTAACAGTATTAATTATGCGGAAAGCAACTAATATGTGTAAATAAAAAACATAATTAAGATCGAGTGTTTCTTAAACACTCCAATACTCATACTGTAAGATACTAATCAGTACTTTTCCACATCATTTTCCTCATTTCCTTTCCAATAACCTCCAATTGATTATTTTCTAATTGGTTCATGAACCTAGCAAATGAATTCTTGCCATCCTTTCTGTACACACTTGACCATTCATTTGCGAATTCTCCAGATTGTATATCCTTCAGAACTTTTTTCATATTTTCCTTTACTTGATTATTTATTATCATTGGTCCTCTGGTGAGACCACCATATCTTGCGGTTTCACTCACCCTGTTGTACATTCCAGTTATTCCATACTTGTATATCAGATCCACTATCAATTTCAATTCATGTAGGCATTCATAATAAGCCACCTCAGGTTGGTAACCAGCTTCTACTAGAGTTTCAAATGCATTAAGAACAAGTGAATGTGCACCACCACACAGGTCGACTTGTTCCCCAAACCAATCTGTTTCAACTTCTTCCTTGAAAGTAGTTTCAATTACGCCTGGCCTTGTGCTGCCTATTGCTTTGGCCAGACCCAAAACAGTATTCAGGGCACTTCCAGAATAATCTTGATGAACAGCAATCAAAGAAGGAGTGCCAAAACCTTCCTGAAACAATTCTCTTACTCTTTGACCCGGTCCCTTTGGAGCGACCATTATTACATCAATATTATTAGGAGGGATAATCCACTTCCAGTGTATAGCTGCCCCATGAGAAAAATTTAATGTTTTTCCCTGAGATAGGCCTGGCGCTATGTCGTTGCTGTATACATTGGCTTGTTCCATATCTGGAGTCAAAACATGAATAATATCCGCTGACTTTGAGGCTTCCTTTACTTCTTTGACAATATGTCCATCATTTTCTGCAGTTTTCCAGGATTTTGCACCTTTGTACAATCCGATTATGACATTCAACCCAGAATCTTTCATATTATTTGCTTGAGCTCTACCCTGTATACCGTAGCCTATCACCGCGATAGTCTTGTTTCTAACCGGCTCTAAAGAAACATCATTGTCAAACCATTTTTTTGCAGTCATACATTCTCATATCTTATGTCGATATATATGCTATTTAATTTGATTCAATCTCCACATTCAACAGTAGAACTATCAAAGTTGTACCTTAGCTAAGCAATTTCTGCATTGAAGAAGGATGAAATCTTTATTATTGGATATTACCGAAAATTTTTTCGTACCACAATTCTTGCAAATCGGGCAGGAGCGTAATGGTTTTGTCATGTATTTTCATATAGCAATTTTTGTTCAATTATTATTTAATATCAGGATATTGTCTAACTTCACCAGTTCCTTCACGCTGAGTTTCAAATAGTACCTTTAATCTGTGGACTCCATTGAGATCTGAAATTATTCTGAATACAGCATCTGGGACATGTTGCTTCCATTCTTTGTCCATAACAATATTCATTCTAATGTTAGTGCCATTACAGTTATTTGTATCGTAAAAAAGTGGTGTTCGGACATTAAGCGTTTCAGAACCACTAGACAAGAGCTCCTGAACAAATTTGTTACCCGTATATATTGAGTTAAACTTGGGTAACATAGATTTTAGGTGTTGAACCCAAATCACGTTATTTTCCAAATTCAAAATTGGTACTATGTACACCTTGCTGAGGTCGATTTTTGCTCCCAACAAAGACTGATGAATAAAGTACACTCTCTCACCTGCAGTGAACGGATTTGAGAACGTAAAATTAAATTGAGAACTTCCTACGGCAATGATCAATTCATTACAGTCTTTTAATATTTGTTTGGCAAGTTTTAGATGTCCATTGTGAAATGGCTGAAATCTTCCAATCATCAATCCGGATTTGGTCAATTTTATCTATTATTTAGTTTATTTACCTGTTCTTTTATTTTAACTTCATCTATTTTCTTGAACAGCGGTTGAATATTTCCCAATATATGACCTGCCTTTAATGTGATTGATCCGATAGCATTCCACTTCTGTTCGTGGGCGTTACCTTCCAAAGAAATTTGTTGCCAAATTTTCTCTGCCGAAAATGGTATAAACGGTTCAAGTAAAATAGATAATGATCGCACGGCGTTAATAGATACAAAAAGTGAAGTCGCGGACTGTTTGGGATTCTTCCATGGTTCCTTCTTTTGAAAATATTGATTCAATAAAGACGAAAAGTTGAGAATACATTTTAATGCTTTGTCGATTTCATTCCTCAAAATAAAGTCAGCTACTTTGTTACCAATATTTTTTATTTCTTCCAAGACTTTCTTGTCATTATCATCATACTCATTTGGGTGGGGTATGGTATTATCAAAATATTTTTTAATAAAAGTCAATGTTCGATTAACAAAGTTGCCAATATTGGCTATTAATTCATTATTTATCTTTTTTTCAAAATCATTCCAGTCAAAATTGATATCATCTTGAGAATAACTGCAGATTGAAGCAATGTAGAATCTTAAATAATCAGCCTCAAATTGATTTACAAATTCCCTCAGTCCAATATACCAGTTCCTACTTTTTGAGATCTTATTGTTCTGAAGCATGAGGTGTCCACGCGTGGGTATGAGATCCGGCAATTTGTATTCCTGATCTATTCCTAATCTAATTGCCGGCAAAAAGAGATAGTGATGATAAACAATATCTTTTCCAATAAAGTGATATATTTTAGATTTATTCCATTTCTCTCTTGCAACATCTACGTTACCCAATAATTCAATAAATGAAGAAATATAGCATAAATGGTTATCGAACCACCCATAGAACACTTTGTCCATTTTATCATTACCCTCGACAGGAATGTTTATACCCCAAGTAATGTCTCTTGTTATATCCCAATCCTGGAGTCCCTCAACAATCCAATTAAGCACATACTTTTTAACATCTTGTTGGAGAAATTTATTTTGACTCAACCATTTTTCAAGAGAAACGTCAAAATTAGAGAGCTTGAAGAAATAATGATTACTGTTTTTCTTGACGGGAGGTAATCCACAGATAGCACATTTTGGACCTAGTATTTTTTCTGGGATCCGTCCACATTTTTCACATAAATCTGAATATTGGCCCATTGCACCGCAATAAGGGCATGTACCAACCACATAACGGTCAGGCAGAAACTTTGAATCTTTTTCGCAAAAGGATTGCACTACCTCTTTTTCATAAATAAGATCCCTTCTGCTTAAAACGTTAAAGACGTATTGTACAAATTCCCTATTTGTACTAGAGCTTGTTTGTGAAAATGAATCAAAAATTATTCCTACGGACTTGAAATCTTCAATATCTTTATCATGCCAATGTTTAACGTAGATTTCAGGTTTTGTCTTCTTTTTTTCAGTCTCAATGAGGATGGGGGTCCCAAAATCGTCTGATGCGCATAAGTGATATACATCTACTTCATTTAGTTTCAAAAACCTACGAAATATATCTGCAGGCAGATATGTTGACGATATGTGACCAAGATGTATCTCTCCATTCGCATATGGAAGAGCGCTTGTTATTATCACACTGTCTTTATTGGAAATTTGCACAGCAGAATCAGTGATGGTCACAAGGAATTAAAAGTATCTGAAATAATATTCGATGCATAGATTCAAGTAATCCCAGGATACATGCGCTAATTAGTTATATCAAATAATTCATTGTAATAGCGATATGCGTACCTCTGAACTAATTAGTAGGGGAAAAAAATCGTGGGAATGGGCCGCTTCGCATATGGATATAATAAATACAATAATTAGTGAAAATATTGCGGACAAGCCATTAAAAGGGTTGAAGCTCGGTCTTTCATTACACATTACAAAGGAGACGTCTGTACTCATAATCGCGTTGATTAGGTTAGGATCGAAGGTATCTTTATGTTCTGCAAATCCCTTATCGGTACAAGAAGACATAGCTGCGTTCCTTTCGTCAAAAGGGGTTAAAGTCTATGCTTGGAAGGACGAGACCGAAAAAGAGTACTTGAACAATTTAAGTCGGGTTTTATTTGACAATCCACAAATTCTCACTGATGATGGCTCAGACCTCCACGTCATGGCTCACAATGAGAAAATCCTTGGAATATTGGGCGGAACTGAAGAAACGACATCAGGAGTTACAAGACTGAAAGCACTGGAAGAAGACGCAAAGTTGTTGTATCCTGTTATTGGTATTAACAACGCAAACACCAAGCATTTATTTGATAATAGATACGGGACTGGACAAAGTACTTTGTATGGAATAGTAAGACTGACTAATGTTCTTATAGCTGGTAAACATATAGTTGTATGCGGATATGGATATGTGGGTAAGGGCGTTGCTTCAAGGGCCAGAGGATTGGGGGCTAACGTTACTGTTGTGGAGGTAGATCCTGTTAAAGCAATTGAGGCATATATGGAAGGATATGACGTAAAGAGAATAAATCAGGTCGTTGATAGGGCTGATATTTTTATAACATGTACAGGACAAAAGAACATTATTACCGCGCAACATTTTAGAAGAATGAAAAATGGAGTCATACTTGCAAACGCAGGACACTTTGACAATGAAATAGACGTAAAGAAATTGTTTGTGGAGTCTGATAAGAGTTACTCAATCAAACCGTATTTGGACTGTTTCAATATTCATGGTAGAAAAATATACTTGCTGTGTAGGGGCAGAGTGGTTAACCTAGTCGGTGCCGAGGGGAACCCTCCTGAAGTCATGGCCATGTCTTTTGCAAATCAACTTCTCTCAATACTATATATCTCTAGAAATTATGGAAAAATGCAAAAGAAGGTCTATTCAGTACCTGAAAAGATAGATCTTAAAATTGCAAATTTGTCTCTAAAACATTTGGGTATAAAAATTGATAAATTAACACAACTTCAGAGAAAATATGCGAAGTCTTACTAACTGACACAAGGCTATAATGATTCAGCACTATTGATTTTTTGAATTTGCGTTGAATTAGTAGAGATTTCAAGTTTCCGCTTAAAACTGATACATAATATTTTATAAGAGATTGAAACAAAAAACTAACTATGACTTGGAAGCGTGCCGCAAGTACCGAAGATTTTGAAAAAAAAACGGGAAAGGAGGTAAACCTTGATGGGAATAGGATTGCGATATTTCGAACAAACGGAAAATTTTATGCTATAGAAGCATTATGTAGACATCAGGACGGTTCGCTTGCTCCCGGCAAAATAGATGGAGAAGTTGTGGAATGCCCTTTGCATTCATGGCATTATAATATACGAACTGGAGATTTATTAGATTATCTTGAAGGAGTCAAGCTAAAAACGTACAAGATAGACCTGAAAGGAAAAGATATCTACATAGATGTTTGATTTAGTTATAAACATATCTTGGATTGTCATAGTTCGAGCTTGAAAATCTATAACAGACTTTCTGATACTCTTGAAGATATTGGTACAAACAATGATAATAAAATCAGGATTTATGTTTGTGGAATCACTGTCTATGATGACTGTCATATAGGTCATGCTAGAACTATCGTAGTCTTTGACGTCTTAAGACGATATTTAATGTACAGTGGATCCAATCTAGTTTATGTGCAAAACTTTACTGATGTGGACGATAAAATTATAAACAGAGCTAAATTAGAAGGAAAATCTCCTGACGAGATTTCTGCCAATTACATCACGAGTTATTTTCAAGACTTTACTAAATTAAATGTAATGAAAGCCGATTTTTATCCAAAAGCAACTGAAAACATTAGCGAGATTATAGAGGCAATTAGAATACTAAAAGATAAAAATTATACTTATACAACTCTAAATGGAATTTATTTCAGAGTACGATTATTTCCAAATTATGGTAAACTATCAAAGAAACAAATTGATGATTTAGAAGAGGGTGCAAGAATCGAAGTAGATCACTTGAAAGAAGATCCATTGGACTTTGCATTATGGAAATTTTCTTCGGATATGCCATATTGGGAAAGCCCGTGGGGAAAAGGCAGACCTGGTTGGCACATCGAATGTTCTGCCATGGTATCAAAATTCCTTGGCAATGAAATTGAAATCCATGGAGGAGGGACGGACCTAATATTTCCACATCACGAAAATGAAATAGCACAATCAGAGACGTTTACACAAATGAAACTAGCAAAAATCTGGATGCATGTGGGTATGATTACAATTAATTCTGAAAAGATGTCAAAGTCACTTAGAAATATGATACTTATTAAAAATGCTCTTAAAACATGGGGAGCCAATATTCTTAGGATATACCTAATTTCAAGTCAGTATTCAAAGCCAATGGACTATAATAATGACATATTATACGAATCATTACAAAAATGGAGACAAATTGAGCACTGTGTCTATGAACTCAGGACAACAAGGAATGAATTTGGAGCCCCCGACGAATTTGAAGATAAATGCAATAGTTATTTAACCGAGTTCATGACTTCTATGGATGGCAATTTTAATTCTCCTTCGGCGTTGACATCGTTCATGAAATTGGTATCATATATTAACAATTTAAGCTCCTCCGAAAAACTATCCACAACAATGTCTGAAAAAGGATTGCATATCGTAAACACAATAATGAATATCATTGGTCTAGAGGTAATGGAGGTTGATATTAGTACAAAAAACGATATTGAAAAGATGATCGACGAGCGAAATAAACTCAGGGCCAATAAGAAGTTTCAGGATTCCGATACGTTACGAAACAAGATTCTGGAATTATATGATGTTGAGCTAACAGATCACGGTAACTATACATCATGGAAAAAAAAGGAGATCATAGAATATGAAAGCCAGAATGATGGCTGAAACGACAATAATAACTCATATAGTAAATCTTTCTCAACTTTTCAAATGTAATTGTAGATGTTTGAAAAACTATTAATTATTAAAATATCAACTAATACTAATTGAAATCCAAAAAATCATTATTGGGTATAGTAATATTGGCGGCAATTGTTTCCATCGGACTTTTAGTCTTTGCTAATCCTTTTAAGAGTAATACACAAATTTTTACCGAATCACTTCGTGTTTTGGTATCAAAGTCAGGAGACCTGACACGAAATTATCAAGAGGAAGTTGGAAAGTGGAATATGAAGAAATTTGACAATTTAACAATGATAACTATTACTGACAGGTACCTCTCTCAATTTGAAAAACTTGAGAATGAGGCAAAAGCCTTGAATGTTCCAAACGAATATGAAAATATTAGAGAATCGTTTGTTAGCTCAGTGGAATCAGAAGCATCCAGTTACGAACATTTCAAGAATTACCTCATTTCTGGAAATAAAACTGAAGATCAATTATCAAGTGATAAACTGTCTCTTGCCTTCAAGCAGGAATTGGTTTATGCAGATTTTCTGTCAAAAAATCATTAGTTGTATTTAGAATACAGGATTGAAACAAAAATATAATGCCTACATATACCAGTATTTTGAGATCTCCAGTTGATAGAATGTTTTAGAAGGTTAGTTTCATTTGGCCCATCTCTTTCAGTCCTAAAAGGGATACTAATTGTTTCTGGGGTATTTCTATTATTAATAAATTGCCCAAGTTACGGTGTTGGGAACTTCGAGGTATTGCAAACAAATACAACTGTTGATCAAAGTGGGTTGATTCATCTATTTGGAGAATTAAGAAATACCTCTGATCGTCCTCAGCAAAATATCGCGATATTTGCCAATTTCTACGACGAATCGGGAAAGAACATAGGCAATGGGAGTGGAATAGTTCCGGTTAGGTCGCTGAATATGGGCGATATCTCACCATTTGAAATAATACTTCTAGACAGCGAACAATCCAAAGACGTTTCTAACTACAGTCTTAATATGACGAGTAAGGCAGGATTAGTAAAAGCAGAAAATCTGATTATAATGTCTTCTAAATCTCGGCCTGATATCTTTGGATATTATTATGTTAACGGTAGGATTTCTAATAAAGGTAACGATACTGCTACAAACGTTCTTGCCATTGCATCATTCTATGACAAGGCTGGTAAAATAATAGGCCTATCAAGTGCTATTGCCGAACCTACAAACATGACTTCGCTTTCTACGTCAAGTTTTACAATAGTTATGGATGATAAACTACAAACATCTAAAATCAAAAATTATTATTTAACAATTGATTCGGATCAATACGTTTCATGATTGGTCAATTCATTTCACCCTAATATCAAAATCGATACAAGATAGTTAGGCTCAAAAACAATAACTTCCATTCGCTGTTAATTGGAATGTAATTGAAAGTTAAACTACAGAATTATATTATACTGCCGTGAACTCTAATTGATATGGAAATATTTCACCCATCAGTTTTTCTTGCCATTTTTCCATATTTGTTTATTGGTAGCTTTCCAGTATTTGGGTTGATATTGGTTACAAAGTGGATCGTTGACGATATCAAAAAAAGAAGACTGAATTAAGGATTTAGGAACGTTAGTTACCTGGTTCATCTCATAGCAGAAATAGTCATGTTATGAAAATATATATCTCATATCGAATATCATAAGCATATGCCAAATACAACTCAAAAAAGATGTGCCCTATGCGAGACTAGACTCCCGAAGGAAAGCGCCATAAATATTTGCGAAAATTGCTTAAAAAATGCGGACTGCTGTGTTGGCTTGGAAAGATTAAGAGAATAAACTTAAGTTTATTCTGCCATTTTTAAGGTATCACTTATAGTTATAATCCCGGTAACTTCTCCTTTGCGACTCACAAGTACACATTTTGCAAATCGTACAAGCGGAATAAGTGCCTTAGCGGGAGTCGCTATGTCAACTATGGGTGGGGGAGGTTCCATTATCTGTAAGATAGGTACTTGGTGGATGTTTTTTTTGTCGTCACTCTCTAGCACTTTCCTTGCAAGTATATCTTCGCTTACTAGTCCCACAATTTTGGACATGTCAAAAACGGGTATTTGACTAATTGAATTTTTCATCATTATTTCAATTGCAACTTCTAACTTCTCATCCTTCTGGACCGAAATCACCTCATGGCTACATATGTCTCCTGCTTTAAGAGAAGTTTTTCCCTCTTGAGAGCTAAGTACTTCAAATATTCTTTTAGCCGTATCATAGCTGGGCTTACATCGTCCAGATTCAATTTGATTTATCATTGAAGTACTAATTCCGGATAGGGATGCCAATTCACGTTGAGTCAATCCCAGTTTAATCCTTCCCTGTTTAATGTAATCTATCCCAGGAAGCATCTGCTGATTACTTATTCTGATATCATATTTTTATAGTAATGGTATGGACTGGCAGACTTTTTGCAATGTAATAATGCCAGCCTTAACCTTATATTATATAGACTTAAAGATTTCATACTATTAGAAATGAGTCAAGACACCCACAAGAAAAAGTGGGATTCTGTGAAGAGATACAAACTAACCAAGATGTTAAATCAACTGTCAAATGTTACTGGACACGGCACTGAATTGGTTACGGTGTATATTCCTCCAAGAAAACCAGTTTTTGAAATTATAGGTCAACTCAGAAATGAGTCTGGTACAGCATCGAATATCAAATCAGATTTAACGAGAACTCATGTGCAAGATGCACTGAGCAAGACAGTGGAACATCTTAAATTGTTCAAAGAAACACCAGAAAATGGCCTTGCAATTTTTTGTGGCGCCATTCCTAACAACAAGGGAATCGGAAATGAAAAGATAGAACTTTATTCAGTTTTACCACCCAAACCTATTCAGATTAATCTGTATAGATGTGACGATCATTTTTGGACAGATCATATCAAGGATATGCTGCGAGATGAGAAAGTAATAGGACTTCTTGCTATAGACAGTCAGGAGGCTGGACTGGGAATATTAACAGGTGATAGATGGGAAGTGATAGACACGCTTACGTCGGGGGTAGCTGGAAAGCATAGACAAGGTGGACAGTCGGCAAGAAGATTTGAAAGACTAAGGGAAAATGAATTAAACGAATTTTATAAGAGAATTGCAGAACATGCGCAAAAAATCTTTATTGATGAATACAAAGTTAATGGCCTAATTGTTGGAGGTCCAGGACCAACAAAAGAGAACTTTTTGAAGGAGGAATATCTTGACTACAGACTCCAAAATAATGTACTAGCTACAATCGACAGCTCCTACTCTGGAAGTGAAGGTGTAAGAGAATTATTAGAGAAGGTAAATGAGCAGGGTATAATTTCTGATTATAGACTACTAGAGGAAAAGAAATTAGTCAAGAAATTCATGAGTCAAGTTTATTCGGATCATGGCCTGGCTGTTTATGGTATTCATGATGTTCTGAATTTGCTAAAAAGTGGAATAGTGGACACTTTGATTATTACTGATGAAATACCGTACATGCATTTGGAGATTAAATGCAATAAATGCGGAAATATTGAAGAAAAGTTTATCGATAGAATAAATTTAATCGCAGTTAAGCAAGAAGAGATCTCAAAGTCATGTCCTAAATGCGGCAGTGAGGATAGAGAAATTACAGAAAAGGATATTGTAGATCTTCTTGAAGAATTGTCTGCCAATATTGGCAGCAAGATGGAAGTCATTTCGGCAAAAACAGAAGAAGGTGCGCAACTTGGAAGTTTGGGAAGTATTGGAGCGCTCTTACGTTTCAAACCATCACATTGAAAGATGCCGTACGAATTTTTGTTTTCTAATTTGCTTTAATATCTTTTAGAGTGAGTGCTGCCCTTATTTTTTGGGCAATCTTATCCAGCTCTTCGTCTGAAATTAAGTTTCGTGAAGGCCACCGCCCATTTGGAGAATCATAAGTGTATCTTGGTATTATGTGAACATGTACATGCGGTACTATTTGATTAGCGACTCTCCCGTTGTTTTGGCCAATATTTAGCCCCTTCGCCTCCAATGATTTTACTATGCCCTTTGCAAGAAATGAAACGGTAGAAAACAACCTTCCAATATCTTTATCATCCATTGTGAAAATATTTTCATGATGTCTCTTTGGGAGAACCAGTGTATGGCCTGTATTGAAAGGATACTTGTCCATAAATGCCACAAATTGCCTGTCTTCATATATTTTAACGGCGCTTATCTCGTTATTAATAATGGAGCAGAAGATACATTTAGTGTCCGACTTCAATAAATAAAATCCATGTCCCTTGCTGATTTATATTTTTGTCATACTGGCATGCTCCTGCGTGACTTTTAAATAGGTCAAATTTTTTTCTAACTGTAGATGACTGAAACTATCGAAATATACGAATTTAATGTGAAATTCACATTCACTTGCCCAAAATGTGACTACAAAAATGAAGACATCTCTGCGGTGGATATCGCTAATGGCAATGCTGAATGTGGAATGTGTGAGACACTATTTAAGACAGAAGGAATTGATGGCGTAAAGATTTTTGCCCTAGTTGAGTAATAACCCTTTTTGATCGATACCTATGATAGTATCAATGTTATATTAAAATACGCATTAATCTCTACTTCACTGATGGAACTTGTCAGTAGAACCGTAGTTAATGGCCCAGCAAGAGCTCCACACAGAGCGATGTATAAAGCCATGGGCTTGAATGATGATGATTTGTCAAAACCCATCGTAGGAGTGTCCTCTACTTGTAATGAGGCAACTCCTTGCAATATCCATTTGGGAGATTTGGCACAGCATTCAAAAGCAGGAGTAAAGGATTCGGGATGTACTCCGAGAGAATTTACTGCCGTTTCGGTATCTGACGGCATAGCAATGGGACACGAAGGCATGAAGGTATCTTTGGTCAGTCGTGAAGTTATTGCAGATTCAATTGAGATTATGATGCGAGCTCATAGATACGACGCCCTTGTTGGAATTTCAGGATGTGATAAGAGTCTACCAGGAACAATTATGGCTATGGCTCGACTCAATGTTCCGTCCATATTTGTCTATGGCGGTACTATACTGCCAGGAACTTGGAATGGAAAACAGGTTACGATTCAAGACGTATATGAAGCTGTAGGTTCCTTTGAGGCAGGCAAAATAAATCTTGAAGATTTAAAAGAGTTGGAGAACGCTGCATGTCCCTCTGCGGGTTCATGTGGAGGCATGTATACTGCAAATACGATGGCGTGTATTAGTGAAGCATTGGGAATAGCATTGCCGGGAAGTGCTTCACCTCCAGCATTAAGTGAAAAGAGAAACGAAATTTGCTATGAGACAGGAAAACAAATCTTTCATTTACTAGAAAATAACCTGCGGCCAAAAGAAATTCTTACATTTGAAGCCTTTGAGAATGCAATAGCAATTGCAAACGCTATAGGAGGTTCGACTAATGCAATACTTCATTTGCTTGCAATATCTAAAGAGGTTGGTGTCCGTCTCGATCTGAAAGATTTTGAAAGGATTAGGAAAAAAACACCTCACTTGGCTGATACAAGACCCGGAGGCATGTATGTAATGGTGGATTTAGACAAAGTAGGTGGAGTTCCCATTATACTAAAAAGTTTACTAAAAAACGGACTACTTAACCCAGATACTATGACCGTCACTGGTAATACAATGAAACAAAATCTTGAAAAAATAATTTTACGTGACTCCGAACCGGTAGTGTATTCTTGTGAAAAACCTCTCCATAACGAGGGTACATTGAAGATTCTTAAGGGTACTTTAGCTCCTGAAGGTGCAGTCATAAAGATTGCGGGGCTTGAGCGAACAAAATTCGAAGGCATTGCAAAGGTATTCAATTCTGAGGAAAATGCATTTGATGCGATTTCAAAACAAAAGATAAAGAAGGGTGATGTAGTTGTTATTAGGTACGAAGGTCCTAAAGGAGGACCAGGCATGAGGGAAATGCTTGCCGTAACAGCAGCACTAGTTGGACAAGGTCTTGGTACAGAAGTAGCTATGGTCACTGATGGAAGATTTTCGGGTGCTACTAGGGGATTTATGATTGGTCATGTTTCTCCTGAAGCAATGGTTGGTGGACCGATTTCATTAATAAAAAAAGGAGATAAAATTAGTATTGATTTAAAAAAAGGAAATATAGATTTGAACATAAGTCCCGTTGAGTTCAAAAAGCGAAGAAAAATGTGGAAGCCGGTAAAATCAAGATACAAGAATGGAGTGCTTGCTAAATACATGCTGTTAGCACGATCTGCTTCTGAAGGTGCTGTAACTATACCGCAATTGAAATAAACTCCATTGTTCGTGATTACTTAGCTGAACCTAAAAAATCATGATATTTAACCAAATGCCAAATATCAAAAACCTGTTCCTATTGTCAATTATTGCAATATCAATAATTTCAGTGGTATTTTTTTTATATAGATACGAATCAGTCACAGTTAACTTCTTTCCTCAGAATTCAAATTTGATATATGGGGGTATTTTTAACAACGCCACTAGTCTAACTGAACTGGGAAATACTACATATTCTCTGGGATTAAACAATACGTCCGGAGTTAAATCAGATATCTCTACTGTCAATCGTAGTAGTAACGATGCAAACAATCCCATTGACGATATTATTTCGCTCAGCAATCCAGTCGACACACTTACAAAAATGATAATAAATGTATTAGAAAATTCATCAATTGCAGACAGTACAAAAGGTAAAGATTTGGGACTCAAAAATTACTATCAGTTGGAAGGCTCATGGAATCTAGCCATAAAGGGCGATGAATTTTCGAACTTTACTGGAAATATTGTATTGAATAACGCTATGAATAACATTACCAAAAATTATAACGTTAAGCTTGTTACTACAAGTGCAAACAACATTACTTACCAGGCATCAAATCAAATCCTAAAAATAAAAGGAACAGGGGATTTGACACTTGATGATGAAACTACCAGAGTCCAGTTATTGATAGTACTCTATAAGAATGAAAACATCTATGTAGTGTTTGCATCAAAGACAAATGAAAATCTGTTCGATAATTTCTTGATACATGGGGATATTATGCAAAGAAAATTTGAATACTGAGACTGGTTAAATTATCTCGTATTTGGTATTATTCAGCACCTATCAATCCAATTAGATCGAAACCTTCAGATATCTTTGAACTAATTTCGGCTATGGAAATCAAATGACCGTCTGGATCTGCTATTATGGCATGCTTGCCAAATGATTCCTCCTTGGGTTCTTTAAAAAATTCTACCTTCTTGTCTTTTAACTTCTTTGCTACTGGTTCCAGATCACTTACCATAAAACCAACCAAGACCCCAGAGTTTTTTGTTCTGCTTTTGCTTTTTGATGGATGTAAGGCAAGAACTGTACCACTTGAAAAAAATTCTACCCATTCAGATGAAGTGTTTTTGATTGGCAGTTCAAGAACATCGCGATAAAACTTTATAGATTTATCCATATCACTGACGAGTAATATTAAGGCCCCAAGTCTTTTGAATGACATAGTACCACAATTGAATGACTCTGAATTAATAACTTATCGATTTTTAGACTAAAAAGTAACTGTTATTATAGCAAATTATATTAAATTTTTAATTCAAGATATGAAAAGGGATTTGGGATGTTAACAGTAAAAGTAATTGATAACAAAATAACTCTGGTTGAATCAGAATTGCCCGGTTATAAGGATGATGAAATACTAGTAAGGATGCGTTCATGCGGGATCTGCGGTTCAGATTTAGAAAAGGTGTATGGAAATTACGGAATGAAATCCTTAAGGGTGGGACATGAACCAGCAGGAGCTGTTATCAAAGTTGGTAAAAATATAAAAAAATTCCAAGAAGGGGATCGGGTCTTTGTACATCATCACGTGAGTTGCTACTCGTGTAGGTATTGTATACAAGGCAACTATACAATGTGCAACAATTATCAAACTAGTAACATTGACCCGTGTGGATTGGCTGAGGAATTCGTTGTTCCAAAATGGAATATTGAACACGGAGGTGTATTAAAACTCCCTGATACTATTTCCTACGACGAAGCAGCTCTGATCGAACCTTTTGCTTGTTGCATTAGAGGATTAAACAAGATTTCTATAAAGCACGGTGATAATGTGGCAATATTGGGTGCCGGACCCACAGGCGTGATGCATACACTGTTGGCGCGGTTGTGGGGTGCAAATAAAATAGTCGTTTCCGACATCAATGAATTTAGGTTAGGATTCGTCGGACAATACGGTGTAGATACCGTCAACCTCACTCAAGGAAGGCTTGAGGATGCTGTTAATAAAAATACTAATAATTTAGGTGTCGATGTCACAGTTTTAGCAACTGGGAGCATAAAGGCATTTGAAAGTTCACTCAAAATAACAAGAAGAGGTGGAAAAATACTGCTTTTTGGGGTTCCGTCAGTAGGTTCTAAATTTGACCTGGATTTGAATTCCCTTTATTCCAACGAACAGATAATAATTCCGAGCTACGGGGCCTCAGAAATAGAAACCAACCAGGCGTTGTCCTTAATGTCTGATAAATCCATTGATCTCTTGCCCCTTATCACGCATCGTTTTCAAATTAAGAAAAGCAGTGATGCCTTCAAATGCGCTCACGAGGCATTCGACGCCATGAAGGTATTGATAGTAACATCATAAAGGCCATTTGATCAAGATATAAATAACTTGTTTGGTCAGGTTATCTTACATTGGATTGGGGAATTAGGAATCGCTTATCAAGGATAATTAATCAACGGAACGGAAAAGGAGTCATGTTGGCAGTTGACCATGGCTATTTTCTTGGACCTACTGAAAGATTAGAAGATCCCAAAAAGACAATTAAGCCGCTCTTACAATATGCAGATTCCTTAATGCTTACTAGGGGAGTTTTAAGAACTTGTGTAGATTCAGAATCGAATATTCCGATAGTACTGCGCGTTTCCGGTGGTACTAGCATTTTGGGAGAGGATCTTTCAAAGGAGACAATTACAACTTCTATCGAAGAAGCCATAAGACTTAACGCATCATGTTTGGCACTGTCAATATTTGTGGGCAGTAAATATGAACATCAAACACTAAGCAATCTTTCTAAACTGGTAAATGAAGGTGAGAAATATGGGATACCCGTCTTGGCAGTTACTGCAGTTGGAAAAGAAATGGCTAGAGATGCAAGATATCTTGCCTTATCCTGTAGAATTGCTGCAGAATTGGGTGCCCATGTAGTTAAAACATATTATTGTGAAAACTTTGAAAAGGTGGTTGAAGGATGTCCAGTGCCTGTCATAATTGCAGGTGGCAAAAAATTGCCAGAAAAAGATGCTCTAGACCTTACCTTTAATGCGATAAAAGATGGAGCTTCTGGTGTGGATATGGGTAGAAATATTTGGCAATCTGATCATCCTATCGAAATGATACGGGCCGTAAGATCAATAGTACATGATGGATTGTCAGTACAAGAATCAATTGAATCGTACTTTTTGAAAAAAAACCTACAGTCTAATGAATTGGAAAGCCTAACCACCCGATAAATATTTTTACTTGATTTTATTTCAAATTCTAATATGTCAGAGTATGAGGGCGGCACCTTTAGATGTAAGGTCTGTGCGAAAGAATTTCTAACAAAGAATGAGTGTGATGCTCATTATGAAGATATTCACGGGGATGAGATTGCAAATATTGGCGAATAGTTGCCGATAATTAAAATACACTGAACACCATGCTGGAAATAATGTTAGATTTTTTAGTGACCAAATTAAATTACTGTAAGATCTAGTTGAAAATTGCAAATGTGATATTGTTTGAAATTGGGATTTGTGTGCTTGAGGATTCAAACTTAATTTATAGTAAGAAATTTGACAGTCCAGAAATTGAATATTCATCAATAATACAAGGTAATAAGTCCTATGTCACAGACTTGATTGCCCAGTTGAAAAATTTTGATCAGGTGAGAGTTAATAATAAAAACTTGATTGATATTTTTCAACCTGAAAATATCGACGTTAAATTAATGTCAGATTCCCGCCAGGATGAGATTAATCAAAATAAATTGGATCTAATGATAAAGTTTGGGTTTTCTAATACTAAGGAAGATTTATCCGCAGCTCTACAAAAGTTTGCCATAAACCTTTCATCTATGAAGGTAAAAGAAACTTCTGAAAAATTAGATCAACACTTGGTTCAAGCAGTGAATACCCTAGATGAATTAGACGAAATAATTAACACAATTAGCACCAGGATTCGTGAATGGTATGGTCTTCATTTTCCAGAATTGGACTATATACTCCAGAATATTATTACGTATGCCGCCATCGTAAAGGACGCAGGACCTAGGGAAAATATTACCAGTGAGCTCTTAACTCAACTTGATGTACCAGACAAGAAAATTGAATTAATTAAACAAGCAATATCAAAAAGTCAAGGAGGAAGTTTAACTGACGAGAGTGCTCGATCTCTTAGAATTTTAGCATCACAAGTAATACAGTTATCAGAATTAAGAACAGATTTATCCAATTCGGTAGAGAACTTGATGGAAATACTTGCGCCAAACCTGAAAAATATTCTTACTGCAATCATTGGTGCAAGGTTGATAGCCAAGGCCGGTACTCTGCTAAAATTGTCTCAGATGCCATCAAGTACGATTCAAATAATTGGTGCTGAAAAGGCTTTATTCCGTGCACTTAAAACAGGAGCAAGACCACCAAAGCACGGCCTAATATTCCAACATCCTTCGGTTAACTCAGCTCCAAAATGGCAAAGGGGGAAAATTGCACGTGCCCTTTCTTCAAAAATAGCCATAGCAGTGAGAATTGACGTATATCGTAATGCTTCATTAGATAATTCGCTTTTAGATCAATTAACAAAGAGGATTGAGACGATTCAAAGGATTTATCATGAACCTCCAAAAGGGAAAGAATCATTTGATGAGAGACCCAGATTTGATAAAAGGAGACCAAAAAAATCAATGCAATTCAAGAGGCGAAAGATGCGACATGAAAAGCGTAGACGTTATTAGTCGCGTTATGGTAAATGGGAAATCTCATTTAGCAACTATTAACATGTTGAAAGGTACTACACTTTACGGTGAGAAACTAGTTTCCAGAGATGGAAATGAATACAGAACGTGGGATCCATTTAGAAGTAAAATGGCAGCAGCTTATACAAATGGTCTGCGGTTTGACTTCTCCAAAATTAGAAACATATTATATCTTGGTGCATCAACAGGAACTACAGTCAGTCACCTTTCGGATATTCTTGGACATACTGGTAAAATATTTGCGGTTGAATCCTCCGCTAGAGTCGCAAGAGAGTTAATCTCAAATGTTTCGTCTAAGAGAACAAATGTTATACCAATCATAGAAGATGCGAGAAAACCGAGAAGTTATTTTTCTATATATGATAAAATGGATCTCGTTTATTGCGATATTGCCCAACCAGATCAGACGAACATAGCAACTGATAATTGCAAAATTTACCTTAAGGAAGAAAAACCACTGCTACTTGTAATAAAGACTAGAAGCATTGACGTTACCATGTCTCCAAAAAATGTGATTTCCCAGGAAATTAGGAGACTAGAAGGGCAATCATTTACGATAAAGCAAAATATAGATCTTGCTCCGTTTGATAAGGATCATGCAATGGTAGAAGCAATTTTTTGTCCTGGATAGGTTACTGCATAACAGTACGGGATAATATGAGTTGAGCGGGTTTCCATGACTTTCTCGCAAATGGCGGAATTTCCCTGTTTTGTTCGAACCATTCTTGTACAAATTGTATAGTTTTTTTATCCGAAGGATATCCACTTCCCACATCTCCATATTTGAGCCGAATTTTGCTTATTTCAGAATCGCGTATCACTTTTGCAATTATGGAAGCTCCAGATACAACAACATTCAACTTGTCTGCATGATGCATTGAAATCAGTTTTGTATTATTTCCTTTAAGAAAGCTAGTGATTGTTCTTTTGTATCTAGATGGATTTACATCGCATGAATCTACATAGGTTTTGTAAGAATCCATATTGCCAATCGTTATTGCCATAGCTTCTGCTTCTAGTAGATTTAGATTGTTTTTAGATACATGAAAATCAATGTCCTCAATACCTATTCTACAGATACAAATTGATTCGGCAAGGCCGATAACATGTCCGAAGAGAATTTGCCTCTTTTTAGGACTAAGCAATTTCGAATCTTTAATTCCTTTCTCAACCAATTCTGAAACGGATTTTTTACTTACACTGATTCCCGCTACTATTATTGGACCTAATAAAGACCCTCTACCGGCTTCATCTACTCCACAAATAATGTTTTTGCTTTTGCTTTCAGTAAACTCTAATCCCCTTCAACTCAAATCAATATTTGTTGCTTTTTATCCTTATCCCCCTCGAGGATGATGATATATTAGGAGCCAAAAGTTATGGAATATCAACAAGGATTGAATCATGACGTTACAGAGATCAAAGAGGGTAAAACATCACTCTTAGTCCCCAGTTCAGCTCTTTCGCAAAGCGTTCCACCTAAGAATCCTGCTTTCTTCAATCCGAATGCAAAATGGAACCGAGATATTTCCATGTTGGTGTACAAAGTTTACACTTCGTCTTCAAAAAATAAAACATTGGCCGATTCAATTTGCGGTGTTGGTGCAAGAGGTTTGAGAGCTTCCGTAGAGGTTCCACAAATAGAAACAATTTACTTAAATGATCTAAATCCAATTGCTATCGAATTTGCAAAAGAAAGTGCAAAATTAAATCAAGTTCAGGATAAATGCATTTTTAAAACTAATGATGTTTGCAAATTTCTAAACTTTGAAGAACGTGAAATTCGAAGATTTGATATTGTTGATCTAGATCCATTTGGAAGTCCATCGCCCTATGTTGATTGCGTTTTGAGATCAGTCGGTAATGGAGGATTGATATCCATTACAGCAACAGATACGGCAGTATTGTGTGGAGTTTACCCAAGCGTATGTTATCGAAAGTATTACGGATTCCCTATAAGAACTGAATACTCTAACGAAATCGGGGTACGTCTTTTGGTATCTTTTATAGCACTAAATGCTAGCAGATTTGATTTATCAGTCGTTCCTTATTTTTGCCACAGTAATCTTCATTATCTTAGAGTGTACCTGAAAATAATATTCAGTAGTTCGCTTGCAAACACTGTTTCATCAAAAATAGGATTTATTAAACACTGTCAGAAGTGTAAATCTCGCAGGGTTGAAAAGATCAGGGAACAAAATTTAGTATGTGATTTATGCGGCGCCAAATGTGTTATTGCTGGACCGCTTTGGATAGATAGTCTTTTTGATCCTGATTTTGTTATTTCCATGTTAAATGAATTGAAAAATTCCGAAGGTAGCACCTCGCCCGCAAATGACCATAACAGATTGCTAAAAACGATGCAAATTTGTACTTCCGAGCTTCCGATACCTGCTTATTTTGAAACGGATAGTATAGCATCGTCGGCAAAAAAAAGTTCCATCTCGTTGGACAAAGTAATTAGCACTCTTGCAAGTAATGGATTTCAATCATCTAAAACTATTATGAACGAAAAGGGGTTCAAAACTAATGCGTCTCCGAAAGAAATAATCGAACTCCTTTACAAATAAATAGTAATTCATAGAAGTATCGTGATTAGGAGAGAGTATGATTTGGTAGGTGCCTTCAAGCTTATTTGGTTTCTAGAGGAGAATGGGCGTGAAATTACAAGTTAAAAATTTGTCAAAAGAATTTAAAACTACTAGATCAAATAATACTGAATACGTCACCGCTTTCGAAAATATTGACCTTACGATAACCGATGGTGAATTTGTGTGTATTGTTGGTCCATCGGGATGTGGAAAATCAACTCTCCTTAATATTTTAGCAGGGCTTGACAAACCAACTGAAGGAGAAATCATTCTTAATGGCCATCCAATCGAAGGCACTGGCCCAGATAGAATAATGGTATTCCAGGAGAATGCCTTGTTTCCTTGGCTTAAAGTAGTCGAAAATGTTGAATTCGGTCTTAAGATAGCTGGTTTGCAGAAAGAAAAGAGGCGTCAAATAGCGCTTGCTCACCTTGAAACAATGCAATTGACAAAATTTTCTGATTCGTATGTCTACCAGTTATCTGGGGGAATGAAGCAAAGAGTAGCGCTTGCCAGGGCGCTAGTTATGGACCCAGAAATTTTGTTAATGGACGAACCGTTTGCGTCTCTTGATTCTCAAACCCGAGACCTTCTTTCAGTAGAATTACAACTCATCTGGTCTAAAACCAGAAAAAATATCATTTTTGTAACACATAATATAATGGAATCTGTATGTCTCGGAGACAGAGTATTAGTGTTCACAAATAGACCGGGAAAAATCAAAAGAGAAATTAAAGTTGATCATCGAAGACCGAGGCTTACTGAAGATGACGAACTCAAACCATACTACCGTGAAGTTTTAGGAGAGTTAAGAAGCGAAATTAGTGCAGCACGAAAACAAAAAACTGACTAAGTCTCCCTTAATTTCCTAACAAGATGAAGGCCATCTTCAAAACTATTTGGGGAACACAAAAGAATCTTTTTTGTTAAACTTGCTGCTTCGCGAATAAATTTTTCAGGCCTCTCTTTGTAAGAATGCCAATCCAAACCAATATTCTGTGCGGATATTTCGTTTCTGCTTGATGGGCACATTATGCACGGAATAACATCAATACCGTAGGGCGCAGATACTTTAACTATGCCTCTCAAATTGTCGATGTTGCTTATTGATTGTGTAACAAATGCACGTGGCTTTGCCTCAAGTTTATTTTTGATTTTCATTGTATCATTGACTTTATTTGGGAATGACAAATCGAGTTTGATGTAATTATTAAAATTATGTTCTGAGAGAGTCTTGATAGCCTTGGAGGGTGATATATTGAAAAATTTATTACCAATAATGGGGTCATCTCCACGAAGGACAAGGATACTGTATACGCCACACAAAATGGCTTCTGTAACAAACTGCAATACAGAGATAAGATTTTTGTCATAAAGTCTGCATGTACAACTTATTGGCTTTGTAATTCCATTCCTTTTGAGCATTGATACAAGCATCAAACTAGAAACTCTTGGTATTCCAAGTACATTATCAGTCAAATGTATTCCATCTACAAATTCTGATATACGTTTTGTTTTTGAAATGAAAATATCGACATTCTTTCTTATAGTGTCGTTATCATAGTGATTATCGTAAAGAACCTTTGGAGGATTCATTTCATAAATAATTTTGATCTCCATCAATATCTTACAATAATTATCGTAATTAAATCCTTAATTTATAATCTCGAAATTTCACTTGAAATTTCAAAATTACCCTCAGATAGACTTTATAATTTATGTATCTATGTATACACAAGATGATGCTCCATTGTATGATCAAAAGCAAGTCAAAGATTTGATATATCCTTTCTTACGTAAGGAACTAATTTTACCGTCACAAGAAAAACAATTCAAATTTTCTTCGGTAATGATAACGATTCATTTTACAAAGGGAGATCCTCATATCCTTCTAATAAAGCGGACAAAACTAGTGAAAAATCACGCCGGGGAGATATCTTTTCCAGGAGGAAATTTTACGAAAGTAGACGTCAATATGCTTCAAACTGCGATAAGAGAGATAGAAGAGGAACTTGGTATAACTATCAAAAGAGAACAGGTTATTGGAAGTTTGAATGCAGAAAGAACTCTGACTTCTAGATACATAATCTATCCGTACGTGGCACTATTAGACAAAATTCCAGAGATAACAGTTACTAATTATGAAGTCGAAAAAATTATTGATGCTCCGCTCATATCGCTTCTGAAGAGTAGAGAGCGCGATGTAAAACATCAGCAAGAGTACTCTATTTCTCAATTACACAAATTTACGTATAAAAATGAAGTCATCTGGGGAGCGACTGCAAGAATTCTCGACCAACTTGCAAAGTTATTCTCTCATGAAATTGACTTTTGAAGATACAATTGAAAAATCATTGTTTTCTTAATAGTTGGCGCTACGGTAAGAGTTCAACAGACATTCAATAGGCATGTACTTCAGACTTATGTTTTCTCAAACTTCTAAAGGTGCCGAACTTCATCGCGCATTTATCACATTTCCACAGATTTACTTTTGCTTGGCTATAAAATGTATAAGATTGATTTCCGCTCTCGTACTTACCCGTGCTGGTATTGTAATTCACAGGGTTGTAATTTACCTTGTATTTAATTCTAGATATGTTTATTTTCAATTTGCAAGCTATTGAATTCTTTGTTTAAAAAAAGTAAAGTCAATTGAACATATAGAAACGTATCAACCTTATTTCACAAACTGAAGATCAACAAAACTAATATCTCATATAAAAAAAGTAACAATGTGCATTTTGAGGACCTGAGAGAGTATGTGGAGTCACTTGAAAAAATAGATCAATTGAAGAGAATTAAGACGCGAGTTTCAGTTGATCTAGAAATTGCAGAAATTCTACGGAGGGTTATGTATAAGAATGAAGGACCGGCGGTGTTATTTGAAAACGTCGAAGGATATAAAATTCCTGTGCTTGGTAACGCATTTGGATCTTTGAGAAGGTTAAAGATTGCTCTAGACATGGAAAATTTTGAAGAAATTGGTGAACGAATGTCCGCCTTAACCAGGCTAAAAATACCTCATGGCTTGCTGAATAAATTCAAGATGCTGCCAAAGTTGTCAGAGATTGCTGACTATGGACCCAAAAGTGTAAACGGTGGACCAATTATAGAGGTCATTGAGACCTCCAATCCGTCATTGGATATCTTGCCTATAATCAAGTCATTTCCCAAAGATGCTGGAAGATTCATTACCTTCGGCATAACGGTAACTAAGAATCCAGAAACACTGATTCGAAACATGGGTGTTTACAGATTACAAGTAATCGATTCTAAAAAAGCGATAATGCACTGGCAAATTCACAAGAGAGGTGCATTGCATTATGAAATGAATAAAGAGAATTCTCAAAAAACAGAAGTGGCTATAGTAATAGGCGCGGATCCTGCAACCGTTTTTAGTGCTGTTGCTCCGGTACCAGAAGGTTTAGACAAGTTTCTTTTTGCCGGGATCACTCGAAAAAAGGGTATAGATCTTGTGAAGTGTAGAACTATCGATGTTGAAGTTCCTGCAACTGCAGAAATTGTTTTAGAAGGTTATGTTGATCCCTCGGAGCTTAACGTAGAGGGCCCGTTTGGAGATCATACAGGTTACTATACACCACCTGAACCCTTTCCTACCTTCACTCTTACAGGTATAATGATGAGAAAAAATCCAATTTACCTTACAACAGTTGTAGGAAAACCAATACTTGAAGACGCTTACATAGGCAAAGTCATTGAAAGATCATTCCTACCATTGGTAAGGCTCTTCCAACCTGAAGTAGTTGATTTTTCAATGCCTCCTGCAGGTTGGTTTCAAGGGCTCGCGATAGTGTCTATTAAAAAAAGATATCCTGGACAGGCAAAAAAGGTAATGATGGGTCTTTGGGGAATGGGCCAGTTGTCTCTCACAAAAATATTGATTGTAGTAGACCAAGATGTCAATGTACATGATATGAATGATGTTATCTGGGCAGTGACCACGCGGGCCGATCCAAAGAGAGACACTATGTTAATCGATAATGCACCTACTGATACATTAGATCCCGCATCGCCATTATTGAATTTGGGATCAAAAATGGGTATTGATGCAACTAAGAAAATGAAGGAGGAAGGGTATGAAAGACCCATTCAAGAAGAAGCACTACCTAACGAAAGTACTGTTAGTTTAGTAACAAAAAAATGGAATGAATATGGATTTCAAGAGTAAAACATGATATGATGCATATACAGAAATTAGATGATGAATCATGAAATTCATTCATAGTGGCAAGGTAAAAGACGTTTATGAAGTAGATGAGAAGAACTTGCTATTTCATTTTACTGATAGAGTATCGGCGTACGATGTACCTATGATTACTGAAATAAAAGGGAAGGGAGAAAATCTATGCAAGTTTGCCAAATTCTGGTTTAACTATTTAGATACTAGAAATCATATGGTACGATTGGATGCCAAAGACAAAATGGTTGTGAAGAAACTTGAAATGATTCCACTTGAATGTGTGGTTAGGGGATATCTGTACGGTAGTTTGTATGAAAGGTACTGCAGCTCAGCTGACATTCCGGATCTAGGGACCAACTTGAAAATTGCTTCAAAACTTAATGAACCAGTATTTGATCCAACAACAAAGTCAAAAATCCATGATATGCCAATTAACGAGGAACAAATCCGTGCCCAAGGAATCTTGACTAAAGATGAATTACGATATTTGAAAGACACATCAATAAAACTTTACAAACAAATGTCAGAGTTATCAAATAAAGCAGGTTTTATTATGGCAGATGTAAAATTTGAATTTGGGAAGGATCTTGAATCAGGTGATATTGTTTTGGCTGATTCATTGGGCCCTGATGAATTCAGAATGTGGACTGAAGAGACGTACAAAGAGGGGCAAGAACAAGTTAGCTATGATAAGCAATATCTTAGAGATTGGTTAACTAAAATTGGATTCAGAGATAAAGTTAAGCAAGCCTCTGAGGATGGAACAAAGCCAATTCCGCCCGAACTACCTGCTAATGTTGTCAATGAATTGTTGAAACGGTACAAGTACGTTTATGAGAAAATTTCAAAAATATGAAATTACGCAAAGCCTTCGCGTTCATTGGATATAAATGAACTGTTATTCTACAGTTATCCTCAAGATTCCTTTTGCATCAGAATTTGTGAGCATCTTGACTAGATCCCTAGGAATATCAATTGCGGATTTATCACATGAGATAGCGAGTGTTCTAGAATCAGCATAATTTGATTTTCTCAATACTATATCGTGTTTATGGCTAATTTCTAGATCAGTGTTGCCAAATCCAGCTAACTCAAATTCAATCGGATCTACAATTATTCTTATTTTTACAAATGCATCATTAGTTCTTAATTTCCTTTTCAGGGCAATATCGAGATCATTGCAAGCTTTGTTAGCCGAAACTCCAATAATACAATCGCCATTTTTAGTGAGGTTAGAATCCTTAGTAACTTCAATTGTTCTGGCGTGGAGTGAAAGAACATTCTTATGACCATAAAAAGTTATTTCTTCCTCCAAATGTTGGTCAGTTTTTCAGAAAATACTTTGACAATTTAAAGTATGATACTAAGGTAAACTTAAATTAACGAATGCAAACAAGTTAGAGCTGATTTGTTACCTGCAGCAGCTGGTTATGATAGAGCAATAACGGTGTTTTCACCAGACGGTAGATTATACCAAGTAGAATACGCTATTGAAACTGTAAGAAGAGGAACCCTAGCAGTCGGAATAAAAAGTAAGGACGGTGTAGTTCTGGCGGTTGAAGAAAAAGCTAGGAAATTACAAGTATCCGATGTTACTCAAAAAATATTTCAAATAGACGATCACATAGGAGTGGCAGCGGCCGGATATATCCCTGACGCGAGAACTCAAGTGGATCACGCTAGATTTTTTGCGCAAAGTAATAGACTGATATACGATGAACCCGTGGATGTTGAAGGTGTAGCAAAAAATCTCGCAGATATGGCACAACAGTTCACTCAATACGCAGGAGTTAGACCTTACGGTGTTGCATTGATTCTCGCCGGCGTTGATAAGAACGGCGCTTCACTGTATCAAACAGATCCAAGCGGAACTTACATTGGATATGATGCGGTTGCAATTGGAAATGGAAGTGATCAAGTTAATGAATTCCTGGAAAAAAATTATAACGCAGACGTAAGCATGGAAGAGGCAAGTAGCCTTGCTTTGGAATCAATTTACTTGGTTAGTGAAGAGAAAACTGGAACAAGACATATTAAAATGGCGCAGATAGATATGAAAACAAAGAAATTGAAGCGGGTTGAAAATAATGATATAGAAACCTATGCTTCAAAGTCTAAAGAGAATGCCAGTAAAAGGGCGCCTCAATAATTTTGTTTTAAATTAAATTTTGATCAAAGCAATATTGGTTTAAATATTCAAGAAATATTGTGAATTCTGTGACAGTTAAAACTGGGTCGACCGCTCCTGATTTGAAAGTTAGTGAATGGGTACAAGGGGGACCTGTTAGTTTGAAAGATTATTTGGGTAAAGTTGTAGTAGTTGAAGTATTTCAGGTAAATTGTCCTGGTTGCTTCGTTTATGGAATACCTGAGGCAATTGATACCTATAACAAGTACAAGAACAGTAAAGTTGCAGTATTGGGACTTGCCACTGCTTTTGAAGATTTTGACAAGAATACAATTGAAAACCTAAAATTACTATTAAACGAAAAAAAAGTGATAGGTGAAACCCTTACTACTCTCACATACCAAAGTAAGTTACTAAACGAAGGAAAGCTATCCTATTCTATTCCATTTCCAGTGGGAATGGATATGCTTGCAAAAGAAAAATTGCCTATCGAAGAAAAGAGAATTATGGAATTTGTTAATGCAAACGTGCTCGATTATGATTTGTACCATGAAAAAGACAAAGAACAAATTATTTCACGTGTTAAATCTTATTTGGAGACAAAACCTTACAGCCCACTTACTTTCGAAGAATATTCCCTAAGAGGGACTCCTTCAACAATATTCATTGATAAAAAAGGGGACCTTCGTGAAACTACATTTGGATCTACTGGACTAATGGCGACCACGGTAGAAAAACTATTATCAGAATAGACGGTTTACATCATACTTGACTAATCTATCTATTGCTATACCTGACTCTTCGTTAATTGAATCGCAAACCATTCTGGACAAAAGTTACAAAATTTCACAAATTTCTCGCTCCTGTTCAATATTTTGCGTTGGTAAAATCTTTATTTACCATGATAGAAGCGCAAACGCAGAAAAAGATGATAGGAAAATTCTGAAAATAATACTAGAATATCTTGACACACCGCCGTATCTTAGAAAAAAAATCTACCCCAAAATGTGGATGCTAAAACATGCAGGCAGTTTACCCCCTATAAAATCTCCTCACCATAAAACACGAGTAGACATTCGGAGTATAAAAAACGAAATACGATTTGGATTTGTTGAAAAGCAAAATGACATGTTGTATGTAGATGTAGGACTTGAACAGCTAATCCGCTACAAAGGAAATCAGTTGGGCAAAAAAGTCTTGGTAAAAATTTCAAATAATGGCCAGCTTTTTGCTGAGGACATTGAAAAAAATCAAGTTCCTGGTTATTGGGGATATGATGTAGAATATGTAGATTCATTGTCAGAACTGCTAGAAAGTCAGAAATGGGAAGTCTTGATGACTTCGGTGGAAGGTTCGCAATTTACTAGGGACGCGACTGAGATGATGAAAAGAGTCAGAATATCCAAAAATCTTCTAATCGTATTTGGTGGACCTAGATTTGGGCTGCGTAAAATACTTGAAAGCGAAAACAAAAAGATTTCACCGAACCATCTTCTGATGAATATGTTTCCTAGGCAAGGGACTCAAACAGTAAGGCTAGAAGAAGCAATTTTAGGTACTTTATCGATAGTCAATAACTACCTACACGCTTGATTCAAGTTTGATAGGATAAAGACAAGTCAGTAGACATGATTTTAACCAATTCAAAATTGTACTTAAGTTTAATTTATTAATGGGATCACAAAAAATCGATTAATCATGGGTCATCGAAAATATAGTGCGCCTAGAAGGGGTAGTATGGCATTCTATCCAAGAGTGCGTGCACGAAGTCTCGAATCTAGGGTTAGAACATGGTCGGATCCTAAGTTGGAGAAATCATCATTATTAGGTTTTGGAGGCTATAAAGTTACGAATTTAAATGTATTATCTGTTGATGACAGAGAAAAGACTCCAAATTTTGGCAAGAATATTATGAATTCATCGACTCTAATAGCAACCCCTCCATTAAAAATAGTTGGAATAAGAGCATATACGGAAACAGCGTACGGCAAGAAAGCTATCTTTGATGCATTTGCAAAAGACAATGACAAATATCTCACAAAAAAGGCATCATTCAAGTTCAAGGAAGGAAAGTTGGATGAAATCAACTCACACATTGACAGGATTAAAGAGGTAGTTGCTGTTGTATCTTCTAATCCCTACACCGCGTCTTTGGCACAAAAGAAACCATTTGTTTGGGAAATACCCATCGGTGGAAAAGATACTAAATCAAAAATCGAATACGTTGTTAGCAATTTCGGAAAGCAAGTAAACATAAAAGATGTTTTTGAGACGGGACAGTTTATCGATATTTCGGCAATTACTCGAGGGAAAGGAGTTGAAGGTCCCATTACTAGATTTGGAGTAAAGAGAAAACAGCATAAATCAAGAAAAAGTGTAAGGGCCCTTGGAACTCTAGGACCAATCTCTCCTGCAGTTGTGACTTATACAGTTCCAAGACAAGGACAGAGAGGATTCCATCAAAGGACTGAATATAATAAAAGAATATTAATAATTTCAAATCCCGAAAAAGACAGTGATTTCAAGATTAATCCAAAGGGCGGATTTGAACACTTTGGAATGGTTAGAAATGATTACATAATTGTCAAAGGTTCAGTCCCAGGAGTTCCTAAACGATTAGTCAAGATGAGATTTCCAGTCAGAACTATTAGCAAGAAAGTAGCAGAGCCCAAAGTTTTGGAGGTATTAATGAAATGAAAGTTAGTCTTAAGGATCTTCGAGGAAAGGACCTAGAATCATTAGAACTGCCGTCTGTTTTTAATACCCCTTATAGACCTGAGCTCATAAAAAAAGTATATGTAAACGTCCTTTCAGCACGATTCCAACCCCAAGGAAGATATCCTGCAGCAGGAGAAATTGTTAGTGCAGAATCTCGCAATACGGGCTTAGGAATTTCCAGAATAGCTAGGGCCAGAGGTGAAGGATTTCAACGCGCAGGTCAGGCTGCCGGTGTGGCTAGTGTTCGAAAGGGAAGATTGGCACATCCGCCGGTTTCATGGAAAAACACTTACAAAAAAATAAACAAAAAAGAAAGACAGCTTGGACTTTGCTCAGCTATTGCAGCAACATCCAATAAAGAAATAATAGAAAAGAGAGGTCACAAAGTTGGAAAAATTTCTGAATTTCCGATAATCGTATCAAATGATCTGGAGAAGATAACAAAGACCTCGGAGCTAAGAAAAACTTTGCTATCACTAGGGCTAGAAGAAGACCTTGCAAGGTCTACAAATATTGTTAGAGTACCATCCGGTAAATCACGATTACGAGGAAGGAAGAAGCGCTCAGCATTGAGTTGTCTCATAGTTGTATCAAAAAATTCTCCAGTTAGTAAGCTGAGAAAATCTCTTCCTGGTGTAAGTGTAGTGTCTGTAGAAAGTCTAAGCATTACGGACCTTGTTCCAGGAACAAAGCCAGTTAGATTGACGGTGTATACAAAAAATGCCATTGATTCTATGAATAACATAAATACAGTTTGGTCAAAAGTTCAGAGCATGGTGAATCAATAGTGAGTAAGGATTTGGAAGATAATCTTCACACAATCATCCTTCGACCATACATTACAGAAAAGACATTCAATCTGATTGAGAAGGAAAATAAGTTAACATTCATTGTTGCAGATAGAGCAAAAAAAGATGATGTGAAGCAGGCCATAAAAATAATGTATGAATCAGATGTCAGAGAAGTCAATCTATTTCGCACAATACAAGGGAAAAAGGCAATTATCAGATTTACAAAAGATGATGAAGCAAGACAACTTGCAACAAAATTAGGATTGGTTTAGATTGATTCATCTAGTTAAATTTAAAAGGAGTATTTTGGAGCTGATAATATTAATTGGTTCGTGAATTTAGATTTAGAGGTTACAACGTTGATCAATTGAAGAATTTATCAATAGAGGCCCTACTTCCGTTATTAAATGCCAGACAAAGGCGATCTCTCGATAAGAGGGTAGGAAAGTATATGGATGATCAAAAGAGAAAATTACGTGAGCGAATAAAAAGCATTAGGGAAGGAAAGTCCAATCAGACTTTACGAACTCATGTTAGAGACATGATAATTCTTCCAGACATGGTTGATATTACTATCAATGTTCACAATGGGAAAGATTTTACTCCTATTACTATTAAACCAGAGATGATAGGACATTATTTAGGTGAGTATGCTATTACAAACAAAAGAGTTCAGCACGGTGCCCCTGGAGTCGGAGCTTCTAGGTCAAGTCTATACGTGCCATTAAAGTGATACAATTGCCTTCATATTCTTACTCATTTTCTCAATTTGACAAGAACAAACATGTGAGAGCAGCATTAAGAGAGACTGACATCTCGCACAAGCATGCAAGAGAAATTGCCTTAGCGATTAAGGGGTTGTCGTTAGAAAGGGCCAGGAATGTTTTAGATGAAGTGATTGAAAAAAAAATGGCCATTCCTTATAGAAGGTATCATAATGAAGTAGCACACAGATCAAATATTCGTGATGGTTTTTTTTCCGGAAGGTTTCCAAAGAAGGCTTCAAAAGAATTCTTACGTCTTTTGGATAATTTAGAATCAAATGCAGAGTACAAAGGTATGGACCTTGATAGATTAGAAATAGTGTCATGTGTTATCCATAAGGGAACAAAGCTCAAGCGATTTACCCCCAGAGCTATGGGAAGATCAAGTCCCAAAGTTGATACGCTGACGCATGTAGAGATCGTGGCTAGAGAGGGCAAAATAAATTGAGTGCGATAAAAAACGTAATGAAGAATAATTTTAGAAACATGGAACTGAATGAATTTTTAAGTTCTACTTTAAAAGAAGCTGGATATGGAGGAGCCGAAGTTCAAAAAACACCCATTGGTACCAAAATAACACTCTTTGTGATAAGGCCAGGTCTTGTTATAGGAAGAAAGGGTAGTGGCATAAGAGATTTGACCAGTAGATTGGAACAGCAATTTAATTTAGAAAATGCGCAAGTATCCGTTACTGAAGTAACAAAGCCCGAATTAAATCCGAATATCATGGCCAACAGAATCGCTCAACTAATTGAAAGAGGAACTGCATTCAGGAGAGCGTCATTGTGGACAATTAACACTATCATGGGAGCTGGTGCTATGGGTGTAGAGATTACAATCTCTGGTAAACTCAGAGGCGAACGTGCTCATTTTGAAAAGCATACTGCGGGTGTCATACCGAAGAGTGGCAAAATTGCAGAAGAAGTGGTAAGAAGCAGCATAAACAGCATACTAACGAAAATGGGACTAGTAGGTATAAAGTTGAAAATTTCGGTAAGAGAAGAAATTCCTCGTGATTTTGAATTGAACACAGAGTCTCCACCAAAGAGCGAACCTGAAGTCGAGAACCAGGGCGAAAACAAGACTCCAAGTGAGGATCAAAAAGCGCCATCTGACTCAGAAGCTAAAACTGAGAGTAAAGATATTATTAATAGTGAAGTTAAGGAAATGGCCGTAAATAAGAGTGAGACTTGATGGCTAGACTTAAATTAAAAACGTTGAGAGAATTTAATGACAACGATTTGGAATCAAAGTTATCAGAAATTAGAGCAGATCTGTTGAAATTAAGAATTGAAAATTCGAAAGGGACCCTCAAAAAGGAAACGGGAAACATGAAATGGAAGAGACGAGATATAGCTCGCATACTATCAATCTTGAAGGAAAGGGAATTTGCAAAATGAGTTTCAAAGAACACGTCTTGCAGCACGAATTCATAGGTAGTAAAGCACAAATTGAATATGGGCCTCTTGATAACAAGAGAATAATAAATGGTAAGATCATTTTTGAAACAAAAAATACCTTTTCAATTAGGGATGAATTGAAATCATACATTATTCCAAAAAAGGCAATAAGTCAAATAGGATTAGTTGTTGAGGATGAAATTTGTTTTATGAATGGGTCTATGCTGGTAGGGAGACCGGAGGATCGTTTAACAAAGTGATAGTGAATAGATAATGACTAGAAATATTGGCTTGACAGTTTCAGAACCGAAAAGGACTTGCAACGACGAATTGTGTCCCTTTCATGGCAAACTTTCAATAAGAGGAAGAATTTTGACAGGCATTACGGTAAGTTCTAAGGCACGTAAAATGATAGTAGTCTCCCGTGAGTATCCTAGACTTGTGAGAAAATACAAAAGATATGAGAGAAGTAGCTCAAAGGTACATGCTTTTCTGCCTTCATGTATTGACGTAAAAGAAGGTGATGAGGTCAAGATTGCCGAATGTAAACCAATATCAAAAACAGTATCGTTTGTAACTGTGGAGGTAATAAAGAGTGGCGTCTAAGAGTCGAGCAGTTTCTGCAAAAGGAGTAGAGGAATTCAAACCTTATATAACAAGGGCATTACCGATAGCTGCAAACTTAGTTTGTGCTGACAATACAGGCGCCAAAATCTTAAGGATTGCACAGGTGACGCGTATAAAGGGGAGACACTCTAGAATGCCGTCTGCGGCCGTGGGAGATTTTGTTAATGTTACTGTAAAAAAAGGAAAATCAGAGCTAAGAAAACAGATGTTCGGAGCCGTAATCATCAGACAAAAATACCCAATAAGGAGACTTAATGGTGTTAGGCTATCATTTGAGGATAATGCAGCAGTATTAGTTACACCCGAAGGAGAAATAAAAGGAACGGACATAAAAGGACCTGTTGCGGCTGAAGCTGCAGAAAAGTGGCCTAGGATAGCAAATCTTGCATCTTTAATAATATGAGTGACAATGATGTTTTATAACCTAATTTCAAAGCATAAAAGAGACAAGTTCTTGGGAGCTAATCTGTCTGAAAACTTGAGAGAGCAACACAGCAGGCGAAGCATGAGGGTAATCAAGGGCGATACTGTTAGAATATTAAGAGGCGAGTATGTTGGGATAGAAGGGAAAGTTGAGAAGGTGAATACAGAGAGATCAACACTGTCAATTGAAGGTGTTCAAAGAGAGAAAATACGTGGCGGAAACGTCAAAGTACAGATTCACGCTTCAAACGTTCAGATAATTTCATTGAACACAGATGATGAATACAGAATTAAAGGAACTAAGAAAACAAAAGATAAAAACGCAACTGTAAAAAAAGAAAAAGAAAAAGAGACGAAAAAATCAATTGCTAAGACGAAGGAAATAATGAAAGGAGAAGAAACGTAAACATGGCCAAAAAAGGAGGAGACAAGAGACTAAAAAGACAAGTTGCGCCTCGCTACTGGCAGGTTAATAGAAAAAGCGCAAGGTTTATTCTCAATACGATGCCTGGCCCTCACACTAGAAAATTTTCGTATCCAATTGGAGTAGTACTGCGTGACCTATTGCATGTTTGCGCTGATATCCGTGAAGTAAAAAGATCGTTAAACAAAGGATTGGTAAGCGTAGATGGTAAAATGGTTCGTCATCCAAACTTCCCGGTTGGTTTAATGGACACAGTAGAAATAATACCTTCAAATGAATTATATAGATTTGTACCTTCAAAGGGACTTCCATTACTTCCAATAAAAATAGATTCAAAGGAAAAAAACTTGAAGCTGGGAAAAATCAAATCTAAAGTTTCATCAAAGAAGAATATGTATCAATATTGTCTACATGATGGGAGAACATTTCTATCAGATGCGTCATATAATGTGAATGACACATGTTTGGTTCAGTTACCCGATTTTGGTATCAAGAATCACGTGCAGCTCAAGCAAGGATGTAGTGTGATCGTTACTAGAGGCGAGAATGCTGGTAATATTGGAAAGGTTGAAGATATCAAGACTGGATCGTTTTCTCTCCCTAAAATGGTACTCGTCTCGATGGGTGAAAAAACTGTCGAGTTACCAATTGATATTGTCATGGCTATTGGAACCGACTCTTCATTAATTCAGGTGAGCATTTAATATGAGTACAGTAAACAGTATGAAACAAATCAATTTGGAAAAGGTCGTAATAAATATCGGAGTTGGAAAATCAGGTGAACCACTAGAACGAGCCAAAAACGCTCTAGAAGAATTAACATCTCGAAAACCCACCCAATGTGGTGCAAAAAATAACGTAAGAGATTTTGGAATCCATAAAGGTGAACCAATTGGGGCCAAAGTCACTTTGAGAAATAATGAGGCTATGGAATTTACCAAGAGAATAATAGAATCAAAGAATAACCAATTAAAAGAATCGTCATTTGATAACTTTGGAAATATTTCCTTAGGAATTCGTGAACACATTGATATTCCGGGGGCAAAATACAATCCAGATATAGGAATTTTTGGAATGAATGTTTGTATCTCATTGTCGCGTCCCGGATATAGAATAATTAAAAAGAGCAACCCAAGAAAAATGGGGAAAAAACACAGAATTTCAAAGGAAGAAGCAATTGAATTTTTCAAGAACATAGGAGTTGAAATGATTTAATGCCAAAGCCAAGAGAATATGATATCACTGGCAGGAAACAACGTATTCACGGAAAAGGTACTAGATGGTGCAAGCGATGCGGCTGTTATTCTGGACTTATTCAGGCTTATAAAATCATGCTTTGTAGACAGTGCTTTAGAGAAGTAGCAATAAAATTAGGTTTCAAGAAATATGATTAGAAAAATAGGTGAATGAATTGCCAGCATTAAATATCTTATCAAATCTTTTTACAACACTATATAACAACGAAGTTAGAAGGAAAAAAGAATGCATAGTTAGTCCATCTTCTAGATTTTCAAGTGAAGTACTACGAGTCATGCAGAAACATCGATATATTGGAGAATTTGAGCAAATTGATGATTCCAGAGCCGGCAAATTCAAAATTCAGTTGTTGGCAAAGATAAACAAATGCGGAATAATAACTCCAAAATTCAGCGTTGGAAAAAACCAATACCTGAATTGGGAAAGACAATTCTTACCCGCGTATAATATGGGTATCTTGATAGTCTCAACTAGCAAGGGTGTCATGACTCACCATGAAGCACAGGAAATGGGAATAGGAGGAGTGTTAGTTGGATATGTCTACTAGAGAATATGTTTCGACGTTAGAAATTCCAGAAGGCATTTCTGTAACTTTGGAAGATAGGACAATATCAGTGAAGGGTAAGTTGGGCACTATAAAGAAAGATTTTGCTAAACTTCCAGCATCTTTAGCAATAGAGAACAATATAGTAAGGATTGAACCGTATGGAACAAGGAGAAAAGATTTCGCTATTTCGAAAACCACGAAAAGCATTATCAACAATATGATAAAGGGCGTCCAGAACGGATACAAGTATAAAATGAAAGTGGTCTTTGCGCACTTTCCGATAACTGTGAAGATCAAAGATGGCAAAGTATACGTGGAGAATTTTTTTGGAGAGAGAAAGGCGAGAATTTCAAAGATAATGGGCGATTCAACAAAAGTAGCCGTAGAGGGTGATGATGTTGTAATTACTGGCCCTCACCTTGAGTATGTTTCGCAGACAGCTGCCAATATAGAATTATCAACGAGAGTAAAAAACAAGGATCAAAGAGTTTTTCTTGACGGCGTATACGTTTATTCCCGAGAATAGAATAACATGTACCTCCGCCATTAAATTCAGGATGACTTTTATATAGAATATTTGTGCAAGTGAGGATTAAGTGATAACAGTTATTCTTGCTGGCGGTCTGGGAAAAAGACTAAGACCTTTAACGTCAGATAGGCCAAAACCTATGATCCAGATTAATAATACACCGATCATAGAATTGCAAGTAAAATGGTTAAAAAAATTCGGAATTACAGATATTATAGTACTTGTAGGTCATCTCAGAGAGAAGATAAAGCACCATCTTGCGGATGGTAAAAAATTTGGAGTTAATATAAGTTATATTGAAGAGAACGTACCCCTTGGAACAGGCGGTGCATTGAAGAATGCAAAAGACCACATAATTAAAAATGGAAACTCTGATTCCGGGTTTTTTGTTATCAATGGAGATATCTTGACCAATTTGGATCCTTTTACGATATCCGAGAAAGGATCAATGACACTTGCGTTAGTTCCTTTGAAAAGTACGTTTGGCATTGTGGAAACGAATGGTGATCTTGTATCAAAGTTTGTAGAAAAACCAT
>Ga0193737_1000004_pt1 | contig 65803 bp, 66 predicted proteins | sample L2m2metaG_FD_165510 | JGI IMG/M metagenome (GOLD analysis project Ga0193737, IMG submission 165510) | Soil microbial communities from a riparian zone of the East river system, Colorado, United States - L2m2 | ecosystem: Environmental > Terrestrial > Soil > Riparian zone | place: USA: East River... | reverse complement strand
GTCAAGTTGATGACGCAGAATCATGATATCTGAATAAAGATCCATGACCCTTACAGTGTCTTGTAAACTCTCTCCCTTTTCTATTGAAGACGATTTCAGGTCTGATATTCCGATAGAACTACCGCCTATCGATGCCATTGCAGCCTCAAAACTCATTCTGGTTCTAGTACTTGGTTCATAAAACAGATATCCCATTATCCTGGCTTTTCCTAATTCGTCCTTTTCTTTGGGATTAAGCTTCTTCATCTTATCCGTTTTTTCAAATAAATATTCAAGATCCTCTCTTTTAAAATCCTTAATTGAAACAACATCTCGATTGAAGAATCTATTAGTCTTCATTGATTACCATCATCATATTATGTTATTGCGCTTTTACAAAAAGATTCTCATCTATTTTCGATTAATTCATTATTTTTCTCTATAGCATATATTAGAGATTTTCTAATAAAGTTTGCAATTTGAATAAGATTGGATTTTTTTCATTATTTCTTGTTTTGATATTGACATTTGGATTTGTGACACAAAAAGATATTGGATCCACATTTGGTCAAAACATGGATCCAACAACCAAAAATGATACTGATACTATTAGACCCATAAATAATACTGTAGTGTTAGATACTAAATCCAAATTTCAATCATCTGTTTTACCAGATCTAAAAAATTACTCCGTTAAGACTGTAACTTATACTCCAAAATTTCTTTGTGGTAATGTATCCTCTAATGAAGGGCCCGTAAGACCAGGTCATTATGATACTGACATAAGCATACTCAACAAGCAAGATTATCCGATTAAGATATTTTGGAATGTCATACCTAATGATGGAAATTCTTCAAATTCAATTATCAAGATCCTTAAACCTGAAAGCTCTACAGGTATCACATGCAAAGACATTCTTCCATTAGTTACCATTAGTAAGAACTTGTTGGAGGGATTTGTATTATTGTCTTTACCTGTTAGCGATGGCATGATTAGTGCATTCCCTGATCCTAATAATCCTCAAGTGTCAATTTTAAGATCTGTTAATGAACAGCAAACAAATCTGATCGATGTGCAAGTTTTTTATACGGCAAATGCATTGCCCCAACTTCCCAGTGAAATGCTTTTTAGTAAAATTGATTTTAGAATATTAAATGATTCTAGCGGAAAAATACCCAAGGCATTATTAGGGCAAGTATTGGAAGTTTCATTAGCTTCCAGTACCAATCAAATTTACGATCAATTATCTCGTATAAATTCTCTATTAAAGGAAAGATTTAGTTTATCTGACTCTGAAATCAACGCTACTAGTATCAAAATAGAGGATTCTAGTATAGACGCTCTTTTTCCCACCGATGATCACGCTATATCATCTTCGCGTCTAAGTCCGAACATATACCTTAAGTAAAAATTGAACAAATGATTCAGTTGTTATTCTACTACAAATTAAACAAATAGATGTAAATTAAATTCACACAAACATTTTACGCAACGAATCATATCTTTAGCGCTCTAGTTATCATTATTAATTCAGGTCCAGTAGTTAAACTTCCTACTATTGCTGATTTGAAATTAGCGATGATACCCGATGATAGAAACGGTGAACCGCCATTGATGGTTGCTGGTTCTGCTTCGACTTGAAGTATTTCTGCTATGCTCTTGATTTCCCGATCATTGGCATTCGGATGAACAATAGCTCCAGCATTTGTAGTCACAACCATTGATCCGACCTGGACATAGCCACCTATGGTCATTATTTGAATGGGAACGCCCAAAACATCTCTAATACTTTGGTGCACTTCATCATTGAATAAACTTGAAACTATTGCTCCTTTATCATTGGCTAGAATTAAGTTTCCAATTGCAGTAAACTTACTTTGTAGTCGTTCTACATTCAATCCTGTCTGCTTAAGGATTTGAATCTCTTCATCTGAAGCTGTCGATGGTAATAACATACCATTGTTATTCATGACGGTCATGGGTCCAATCAATCTGGTCCCGGCGATAGAAACATGCATTATTTTTTTAACATTTAGATATTCTTTAAGTTTTTTAGTTTTCGTATCTGCAAACCCAAAGGGAATTAGAAGTGTGTTATCATTTGCTCGTACGAATAGACCCACATTTGGACTTCTGTAGACATCATACTTGTGGATCAAGAGGTGGTTATACTCTCCACTATGTGAACATCATAAGACAATATTTTTGTTATGGGCGACTAAAATAAGAAACTATCTATTTTGATTTGTCTTTTAAAATATCTAGGCTATGAAACAGCTACTACCATCACTATTTGTTGTCAGTCTCCACATTACGGAACTTTTTAGTAGAAAAAAATGAATGAGATTTATCCCGACATACAAGAGCTAAATCCACATTCTATGCACATATTGCAGCCTTCAGTTATTATCAGCCTTGCATTACAGGACGGACACGTTTCGTGCTCCTGATACTCATTAGGCGATGCATTCATGTTCATTTTTAGTTTAGATTGAGATACATTTACTGTGGTTTCAGTTGCCTCTATTTCTTCTGTATCTCTAAACACTTTTTCAACTTGGCTCATAACATAATCTTGCTTAATGTTACTATGAATATGGTCAACCACATGGGCGCTTGGCTTTACAATGAATTTTTTCTCTTTGTCATTTCCGGTTATGTGTAGCACCTGTTCATGCCTAGAGCCATCTCTGTAGACCGTAACGCCCTTCAATCCCAATTCATGTGACAATAGATAAGCAGCCTTGATATCTTCGACCGTGACATCAGACGGCATGTTAATAGTTTTTGCTATTGCGTTGCTAATCCATTTTTGCCAAATTGCTTGTGCCATAAGATGATCCGTCCAATGCACATCAATGGCTGTTACAAATATTTTCTGTAGCCTTTCTGGGATTTCTGCCAATCCTCTCACAGAACCATAGTTATTTGCAATTTTCGTTAAAATTTCATCATTATACAAGCCATTTTCTTTAAGCATATTTTCAAAAATTCTATTTGTGTAAAAGAATCTTCCTACAGTGACCCGTTTTTCGAAAACTAGTGCAAAAACTGGTTCGACTCCGTTTGAAGTGTCAGCTATCATAGACAATGTTCCGGTAGGTGCAATTGTAGTAGTCCATGAGTTTCTGATTCCATATTTTTCAATCTTCTCAACTAATGAATCCCAGTCATAAGAATGGTATCGTTTTGGAATTTCATAGTATCCTGCTACTGGTATCATTTTTCCTTCAACATAATCAGTCTGGTTGAATAATGGAAATGCTCCTCTTGCCTTTGCAATCGCAACGCTTTCTTCCATGCTATAGTAAGAAAGTGCTTCAGCTACTCTGTTCATAAACTCGTAACCTTCTTTCGAATTGTATGGTATCTCTAAAGTAAATAGTAGATCAGCAATACCCATTATTCCAAGTCCGATTCTCCTTGTTAACTGTGTATTATGTTCAATTTCTTCAACCGGATATTTGTTCATGTCTATGACATTATCCAAAAATCTGGTCGAAAGACGTATTGCTTGCTCGTAACGTTGCCAATCAAACTCATACTTTCCATCTATATTACGCTTCACAAAGTTTGCCAAATTGATGGATCCCAAATTGCATGATTCGTATGGATATAATGATTGCTCTCCACAGGGATTTGTTGCTCTAAGTGGTCCTTCTTTTACGTTGATACACGGATTATATTTATTGATATTATCAAAGAATATAACACCTGGCTCTGCGCTTTTCCATGCACTGAAAGTAATTAAATCCAAGAGCTGATGTGAGTCAATTTGACTGACGGGTTCATTGGTAGTTGGATTCTTTAGTGTGTATCGATGATTATTTTCATTAATTATCGATTCCCAGAAATCACTCCAAATTCCAACGCTTACGTTAAAGTTCTCGAATATGCCTGGCTTGGTTTTGGCTGTCACGAACTTTTCGATATCCGGATGCCATGATTCCATGATTCCCATGTTTGCTCCCCTTCTTTTTCCGCCCTGTTTTACTACATCAGTAATTGTGTCTATAATTCTCATGAACGAGATCGGTCCTGAAGCAACACCAGAGGTTGATGCTACTATATCGCCTTCGGGACGAAGTTTTGAGTAATTAATTCCAACTCCTCCTCCAGATTTGAAAATCATTGCTGCGTCGGTGGAAGATTTCATAATCTCCGTCATGTCGTCTTTCATATCCAATACAAAACATGCTGACAGCTGGCCAAGTTTTGCCCCCGCATTCATGAGAGTTGGGGTGTTTGGTAAAAAGTCCTTTGTCACCATCAAATTATAATATTCAACTATTCTATCAGCATACTTTGACAGGCGCCCCTCGGCAATAAGCCGCAAAAGGTCCTTAAAGCTAACTTTCATACGTCCACTTTTTGCCAAATGAATGTAATGCCTAATCATTGATTCAAAATGAAATCGGTTAAGATAGTGATTGCCAATTTTTAGTTTCAAATGAAAATCATCAATTTTTTTGTAATATTCTTCAGCTCCAGTAATATTTTGAACTACTACTTCACTATTAGAATACAATTCTGAATCATGTAGTATATCGGGGATTGTTACGAGAACTGCGACCCGTTCAAAAAGCAATTTCGGATCTTCTATTATTTCATTATTGTTATCTCTTAACAAGTAGCGTGCAGCAAGCACTCTAAGAGAATTAATGTCAAATGACTTGTCAACTTCATCCAAATCCTTCTTATTTAGAATTTTCTTCTTTTCATCTCTAACCTTGCGGCGTTCATGTCTGTATAGAATATATGCCTTGGCAGTTTCTGATAGTCCTTCTTCAATCAAGATTGATTCAACCATATCCTGGACATCTTCTACACTTGGAACTCGGTTGGTATCTAGAACAGAAAATTGTTGATCCATTTTTTGGACAACTTTTTCTGATAATCTTTCAGCAAGCTTGTAATCTGTTTTACCTGCTGCCATTAACGCTTTGTAGATGGCATTAGAAATCTTTGAATTATTAAAATCAACCAGACCTTTGTCCCTCTTCTTAATTTGCGCGATAGCTTTTTTGATTGCGTGCGAAGAATCATCAATTTCGGTAATTTCCTTTGCCATAACGTTCTATACAGCTAGGGCCTAGCTTAAAAATATTATTTAATTAAAAATAACACAATGAAGGTTTAAACTTATTGATTCGGTATTATTATATTGGAAAAATTGGTAGATCCGCAGCTTTTACAAACTCCGGACGACATAGAAATCTTGGTGCCGCACGAGCTACAAATTTTGTTCCTGTATATTGGTCTGAAGAAATTGAAACCGTAAGATTTGTTAATGGACTCTATCAATTCGTTATCCTCCAGATCACTAGTGTCAACATTGATAGAAACACCACCATTCAGCAATTCATCTATTGAGTTAGTTGATTCTATTATAGGACCACTATTTGCAAGTAAATCTCTCCCGTTTACAAGAAGACCCTGTGAATAAGACTTTATCATTATTTTATCACCAGCTTGTCGATACATGTTCCCATATTTTTCAGAGTCTAAAGAAGCTAGTCTAGTACTACTGTCATCTGTAATCATAGCAATTCTTATAGAATCATCTCCAACTTGTTTCCCTTGATCTGAAGCAACCTCAACAGCCGTTTGTAATACCTTTCGAATTATTTCTTCTCCGTCAAATTCATGTCCTAATATATTGTAAACCGACTCCCTAACTCCAGTCAGGTTAATTACCAAATTCATCCTGCTTAATTGCATCATTTGAGTAATGTTGGCCATTACAGGAAGCATTTCTCTTCGAATCATTTCCAGAATAGAGTTCTTTCTTGCCAAAAGAGCTGAAATAGCCGGCTTTATCATCAGTGCTAATCTGGCTCTGAAATATGTTTCATCTTTATTTGACTGATAAGCTAGTCTTGGTAGATTTATTGCTAAGGACTGCAAGCTTACAATCGAACTAGCTTTCTCGTCAGCTGCATTTTTTACTATCCCCATGTGGCTTCTGAAGTTCTTGGATGCGGACAGAATTCCACCATTTTTGACTATACTAGCTATCAGATCCGAATTTGTCCCTAGAGACTCATGGTCCTTACCAACAAGAGATAACGCAATAGTTGGAATAGGCGTGTGGTCCAAATATTTCAGATAGGCCGCCAAAATAGATCTGGTTATAGAGCTTTCATCAAGATAGATAGGAAAAGTAATTATTGGAAAACCCGAAGACGAAAATGATCTTGAAATAGATGATGATATAAATGCCCTAGAAAATGCAGCCTCTATTGATTCACTACTCTCCTGAATCCTCTTTGAAATGGTAGAAACAAAATTATCAAGTATTATCTCCCTTGAAGTTTCTCTGCTTAAGACCGAAATCAATACGGGTAGAACCTCTGTAATGTCATCAAGTGTCCGAATTGGTTTCAATCTTGAAACATTCAAGTATTTTCCTTTAAAGTCTAAACCATTTTCAACGATATTGCGAGTGTCAATAAATACGGTGTCAGGCACCAAGTTCCAAAGCCCGGTGTTTGAAATATTTAGTTCGCCGGCAAGATGCATATCAGTGATATCCTTAGGTAACATGTTGAACAGCAGATTTTCGGAAAAAACTGCAAGAGATGTTTCTGATAAAATTCCTTCCACCCCATTTTTGCTATATAAAGGATTGTTAAACATTTCAGAGATATCGGAGCCCGGAAGACCTAGTCTCGCTAGTTTTGATCTGAATTCCTCATAGCCGTGCTCAATTAATATTGAATTAACAGTCTCTCTAATAAGTGAGGAAGTAAGATAGACTGTTTGGAATTTGTAAACTTTGTTTTCCACTTCTTCAGTAATCTTATGTGCCTGTTCAAGAGGCATATTGGCCTCTCTGACCAATGATTGAGTTATTCTATTTGAATTAAATTCCTCGATTGAATGTCTAGAAGTTCGCACGTACATTTTGCCGCTTTCAATTATGGATCTTTCTTCAATTTGTCTTGCCAGACTTAAGACAAGTTTTCCGAGATTGGTAATCGTATATCTCCTTTCCGCCTTATTTAATGCGACAAGAGACTGCCTCAAGAGCTTCCTTAAATGGTAAGCAAATTTACCTGATTCCTTTTTAGATTTGAAACCAGCTAACGATTTTAATTCAGAATAAGTTAAAGGTCCTTTTGAATTTAAAATTCGAAGTATATCGATTCTGTTAGGACTCGCCATAACAGAGAAGATCATTCTAACTCTTTTTGCTGCTTGTAGAATGCCACTAGGCTTAATTTCAGTTTGAGTTATTAGATCATGGCTCGCCTCTATCTCCATCTCACCCGATATTATCTTGAGATAATTTAAAATTGGGTCGTAAATAGTTATTGACTAACAGTACAAAACAATTAACCTACTAAACAATATACCAACCTATGTTAGAAAATCAAATTTAGATCATAACTTCATTTTCCTCTAATAGGGATTCTAATTCATTCCTATTTTTCATCACATTAATTGTAGCAGGTATGTCGGGTAGCTTTTGTCTAGTCTCTTGTTCAACACTCTCTTCAACTTCTCCTAAAATTTTTAGCGCCTCCTCGTCTATAGGCATAGATATTTTGAGCTCGGGATTAACATTGTAGTTCAAAATTTCAGATGAAGCATTTGTAACCTCGTTTAACACCTCATGCGCAGTGGGGATTACCATTGAAATATCTCTCTCGATATCTTTTATCAAATCTATAGTTGGATTTATCGTATCCATGATAATTGCAAATTCACCTATTATTGTAGAGCGAAGAGCTACGACTTCAAGGGACATTACCATATTTTTTGTAGTGTGCTGGACTCTATGTATATTTACAAGCTCAATAGCTAATGCCTTGGCGCGAACATTATTACCGACTTTAATGTTTTGTACAATTTGTTTTCTAAAGTGAGTATCCATAATATCAAATTTCTTTGAGAGCTTGTTTAATTTTGTAATCTGATTACTAATAACTTGAGCAGCACCAGACAGATCATTCTGAAGCTGTGTATTATGCTGCATCAAAAAAATATTGTTTTGCATGAATGTAAGAATAATTGTCAGTGTCTGTCAACAAAGAAGTAACATAAAGCTAATCTAAATAATTTCTAGTATATGTCGAAACCTTCTTTAGGCTAAAGAAAATATGGGACATAAAAGTATGCAGTTAGTCTGCTTGTTTTTCTAATGTAAGGCCATGTTTGGCATCATATCCTTTTACCTTGACTGTTGAGCCTATCGGTAAATCAGATGGTATTTTAATTCCTGGTAGAAAGCCTGAAGCTGAAAATGGAGCATCCTTCAGCTTGAAGACTACCCAGGCATATGAGTTGACATCCTCAAAACCTTCAGGGGCTACTGATTGAATCGTATGAGTCACTACTGTGCCAATGCCCGGAAATTCAACATATTCAAAATCACTTTTGGAGCACCCACTGCAGTAATACATTGTCTCAAGCATTACTTTACCACAGTTCCTGCATTTATTGGCGAGAATTTTTCCATTCTTTGCTGTCTCAATGAATCTCTCATGTGTACTGGAATTTTTATCCACTCTGTTGCACCAAAATTACACTTTTTGAAAGATATGAACTGCTGCACTTGCTCCAGTAGCACCAAAGTTATGGGTCAAGGCGATCTCAGCATTTTCTACAGTTCTTTCTCCAGCTCCTCCGGTGAATTGTTCGAAAACTTCGACAACTTGTCCGACGCCAGTCGCGCCAATTGGGTGACCTTTGGATTTTAGTCCCCCTGATGGATTAATTGGGATCTCACCGTTGCGTTTAGTAATTCCTTCCTTTGCAGCAATGCCACCCATACCCTTTTTAAAAAATCCCAAATCCTCAATATCAATAATTTCTGCAATGGTAAAGCAATCATGAACCTCTGCGAAATCTATGTCTTTAGGAGTGACTCCTGCCATCTTATATGCTTGGTTTGCAGCAATTAGCGTACTTGGTATTGTCGTGATATCCTCCCTCGATTGTACTGCAGCAGGCGAACCGCCTCTTCCTGAACCAATTACTTTTACATAATTGTTACCAATCTTCTTTGCAAAGTCTTCACTGCACAAGATGACAGCGGAAGCACCATCAGAAAATGGACAGCAATCATATACCTTTAGTGGTGATGCTACAACTGGCGAGTTCATAACATCCTCTACTGTGATTCTTTTTCTAATGTGTGCCTTTGGATTTAGCAATCCATTTTCATGATTTTTAACTGCGACATGTGCTAAGTCCTCTTCTGTCGCTTTGTATTTCGTTAGGTAAGCTCTGGCAATAGACGCAAACAAGCCCGGGAAGGAAGCACCATTTCCCCCTTCATAAAAAAAGTCCGAACAATATGAAAAGAGTGTGGTACTAAGAGTAGTTCCTGTATGAGTTATCTTTTCCACACCAACGGCTAGCAAACAATCGTAAAAGCCGGCAGCGACGTTTGCGTAGGCCTCTCTAAACATCACAGACCCTGAACCGCAAGCAGATTCAATTGTTAGCCCTGGGATGTGAGGAATTCCAAGGTTGCTCATCAATACAGGCGCCATATGTACTTGTTTATCCGCAACTCCAAATACATTGGAGATATAGCCTGCCTGGATATCTTTTGGTGTAATTCCAGCTGAATCAATCGCGCTTTTTGCCGCATCTAGTCCCAACTCAATAACGCTTTGACTTAGTTTACCATATTTCGTACTGCCAGCCCCAAGAACGCATACATTATTTACCATTTATATAAAAAATATTACTTTGAGAATATAAAAATGTTCGAGAAAACCCAAAGATCCATAAGTTATATCCAAAAACAGAATGAGTAACATAGCTCTACAATCCGCATCTATTAGTATTCTTGAGGACCCAAAATCTAAATTATGATGACTCCAAAGTATTTTTGAATTGCCAGGAGAATTTCAATTAGCGCCCGGACAGTATCAAGTTGTCATTTGCGAAAAACCCCTTGCAGCAAAGAGAATATCTGAAGTCCTAGGATCTAAAAAATTGACAAAGAGAGAACCTGCGCCTGGTGTAGTTATTTTTGACGTTATTTCAGATGATAATCAACGCTATATCGTTTGCTCTGCACTAGGACATTTATATGGAATATTTCCAGTAGAAAAAAATCGAAAAAAGTATCCAATATACGATGTTAAATGGTCCCCTCGATATTCAAAAATTGTAAGAGAGAAGGAAAGGATTTCTCAAACCTTGCAAATTATATCAAATATTTCACATGGCGCTTCTGGATTTATTCATGCCTGTGACTATGATCTTGAGGGAGAATTAATTGGGTATAATATTCTTCAATTTGCTTGTGACAATAAGTATGAAGTTTCAAAAAGGGCTAAATTTTCATCCCTTACTGATTCTGAATTAACCAAATCATTTAGGAATTTACAACTTACCAATGTAAGAAATGCTAATGCAGGAAAAGCTAGACATCTAGTCGATTTTATTTTTGGAATAAATCTGTCTAGGGCACTTGCTAGTAGCCTTAACGTTACCAATAATTATAACAAGTATCATAATTTGACCATTGGAAGAGTCCAAGGGCCCACCCTGAGATTTGTAGTAGATAGAGAGATAAAAATTAGTGGCCATGTGCCCGATCCTATGTGGTACATTACAGGAAAATTTGAGAAAGATGGTTCTTTCTTCAAAGCTAATTTGATTTCTGTAATTCATAATTCATCTGACACAGAAAAAATTCTATCTAATTGCAAAAGTCAGAGGGGTACTATTGAAAATATTGTAAAATTTGATAAAATCATAAGTCCCCCAACGCCATTTAATGTTAGTAATTTACAAAAGGAAGCTTATCGAATTTTCAAAATGTCTCCAGCCACGACCCTTTCGATAGCAGAATCACTTTACCTAGCTGCCTTAATTTCGTACCCGCGTACTTCAAGTCAAAAACTTCCTCCTTCGATAGGATACAAACAGATACTAGAACGGTTAAAAATGAATTATTTTCAGACGAATGAAAATATTGTAAATGACATATTGAAAAGAGAAAATTTGACTCCCTATCAGGGTAATGAAGAAGATCCTGCCCATCCAGCTATTTATCCCACTGGTGTAAAACAAAAGAAACTTAACGTCCTCCAACGAAAAATCTTAGATCTCATTATTAAGAGATTCTTATCTACCTTTGGAAACAATGCTGTAACAAAATACAGCGAAGTGACGATAAATGTAAATGGATATTATTTTCTAGCTAAGGCTAATGGTATCTTGAACAAAGGTTGGATTCCTCTTTATGAACCTTATTTTAGTATCAATGAATCAAATTTGCCGGAACTTAAAATAAGTGAGCCTATAAAAGTTAGTGAAATCAAAGCGTCAGAAGATTATACGAGACCTCCTGCCAGATATAACCAAGCCAGCCTTTTGGATAAAATGGAATCCGAAGGAATTGGAACAAAATCTACCCGAGCTGCAATAATAAATTTATTAATAAAACGCAAATACATCTTTCAAGACAAGAACGGAATAGAACCGACGGAATTGGGGTTTACGATACTCAATACAATGAAAAAATTTGTTTCTGAGATTATTTCGACTAAATTGACCAGCTCCCTCGAGTCCAGCATTAAAAAAATACAGGAAGGAGATCTTGAAATTGATGATGTTCGTGTTTACTTGGAAAAAGCATTGTCGAATCCCATAAATGAGTTTAAATTGAACGAATCTACGATTGGGGATGAAATAAAGAATGTATTATCTAGTTTTGAAAATAAAATGTCAGTTGGAAAATGCCCGAAATGTCAAAAAGGCGAAATGATCCTCATCAGGTCATCTAAAACCAAAAAACGATTCTTAGCCTGTTCTCAATATAAAGTAACTGGTTGTAATGCAATGGCGGCGGTCCCCCAAAAGGGTCTGATTAAAAAGGATAGAACTTGCCATTGTGGATGGCCGATCTTGCGCATTATGTTTGCAAGAAAAAAGTTGTGGACAACATGCGTGAATAGAATTTGTTCAAAAAACAGGTATAATATTACTCATCATTATGACTCTGAATCAAATGCTTTGATATAATTTTTGTAGACATCCGTTCTTCTATTCTTCAAGAGTGGAAGTGTTCTCCTTACAGTATCTATTCTAGAGTTATCTATATCCAAAATTTCCATCCCTTCTGTAATTCCCATGTCAATGAGGGTAGCACCAAATGGTTCAATCACCATACTATGACCGCAATAAATATTACCAAGTTGATTTGGTGCAATCACATAAACTCCATTTTCTATCGCTCTTGATTTTAACATAATTTCCCAGTGTTCCTGTTTCATAAATCCAGCTACCCAAGCAGAGGGAGATACCAGAATGTTAGCGCCGTTAACAGTAAGTATTCTGGAAATTTCTGGAAACCTCATATCATAACATATTTGCAATCCAAGATTGCCTACGGATGTCCGAGTCGGTTTCTCAATAATATTGCCAGCTAATAGCTTCTTAGATTCTTTGAATCCTAACGCATCGTACAGATGAATCTTTCTATAAACGGATTGTATTTTTCCGCCCTCGTTGATGATTACGGCTGTATCAAAAACCTTTTGATTCTGTTTATTAGTATTGATAATTTCATATATTGTTGCTACCACATTTATCTTATTTTTCTTGGCGGAATTTGACAGTGCTGATATGAAGTTGCCATTTATTTTTTCGGCAATCTCATGTAATGTTTCTGGCTTTTGTTCTACTGGAGAATAAGCCATCTGAAACTCTGGAAAGCAAATTAATTGGGCCTTGTTCTGTGCAGCTCTACTTATTAATTTTAAGGAATAAGACAAATTTTTATTCTTATCAACTGACGATTTCATTTGAACTAATGCAACTCTAAATTTTTTCTTCACCCAGTTCACCTTAAGAATATTATGAACCTCTTTCAAACGCAAGTCTTAAAAACAAAAACCATTCAATCCCTTTCAGCAGAATATGCTTGTTTCTTATGTGAATAACCTCTTTCTTCCAGAAAATCCCAATTCTTACCACATATGACGCAGGTAATTCGATTTTCATTATTCATTAATTCCAGCTCATAATGGCTACATCTAATTTGATATTCTTTTTTCATCGAATCCATTTCCCTCAATGTGTTTATGTGCCTCACAGAGTTTTCCGTCATGTAATGAAATACCCAACTTGGTTACTTTTATCTTTCTTTTCATCTCCCCCCCTTCTGATAATTGCAATTCTAGTACAAACCAATTGATACAAGAAAAGTTGAGTAAATTTGATAAGCGCCAATATCAGATAATAGATTATGAAAAAGTGTCCAATATGCGGTTGTACTCAGCACAAACTATTTGGTTGTGGAAGACATTGGCTAAATCACAAAAAAAATAGTGATGGACGTTGTGAAGAAAAGTGAATTTTGAATTATTTTATTTCGTACAATGCTATAGATAATTTCAATGCCATAGTATCGTCTGTTTTTTCTGCGAGAGGCAATATGTATTTCTGCGTTTCTTCCTTATATCGTAGTGCCTTTTCCTTCTTCCTGTCATTCTTCAAAAATCGGGCGTTGTCTAGGCGATCGGCAATTTTTATAAATCGAGGCATCTTTGGACCTTTTGAAATGTTATCAAAATAGTTGACAAGTAATTTTTCTCTGTTTTCTTCATTTGTAGTCGGTTCAGTCAAGCTCCTGATGGTGTCGTAAACACTTTCTCCAAAATTCAATTTCAATTCTTCAACAATTTCATTGACGTCCTTACCTTTGTCAATGGCATCGTGTAGAATAGCTGCACAAATTGTATCTACGTCTCGAACTTTTAGCTCATCAGATAATATTAATGCCACCTTCATGGCGTGATTGATGTAGGGTTCCTGACTTTCATTTCTGAATAGTCCCGAATACACATTAGCAGCGAAACCAAAAGCCTTGGTAATCTTCACAACGTCATTAAGGTCTTCTCCAAATGGTTGAATTAACTTGGTAAAAGCTATTTTCGTAAAATTATTCAAATTCCATTGCATACTCATTCACTTACTTAATCAATTAATTATTTTTAAATAGTTTCTCAAATACTAATGAGTAAACATATTCAATCTTATTCTTCTATCGATAATACAATTGGCAAGATGACCGATATTGAAATAAATGAAACGGAGTGGTACTTTAGAGATTTCATGTTTAGAAATTATAATACAGGAGTATTGCAATTTGATATAGAACATATCGCTGGCAACATGGTTAAAACTTATCTCAGGTATAGAAATGCAGAACCAGGCCATATTGCTTCAATCTTAAAAGTAGTACTGGAAAGTCTAATATCATGCAAATTCTTAGAACGGAGAGATAAACTTGTAAGAATAAGAGATGGTATATCGCGCCTGCAATGTGGTAAATGCTATTACATTTGTTATCTTGGAAATTTGGAAGAAAGGCTCTGTTTAAGGTGTAAAAGTAATGAATTACGTACGTTCCCTAAAAAAAGTTGATTCATACTAACCGTGGTCGGTTGATTGAAATCATAATAGGGAAATTCAAATCAAATTAGCGTCTGTAAACCCTGAACGTATTATTGAAACTCATATATAGAACTTTAAGAAACATTCCTAGTTGAAAAAATGTCTGCGTTAACTATAAGGAAGTTTTATGAAGAAATACTCCAATTCGTAGGAAAAAAAGTTTCCATAGAGACCTCCTATGACAAGAACTATAATGGAACATTAAGTGCTATAGATGAAAGATTGGACACTGTTCTTGAAAATGTAGAAGGTCAAGGAATATTGAGAATTGTCATAAATGGATCATTTGTCAAAGAAATAAAGCTCTTGGAAAAACCTTTTGATCTTAGGGGTCTTGCAGATCGCGTGTCAAGAGTATTTCCGGGGCTAGTAAAAATCAGGGAGGATGTGAATGCGATAATAGTGATGGATAAGATCAAAGTAACAGAACATGGGATAGAGGAAGGTACGGGTTTGGCTGCTGACAGGGTTAAATCAATTTATGAAGAATTCATGAGGGAGTTCAAGAAGTAAATTTGTTATTTGAGGTCAGATATTCTGACCTAGCAGGAAGGATAGGAAAGATCAAAACTCCTAGTGGGACTTTTGAGACTCCCGCATTCATACCTGTGATTCATCCTGTTTCTCAATCTGTAGACATAAACTTTCTGAAAAAATTAGGTTTTGAAGCAGTTATCACAAACGCGTATATCACATTGAAACAATACGGCGATAGTGCTCGAGAAAAAGGAATTCATAAAATAATAAACTTTGATGGTCCGATAATGACAGATTCCGGTGGTTACCAAGTTCTTGAATACGGTTCCATTGAACCAGAGCCTTCCTTCATAGCCCAATTTGAGTCGGATATTAAAAGTGATATTTGTGTCCCGCTCGATAAACCGACGGGATACGGCTTGCGACATGAGGTAGCCGAAATGTACGTTAATGAAACTATCAAAAATTCTCAAGAAACCCTAAATCTCATTAGGAGTAACAATAACAGAAATTCCGTTTGGGTGGGTCCAGTGCAGGGCGCCGAACATTTTGATTTGGTCAAGAGGTCTGCGGGGTTACTCGATAAAATGGGATATGAAATGATGGCCCTGGGGAGCCCTGTGCAATTACTAGAGTCCTATGAATTTGGAATTTTATCCGAAATGATAGCAGCCTTGAAATCAGTAGTTACGTCCAAGCCCGTTCATCTATTTGGAGCCGGTCATCCACTAACGATACCTTTGGTGGTAGCGTTAGGATGTGATACATTCGATTCTGCATCTTACATGCTTTATGCAAGAGACGACCGGTACATGCATCCCAATGGAACGTCAAAATTGGACAAGTTAACCTATCTTTCATGCCAATGTCCAATTTGTATTAATTTGAAAGTTAAAGAATTTCTTGATCTAGAACGGGATGAGAGGATAGATAAATTGGCAAAGCATAATCTGTACATTTTAAGATCCGAAGTTCTGTCGGTAAGACAAGCTATCATGGATGGTAGACTCTGGGAATATGTTGGACAAAAGGCACGAGCTCATCCTAAGTTAATGGAGGCCTTCAAATTATTTATGAACTATGAATATTTAGAAGATGGCACTCCTTTGTTCAAGAAAAAAGCAGTTTTTTTTATGGATCCAATCGACCAGTATCGACCAGAAGCCTCTAGATTAAGAAAGGTTTTCAATTCATTTAGTACCAACAAAAAAAAGCTTATTCTATATCCGGATACGCAGGTTTCTCCCTTTTATTGTTCTCAAGAATATCATAAATTGTCAATGAGATTTTCGGATTATCAAATTTGCGCTTATAATCCTTTTATTGGGATCATTCCTGCTGAAGTTTCAGACATTTATCCGGCCGCTCACAATTTGATATCCAAAAGGAAATATGAATTCGGCAATTCAAATGAATATCCAACATTTGTTAGTTCATTGGAAAAATTCCTATCAAATAATTCTTTTGATGATGTGATAATCGTGGTTGATGAATTCTTGGACAGCATACTCCGGAACTTACAGCTAGAATCCAAGATAAAGACTTACAAATATACTGATGATATAATTGAGCATCTTCCATGATTATTCTTTTATTGCGAATTTTGTTTTTTTGATTTTGATTTGATTTTGCTTAAATATTAGAAATAGCAAGAATAAATTATATAATGGCGATAGACTATGAATTCGTTTATACGTTTAGTGAAGAGTTATTAAATCTAGATAATTCTTTACGATGGATAGGTATTTCAAATAAATACGGCGTTCTAATTAACGTAGAGCAACGCAAAGATTTAGAACCATTAATGTCAGAAGAGGAAAGTGAAGAATATGCCGCTTCTGCAGTATCAAGATATAGAACTAGGGTTAAGTTTCAAACTAAAATTGGGAAACTAAACTATGCTGTTGGCAGATATGAAAATGTAACTAGGATTACCATTCCCATAAGCAACGACTATTTTTTACTGCTGACCATAGATAAAGAGAAAAATTATGATGACATGATCAAGGAAAAGATAATTCCATTTATCAATAAGAATAGGAACAAATTTCGTTCCGAAAATCTAAATGATTAATCTTAACCTTAACTTTTTTTCGCAGAATCTTGTACCGTAATAATTGTAAAAATTATGAATTAACGTCTTTCACAAAGCTCTTGTAGATTGATAGTGCCTCATCTTCGTTTTTAGCTCCAACAATTGTGGCTGCACCACTGGTCATGAAGCTTATTGAAAGATATTCAGAATTATTACTAAGGATGGTTAATCCTAGTTCGCCTTTCGTCTTGATTGTATATCCCAAACTACCCGCATTCTTTTCAATTCCAATAAGGTCTATCGGTGATGAAATTTGGGCGGGTGTAACAGTGTACGTTCTCTTTCCACGGTCACGACCGCATAGTTCTTCAATTATTAGTTGCTGTACTTGCGGCTGATCTTTATCTATTCTTTTTGTTCCACATGAAGGACATTCTTCTTGTCTAAAGACCGTAACTTTCTCCATTGAGAGATCGTTCAGATCTATATACAAGAGTTTATTTTCTAGAGTTGGTTTTTGGCCTAGTATAATTTTCACTACTTCGGAAACTTGAATACCGCCTACTAGGTATAAAATTGACGGGTGAACACCTTCAGTGCTACAAGTAGGCATATCATCTTCAGCTAACGCTGGAAAGATGCATCTAAGGCAAGCTGTTTTATTTGGAATTATAGTGCAAATAGAACCTAACATTCCCAATGCACCAGCATAGATAAATGGGATATTGAGTTTAATGCACGCGTCATTTAATGCATATCGGGCATCTATACTATCTAGTGCGTCTATAACTATATCAAATCCATTTACAATGCTTTCGGCGGTATATTTAGTAACAGAATTTGGAAGAGCTTCAATCTCAACACTTGAATTTATTTTTTGAAGTCTTTGTTTTGCAACTTCAACTTTCACACTACCTATATCGTTTTCTGTATACAGATGCTGCCTATGTAAATTAGAGATTTCTATAATATCTCTATCTACTATCTTCAGTTTTCCGACTCCCATAGCTGTTAGCAGTGTAACTACAGGATTGCCAATGCCTCCAACTCCAACTACACAGATTTTTGCTTTCCTTAGTTTTTCTAACCCAATGAATCCTATTTCATCGAGCATTATCTGTCGGGAGTATCGTTGCAAATCTTCGTTCTTAAGTTCAGAACCAGAACCACCTGCCACTGCAGGGAGAATATAAATAGAATCTCCTTTGTTGAGTTTCGTGGCCATACCTTCGTTACTAAATCGCATATTTTTTCCATTTATGTAAATGTTGATTAATGATCTTGGTTTTCCATTCAGGTCCAATACTTTGCGTTTGAAATCTTCTCCGAGTTGTTCGGTTACCTTTGTAAATGCATCTCGCAGATCTATGGCATCTAATGGAATTTTTTTTTCTCCGCTACCTTTTGTGAGAACAGATGGGATAATAAATTCAATATTTGTCATTCTATTCATTCCTTCCTATGAAATCATTGCAGACACAGTTTGTACGTCTGGCTTTACGATATCAAGTTTAGGCAATGCACTCATTATTGCTTCAGTAGATTTCAGTCCATTACCTGTAACATAACATACTACTTTTTCATTTCTTTCTATAAATCCATCGTCAACTAACTTTTTCAGTACGGCAACAGAAACACCTCCTGCAGGTTCAGTAAAAATCCCTTCAGTCTTTGCCAGAGTCAAAATGCCTTCAATAATTTCATTATCATTTGCTTCTTCAGCAACCCCACCGTATTGTTTTAATCTTCTTAGAACATAAACACCGTCTCCAGGATCCCCAATAGCCAAACTCTTTGCTATTGTCTCCGGTCTTTCTATAGGAACGATCTCGCTTGCATTTTTCTTAAATGCATCAACTATTGGAGCGCAACCATGTGGTTGTGCAGCAGTAACTTTTAGATTTGAGATATCGCCAATTAATCCTATATCATGTAGCTCCTCAAATCCTTTGCAAATTGCATTCAACATCGCACCACTACCAACGGGAATGATGAGATGATCTGGAACATTCCAGTTAAGTTGTTCAGCTACTTCATACGCCAATGTTTTAGATCCTTCGACATAATATGGTCTCATATTGATATTTACAATCCCTATTCCCTTTGAATCACCTATTATCGACGCAACTCTATTGGCATCGTCATAGGTCCCTTCAACCGCAACAAATTTAGCGCCATAGGATAATGCCTGCGCAATCTTGACTTTTCCGATATCAGAAGGAGCAAAAATAAAACATGGCAAACGTGCCTTGGCAGCATGAGCAGCTGTTGCAGAAGCCAAATTTCCAGTAGACGCACATCCAACTGCCTTGAGTTTGAATTCTCTTGATTTCGAAATGGCTACACCTGCAGGTCTGTCTTTGAATGAAAAAGTTGGATTGACAGAATCGTTCTTTATAAAGAGATTCTTAAGGTTTCCAATTTGTATTCCCAACTCTTCCGCATATTGCAACGGTGTAAAACCAGCATGGATGTTTACTATGCAATCCTTATCAGCAATTGGCAATAGCTCAAAATAACGCCAATATGTTTTATCGGATCTTGATGAAAAGGTGTCTTTGTTTAAATCCTTAGGAACATCATATATAACATCCAGTGGGCCAAAACACTCTTCACAAATGTATTTGAATACCGGAGTATATTCAGCACCACATTCCCTACATTTTAGAAATCGTATAGAACCCATGTATATTCAACTATCAACGATTGTATAGTAATAAATATCACTAATCGTAATTTTAGTATTACTTAATTTTTTTGCCTGAGAATTTTATAAATAATAAATATAAATTAGACCAAAAATATCAAGAATTGAGAGATCAATAGAAATATTATACAATTGTAAGAAATTATCATCAATTTATCGGGGGTATAGCCTATTATGGAAACAGGATCTGTTTCCCGTATGACATGCAGGATTTTTCGAATTAACCAGGTAAATCACTGAGTCATGATCACAGTCAACTAGAATATCCTTCACTTCTTGAATATTTCCGGATTCTTCTCCTTTCATCCATAGTTTATTACGAGAAACACTCCAAAACCATGCATTACCCGTCTTGACTGTATTTTCTATTGCAACTCTATTTGCATAAGCCAGCATTAAAATGTCCTTTGTAGTTATATCCTGAACCACAACTGGAATTAGTCCACCTCTTTTTACAAAATCCAGTTCATTGATTGATTTATCATCAATTTTCATTAACATTTTATCATAACCTTTAGCGTAATGTTGGTTGTCTATTTTATATAAGTCTAGTTCCCTGTTGTTCAGAGGCTTCTATAATTTCGCGAAAATTGAATCATGAGGGCTTTTAACATATCGTGTCACCGCTATGGTAAAATAAAATTCACAGAATTTAACCTTCCATATTGTCATTGCTATACAACCCCAATTTAGATTAAATTTGTTATTTAATTCTAATATGTTGACGAACGTTAGCGAACATGGTAAAGAGCTGCCAATTGAAACATCCCCAAGGTGGTAAAGTTTTTCAAATCAGCAAGCTGTTAAAAATTCATGTTTCGATTAGACTAATAATAAAGTCTTGAATTCTCAATGTAATCAAATTTATCTTCTGAAATAATTAAATCCTTGTGACATTTCTCGCATAAATAATATTCACTACTTGTGGGTAATTCTCTTCTGCAGACACTGCAAAACTTTTTCAATACTTTCAAATTCGAAAAACTAATCTATAAAGTTAGCCATTTGTGATGTTTATGCTTGATGATACAATTTTTCTTATGCGTCCTATATAGATGATATAAACTTCGGAATTCAATTGAAAAAATACCAAAATTAAGGAATAGTTATAGCTTAGCGGCACTCATTTATTATTGTATGTGACCGAATTCGTAAGTTCAATTAAACCAAAAGGACTTGATTATGAGGAAAAACCAATAGTTGATGATACGAAAATATGGACCAGTAAGGTACAGACAAAAAAAGCGTTTAAGCACTAGATCCTAAAGATTCGGAATGATAGGCTTTGAATCGGACAAGTTAATTTCGGTAACGGACAACATTGATAAATTTATGGAGGACATGACGAAGCAACATGGCAGCACGTTCAGACTTATTGACATTAAATTTTCCTCTGCATCCAAACTTCTACAGGACGCAAGACAAAATTCAGATGTCAATTATTCTGTACTAGTTATCTATGAATTATAGGCACTAAAAAATCTGAATGCACTTTATGATATCTAATTTACCTCAGTTATATAGACTAAAAGATTTGCTGATGAGATGAGACTGGTCTACTTTATCTTAAAAAACTCTAAGGTATAAGCATCATTAAGTCAATATTCTAGTATGTCTGAAGAAAGAATAGGAGATAAGTTTCTTCGGAAACTCTATGAAAAGACGGTAAATAATGGTATAGAAAATATTGACAGAGAGGAGATTGGAAAAGAAATCGGAATTATAGATGTACAAATGGATAATCTGGTTGACGAATTGACTTCTGAGGGTTTTATAAAGAAGCTAGGTCGGACAAATATTTACTTAACCTATGATGGAAGAAAAAGAGTCGAAATATAATATTTTATTGCATTTTGCCTTGTGTTGAAATACTATAATATTGGATAATCTAATATTCCTTAGAATTGAAAGGTTTAGAGGATGAACTAGATCCACTGATTCAGAAACTAGAGAAAAAACTGAAACGACAAAGGATAGAAAACAAAAAAAGTAAAAGTGTAAAGTTAGATTCTGATGAATGGTTCAGTGATACAAGGGAAAAAATAATTCTACCGATAATGATTAAGTATAAAAAATTCATGGAAAGTAAAAGGGACAGTGTCTCATTGAATTGTACCATAGAAAAATCATATCAATTACATGAAGGTATAACATTTGAATTAACGGACTCTATACCGATATCAAAAAACGACACTGTAAGAAGGATTACCTTCTTCCCGAAGAAATACAGAGTTCACATTTTTGAGGAGGGGACACTAGGTGATGGTCATCCAGTAGAACTTAGTTACACTAAAGAAGAAATAACAGAGGAATTCGTAAGAAAAAAAATGACTGCTTTGATAAAAGAATATGTCGACAAATTATTGATTAGTTTTAAATAAAAGCATCCAGCAAATCATCGTAACTAGTTTGTTCTTTATCAAGCGAATATTCTTTTGCTGGTGCTGTTCTTGAAGATACAATATTTTTTATTGTTTTATCAATTAGTAACGGAGTGATTACGTTTAGACATTTACATGAGGAGAAAAAAGCAAGTAGTTTAGAACTTAATCGTTATTCAAAGTCGTATTGTGTCCAAGACTTATTGAAAAGCGATTTAAAAAATTTTGATAGTAGTTCCTTTACAAATGCGTTGGTGATTTGAGCCATTTCGTATGAACCTTCCCGACCCGATGAACCTGAACCTGTAGGTTCTATCCTATTTTCATACAATTCAATTTTTCCATTTCCTGCCGCCAATGTTATGGAGGGTAAAGAAGAGGAGGAATGTTTTGACTTTTTGTAACTGAATGTGAAAGTTATTCTAGGAGGTTTATCTTCAAGTTCAAATTGTGGTTCTATTTTTATATAAGAATGTAGGCCTTTCTTGTCCAGAAGTTCTTTATAGTTATCCATCTCTGGTTTAATGACATTTACTATTAATTTTTTGAACTGAATTTCAAAATCATCTCGTTCCTTTATTTTTTTCTCCTTTTGTCCCTTATTTGCCTCAAATTTTTCATTATAAATATCAAGAAGAGTCGCTAAGTCTTTATCTATCTCTTCCATCATTTCGGTGTTATGCTATTCTAAATTATAACCTTTTGCTGATAGACGTAAGGAGTCAAAGAGGTCATCGTAACTAGTTTGTTCTTTATCAAGCGAATATTCTTTTGCTGGTGCTGTTCGTAATGATATAATTAGCCATTTATGGAAAACATTTACAAATTAAAGCTAGCCAAATACTGATGGATCCTTCTTTACGTGTTCTTCAAGAATTCAGCACAGATAAAATCTTAAAAAATTTACCATTTCATGAATCATCATCTACTCGTAATTTATCAATTTTCGTCTTTACAAGATCAAAACCTTTTTGCCAGAAAGATTCCTCAGTGATATTAAATCCAGCATTCCTGAGCAAAGTTTCTGGTTTTTCAGATCCTCCTGCAGACAATATCTCACGATATTTTGAAACAAAGGATTTGCCCTCTTCCATATATTGCTGGTAAAGTGAAAGTACAAGTAAATTTCCAAAGGAATAAGCATAACAATAAAATGGAGTATGGAAAAAATGAGGGATATAAAGCCATTCCCATTTGAAATCATCTGAAATACGTAATGAATCTCCAAATTGGGTTTTTAGATTATTAATATACAAGTCCGATATATTATCAATAGTAACGCTCTGTTCTGCTATGTATTTGTGAGCTTCAATTTCAAAAATTGTAAAAAATGCCTGTCTCATAATAGTCGCATACATATCATCAATTTGTTCAGCCAAGAAAATCTTTTTCTTTTCCCTATTTAGTTTCTTGTAAATTTGTTCATCAAGAAGCATCTCTCCAAAAACAGAAGCAGTTTCGGCTAATGGAAGAGGAGCATGTGATACCAAAATGGGTTTATCGGATGCGAACATACTATGTATTGCATGGCCAAATTCATGTGCCATAGTTGAAACATCTCTCATCTTTCCATCAAAATTCAAGAGTACGTAAGGAGTCCTTTGAGGAGAAACGGTATAACAAAAAGCACCACTAGTTTTTCCTTTCCTAATTTCAGAATCAATATGCCCTTCTTTAAATAAGCGCTCAGTATAGGTACCAAATCTTGGATCAAACTTGTAGAAAGTATCCAAAACCAATTTAGCGGCATTCTTAAAACTAAATTTAATGGCATTTTTCTTTGTAATTGGCGCATACAGATCATAACGTCGTAATTTCTTAACGCCAATTAATTTTGCTTTTTCCTTGAAATAATCATGAAACAAAGTTGCATTTTTTTTACAAACTGATAACAGTATCTCTACCGTAGAATCATCAATATTATTATAAATATTCCTAACTGATATGGGAGATTTGAATCCTCTAATGGAAATGTTTTCATCTCTCCACTGAGTAACTAAGTTTTGGTAAATGTCTCCTAGCACCCCGCTATTTTTTTCATATGTTTTGAATAATGCCTTGTACGCATATTCCCTCTCATTCGCATTTGAGCTCCTTACTAATGAAAGTAATTTTTCCTTGTTGGTAAAAGTCTTAATGGTCTTTATATTTCCTCGTTTCTTGATAAAGGTATATTCAAAATTATTAGTCATTCTATCATATATTTTTACGAGAGCACTTGTACCAGTTACTTCTAGAGTGTTAATAATCTTCTCTTCTGATTCATTCAATGAATACTTTGCAACTAACCTTTTATGCCTTAAATATTCCCCATAAACAACAGAAATACCATCAATTAATCTCTGTGCGTTATCATTGGCAAGTTCCTTTTTGAACCATAAATCAAAAAACAAAATCTGGTTACTAATCTGAGAACCTAATTGTTCTGTTTGAAGAATAAGAGCTGCCGCTTCGTTAGATGCAGTATCGGCAGCGTACCTAAGATTAGCAAAACTACTTACTGTACTAAGTTTTTCCAAAATATTCTCAATCTTGTGAATTAATGATTCAAATGTTGAGGTGTTGAGATCGGGTTTTAAGAGTTGTCTACTATCTTCAAATTCCTTGACGTTCCTTTTAATAGTATCAACTAATTGTACAAATTCCTTTCTCGAACTCCCATCGACTAAGTCTGAAAGATCCCATTTTCCTAACTTGATATCTGAGTAATTTAGCATTAGTTCTTTTCTTCCTTAAACTGTGACTTGTCTTTATGTTTTTCTAATTTCTAATGCACTTACGCATGCCAATTACAAATCTAAAAGGCTACTAACTGTGTATATATCAATATAGTTAATTTTGAATATAGTTATATATGATAATAGTGAAATAAAAGATACCGTATTGGTTTTCAACATAGGCATAACGGTAAAGGCTGACAATATTCAGTAATTGGTGTTATTTGAACACCTCGACTGATTAAAAATGCCATCCTTCTATGTTGAATGAATTTGATAGATTTGCTTTGTAATTATTATTTAGTTTATTTTTAATGATTTTTATTTATTTATTTTTTATTTTTCAGGTACTCTCTTTTCATTTCCTCCACCCACTTATTTTTCTTTGAGTATAACCTCTTACCGGGACGTTTCTTGCATTCAGATAAAACGTAAGAGGAAATAATCGGAAAGCAAATTGAAGAGTCGCCATAAACTATTACATTGTTTTTATGAGAGGTCTTTATTTTTCCCCAACTTTTTCCTTCTTGTATTGTTGCCCCAGATAAGCCTCCTGTGTCAGGCCGGGCATCGGTTATTTGTATTACATAGTCGTGCCCTCCGTCTTTTAGTTTTAATATTTGGTATAAGGCTGGTCCTGTTTGTTGGAAAAAATTCTTTGGAACTCCACCGCCCAATTCAATACCCCCTGAAGCTTTACTTTTCCACAGTATCGCTGTTGATTCAGCTATATCCAACATAACGTTTGGAAGGGTTTTGACGTCTTCAAATATCAAGGGTAGCATATTGAGTCCAATAGAAGAATCACTGATTGCTGGAATGAAAACGGGTATGTCATTTTTATATGCCGAAACAAGGAATGATTTATTTGGATTTTTTGAATTTTCATACGCTGCCTTGCCAAGTTCATAAGACATGTCTGCTGTAGAGTACCATTCAGAATTATTGTTACTTGCAATATTCTTGATTTCTCTCTGAACTATAATGTCCTGTGCCTGTAGAGTTCCTATTTCCTTTATATATACATCATAAATACGTACGATCTGCTTTGCGTAAAGCAGATCATCATCAACTTGAAAATGGCCTTGCCTGACGGGAAGACCATAGGCAAAATGGAGATCATGGTAGACATTGGCACCAGTTGTTACTATCCAATCTACAAAACCATTCTCGATAAGAGTTTTTATCGTATTCCCCATTCCTATTGGTGTTAATGCTCCCGCGAGCGTCAAGCAAGTTGTACATCTATTATTAATCATTTCTTTCATTATGTTTGCTGCTTCAAAAAGTCGTCTCGCATTGTACCCTGTTGATCCAAAAAAATGAACCAACTGCGATATTGTCATATTTTTAGAAATAATTGGAGGGTCAATCTTTTTCCCTGTAAATGAATGTGCGCCGTTCACCCATTAGAATACAGAAAAGGTATTAAAAATTTTATCTAAAGTGAACTTGATTTTTTGTGAACCGCTAGATATGTTTATTTGCCATGAAAATTAGTGTATTGATTTAAGAGGACTAATTCCATAATCACTTGCTACCCTCTTTTCTTCATATGCGCTACATTCTATGCATTTTATACCATTGTTAATTTTGACCGTGTCTCCTCCACAATTCAGACACAAAGAGTACAATAAACCAAAATTAGTTCCATCTACAGCTAGATGAATCGAGGAATTCATAAGACTTGTAATTTGACCACGGACAATATCGCCATTTCTGTATATCGATTTTGGTTTTCTATTGTATCGATCTCGATTCCATCCTTTATTATTTCCAGTTCTCGCCGAAGCAATGGCAGATAACCCTGACTTGTATAACTTGTTGTTTATGGAAAATAACTTGACTGAAATCATTGATCCAAATAACATTTCCACATATCCCATAACAATATCTCCTATCTTGGGTATTTCTAGCGAATTTACCGAATCTATCTTAATTGCCCTTCTTTTAAAATCATATTCCTTTTTACCCATGGCACTTGATCTAATAGTTCCATCAAGTGTGAAAGTATTATTCCCACCTTGGAATTCTTCAATCTCTGCTATGTATTCACCCGGAAAGACCATTCCGGATGTCTTGTTTTTCATATCAAGGATATGACATAGAAGTAGTTATAATTGTTACACGGATACGAATAGCTCATCGAAAACTGTCCTTGTATCAATATTCTAGCCCTTGCTGAAGCCAAATGCAAACCCAGCAGCAAAACCCCCAGTGAGTGGAATACCAGAATTTGAAATTGCGTCAAAAATCTGGTCGCTGATACCAGGAAAGAATGGGGTATTCAGACTAAACCCGTTAAAATTAGTCATTGCCGATCCAAAGGTTTCTTGCACCTTTGGCCAATTTAATGCAATTACCCCATTGTATTGAAGATAGTACAAAAGGCCTACCAATAATCCAGAAACTATGATAATTATTTTTAATATTTTCTTTATGGCGTAACCCATCAAGAAGCCCAAAAATCCTCCTATTCCTATAGAGGTAGCTAATCCTCCTATTCCTATAGAGGTAGCTAGAGAGCTAAAATCAACAAACATCCCAATGAATTATCCCAGAGCCACAAATATATGCAATATAGACATTTCTCATCAATTCTTTTAACTGGAAATAGTTATGGCTTCTTTTCACGCAATCTAAATAGTAATAATATTTAGATTAGATTCAGTTAGTAGTTATTTATGGAAAAAATCTTTGAACTAGTCCAATTTTTAGACTCTTTTTTGGCCGATCAAACAATCTATTAATAACCTTCTTTTATTTCTTAATGTGAAATTCATAGAATGGTTTCCTTTTTATCAGCAAATTAGAACCGAGTTTGGATATAGCACCCAGAAAGATCAAGAAGCGGCTGAAATGCTAAGCAATATGATAAAGGACAAGGCATTACCGGTGTCTAAAATCCAAAAGAAGATTCAAGGAAAGCACGTGCTTGTAATTGGAGCAGGTCCTAGCCTGGAAAAAAATATTGAGTTTATGAAGAAGAATAAAAAATACATAAAGATTGCCGCAGATGGTGTGGTAGAGATTTTATTGAATAGCAAGATAAAGCCGGATATAGTAGTATCGGATCTTGATGGAAATCCAAAGTACCTAAGAATGGCAGAAAAAATGGGAGCGATAATGGTTATCCACGCCCATGGAGATAACATGGAAAATCTACAAAAAAATGTTCCTAAATTTAGAAAAATAATAGGTACGACTCAGGTAATGCCAACAGCGAATGTGTATAATTTTGGAGGTTTTACTGACGGCGACAGGAGTGTGTTTTTGGCTGAAGAAATGAATGCAAAGAGTATTACTTTAGTAGGTATGGATCTAGATAATAAGCCAAGAAAATTTGCAGCAAGCGATCAAGATAGCCAAATAGACACTAAAAGAAAGAAGTTAATGACTGCGAAAAGATTACTTGAAATGTTAGGAAAGCAATCTAAATCCAAATTGATCAACAAGTCAAATACAAGAATTAAAGGTATAAAGTCTGAACCATGAGAGATTCATTTAGATTTTCGCAATTAGCTTGACAACTTAAACATGTTAGTCACTTGCAAATATGTGAAAAACTATTATATGTTTTTGATACATTGAATCCTGTCATGTCCGGTTTTTCAGAAGAGGATATTCGACGTGCTGCAGAAGTGCGAGAATGGTTGATTAAAGAGGTTACCAATAAGAAAGAGGAACTCGATAAGCTTCGTGATACGCTTTCGATCGTCGATTCTTTGCTAAAAAAAACTAGCTTCATAACCGCATCAAGTCTCGAATCTTCTGGTAATAATTTGAAGGATAAAATTAAAACAGAGTACGAATCAAGTCATAAGGAAGAAGTCCCAAGAAGCAGACTTAGTCTAGAGTCAACGACCAAATCAAGAGATGCAGACTATGACGATCATGATGATGTTCATGATGATAGCAATCAGACTGTAGAGACTAGAGCCTTGAAACGCGTAAAAGATAACCTTCTCATATCTAATGCTGAATACACTTCGACATATGTAAGAATACCATTGGTAGATGATATCAATCTAAATATTAACACACCACCGTTCAAGTCATTCTTCCTAAACCGCATCTTGGAAGGTATGAGGACGAAAGACAAAGAAAAGAACCAAAAAGGCGAAATCAATGCATCCGAAGTCATCGATTACAAAGTAGATAGCGATCAAGATGGAAACCTCAACAGCGTTACAATTACAAACTATAGAGAAAAAGAACGGCTTAATGAAATTTTTAATACAGCAACTTGGGTATTTTCAAGAATGTTAGAAAAAGGAAATTAAAGTGGTTATAGATAAGATTATCGTACTTGATTTTGGATCTCAATACAGCCACCTAATTTGCAGACGTATTCGAGAATCAAATGTATACTGTGAACTTTTACCATATAACTCACCTATCAGCTTGATTGAAAAGTTGGAGCCAAAAGGAATTGTACTATCTGGCGGTCCTTCCAGTGTATATCTAAAAGATTCTCCAAAACCAGACAAGAAGATTTTTGAAATGGGAATTCCTGTTTTGGGAATCTGCTACGGTCACCAACTTATTGTCGATAAATTTGATGGAAAAATAAAACGATTTGACAACAAGGAATATGGATATGCTGACTTAGTCATTGACGATAATTCAGACTTGTTTAAAGGTATAAATAAGAAAATAAAATGTTGGATGAGCCACGCTGATGCAGCCGAAAAAATCCCAACAGATTTTGAGATCTTGGCTCATACTAATAACTCCCTTTCGGCTGCGATAGCGAATCGAGATAGAAAATTTTATGGAATTCAGTTCCATCCAGAGGTATCACATACAGAAGAAGGAAATCGAATTCTAACTAATTTTTCACAGACCATAAGTAATGCAAAACCAGATTGGACAATGCAAAGCTTTATTGAATTTTCCATAAAGGATATTAGAAGCAAAGTCCGCGATGACAGAGTATTATGTGCCATCAGCGGCGGAATTGATTCGACTACTTTGGCTGTTCTGCTAAACAGGTCGATAAGTAAGAATTTGACTTGTGTTTTTGTAAACAATGGATTATTAAGATTAAATGAAGAAACATTAGTTCCTGAATTAATAAACAAACATCTAGGTATTAACACTATTACTATTAATGCCGAGGACCGATTTTTGTCAAAGTTAAAAGGAATAAGTGAACCTGAACAAAAGAGAAAAATTATTGGAGAGGAATTTGCTCAAGTCTTTTTGCAGGTAACAAAAGAATATGGACCATTTCAGTGGCTCGCACAGGGCACCCTTTATCCAGACGTAATTGAAAGTGGTTTCTCAAAGGGTCCTGCCGCAGTTATTAAGACACATCATAACGTTGGTGGATTACCTGAATGGCTAGACTTGAAGGTATTAGAACCATTTAGGAGTTTGTACAAGGATGAAGTAAGACAAATTGCCGCTCTATTAAATATCCCTAATGAATTTTTGAAAAGGCACCCTTTTCCAGGCCCAGGATTGGCGGTGAGAATTATAGGTGAAGTGACAGACGACAAACTTAGAATCGCTAGACATGCTAGCAGTATTGTAGAAAATGAATTGCTAATTTCTGGTTGGTATGATAAGGTGTGGCAAGCATATGCGGCAGTTGGGGATGACTTGGCAGTAGGCGTCCTCGGCGATGAAAGAGTGTATGGTCATATGGTTACAATAAGGATTGTAGAATCTTTAGATGCTATGACAGCTGATTGGTCAAGAATACCTTATGATTTGATATCTACAATTAGTAACAGAATAACTAATGAAGTTAATGGAGTAACTTGGGTTACATACTCGGTATCAAGTAAACCACCAGCCACTATTGAACCGCAATAACCTACCGACTCTTTGTTCTAATGAATTCTATTGTTTCTACCATCGTAGGAGGTTCAAAATCACTTCTTCCAATATACAATGAGGCATATGCGTTTGAAAATGTTAATCTTTCCCATGGTTCAAGACCCGCAAAATACCCAGCGAGATCTGCAGCATCCCAACAATCGCCAGACCCCGTTAGTTTCTTGGGATTTATGTAGAACGATTCTGCAAATATTACTTCCTTACCATCAGACCATGCAGATCCGATCCTCGTATGAAGATCGATCTTTAGGTCAAACTCAGAAGACAGTAATTTTGCACATTTTTTTACACTTTCGGCATCAGACTGTTCCATAGACGCTCTAGAATCAAGATTACATGTTTTTAGAAGAGAAGTACATTCATTTTCGTTAATGCTTAACACGTCTATTACTTGATTAAGCTCCCTTAGCATGTCTCTAAATTCTTCTTTTCTGGTTTCTATATCTGCTGGGTCTAAGAAATGAAAAGCCTTGGGTGAATTACTGAAAAGGTGCTTAGCTAAATCGGTCCCTTTAAGGTTACTCCCCCAATTGGTCAGGACAATGGCTTTTGCAGAATTTATTATATCCAGATCGGACGGTTGACTAATAAGATCAGGACCAAAATTTTTATTATCACCAACATCACTTATCATTACATTGGCAAATGATTTTTCATTGTCATGAAACTCAAACGATGTAGTAGCCCCGTGCTTACCATTTTTTATTTTCAAATCAACGCTTTTTCCAAACTTCGAGAAGACCGTATGGAGTACTGATTTGCCAAAATCGTCTGCAATGGTAAATAGGTTGACAGATAATCCCAATTTAGCCAAACAGTATGCGACATTAACAGCATTCCCTCCTTTAATATCAAAAGTATCCACCCCCCTTATACTTCCTCCTCCAATTGTTGTCTTGCTATTGATCATTCTAAAAAGCTCATCTTTGGAATCTATCTTAATGATCCTATCCAAGAAAAAATCTGGAAGTACAACTACTTTTTGATCGAAGTTTAGCTGTTCTAATTTTTCGAACATTTACTAAAATGAGTATATGCATAGGTCTTTATTTAAAATGTCTCAATACTCAAAAAAGAAGATAAATATTTCTTGAATTGATTTTTAAAAATTTGAAATGGGATAGAGTTATACTTACTCCATATCCATGCCGCCCATGCCGCCCATGCCGCCCATGCCGCCCATGCCGCCCATGCCGCCCATGCCGCCCATGCCTCCAGGTGGCCCGGCTGGCATCTTAGATTTACTTGATGCAATTACATCATCAATCCTTAGGAGCATGGTTGCAGCTTCTGTGGCGGATTTTATTATTTGCTGCTTAACTGCTATGGGTTCTATAACGTTCTGCTTCTGCATATCAGCAACTACAGTATTCATAACGTCTATTCCTGTCCATTTAGAACCCTTACTCTGTTTCGCTCTAAGTGTAGTCATTGTGTCAATGGGATCCATTCCTGCATTTACCGCTAATGCTAAAGGTATTGTATCGAGAGCATCTGCAAACTTTTGAACAGCTAGCTGTGCCCTGCCTTCCATGTTGCCAGACCATTGACGCAATTCATTAGCAACAAAAGCTTCAGGAGCTCCACCGCCTGCTACTGCAACAGGATTTTCTAAAACGTCTTTTACTACCATTAATGCATCGTGAATTGATCTGTCTGCTTCGTCGACAACTCTTTGAGATCCTCCCCTGACCAATATTGTAACCGCTTTCGGGTTTCTACAACCCTCAATGAAAACCCACTTATCCGTTTCAACCTTTCTTTCCTCTACAAGATCGGCTGAACCTAAATCTTTGGATGTAAAATCGTCTAAATTATTAACCATTCTAGCTCCGGTTGCTTTGGACAGCTTTGACATGTCACTTTCTTTGACTCGCCTGACAGCCAGTATTTCTTCTTTTGCCAAATAATGTTGTGCCAAATCATCAATACCTTTTTGACATAATACAACATTAGCACCAACTCCCTTGATCTTGTCAGCCATTGCTTTTAACATTCTATTTTCTTCTTCAAGGAACATTTGCATTTGTTGTGGATCATTAATCCTTATCTCAGCGCTCATCTCCGTTTTCTCTATCTCTAGGGCAGAATTTATCAGAGCAATTTTTGCCTTTTCTATCTTTTTGGGCATTCCCGAATGGACAACTTCCTTGTCTAGAACTACTCCTTTCACAAGTTTACTGTCCCTTATGGATGTACCCGCCTTCTTTTCTACTTTGATATTATCCAAATCCACTCTTAGCTTCTTGCCGTCATCTACACTTTCAGCAACCTGTTTTGCTGCATCAACCACTATTTTGGCTAATGTCGGACTATCATCAGAAACGAGCTTTGAATACATGCTTGTCCTTGCAATATTTGTCAAGGCAATTTTGTCGTTGACATCAATCTTTATGCCTATTTTTTGCAAAAATTCAAGAGCCTTTTCCGCGGCTGCAGTATAACCATCTACAATAACTGAAGGATGTACATCTTTGTTTACCAATTCCTCTGCTTTCTCCAATAATGCTCCAGCGAAAACAACTGATGATGTAGTGCCATCTCCTACTTCGTTGTCTACGGATTTGGCTACTTCGACCATCATTTTTGCGGCAGGATGTTGAACATCCATTTCCTTAAGAATAGTAGCTCCATCATTTGTAATCGTAACATCTCCAAGTGTATCAACCAACATTTTATCCATGCCTCGAGGACCCAGACAGGTCTTGACCATTTCAGCAATGAGCTTCGCTGCGGCAAAGTTATTTCTCTGTGCTTCCCTACCTTTACTTTCTTTGGTTCCTTCTTTTAAAATTATAACTGGCATTCCACCAGCTGTTGCTTGAATTGATTCCAACTAACATATCACCTTAATAGAATATCATAGATTTCATCATGCCTCTTTTATAGTTTTAGAAAAAATGAATTCGATTACGATAATGAATACAATAGATGATCACAGTTCAGTTTATCATAATTGAAAACTCCAAGTCCATATCTTGAATTTTTTTGTAGCAGGAAATTTGAATGGTACAGGATATGTATGAGGTATTTGTGATCTAGTATTTTATTTTCTTCCTTAGTAGGAAAAAGGCACAACTGAATATTTACAAAACTAATTCATATTTAAATAAATGAGCATTCATATTGCCTCTAACCATAAGTCTCGAGGTACATACTATTGATTCCACAAGTTACTGTAACTGATCGGTTAAAGAATTATTATGAACTTACAAAGCCGAAAATTTGGTATCTCTTAGTTTTTACTGCTTTTGGTTCAGCCATAACAGCTTCGTATTCGACAGACACTTTTCTGTCACCGCTTCAGTGGGTCTTTCTTCTAGTCGGTATAGTTACTGGATCTGCAGCTGCAGATGCCTTAACAGGGTATAATGATCGTGATATAGATGCCATCATGGATAGAACTAAGGCTCGTCCTATTCCGTCGGGAAGAATTTCACCTAGGAATGCCCTAATTTTTGGTTTGCTCTTGGCCGCTATATCGTTATTTTGTGCCTGGTCGATAAATTACATAACTTTAGGACTCATGGCGTTCGGTCTTTTCGATAATATTATAGTATACAGTAAATGGCTAAAGAGAAAGAGTCAGACCAACATTATCCTTGGAGGATTCTCTGGTGGTGTTCCAGCATTAATAGGATATGTAGCGGTTACGACAGAACACCTAGAAATTGGATTGGCAATGGCAGGCCTAGTTTTCCTATGGATACCAACGCATATTTGGAGTTTGGCATTGCATGTGAGGAAAGATTATACAAAAGCCGGCGTTCCCATGTTGCCTGTAGTTGCCGGAGAAAAGAGATCTGTTCAAGTGATAGCCGGTACGACTCTCTTAATGGTAGTATTTAGCATAATACCTTTCTTCTTGAATCAGTTTGGGTTGATTTACTTTATTACTGCCGTCTCAGGAGGAATTATTATGATAGTCACCTCACTCTGGCTATTGGTGAAACCAAGCGAGAAGGCTTCGTGGTTACTTTTCAAAATTTCCAGTCCCTATCTGACGGCACTATTTGTTGCATTCATGGTAGATGCAATATTTCATTAACCATAATTTTCACACTCGTACAATAATCTTGCTATAACCACGTGGGATTCCAAACTAAAAGGACTAATGGAATATACACTGTTGCACATTTGAGTAATTGATTCCGAGAAATGTCCCCGTTGGAAGCCTCCTACCACAAAACAGTAATCCTTTGAATAATTAGATTCGTTATTGTGCAAAATATCGCTTAATTTGGTTCTTGTTCCCTGTACAGAGAACCCTAGTACTAGTTGAGGTTTAATTATTTTCTGCACTAGGTCAGTAAAACTCACATTTTCTCTAAACTCTATTAAATCGGATCCCTCCTTACTCCTGTGTTTATTAAAAATACTGATCATTAATCTTTCAAATCTGAGATAACTCTTTGGTAATCTCAAATCTTGTTGCATGATTAGCAACTTGTTGTCAAACGTAGATACGTAAACTTGCAATTTTTTCTCCTTAAATAGAGGGGTCGATAGGGCTTCAACCAGATCGAAATGTACAATGTCCGGTCTACCTCGTTTCCACCATTGCTTTATGTTTTGTTCCACCATAGCTCTATGATGATAACTAATATCAAGGAGAATTTCGCTAGAATCTCTACCTACTCTTTTGCAATGATTCTTCACAGAGGGATGGTTTCTGAGAGTTTGTGGTACCAGTTCTATTGCTGCTTCAACAATCACGAGTGAATACAATCAATTAACAGAATATTCATATCGAAATATTAAATTTATTTCATAGCATTTTAATGGAAGAAGACAACCAATATCTAGTCAAGATAATTAGTGTGGGTTGAATTGTATTGAATAAGAAGAATATTGAAAGAATAGCGACTAAAAGAATAGAAATATTGATCGATAATGCTTTGAACGAAATAAATAGCGATGAGGTATTATCTCAGACGTATGCAAAGCTTGCTCTAAAAATCGGAATGCGTGTTAGAGTAAGAATGCCGTATTCTATCCGCCAACTATTTTGTAGAAAATGTAAACAATTCATAGTCCCTGGAGTCAATTCAAGAATAAGAATTGGTAGAACCAGGGTAAAATGCATAAGAATTACTTGTATGAAATGCAATCATGTTTATCGGAAAATAATTGCGGTTTAAATGGGTGGAATAAATTTCATTTCACTTGAAGCCGGTAATTCAGAATAATTGCTCTAATTTCTTTACTACGTTAAAGATTATCAGTAAATTCATCCCATTCTAATAATAATCTGAACTTGGCATTTTATTTATAAAACTAACGGTGCATATGGAGATTTCTGTCTGTGCGCGCTCGACATTTCTAATTAATTACGGAGCCGCCCTTAGGATATTTGATGAAATTTGAATAAAATGATTTATAAGGGAATTTCCAAGAATGTTATAGAATCTTATGGCTAAGGCTTATGATATTCCTGCCGATGATCTAATAACTCATTTGGCAGAAAATTTGAAAAAGGATAAAAAAATTGAAGCTCCTCAGTGGTCCCAATTCGTAAAGACAGGCTCTCATGTAGAAAAAATTCCACAGAATAGAGATTGGTGGTATATCAGATGTGCATCGTTGTTAAGGAAAGTGTACATTAACGGTCCGATTGGTATTTCTGATCTTAGAAGCGAGTACGGAGGTAAGAAACAAGCTGGCTACAATATTGCACATCACAAGAAAGCAGGTGGTGCCATTGTAAGAAATGCCTTGCAACAGTTGGAAGTTGCCGGCTATATAACGAAAAAAAGCAAAGGTAGAACAATTTCTGATGAAGGAATGAAAAAGGTCGACAGAATGGCTACCGAAATATACAAAAATCTCGCAAACTCACGACCAGAGCTCCAAAGATATGGCTAGTAATTATTAATTGTGGCTATAAATGTCTGTTCCACCATCAGATAATCCCGAAGAGGCAAAGCGGCGCGAGGCCGAAGGTATGATGAGACAAAAAGCACTAATGGTCTTGTTAGACCAGGATGCAAGACAAAGGCTTATGAACATCAGAATGGTAAAACCCGAACTAGCAATGGCAGTAGAAAATTATCTAATTACAGCAGCTTCTGCCGGAAAATTAAACAGGGCTTTATCAGATGAAGAACTAAAGCAGCTTTTGATCAACCTCCAGCAGCCCAAAAAGCAATTTAGAATAAATCGTGCTTGATTTTCAATATTTTTTGATGTCTATCGTCTTGTAGGACTTTAAAATAAGTTTACCAGATTAACTAGCTCTTGTCAACCAGCTTCTTAACTTGTATTTCCTTTTCAATTGTAAACTGGTCTCTCACTTCGTCACCTACTTTCGAACACATACGATGTAGCTAAAAATTAGTCTATTAAATGACATTCGATGGGAAGTGTGGTAATCCTGTCTAAATTCCAAAGCTTACCAGCGACTCTCCTAGAATTGAGATGAAGGTCATCAAATCAGTCAAACATTCAAAATAACAAGTTCAAGTGTCATTTTGTAACATGTGAGTTATCTGTGGAACTATGCGCTTGAACTAGTCAATTCCGCATAGCAATTTTAGAAGGTGTATACTAAAAGAAATAACTATATTAGTCTAAGAACTTTTCAAAAAATTCATGAAAGCAGCAGTATTTAGAGAGTATAGTCAAGATCCTCTGAAAGTTGTGAAAATAGACGATGTTGATACTCCCAAAATCAAACCTAATGAGGTTATGATAAAAGTAGAAGCAGCCGGATTCAACTACAACGATCTTTGGGCAATTTGGGGTGATCCAGTTAAGGTACCACTGCCACATATTTCAGGTAGTGATGTAGCAGGCACCGTTGTTGAAGCAGGTAATGAAGTTACAAAATTGAAAGTGGGTGATAGGGTGGTTTCTCATTCTAATATGAGTTGTAGGGTTTGTGATATGTGTACTTCGGGAAGAGAATACAATTGTAATGAACGACTCATTTGGGGTTTTCAAACTGGTCCGCTTTGGGGCGGCTTCTGCCAATATACTCATTTACCAGAAGTAAATGTCGCCAAGATTCCCGATTCCGTATCCTATGAAGCAGCGGCTGCAGTATCAATGGTTGGTATGACTGCGTGGCATATGCTGGTAGGTAGAGCCAAAATAATACCCGGACAAACGGTCCTCGTGATGGGAGGTACTAGTGGGGTTGGGATGGCAGGTATTCAGATAGCAAAACTATATGGTTGCGACGTGATTGCAACTGCAGGTAATAAAGAAAAGATGGACAAATGTATTGAATTGGGAGCTGAGCACGTTGTAAATCATAGAGAGGCAGACTGGTATAAAAAAGTCAGAGAAATAACAAAAAAACAAGGAGTCGACGTTGTTTTCGAACATATAGGAAAATCAACTTTCCCGCAGGAAGTTGGCCTTCTCAAGATGGGAGGTACATTAGTGGCTACAGGAGCAACAACAGGATATGATTCTACTATTGATTTAAGATACTTATTCTTCAAGGGTACCAATCTTCTAGGTTCAACTCAGGGTACTAAAGCAGAACTAGAACAGGTGATTCACTGGACAGCCAAGGGGAAGATTAAACCACTGATTAGTATAGTTCTTCCGTTCTCGGATATGGCAAAAGGACACACCATGATGGCAAATGCAGAACAGATTGGTAAGATTGTGACAACACCTCAAAAACTCTAACTTTTTATTTTTTAGTTCCTAAATGTTCAGGAGTTTATTGTTCGTTCCTGGAAACAATGAAAGATTCTTAAAGAAATCAACAAGTCTTCATCCAGATATACTGTGTTTTGATCTAGAAGATTCCGTACCCTCAAATGAAAAGGAAGCTGCGAGATGTCTAGTCGCAGCACAACTTGCGTTTCAAGATGAGGACAAGTTATCACCGATTTATGTCAGAATCAATTCAGTAGATTCTGGTTTGATTGACGTTGATCTTGAAAGAGTAATAGGAAATGAATTGGACGGTATCGTTTTACCAAAGATTGGTACTAGTAAAGAAGTAACACAAATTATTGACAAAATTCACATGATTGCATCAAAAAGAAAATTAACCTCGAGAATCCAAATCATCCCTTCAATAGAAACAGCAAAAGGAGTGGTTAATGCCAATTCCATTGCTTCAGCCCATCAAGACGTGGTAGCTTTGGTGTTTGGTGTTTTTGATTATTTATATGACATGGATATTGACTCTGAATATGATGAATCTATCAGTTACAACTATGCTAGATCAAAAATTCCCGTAGATGCAAAAGCTGCTGGAATAGATGCGTTGGACGGCATTTGGCAAAAAGTTAGCGATCTTGATGGCCTGGCTATGGATGCTACAGTTGCAAAAAATCTGGGTTATTCTGGCAAAACATTGATTCATCCTTCTCACATTAATCCCGTTCATGATATTTTTCTGCCCACCAAGAAACAAATTGAGTGGGCAAAAAAAGTGTTAGCATCTTTACAGGATTCTATTGAAAAGGGAAATCCAAAAGGAGCAATACTTTTAGATGGTAAAATGATAGATGCCGTACATTACAAGCAAGCAAAAGCCGTATTAAAAGCTGCAAACCAATAAAATATTTAGTCAACTGAATTGTGGTTTCTTTCAGAGGATTTACAACTTATCTAAAAAATAATTTTCAAGGTTAACAAGGTTAATCGACGCTTATTAGTTCATACTGCAATATCAGAGTTGATGAAATTTAGAAAAATTAAAGACAAAAACAAATCAAGTTTGGAGAATAGTGATTACAAAATTGACTAATTCATATGAATCGCTGATGATTGCAAAGACGTGCAAGTCAAATACGTCTTCTGGAAAGGTTATCTATACTCTGGAGAATGCCGACTCCATTACTTATTTGGGTAAAAGGGATATTTTATTGAATCAATTAAGTGCATGTGAGAAATTAATTCCTTATGCAAGGGACAACAATGAACTAGAACTAGTCCAGACAGAAATAAATGAATTAAAACTAATGTTGGATTTAGTGGTATAAACAAATTGACTTTTTGTATCTGTCTCCGTGGTTCTTGATACTTCAGTAAATTTAGGGTGAAAATCAAATTCTAGAATACAGTCTATATACTGAGCAGCTACAATCTAATGTAGTGCCCAGTTCACAATCACACAGAGATAGAATCTACATAGTTCGAGACATAATTATGAAGCTTGTTGAATACGGCCAACTTAACCAGACTGCCCTAGTTAGTTTTTGTGGACTGAATTTAAAGAAGCATAGATCAATATTTGACAAAATGGAACTCAATGGTTTGATCTTTAGGACAGAAAAAACTTTAGGAAAAAGAACGGTAACTGTCTATAGCGCGACTCAAAAAGGGTTGGAATTTTGCAGAAGTATAATAGAGCCGTACGAGAAACTTTTTCCAAGACCGGCTGATGTTAATGGACGCTAATTCTGTTCTATTATCTCAACTGAATTATAGGTCCTGACTGGTTAATCGGAATCCTCGGTGAAGCTGTATTCGGATTCGATGCTCTTGCGAATTTCTTCTTTATTGGTCAGATAATCGGCATATCTCTTATTCCAATCACTAATCATTCGATATTGCCGTAAACCTGCAACAATCCATACAGAAGAAATAGCAATTACTGATCCGAGTAATATTATTAACACAAACCCAAAATCATACTCATTTTGGAGAATGGTAAAGAATGAAGAATGAGTTATTAAAAATGCAGAGAGTGCAATTGCAAGTGGAGCTAATATGAGAGCAGATACAGAAACACCCTTGAGGATGCTCTTTATTCCTGATATTTGATCGATAAAACCATCTATCAAACTCAAGATATCAGTACTGTTTGAACTGATATTTCCTCTATCATCTTGAGACTGCGTCATAATCACCACTACAATAAACTGTATTATTTACATTCTGGTCAAGTCGTTCAACGGTATCCCTTAGGAAATTTATCATTTTTCTGCTCCAATAATATCTTTATAAGAACTAACTGGACTGAAATACTGGCAATAAAATAGTCTCTCCATGGAATTATGAAAATTGTCCATTTTACACTCACATTGCAAATCAAGGTTTTAGTTAATTAACTTGAGGTAACATAGTTCAATGAGGGTTATATCATTGAATTGATTTTCAAATAATAATTTCTAGTTTACAGCTTTGAAATGACTGTGCGAACACGCTAGAGCAAGTTCGGTCTTTTTGCTTTATAAGCTATAACAGTTATAAAGCAAGGAAAATTATTTGTATGTCAGGTTTAGCTGTGTGAAAACCGATATTCCATACTATTCTCAATTAGTATCAATAATAAGAACATTAAAAACTATGAGATGGAATCTAGATTTTAGTTATTTTAGAAAATGGATACTAATCGGTTTTCTGTTAGGCGTAGTTGCGGGTCTTGGTGCAATCGCGCTTTTTCTATCGGTTGAATTTTTTACAGGTTTATTTCTCCAAATAGGAACAGGATATTCTCCACCTTTGCCTGGAGGATTCCAAGACAATCTTAGCTACAACTTATTTATCGAAAGACCTTGGCTAATACCACTGATCTGTGGACTTGGAGGTCTCTTAGTAGGATTGATAACAACCAGGTTCTCGCCAGAATCCGAAGGTCATGGAACAGATGCTGTAATAGATGCTTATCATCACAAGAGAGGGAATATTAGAGGAAGAGTTCCACTTGTGAAGGCTGTTGCTTCATCTATTACCATAGGAAGTGGTGGGAGTGGAGGAACTGAAGGACCTGCGGGCCAAATTGCGGCTGGATTTGGATCATTGATTGGTAAACTATTCAAATTAGATGAAGATGAAAGAAGAATTGCAGTAGCTGCAGGACTTGGAGCTGGAATCGGAAGTATATTCAAGATTCCACTTGGAGGTGCAGTTTTCAGTGCAGAGGTATTCTACAGAAGAGATTTTGAAGTTAGGGCTTTAATTCCTGGTTTAGTCGCGTCTGTAACAGGCTATACCGTTTTTGGATTTGTTTTCGGATGGGATCGTCTATTTTCGATTCCACTTGATCTGGTAAAATATACTCAACCTGCTTCGCTCATTCTTTATGCCTTTGTAGGACTAGCTTCGGCAGCAGTAAGTGTTGTTTATGTAAAATCCTTTTACATAATAACTGATTATTTTAGCAGAATTCGAATCCCAAAGTATCTGAAACCAGCTGTGGGAGGCGTTCTAGTAGGAATGATTGGCATTGTATTCCCTCAAATTTTGGGTACCTCATATGGATGGTTGCAAATAGCAATTGACAAGGATTATACTTTGTTGCCCCTATACATTCTTGGCACCGTAATTGTTCTCAAGATTTTGGCTACTTCATTGACAATTGGTTCTGGTGGAAGTGCAGGTGTTTTTGGACCTTCCATGGTAATAGGAGGGCTGGTTGGAGCGTTCATTGGCACAGCATTTCACTTAATGGGGCTATTTACTTGGATTGATGTTTCGTCTGTTATAATCGTGGCAATGGTTTCGTTCTTTGGTGCAACAGCAAAAACACCAATCTCTTCAATTATTATGGGAAGTGAACTGACCGGAGGGTATGCGCTTTTGGCACCAATGATGCTAGCTACATTTATCGCATACATCATGTCCGGACAGCATAATTCAATATTTCGAAGTCAGGTACTCAATAGATCCGATTCGCCCGCGCACAGAATGGAGTACCAGCGTCCCATCCTGAGTGATCTATATGTAAGAGACGTTATCAAGGACGCGATAAATAAATTATCGAAGGATGTTTCAATTGAAGAAACTCTACAAATAATGAATCGTAACAATAGTAAAATGGTACTCGTTGTGAATGACGAAGATATGTTACAGGGTGTAGTATACAAACACAAGCTATTTGAATTTCCAGAAGAATACCGTAAGACGGTTAAATTAGAAAGTATAATGATTACGGATCCCTTTTTTGCGTATAGCTCTGACTCGCTTCACAATGCACTAGTAAGACTATCTTCAAATGATCTTCAAGAAATGCCAGTGTTATCAAATGAAGAGAACAAGGTTATCGGAATTATTACGATATCAGATTTAGTAACACTCTATGATAAGGAGGTAGAAAAGATAACCAAGATCATGAACCGATCAAACTTAAATACAAAAAATGATGAAATGAATAATCAGTTTAGAAAGAAACCTGTTGATTCAAAAAAATAGCGATATAAACAAACTATTTTACAAATGTAATTTGGTATTGGACACGCAAGCAATGAAGCATTGAATTAGAAATGGCTTTAGTATAGAATCAATAAATAGAGAAAAATAAATTAGTTAATAGGTTATCAATCCTAATCCAGCTTTATATTTGATGGAGCCTCTACAATTTTTGGTTGTGGGGAAGAAACAACTTTACATGGATCAGTCTTAATTTGATGAAGAAGTTTTATGCTGTTGTCGACAAGATCCTTGACTGATCTGTTAATGTAACGGGATTTTGAAAATTGGATTACATTATTTTCCATATCCTCCGCGGTCCAACCTCTACTCCACCCCATAAACGCAAACGGAGGCAATGAAAATCCAAGCTCGGTGAAAAACATCAGCATATTTCCTGCAACATGTTGGATATTGTCTTGTCCTCCAGTAATTATAAAACATGCAACCTTATTTTTGACAAGCACACGATCGTGAAGTGTGGTCTGATTTTGTACGCAATTTAGTCGTTCTATCATTTTATGGTATAATGAAGATGCATTACCCCATCTTATTGGTGTAGAGATAATTACAATATCTGCCCAGAGTATCATCTTTCTATAAACTTCGTTCATACCATCGTTTTCATCCATCTCTGAAATCGAACAGGGCCACGTACATGCCTGTTCATTAATGCTGTAATATCCTTCACAGTGCCTGAATTCAAGATCTCTGAGTCTTAGGAGAACTGTGGATGCGTTGTATTTTTTCTTTGAATAGAACAGTGCCTTATTCAGCGATATTTCAGAGGTAGAGTCTCTTTTCAAACTATCATTCATATTTGTAGTAGATATTCCCAGAATGTTCAATGAGTTCGTTGTGGTCTGATATTCAAGCTTTATTAGATCCTTCAACGGGCTGTCATATTTTTTCTTGGACGAATAAATGACTGGTTGACTTGAAACAAAGATCTTTCCATTATTTATTCTAACATCAAAAACAGATTGTTGTTCATCATATCCAGGAGGTGCCTTTCCGTTAGAGACATTATATTCCCATCCATGCCATGGGCAAGTAACATAAAAGCCATCGTATTTTTTTTCTATCTTTCCCTTTGCAAGTGGACCACCCTTATGCAGGCAACTATTGCCCAATGCAGTAATCCTATTATCAATCTTAAATAACGCAATATCTTTACCCTTTACGGAAATTACTTTACTTGTTCCATTTGCTAATTCGTCTTCCCTAAGGGTCTCTACAAATTCCATGGAAATTATTGCAAATTGAAGTTATTATAGTATACCTAATCACAGAGAAGATGATAATTTCATGAGGTATTGCAGATATAACCTTACTTACCACAGATTATGAAATATTTTTATTTGCGATAGCAGTTGTTTATCAATACTTTATGTTCACTGGTATCGTAGAAGGTACTGGAATTATCAAATCAATGGTCAAAATAAATGACAATGATAAAGCCGCCGACAATAGGATTGAAATAGATCTGAGAAAATTGAGCAAGGGTCTAGAAGTAGGTGATAGTGTAAATGTCAATGGAACATGCCTCACGGCAACACGGATTCTGAAAAGCGTAGCATATTTTGAAGTCGTAAAAGAAACCATGAAACGGACCGCTTTAGGAAACTTGAAAGTTGGAGATCAAGTAAATCTAGAAAGGAGTTTGAGGATAAACGATAGACTTGAAGGGCATATTGTCTTGGGTCATGTAGATGGCGTTGGAAAAATAGAGGATATCAAGAAGATTCCCTCTGAGACCAAAATGTGGATAAATGTGAGCAAGGAGATTTCAAAGTATTTGGTACCAAAAGGGTCTGTTGCCCTAGATGGTATAAGCTTTACCATTGTTGATGTCTCAGGCACAAGATTTTCAGTTGCTTTGGTTCCTCATACACTAGCCGTTACCACTTTTAAAAATAAACGAAAAGGAGATAAAGTTAATATTGAGGCAGACATTTTAAGCAAGTATGTCACAAAATTATTACCACGTTATTAGTTATTACCAGAAAATCAGTAAACTTTTTAATTGTAGATAGTGTTTTGAAACACGTGAAATCAATTGAAGATGCCATACGGACCCTAAGGGAAGGGAAATTTATCTTGATTCATGATAGCGAATCCCGAGAAAATGAGGTCGATATGGTGAAATCTGCTCAATATGTTAACCCACGCGATATAGCAACAATGCGAAGTGATGCTGGTGGACTAATTTGCTTGGCCATATCCGGCGAAATTGCATCAAAATTAAATTTGATATTTATGCATGATCTGCTCCATTTGGCCTCCAAGAATAACTCTTCCTTGTCTAAAATGATAAGTTCTATTGCCCCCTACGGTGACCGACCTTCATTTTCAATTACCATAAACCATATTGATACCTTTACAGGTATAACAGATAAAGATAGAGCACTTACAATTATGAAAATGGCAGAAATATGTTCTGACATAGATAATTATGGCAAATATGAATTTATTAAGAAGTTCCAATCTCCCGGCCATGTACCTTTACTAATTGCTGCGAATGAATTGCTTAAGGAAAGATCTGGTCATACCGAGTTATCTATTCAATTAATGAAATTGGCGAATTTAGTCCCAGCAGCCGTAATTTGTGAAATGCTCGATTCTGAGACGGGTGGCGCATTAACAGTTGACAAAGCAATGGAATATTCTTCAAGATTTAACATCCCATTAGTCGAATCCCTTCAAATTAAAGAATCATGTGTGAATTGAAAATATTTTGAGCGAAATAAGATTAGCTATAGTCGTAGCTGAGTTTAACAAAGAGATCACTAATGAAATGCTTAAAACAGCCATATCGCATTCAAAGAAGTTAAACATGCATATTAAAAAAATATGTCATGTACCCGGAACATTTGACATGCCTTTAGTTGTCGAAAAACTTTTGAAAAAAGAACAAATTGATGTGGTAGTCACGTTAGGTGCAGTCATAAAGGGAGAGACAGGCCATGATCAGGTTATAGCAAATAACACTGCTAGATTACTTTCCAATCTTTCTTTAAAGTATCAAAAGCCAGTCACACTAGGAATTACGGGACCTGATATGACACTAAAGCAGGCCAAGCAAAGAGCCAAAATAGTTCCCAAGAGAGCAGTCGAAGCTGCACACAAAATGGTAACGAGATTGTTAGAATTGGAAGACACTAAGGGCAAGGGTAGTCAACAATGACAATTCAAATTACCATAATAAAGATCGAGGGTTATGGGCCATGGACATTAAAATTGGGAAGTGATAGAGAGGCCCAGTTACAAATATTTCAAGCAAGTTTCTATAGCGATTTGCAAAATCTTTTCAATAAAAGGAATTGTATCTTATACTTTAACAGATTTGATGAACTAATTGCAATTAGTAACGGATTATCCATTAATGATCACTTATTTATTGAACAGGAAATTAACGATATGTACAAAGGCATTGAGATTTCAATGGCTATAGGAATAGGCGAAACTCCTTTGGATGCAAACATTGCAGCGCACTATTCACGTAAAAACAACAGATTGGTAAACAAAAGCAAGTTGGTATATGCAAGTGAACAAATTCAATTAATGTATAATAATTCAGCAAAATCACCAATTGATATGTTCGCTCAAGTATTACACATCGATATAGATAATTCCAGCAAAGTTAGTAATATGCTATCCCCATATGAAATTACAGCAAAAATAATGGATATGTTTTCAAATCTTATTGAGATGTTTATCCAGCAAAAATCCATGACATTTTTTCTCGGTGGCGATAACTTTATGGTTATTTCTAATACTGTTTCTAAAGAGAAAGTATCTGAAATAATTAATAAAATCCAAAATTCTCAAAATATCAAGCTAAACTGTGGGATAGGTAGAGCTGCTACCGGTAGAAAAGCAGTACAAGCTGCAACAGAAGCCTTGGATACAATCCGAAGTCTTAGAGATAAAGGCATACTTCAACCTGTATATGAAATAGAATGGCATTAACTATTAGTAACATTAGTCTATTCATTGGCGAAAATCTTGAATACATTGATAGAGGATATGTAGTAGTCGAAAATGGAATAATAGAAAGTGTTGGCACAGGAGATTATAAGGGAAGATCCGATGGAGCAATTTATGATGGAGAAGGCATATTAGCAATTCCTGGATTCATTAATGCTCATACACACATTGGTGATTCCTTCGGAAAGGACATTGGAGTTGACTCGGCATTTGAGACAAGGATCCATCCGATTTATGGTATCAAAAATAAGATCTTGCGAAAGAGCGAAAGAAAGCATTTAGTCAATTTTATGAGAAGTTCTGCAATGTCCATGATGAGAAATGGCATAGTTGCATTTGCAGATTTCAGGGAGGGCGGACTTGAAGGAATAGATCAAATTAAAGAAGCAATATCAGGATTATCGATAAAAGGTATTGTGTTAGGCAGACCAGAATTTTACCATGACATATCAAAAGATTTTGTTAAAAATCCAAAATTGCCACCAGATGTAATAGAACTTGTTTTTCAGATTGCCAACGCAGCTGATGGGTTAGGAATAAGTGGAGCTAATGAGAACACAGATAATTCATTGAATGAGTATGGAAAAGTCCTTAAAAATTCTTTGAAAAAAAAATTTTTGATAGGTATTCATGCTGCTGAATCACTTGAAACAACAAAGAAATCAATTACCGTAACAGGGAAAAGCGAGGTTCAAAGAATAGTATCAAATCTTTTGCCAAATTTTGTTGTTCATTTAACACAGGCATCTAATGTTGATATTGAACTTGTTGCAAGAAAAAAAATTGGAATTGTTGTTTGTCCTAGAGCAAACGGTACTCTTGGTGTTGGAATACCAAGAATTGCCAAGATGTTAAGTTCAGGATGTTGTGTTGGTATTGGTACAGACAACATCATGATTAATTCTCCGGACATGTTTCGTGAATTAGATTATGTCTGGAAAGTGTCCAGGACATTGGCGGATCGGCCAATTCCTGCACGAGAGATCTTAAAAATGGCTACAGTTAACGGAGGAAAAATACTCGACATAAATTCTGGAGCCATAATGACTGGCAAGTCTGCAGATATTATATTTATCGACAAAAACAATTTGGATATTTCACCTATGCATGATCCCCATGTTTCAGTAATACATAGAGCAAATGCAAACTGTATTCTCAATGTTATGATAAATGGTAAATTTGTAGATGGAGATGAATTTGGTTGTATGTAATCCTAAATGCAGCGATGTCAATAGATGGTAAGATTACTACTAGGAAAAACGATTCGTCAATTTCTTCTAAAATTGATTGGGTACGTGTCCACAAGTTAAGGTCGACTGTCGATGCTATCGTGATTGGGATATCAACTGTCTTGAAAGATGATCCTATATTAAATGTAAGATATGCCAAAACGGTAAAGAATCCCGCAAGAATTATTATTGATTCAAAAGCAAGAATTCCATTAGATTCTAGGATTATGAGGTCATCAAAGAAAATTCAAACATTCGTGGCCGTAACCCATGATGCTTCTTTAAAGAAAATTAAAGAAATAGAAAAGAAAGGCGCCAAAGTATTAGTCATGGGTAGAGAAAAAGTGAACATCATAAATCTATTCCAACATTTAGAAAAGTTAGGTCTCAAAAAGGTACTCGTCGAGGGAGGAGGAGAAATTAACTGGTCTGTCTTAAAATTGGGTCTTGTCAACGAATTAATAGTTACGATTGCACCGATAGTAATTGGCGGCAGAGATGCAAAGACATTAGTTGAAGGTGAAGGAATTTCCTACATCTATAATGCAATTAGAATGAAGTTGGTAAAATCAATAATACAAGACAAAAAAGAAGTTGTTTTAATTTATAGGCTACGATGATATTTCTTCTTTGGAGCTAATATCCAATAAAATCTGTTCTATCTTGTATCTTAAAGCATCTTTAACCTTTTCGTTGTTTACCATATTTAGGGGATTTTTGCAGTTTGGACATTTGAAGAATAGTTCCATTGCGTAATCGAATTTTATTCTTGGACAATTTGTACTCCCACAATGGTAAAATTCCGAGGATTCTTCATATTCCAATCGTTTCTGAAGCCTGTCCAGAATCTTTTTTTTCTGATTTTCTATAAAGTTTTCCGCTTGATCTCTTTTTGCTCTCCACCGATATACAAACCATCCTTTTTTTTCGTCCTTGACTCGAATACCAGTAATTAGTGCTTTACCAAACATGTCATACAACACCTTTCTGATTATATTAATTCGCATTCCCGTAGCACCGGCTATTTCTTCATCAGTAGCATCTTCTGTATTCAGTAGGGCCCTTGCAACTTTATGATATTCTTCCCCGCCTATCAGATTGGCTATCTTGACAAATGGATCTTCATTTTCGGTTGAGTGCATTAACATTATGATACGTCTTTTTTAGTTATATATTTACCGTCAATCTGCGGAATACCATATTTTTGATAAACATGTAGGATGGTTTCAAGTTCTAAATTGCCTAGTCATAGCAAATGAAACCTATCCTAAATCAGGATATGTTATTGCAAATGGTATAAAAATGATATTTCATGTCATTAATAAATACTCAAATTGCTAGAATAATCGCAATTTATTCGAATATTTAATTCAATTTTATATTAGTCACATATTATTAATTATCATAATATAGAATATTTACTACATGGTGGGCTCTTTAATTACTTTGAGGCCACCATCTTCCGTCATCTCTATACCCATTATTTCTAGAATTCTTTTGGCATCAGTCTCCCTTTCTCTCACTATAATGTTCCTCGCCATTTTTAGCCTATATCTTGGTATCCAATGCTGTCCTATCTTATATTTACCACGAAGATCAACCGGAACAACCTTCAAAACTGCAACTTCCCTAACTGATCCCATGTTTGAAGAAAGAGGTTCATAGCCTCCCTCTTTTTGGTATTTCTTCATTAATGCGTTCAAAGCAATTGCCTTTTCGTCGGTATTTTGAACAACAGATGCCATTCCTTTGATAACTACGCTAATGTACAGTGTATCAGCCTGTGAAGCGTCGGTAGGATGAAAATAATACGATGGTAAGAAACAAACGTAAGAATCAACCTCAAATCCGACCTTTGAGTTTCTTTTGATGTTTTGAATTTTTTCTCCGATTGGGTAAGAGTGCATGTATATTGAACCAAAATTTTTAGTATCTGACTGAGTATCAATCTGATTATTCTTAACATAGGCAAAATTCATTGGTATTATCTGCGGATAGCCATTTTCATCAATAGACGCAACTCTACCAACTTTTTCTTCATTGAGAAAGTTAATGATATTAGAGAAAGATTTTATTTCTAACTTTGGTACAAGCTGCACATTAAGATCTGGTCTACAGTAGTATAATTAAATTACTAAATTTATTTTTCCTTATTTCAGCCACGCAACAAGTTATCCGAAAATTTTTTAATTGTCATCTTTAACCATAAGTATGAAAGGTAATAAAACGGCACTGGTTACCGGATGTTCTTCTGGAATTGGATATGCTACTTGCCTCTTACTGGCTCGTAACAACTTTAAGACATACGGTGCTGTGAGAGATTTGTCGAAAGCTAAAAAAATTCAAGAGGTGATAGATAAAGAAAAACTCCCTCTGAAAATAATACCTCTTGACGTAAACGATCCAGAGTTTATTAGTAAAGCTATTCGAGACATTCTTTACGATTCGGGAAAAATCGACGTTCTAATCAATAACGCAGGTTACGGTATGTTTGGTCCGATTGAAGATATTACAATTGAGGATGTCAAGCTACAATTTGAGACCAACTTTTTCGGAGTAATCAGACTTATTAAAGCAATAGTTCCTATAATGAGGAAACAAGGATATGGAACCATTGTTAACATTAGTTCAATGGTCGGGAGATTCGGAGTTCCGCTTAACGCTGCATATGTGTCTAGTAAATTTGCAATAGAAGGGCTATCTGAATCTATTTCATATGAATTAGCGGAGTTTGGAATAAAGGTTATAGTAATTGAACCTGGAGTTGTGCAAACTAATTTTTTTCAGAATCTAAAGATTAAGGGCAATGATACCAAGTCGCCATATTATGAATTAATGAAAAAGAGAGTTTCGTACCTAAAAACTGCAATGAAAAATAGCCCTACTTCTAGCAGTCAGGTAGCAAATATCATACTACGTGCGTTGAATTCTAAGTATCCTGATTTTAGATATGTGATTGGAATAGACGCCAAAAATTCTATTCAAAAGAAAGAGTCTCTATCCGATAGAAAATTCATGAAATGGGTAAGTGATGGCATATTTCAGGCAAAGCCCTTTTCAAGATAACGACTCGATGTCATGGAGCCTTATCAAAATATTTACGTACTCCAACAATTACGGGATCAAGATACCTTGAAAATGAAATTGACAAAAGCGAAATTCCAACACCAAGCAATATACCTCCTACGACATCAAACAAAAAATGATCACCTACGTAAATTCTTGAAATACATACGAGTGCTGCTTCAACTGCCAGTATTAACGAAAATAAGAGCTCCTTTTCCTTTCTGAACAATATTAACAGAATCGCTGCACCGCCACTAACGATAGAAGCATGACCCGAAGGATACCCAGAATCATTCTTTGGAAGAATATCAAGCTCCTGGACTTGGATTGATGGACGAGGTCTTTCAAAAAGATACTTGAATAATGTGTTTAGAGGCATAATTATCAAAAAAGAAATTACTATAATTATAGCAATTTTTTTCCCTTTCCACCCCGTAAAAATACTCATAAACACAATTACAGCTGCCCAAACTATTTCTCTTCCATATGTTGACAACACTATCATAAAGTGGTCTATTAGGTTGGAATGAGAATTATAGATAAAAGATGACATTGCTTCATCAAATTCAATAACTCCCTGGTTTTGATATCCTACTTTAGGTGAAAGCATTACACCCATTATTATGAATGCAGCAATGCATATGATAGACGTAAAAATATATTTCAACACAACATCATGAGATTAGATACAATATATTTCATGATATCGTAAGGGTATTTTTCTCTTTGTTCTATTAGAAAAATATGTGATTTCGAACTTGATTCAAATATATGCGATATATGGATAACTATCTATTGATCCCATCGCGGGGTTTTTCTTCAAATATTCTTATAGAATATGGCGTTACTGTTTAGGGTAGCCTACTTTAATGGAGCCTGTTACCAAGAGTGATTCTTCTGCATCATATCAAGAACTACTTGTCAAAAGGTTAAAATCCTTAATAATTCATTTCAAGTTTATGCAAAAATGCAGTAGATGCAATAATGATGTAAAGGTTATATATACTTGTGATCATACCAATAATCTCGAGATGTGCTCAGAATGTTATCAACAGATTCATTGGGAAATGACTTGACCAATTTATGTGACATATTCTTGGATTCTCATATGGTTAACTAAAATTAGTGATTCATAATTATCTCTTGTTTATAATGGCCAAAAAGAATAATACTAGAATAGAAAGGGCCATTGAAGGTAACACGATATCGGTAAATGGATTGTCGAGTGATATGCTATGTTCGAGGTATTCGTAAAATAGGAAGATACCAAAAAGAAGAAATGCTATAATAGCATATATGAGTTTTCTTAAATGTGTGTTTCTATAGGCAGAAATAGATAGAGCTATTAGTATAGCAGCAAAGATGGTTCCTATTATATACAGTATATTTTCTACTATCTCAAATAATCCATTTTCAAGAACAAAAGATTCCAAATTACTCACTACAACTACTTATTTTCTTCGGCTTCGGATAAAGACAGGAACATTTCAACCAATCTACTGCTCCATTTACTCCAAAGATTCGGATGGTGTTTCTTTAGCAGTTCAACTATGTATCTAGAATCGATTGAATTATCATGGAGCTTATATCTCTTGAACTTTCCTTCCCTCACTTCGTCTATTAGATTTAGGTCAATCAAACGCCTTACATGCCAGTTTATAGAAGGTGCCGAGATACCCAATTTTTTAACAATATCCGTTTGTGTGGGATATCTTTGGTCAACAATAAACAGAATTATTTCTCGTGGAGTTTCTTGGTTTAGCACCTGAAGAAGAGCCTTCTCATGCTCTTGAAAAGCACCGGATTGAAAGTGTAACTTATAAAGACCTTGCCTTGTTGAGGTAATCTTGCCACCTTTTTGAAGCTGATAAGAATGATATTGAACTGAGCCCATCGATAAATCCAGCTCATTTCTAATCTGACGGAGATAACAACCGGGATTAGTTTGAATAAATCGAAATATCCTTTCTTTGTTTGAATTTAATTCCTTTTTTCGCATACCTTGACTCTCTGAATAGTCATCATAAAGTCATTCGGACTATTTATTGATTCCATTTTGTTATTATATTGTCTTATTTTAATAGTACAATTCTCTAACTATCATCGATGCTCCTTATTTCAAAGTATTAACTCGACTAAGGTACCAGTTAATTCTCTTCTCCAAGAACTCTAACTGTGATTCATTAATTTTTCCCTTGCGATGTAAAAAATTCAAATCCCTTTGGATTTGTTCTAATTGTTTTATACATTCTTCTTTGTTGTTTTTCGACAACATTTCATATGTATAGTCTATATTTGTTAGATTTCTCTTAAAGGACAACCGAGATTTCTGTCTGTAGAACCAACCCCCGATTGTTGAAACGAGTCCTATTATCACAGAAGTTAGTACAATAAACGTTTCAGTCAGAATTGCTCCCTTGAAATTGGCAGTAATAGTTTCATAGCCAGTAACGTTAAAAATTAATGGATTTTCATTTGTATTATTCGTTACAGACCAATGTCCAAAATCATATCCCCTGTCAGGTATCGCTTCACACTTGACAGTCGAATTGATAGGCAATGTAGTAGACTCACCAGCTCCTAGAATGAAATCATTGCATTTTACATTTCCCGAATTCTCTGGTTTAATATCAATAAATATTTTAGCAATAATTTTGTCAGTCTTTCCATCGATTGTCATTATTCCATTGGTCCTAGTATTAGTTACGTAAGTGAAATTCGTAACTGGATCTACTGTCAATTTGCTTGCTATCAGTGGGAACGTTACTTTTAGTGGGATATCAATGAAAGGATTATTAATTCCTGATAAAGTAATTGCCGGCTCCAAAGAAATGTTTTCAGTCACCTTATTTGTTTCTCCATTAATAACGCTAACAGAATTATCCGCCAGATTATTAACATAAATCTTGTTTGTTCGTGGATTAACTGCAATTCCGACTGGGTTGTCTCTTACCTTTATGTTGGTTTCAAGTTGGCTGGACGTGCCATTTATAACACTTACAGTATCGTTCAAGAAATTTGACACATATATCGTATTGGTTTGAGTATTAATAGCAAGTGCAGTAGGTTTTGAACCGACTGGTATAGTTGATACTAGTGTATTGTTACTTCCGTCTAGAACTAATACACTGTTCTTGCCTAAATCTGAAACGTACACCTTGTTTGTATGGGGATTCACAATGATATCATATGGCGATAAAGCATATTTCAACGATTCTTTTACCTTATTTTCAATTGGATCTATTTTACTAATGGTTTTTGAGTCCAAGTTTGCTACGTAAACCCAGTTTGTAGCTAAATTAATACCTATCCCTACCGGAGAACTTCCCACAGGTATTTGAGTAAGTTCTTTATTCGTAAAACCATCGATTACGGAAATTGTGTTAGATTCTCTGTTAGAAGCATATATTCTATTGGAGAACGGGTTTATTTCTACATCATATGGAGAATTGCCCACATCGATATTTGCTTCTACTTTGGATTTCTCAATGTCAATTACTGATATCGTATTCGAAAGTTGATTGGCAACATAGAGTTTGTTTGTTATTGGATTAATTTCAATGCCCACGGGAAAACTCCCCGAATTGATTATTGGCTTGGATTTTAAAGATATTACATTCTGAACATCATTCTCATCTTGGGCATAGATGACAATTACGAAAATACTAAACATGAATACAAGAACTAGTGAAAAATAGAAAAACTTTGGCAAATATTTCAAATAAGCAATTTAGGTTTAATGGATATAAAAAGTAACTACTAGTTATTATCTAGATTTAGCAACAATTAGGTCCTATTGACTCTTTACCCCTCAGATTTTGGCTTAAAACGAAGAATGATTCTAAAAATAATACCCATAATTAATATGATAACACCTGCGATAATGAACATAGAACCATTTAATGTCCACGATGGATTATTGTACATAAATGAGCTTTGAGGACCTAGCAGTGATTTAGATTGTGCCGTAAAAACTATACCTGCTATTATAAGTGCGAATCCAATAATCTCAACTATTATTTTCATGCTCTACCATATACATATTCAGGACTGAATATGTATACGTTATCTATTTTCTTAGTAACCTAGTAGACGTCATAAAAGACACAAAATTGCCAAATTAAAATTTCTAATTTGTAACTATTAGACAGAATTGTCAGTACTATGAATATCAGATGGCTAAGTTTTAATACCCATAAGGTCTGCGTCATGGGTGCATGTGCTAGAGATTGATAAAATATAAACTTAGCAACTCAAATTTAATTATTGGATACCTCTCGGCAATTGTCGCTGCTTTGCTCTTTGGTTCCGTCTCTACCCTAGCAAAACCTATACTGTCACAAATAGATCCTATTATCCTTTCATCAATCATTTATCTAATCGCTGGAATATTTTTTACTCCCAGTGCCTTAAGAACACATTCAAAAATTACGATTAAATATTACGCTCTTATTCTAATAAGCGCTGTGGCCGGTGCAGCTATCGCACCTATTATTTTCTTTATTGGTTTAAGTCAAAGTACAGCAGCAGACACCTCACTACTTGCGAATGGAGAAACTGTTTTTTCGATTTTATTTGCATTGCTTATTTTTAGAGAAAGATTGAGACCTCTAGGATATATTTCAGTTACAATGATACTGATTGGAGTATTTTTAGTAACTACAAATCTTGATTTTGATAGTTCATTATTTAGTATGAATATAGGCAATGTGTTGGTTATCTTATCAACAATGATTTGGGGATTTGACAACAATATTTGTAAGATCATAGCTCGACAAATAGACGTGTCAAAACTTATTCAGTTAAAGGCTCTTATAGGAGGTTTTATACTAATGGGAACGGTCTTCATATTAGGAATTCCTTTCAAGATTCAAATTGAACAATTACTGCCTATTGTCATTTTAGCTGTCTTTGGATTTGCTATATCGCTATATCTATATTTACATAGCATCAAGAGAATTGGAGTAGTTAAGGCTTCATCTTTGTTATCTCTGTCCGCCATATTTGGATTGATTTTCGCAATCATGTTTCTTCATGAAATCATTGGTGTCAGTCAGATCATTGCTATTTCTATTATGATATTTGGAATTCATCTAATGTACTCATACGAAAAGAAAGGTGAAATGATCCTTAAATGAAATCTTGCCAAGTTGTTCTGGTTATAGATTCTGAGTGGTCATTGCAATACTCAGGCGACTAGGTAAAAAAATCACAACATAGCTTACATTACTGTCTTGTTTATCGGGACTCTGAGGAAAAGATCTGTTTCTAGTGTGCCGATTAGAAAAAATGAATGAGAATACGGGTTTTATTATTTTCATTTTTGAGTATGTTATTTTAATACTTAATAACATCGCATTCTATGGATAGTATAATCTTGTTCCAAGAAATAAAATCAAAGAGTCTAACCGTTGATGAAATTGTACCCAAATGGGCAAATAAAATTAATGCAGTATGGCAAACGGGATTTCCATTTCCGTTGTCATTGCGATGGTGGAGCTGGTATTTTTCACTCGACAGTCCTGCAAAATGCATTATAGGTGAAGCTCATGGTTATTCATCCCACTATGAAAATGAATGTAATATATGTGACAGTATCGGTTGGGAATTTGGACACTTTTTTCTTATGAGGTCAAGGAAAGATTTCATGGCCAATCTTGAAAAGTTTGTGGCGCACTGGAATGAAAAACACATCTAACAAGAAAAGGTACAGTTAATAGATAATACATAATTTTTTTCCTTTGTGAAACATATCAGAATATTGTTGTTACCATAAGAATCTGTATAACAGATCTGGTTCTATTATGATAATAGATAAATGAAATAAAATTTTCTTATAAAAATAATTTAATAGTGAAATAATATGATCATATTTAGCAACACAATATGATTTTATTAACTATATATCATTAAAGGATATAAATAATATAATCGATCTCCTTATTTGTCATGCGCCATATTCAATTTAAATGATGGTAAAGAATAGACTATTTCTTACTGATCTAACAATTTCAACAGATAAAAGCAAATTTGACGAGCTCAAAAATTCTGGGAAAATTGAGAATTACAAAATTATGAATGATGTTCATTTTTTTGATAATAAATCATTACTATTATTGGTAACTAGGAGTCCATTGATATGAATCAATATTACAGAATCACGCTTATAATTTCAATGTATGCCTTTTTGACAATTATATTAATGAATGTTAGCAATAGATCCTTTGGTATAGAACAACAAGAATTGGAGATTCCCCAAGCTAAATCAGTTTACGACACAGAAACTATGCATTTACCAAGCTCTGTGGGTTATTTCATAATTCTTATTGCAAATGAAGCTCATGAAGATTGGTCCAATGAAAAACATAAACTTCTTACGGATCATAATCCCTACTTTGTACCATCGCACATAATAATTCCAAAAGGAACCGCCATTGTATTTCTTAATGCGGATGCTCCATGGAATACGCCACATCCTCATACTATCAATATTGAAGATAACTCGGGAAAGGTAATTCATACTACTGGAAAGATGGAGTATGCTAATTCATCTGATTCAAAAGTATTGCCTGTAGGCACTTATTCTATAACAGACACGGAGTATGAGTGGATGAAAGGGACAATTACAGTATCGGATGAAACTTCTACGGGCAAAGATATAGTAGGAGGATTTTATTCTCCAACTAATCAAGTTTCGAATAATTTAGACAATGACGGAAATATGCATCCAGGATGGTTGGGTTATTATGAAAGTGAATTTCCAAAGAATGGTTTCAACATTCTTAGCGAGCACAATTTCAGCTACAACACCTGCTCTTATTGTGAGGGCAAATTCTGGCCTGATAATAAGACTGGTGATCACACGCTAATAATTTTTGGTACCGATCAACCACTTTCGGAAGCTATAGTCAAACTTCAGAAGCTAGTAAAAGACAATGTATACATTTGATCAAATTCTTTTCATTTTATCATCAGAATGACCTTAGGTCGCATTGAATAAAACTCGTATCTTCTGAAGACCCACTCCCTGCTAGGTACATTCCTGGTTATAAAATAAATCTAGTAATATTATAAAATGGGATGCAAACGAATCTGTGATGAAATAGGCATATTAGGAGCAAAATATAGTGACGGAGTCAAATATTGTAGAAGATGTTCGGTATATTTTTTTCATGATGGATCATTTTGTCCTTGTTGTCATCTTCATCTTAGAACCAAACCAATCAGATCGCGAAAGTAATAGTTGATCCTTTTTGAGATTGGTGATTTCTGAAATATATTACGGCCTGAGATGATCTAGAAAAAGATTTTAGGACCAGCAATTGCTACACTATACTATGAGCGACAATAATCTTGAAACGGCTACTTTTGCCGCCGGTTGTTTCTGGGGTGTGGAAGATGCATTCATGAAAAAAAAAGGAGTAAAAGTAACAAGTGTTGGGTACACTGGAGGAGATTTTTCAGATCCAACATACGAAGATGTGTGTACTGATAAGACTGGACACGCAGAGGCCATACAATTAAAATTTGATCCCAAAGAAGTATCTTATGAGGAACTTTTAGATTTGTTTTGGTCTACCCACAATCCAACCACCAAGAATAGACAAGGCCCTGACATAGGATCTCAATATCGTTCCACTATTTTTTATCATACTGCGGAGCAAGAAAACATTGCTAAAAAATCGAAGCAAGAGCTTAATGATTCAAAATTTCAGAACAAGATAGTTACGGAGATCGTACCGGCAACGACATTTTATCCTGCAGAAGATTATCATCAAAAATATTATCAAAAGATTGGCGGGGGTAGTTGTTATAATTGAAAAAAATGTCATATGCATTGGGCTAATTAAAAATACAAAAACCAGTAGAGTAATAATCTAGATAAGGAGAGACTATTTTAAGCGAATTCAAAGCTGTGTTGTAATGTGCAAATTGTCCCCATTTGCTTTTGAAGAGGCATCGCAGATCCTTAAATAATTTGTTGAGCAATCGTAAACAACTCCTAAACACCAACTGGTGGGTAACTTTGGTTGTGCTGGTTCTTGTTCAGTGGCCAAAACTCCCACCAGTGAATCTAAAAATCTTCAATTGTTCTCATTGTTGTGTCTAAATTCAATATGATGCTAATTTGATATTGTTTGGCTCTGTTCCCTCATGAACTGGGTGAGATAGTATCTTCCACCAGTCCCTTTTCCCGTGGTTCCAGAATCTTTCCATCCACCAAAAGATTGACGTCCCACCATTGCTCCAGTTGTTGAACTTTTTTTTCTATTTACATAGACAACTCCTGCCTCTATTTCCTGAAGAAACTTCAAAATTTCTTTCTTCTTGTTACTGTAAATTCCTGATGTTAATCCATATTCTGATTCGTTTGTCATTTCGAGTGCCTTATCAAAATTATCGAATTCTGTGATACATAGAATAGGAACAAATAGTTCCTTTTTCAGTAAAGAATGATGCGTTGGGAGTTCATCTACAAGGGTCGGTTCTACATAGAAACCATGTTTAAGATCTTTATTTTTTATCACCGAACCACCTATCAAAATGTTACCATCTTTTGATGCTAGTTTAGAATACTTCATGAAACTATTGTATGCGTTTAAATTTATTACTGGCCCCACAAAACTTTCTCTCTGTTTGGGATTTTGAATTCTTAATTTTCTTGTCTTTTCTATCAGTTTTGATAAGAATTTGGATTTAATACTTCTCTGAACATAAACTCGTGAACATGCGCTACATTTTTGTCCTGAGAATGAGAATGCGGCCTTAGCTACACCTTCGGCTGCCATATCCAAATTTGCACTATCCGTCACTATGGTTGCATTTTTCCCTCCCAGCTCTGCAATCACTGGACGAGGTTTTGTTCTGGCTGATTCACTCATTAACCTGTATCCAACCTCCCTGGATCCTGTAAACACAATGCCAGCCACCTCTCTACTTTCAATGATTGCCTTACCTATTTCCACACCCGAGCCTGGAACAAAATTTACTACTCCATCAGGGAGCCCCGCCTCCATCATAATTTCAACTATCTTATAACCAATTATGGGAGTATCACTAGCCGGTTTTATGACTACAGTGTTACCAGTTATGAGAGCGCCAACGGACATGCCGACCAAAATTGCCGCAGGAAAATTAAAAGGAGCGATTACAGCCCACACTCCGTAAGGCTTCATCACACTTGCGTTTTGCTCATCTGGGATCGTTGATTTCCTCATGACGAATCCTCTGTTTTTTTCCATTTCATCTGAATAATACAATATAAAATCAATCGCTTCATCTATGTCGGCTATTGCCTCGTACCTATTCTTACCATTTTCAAAAGTAAGCCATGCAGATAATTCAAACTTACGTTTCTTCATATTAGACCCAATTCTTCTAAACAACTTTACTCTTTCTTTATAGTCTACGCTACTCCATTTTTCAAAGGCTTTGCTTGCTGCCTGAATTGCCCTTTTAGCATGCATCGAATTACCTTTCGACATTTGTCCCAAAGTGATTCTTTTGTCTGTTGGAGAAGTTCGAGTCATAGTTTTTGAAGTATAGATTTTTTTACCATTTATAATAACAGGATAGGTCTTTCCAAATTCGGTTGAAACTGAGTTAACTGCCTTCTCGTATAGCCTATGAAATCGATACTCTTGATTATTCTCAAGAAAGTTCTGGAAAGTATCTTCATTTTTGAATACCATTTTTAAAAATACACACTCATAGCTGAAAAGTTGGTAATAACGACCGCTAATAGAAATGTGGAGGCTAGTGTAATGATGATATGATAGTGACTACGATTATCTTTGGCTGAATAATAACAATTTTGAGTAACTAAAGCAATCAAGATTCTATGAGAGATCTGGCAAGTAAAAATATATTTCTTTTTCTCTCCCTAATTCTTCTCAAAGAATAATGTAACCATTTTTCACCATACGGTATGTATTCCAATACAGTGTATCCACTTTTAACCAACTGTTGTTTTAGCTCGTCTCTAATTCCTTTTAATAATTGAAACTGTAAGTTCTTCATTTTTTCTGATCCTTTAGACGATAGTGAGAGTGCCTCATCAATAAGTTTGGAATCATGAGTAGCAACGGCCAAGATCCCTTCGTATGTAGCCTCTTTCATTACTACTCTCATGAGTCTTGAAAAATTTTGACTTACTTCACTATTTGATTGATATGCCTCATCAGTTTCGCCACTGTATGCACCCTTTACAATTCTTAGATTCGCAGAGTTTTCCATAAGATGTAGTAGATCACTATAACTCCTTTTCAGATATGATTGAATTGCTACCCCTGTATCTCTATTTTTTCTTAGTACTTCAAGATAAATTGATAGTGTATCTTCCACATAGTTAGAATTTTCAATATCCATCCACATGAAATAGCCATTCTGCTTTGCTTTTTCGGAAATCTTTGTAAAGTTCTCTAAGCATACATCGTATCCGATACTAAGACCAATTTGTGTCGGTTTTACAGAAATGCTACCTCGAACATTCTTAGTTTTTAATAAATTGAGTAAAGTAAGATATTCTTTTACCGATTTATCTGTCTCAGATTCTTGTGTGTATCCCTCACCTAGATAATTAAGAATCGCTGACATACCTTTTTGATTTGATTTACTTGCTTCAGATATTGCGTCAGCATTGGAATATCCTGCAATCCATCTCTTTGACACCTTAAATAACATTCTTTCTAAAAGAATTGGGTCATAATTGTGAGAATTAGATATTTTCCTTTTCAAAATTCCTTCCTCAATGGCCCTTGCACTTATATGGTCATTTGATATTTAACCTTATTTTAAAAAATTAAATGGACACTACAATGTTATAAATTAAAGTATCATCATATTATTTAAAGTGCCATGAAAGTTTCAGAATTATGTACAATGATTGAAGAATCTATTCATGCTGAGAAATATCCTCTAGAAGATCAAGAACAAAAAAAGTTTGCAAAGTTAGTAAAAATTTCAAATAGATCTGAATCCGATGACTTAAAAAGCAATGATATCAAAATTGAAGTCAGAATTCAAAATTTATTTGTTCTAAATAACTATGTCCCTGATATTGAACATCTACCCGGAATAATTGAAATGGATATTCTGGATTCATTCAAAATCTTATGCAGAAGAATAGGCAGAATTTCATCAGATTTGATTACCAATATATGATTGGCTATTGTACTATCAACAAGTAAGAGTTGTTCAAATCAATCATGTATTAATCCAGACTGATAAATTTAGTTATATTCTTCATAGGAGTGGGTGGAGTTGTGGAAAGGAACTCAGAATAAATTTGCTCGTATTCAAAGGCTCGTGAAAAGAGTTTGTTCGAAATTTCATCCTCTGTTATGTTTCCGGATAAAAGATATTCTCTAAAATGTTTGTAACTATCTGTTTCAAAGCTCAATGAATTAACTAAAGCCTCATGGACGTATTTGTAATCTTCGGGATAAGTCATAATCCGTGCAATATTGGTAAGGTTCTCAAATTTGGGAATAAATGTATCGGTAATATGGGCAAGGGTATAATTATCATACTGATGCATTATCCATTTTCCAATTTCATCGTGATATGATTTGGTCAAATGTTGGGATTGATGTACTAAGTTATTAAGGGAATCTCTAAAATCTTCAATCGATGTTTGAGGAAAATCACTTACTATTGCAAACTTATTGATACCTTCAGTAGTATGGATCAAATAATAGGATGTTACTGGAATCAATAATAATATCACTAATTGTCTACTTAATACGATTCTAAATTGCCGCAACAAACTAATAGAATCCCTATTCCTCCAAATTCGAAACATTCTTTTCTATTATTGCTTGAATTCTGCCAGCGTACTTTGTTTTATAGTATGATTTGCAAGAAGTGCAACAAAAGAATCGCTCATAGTTTGCAAATTTGAATATCTGCGGAACGCCAGCTATTACACCGTGGCAAAAATCACAATTTAGCTTTATCTGCATACCTTTCTTTAGACTTTTTAATTGATTCTTACTATTATTCTCAGTTTGTAATTCAAAATTCCAATTAACTTTTTCAACTTTTCCAAAATCAATAAGGGGTATTATCTTTTTAATAAAACCCACATTCATTAGTCTCTCATATCTTGCCTTGACAGTAGGCGTTGTGATTCCAGTTTCCCGAGAAATCTGACGAAATGACTTTCTTCCATCCTTAAGTAGTGACTTTAATATGGAGATATCATAATTGTCTAGCTCTATTGGCAATGTAGTAGATCTGCTAATCGCAATAATAAATTTTACTTTATTATAGTATATACTATATTTTTATATCACTGAATAATTATTTACTACGTGGAAGCGGTTAGGCTTTTTTTAGAAAGTTGTCGAAGTAAGGAAACGAGAAATTCTTACCAATTGTCATTTCAAAAATATATGAAATTTGTAGGCGATGATCTCTTTTTTGAAAACAATCCCAGAATAATAGAATCTAAAATTATAGAGTTCATCTTATCTTTAAGAAACGATGGTAAATCACATGGTGCTATTTCAAATTATTTAAACGCAATAAAATCATTTTACAAAATAAACGACATTGTCCTTAATGTTCACAAGATAAATAAATTCATGCCAGAACGGATGAGGGTAAACAAAGACAGGGCATATACTCATGAAGAGATTGGCAAGTTGTTAGAAATCTCGGATGAACGTATGAGAGTAGTTATTTTACTGCTTAGCAGTACTGGCTGTCGTCTAGGTGCAGTTCCCTCCATTAGATTGCGCAACATCGACAAAAATAAAGTTACGTTCTATGAAAATACAAGAGAAGAATATTTTAGTTTCATTACGCCAGAGTGTCAAAATGCTATTAATGCTTATACTGACATACGTTCACGTTATGGTGAGAAATTAAATGACAATTCCCATCTACTAAGAGAACAGTTTGATTATCGAGATTCCTTAGCAATTAAAAATCCTAGAAAAGTTACTGATAAACTACTACGATGGAAATTAATGATGATGGCAGAAAAATGTGGAATTAGGAAAAGAGGTTATGACAAGACAAAGAGACAGGGGATTATGATTGCACATGGATTTCGCAAATTCTTTACAACACAATTAGTAAATTCAAAAGTAAATGCAGAGATAAGAGAAATGTTACTGGGTCACAAAATAGGACTGGCTTCTTGTTACTATAGGCCTTCGGTTGAAGAAATGTTAGCAGAATATGAAAAAGCAATTGACAACTTAACAATAGATCCTTCAAAGCGGTTACAAAGAAAGGTAGAGACGCTTACAATTGAAAAATCGAGACTGGGTATACTTGAAGCAAAATTCAAGCAAATTGAACAGCAAATAAAGATTAAGAGTTGAGGTTAATTTCAAAGGATATTGCAACTTTTATGAGCCAATTGATACTTGACATTTTCTTCCGATGTAATCAAATCTGATTATAACGTCAGAATTGGATTGGTATGTTAGTACCATATTCGTTTTTTATCGATAACATAATAAGAAATATGGAAGGCAGAAAATTTCATCTATGTTCTGCGGTTAAATTTAAATAATATTATAGTAAGTCTTGTATCATTGGTTTCCAACAGGTCACCCTGTTTTTGGGCAATAAACTGCATAATTTTCGGTAGTACCTTTGCGTTAGCAATTTTTCCAATTCAAATAAGCCAAGGTCAGATAGAAACAGATACTGAATTGAAAGGAAATGGCTTCACGTTAAATTATCCAGCAGGATGGGAAGTACGAAATAACACCAGAACGGCGGAGAATGAAATATATCTTATTTTTAGTGATAAGCCAGAGAAAGGAGATATGACAGTTGGATTAGGTCGACTCACTCAAAAAGACATTGACACATTTGGACTTACACCGAACTCGACTAAAGAAGAAATTCACTCCAAATTGACACAAATTTTTCCTCAATTAGCAAAACAGGTTCAATCTGGTTTTCATAAGGGAGTGCCATCCGAATTAGAGCAAATAGCACTTAACAAATATACCATTGACGGACACAAAGCAGGATCTGCACAATTTAATATAGATTATGGAAATCTTATGACGAGAGCAATTGTTGTTGGTACTGTGATAGGTAACGAAGGATTTATCATCTTCTACAAGACTCCGTCTTCGACATTCGATGAAAATCTTCCGACGATAGAAAATGTAATAAAATCCATAAAGATTGAAGAAAATTTAGATGATACTTCCTCGTCCAACAACGAAGACAACAATGATCAATCTTCAAATAATAACAGCAATAATCCTGAAGACTACGATGACCTTGACGAGTTGGTTAAAGACATAAAGAATGGCGATGTAGATACTGAAGAAATATCACTAAGTGCTTTCCAAGATTCAGGTGCTTATCAAGGAGCTGATCAAGAAACCCAAGACTGTATAGATCTAGCGGGAAAAATAGGACATAATCTTGGTGATCAGGAAATAGTGAACTGTTTAAGATAATAGATGATTCACGCATACTTTACACTTAATTTTATCGGCTTCAATCGCTATAAGACCGGCTACTCTAACGTAATAATGTTACTTGTATTCGGATCCTATACTGATCAGACGATAATTAATCAAGCAGTAAGTCGTTCTATCGGAAGACCCAGATAAAGAAAGAACTAAGAAAAGGAAATATTGTTGAAACAGTAGATTACTAAAAATTAATGAAGTAAAAAATTAATGACATACGGTTAACGATTCGTACACACAACTTTTAATAACCATGTACCCAGAGTGTACGCGAAGTAAATGGCAAATGGCATCAATTAAAATTGCATCATTGACAGGAGATACAGCACTTAAAATAAAAAAAGCGATAGACGACACGGGAATTCTAACATACGAAGACAACAGTACTA
>Ga0193737_1000002_pt1 | contig 67954 bp, 67 predicted proteins | sample L2m2metaG_FD_165510 | JGI IMG/M metagenome (GOLD analysis project Ga0193737, IMG submission 165510) | Soil microbial communities from a riparian zone of the East river system, Colorado, United States - L2m2 | ecosystem: Environmental > Terrestrial > Soil > Riparian zone | place: USA: East River... | reverse complement strand
AACTATTGTTTCTCACATTTTTTCCATGAATAACTACCAAGTAAATATAATCTAAGATATCAATGCGATTATGTTTGTACTAAAACAGCCATAACAATATCCAGTCAAAAGATCCCATTAAAAATGTCTATATTGCATATATTCGTGGTTCTGGGATAATTCGTAAAGATGTTTCTCGATTTGAGCTCCTTAGCTACCTCTATTGGAATAGGTGGGCTAGCAACCTCTGTAGGAATAGGAGGATTCTTGGGCTTCCTTATGGGCTATGCTATAAAGAAAATATTAAAAATAATCATAATTGTCGCTGGATTATTGGTCGGTATCTTGTATTATTTGCAATACAATGGACTTGTTTCACTTGATTGGTCAAAGTTAGAAGCTGCTTTGGGAAATGCTATGACTAATTTTAGTGGGTTTAATCTTAGCACTCCATTGTTGCCAGGAATAAGTGATCAAATCCTGGATGCCATATCAAATTCTGGTATTCCATTAACTGGAGGTTTTGCTGCGGGGTTTGCATTTGGATTTAGCAAAGGGTAGAAGATAATATCAAAGATGGATTTTTCTATAAAACCCATACATTATCGTGTAACAATTATAACTACATCTGCTGTCAAGTACCTAATATGAATAAAAAGACATCTGGAATGGTCTTTCCGGGTGAATATATAGCAGAAATTGAGGAATTTCAGGCCGGGAATAATACTTTCACCCTTGATGGTACTATCAGATCAACTGTATTAGGAAAAAAAGAATATGATTTTAAGAGGAGAACTATCAAAATTGCTCCAATTAACCCTCAGGATTTACCCAAAATAGGCGATGTCGTGATGGGATTTGTGGAAATGTTGTTCGGATCCATGATATCCGTCAAGTTAATTTCTGTTAATAACAAACCGTACAACTCAGGATTATCTGCCATTGCCTCAGCGAGAATGGGAAATAAGGGTGGATGGAATCGAGATCGATACAATAGGAAACCTAAATCGATTTATAGGTTTGGCGATATTATCCGGGGACAGATTACCAGTCTGATGAACTCTTCAATTCATCTCACGGTAGATGAAACCAATTTTGGTTTGTTGTATTCATTATGTCTGAACTGTGGTGGTGATACGGTTAAGATTGACAATGGTGTAAAATGTATAGAATGCAGCTGGTATGAAGAAAAGAGAGTGGCAAACGATTATGGTACTAGTCTCTTAAGGCCACCGATAAACACGGGTAAAGAAAATAGGATAAAATCTGCAAGACGATAAATTCTGCAAGAATACAAACAATCCTTCAGATAAAATTTTTAATACCTTTTCTGTATGCTAATAGATGAACGACGCACATTCGTTTACTGGCAAAAAAATAGAACCTCCACTTATTTCAAAGAATATGACAATATCGCAGTTGGTTGATTTTTTCGGATCAACAGGTTACAACGCAAGACGACTTTTCGAAGCAGCAAATATAATGAAACAAATGATTGATAACGGAAGTACCATCTGCTTAACTCTTGCAGGAGCGATGACCCCAATAGGAATGGGCAATACAATTAAGACACTTATTGAAAATGGATTTATAGATTGGATAGTTACAACTGGGGCCAACGTTTACCATGACTTACATTTTGCCTATGATTTACCCGTAAGGCAGGGTCATTTTCAGGTTGATGATGATGTACTTTTTTCGAAGCAAATCGTACGAATTTATGATGTATATATAAAAGAAATAGGCACTTTACAGGCACAAGACATTATTGTTCAAAGAGAAATAAAGAAAATAGGAAAGAGCCACTCTGAATCGTATTCTACTGCGGATATGTCACATAGTCTTGGTAAAGCAACTTACGAAAATTCAACAAACCCAGAAAAATCATTTCTTGCTGCGGCATACAAAAATGAGGTACCAGTCTTCATTCCTGCAATAAGTGATTCTTCCATAGGGCTAAATATGTTACCCTTACTATTTGAAGACGTTACTAGATTTCCAAATGTTATGCTGGATATAGCTGAATCAACTGCTATACTCTGGAAGAGTAAAGTTTCTGGTGGTATAGAATTAGGAGGAGGAGTTCCAAAAAATTTCTTCCAACAGACAGGACCTGCACTATACCAAATCTTGAAGTTAAAGGACGGGGGACATGATTATGTAATACAAATCACTGATGCGCGACCTGATACAGGTGGTTTATCTGGTGCAACTATACAAGAAGGAAAGAGCTGGGGCAAAATAAAAACCTCTCATAAAAACAATGTAATAGTTTATGGAGATTCTTCAATTTGCTTTCCAATACTAGGAGCTTATGTATTATCGGAATGCAAAAAACGGTCGACAAAGAGGTTATATTCAAAGAAAAACGCCTGGGTCGAAAAGATGAAAAAAGAATACCTGAAAGATAAATAACTTAAGTTATAAACCCAAATTCATTCAACATAGAAAGGTTGGCATTTTTTAATCAGTTTTGGTGTTCAGATAACACCTCAATTACTGAGTATTGTCAGCCTTCACCGTTATGCCCATGTTGAAAACCATTACGGCGTCGTATATATCGTATTCGTGATATTTAACTATATTCAAAACTAACCATGTTGACTATATGCTAAACTACTCATGTCACTTTCTGCAGATTGTACTTCACGATGTATACGTGATCAGTAAAATATTAAAGACGAGTTACAAAATAATGATGAAAAGAAATAATGTTAAATTATTCAAATATTAAATTAGGAAAATGGAATCTCTATGATTTAGTCGATGATAGGTCAACAAGTACACTTGCAAATTTGGTTAACGACATCAAAAAAGATGTGAGGGAATTTGAAGATAATCGACAAATTCTAAAAGCAAATCTAGACGCCTCAAGTTTTGAAGGACTGGTTCATAAGCTTGAGAATATTACGGAAGCTATCAGCACAGTGAATAGTTTTGCCCAGCTAAAATACGCCGCTGATACTTCATCCAACGAGGCAGCTGCTCTAGTTCTTGAAACTGAAAAATTGAGTTCTCAAATTAGTAACCAAGTACTATTTTTTGATTTATGGTTCAAGAAAACACTCGATAATAATAACGCTCAAAGACTAATTGACAGTCTCCCGTCAGTATATAGGGAATATTTACAACACAAAAGATTAGTTGCAAAATATTCACTTAATGAGTCAGAAGAAAAAATTATCAACACACTGGAGGTGACCGGTCCAGGCGCCCTAGAAAAAATATATGATAGGATGACAAACAATTTTGAATTTACAGTTGTAAAAAAGTATGGAAAAACCAAGAGAATTAGAATACTCAAAAATAAAGAAAAACTGCTTTCTTTGGTACGGAGCTCAAAAGCATACGAAAGGGAATCTGCATACAAGTCACTATTCAATACCTACAAAAAAAATAGTGGGGTTCTCGGAGAAATTTACCAAAATCTGGTTACTCAATGGAGAGATGAAAATATTTCGATTAGAGGATTTAAATCTCCTATTTCAGTTAGAAATATTTATAATAACATAGATGATACTACTGTAGAGACTCTCTTATCAGTATGTAAAGAAAATGCTCACTTGTTTCATGATTATTTTATTGAAAAAGCAAGGTTGATTGGCATGAGGAAATTAAGACGCTATGATCTCTATGCTCCTATTTCTAGTAAGAACATTCCCAGAATTGCATTTAAGAATGCTACAAGATTGGTGTTGGACACTTTTCATAAATTTGAACCAAGATTTGGCCAGTACACGGAGCGCCTGTTTAAAGAAAATCATATCGATTCTGAACTAAGGAATGGAAAAACCGGAGGTGCGTTTTGTTATACTGTTGCTCCGAAAAGGACTCCTTATGTGCTTTTAAATTTTGATGGAATGATGAGAGATGTTTCAACAATGGCTCATGAATTTGGCCATGCAATACATAGCATGTTCGCATCTGATAAACCAATTTTGGTATCTCACGCTCCTCTTCCATTGGCAGAAACTGCATCAGTTTTTGGAGAGATGCTTCTCAATGAAGAAATTTACACGAAGCTTAATAGGCAAAAGAAAAAGATTTTCTTGGCAGAACAAATTGATGACATTTATGCGACAGTAATGCGACAGGCATTTTTTACCATTTTTGAAATAGAGGCCCATAATCAAATTGTAGAGAAGGGCGTTACTATTGATAATATCTCGGATCTGTATATGAAAAACTTGAGGACCCAATTTGGAGATTCAATACGTATCTCTGAAGATTTTAAGTGGGAATGGCTTTATATCCCGCATTTTTATCATACCCCTTTCTATTGTTATGCATACTCCTTTGGAAACTTGCTTGTGCTGTCGTTGTATCAGCAGTTTAGAGAAGAAGGCAACTCCTTTATTTCAAAGTACATCAAGATATTGTCTGCAGGAGGATCTGAAAAACCAGAAACATTGCTCAAGGATTCTGGATTTGATATCACTAAAGCCTCGTTTTGGCAACAAGGCTTTGATCTTATTAAAATGAAGATAGACAAGTTAAGGGAAAATGAAAATTGAAATCTGATTTTTTTTCATTTCCAGATTTTTTTGATTGACATGAAATTTCGGACTAAATAGGAAAAGGTTAATCCATTGCTATTTAATGTAAAACATGTTACTGAAAGGCGCATGCTTTATAGATTAGTTTTTCGAATGTGAATCTATTGAAGAGATTTTGTAGTGTGTGTGGAAAAGAATTATCTGCAAGCTCTGAATACTTTCTTTGCGAAAAATGCCATAAAGCAATAATCACTTCTGAGGATAAGTTCAATTACATGGAAAATTCCAGACTATATTATTAGTTTTTGACGATAGACAATATGGTAGTTCAGCATGATTCGCTGAATCTAAGAATCTCGATTTAACAAATGTTACTCAATGGCCTGAATAACTTTACCAAATATTGCTACGGATTTCTCCTTCATTACCCATAAAGCTTGGATTGACTTCAAAGAACATGCAGAACCGGTATTTCAATTCAATCCTATGGAGTACTAGACTTATATTCAGTATTATAGTAAACCTATCCTTGGGTTAAGATCAATTGCTAGTCAAGATTCATGATGAATTCATAGATAAGTTAGATTTTGTAAAGAGGGATGGACTCATACCCGTGGTAGTCCAAGATATTAAAACTAAGGATATTTTGATGCTAGCGTACGCCAATAGAATTGCAATAGAAAATACAGTTAAGACAGGCAATGCGTGGTTCTGGAGCGTCTCTCGTAACAAACTCTGGATGAAAGGGGAAGAGTCTGGGAATATTCAAGAGGTCAAAGATATTCTGGTTGATTGTGATCACGACTCGCTTATTTATTTGGTAGACTCTAATAATCCTGCATGTCATACAGGAAATAGAACATGCTTTCACAATAGACTCTATCCTGATTAAATTTGGCAAGTTATTTTTCCTAAACCTGTAATAATTATATCGTATTCTAAATAACTGCGATTTTTGATCTGAATCATATTTATTAATTATAAAATTTTAAGGTGAAAAAAATTAAGTAATACTAAAATTACTATTAGTGATATTTATTACTACAATATCGTTGATAGCTGAGTATACATGGGTTCTATTCGATTTCTAAAATGTAGAGAATGCGGTGCTGAGTATACCCCCGTATTCAAGTACATATGTGAAGAGTGCTTTGGACCTCTCGACGTTGTTTATGATGTACCTGCGGATTTAAGCAGAGACACATTCACATCCAGACAGGATAAGACATATTGGCGTTACTTTGAGCTCTTACCAATTGCCGACAAGAACTGTATTGTAAATATTCATGCTGGGTTCACTCCCCTGCAACATGCTGAGGATCTTGGGGCCCATATAGGAAATCTTAAGAATTTGTTTATAAAAAACGATTCTGTAAATCCAACTTTTTCATTTAAAGATAGACCTGCCGGTGTGGCGATTTCAAAATCCAGAGAAATCAAGCTCAAGGCAGTAGGATGTGCATCAACTGGAAACTTAGCTTCGGCAACAGCTGCGCACGCTGCTAAAGCGCATTTGCCATGTTATATTTTTGCACCATCGGATATCGAAAAAGTAAAGATTGCACAGGCATTATCTTACGGTGCTAAATTTGTTGCAGTTGAAGGAACATATGACGACGCCAATAGGGTTGCGTCAATAATAGGCGATTCAAAGGGCATAGGTATTGTTAATATTAATATGAGACCATACTATGTGGAAGGTTCTAAGACTTTAGCATTTGAAGTAGCCGAACAACTTAACTGGCAAGTTCCAGATCATCTAATCATACCAGTAGGTAGTGGTGCTATGCTAAATGCAATTTGTAAAGGATTTGAGGAGTTATATGAAATAGGACTTATTGATGACGTTTCAAATCTAAAAGTTACGGCTGCACAACCACATGGCTGTGCCCCCATAGTTGATGCTTTTAAGAATAAAACTAGTGAAATTGTTCCTGTAGAAAGACCAGATACTATAGCAAAAAGTTTAGCAATTGGGGATCCTGGTGACGGCGTTTATGTGTTGAGACGATTAAAACAATACGGTGGTATTGCTGAAGAAGCTAGCGATAACGAAATTGTGGAAGGAATCTTGACACTAGCTAAAACTGAAGGTATTTTTACTGAACCTGCAGGCGGTGTCTCTATTGCTGTATTGAAGAAACTGGTTGATGATGGATTTATAGAACGAGATGAAAAGGTAGTATGTTATGTTACTGGTAATGGATTGAAATCTACAGAAGCAATTATGAGTGCATTGCCCAAACTTGAAGTAGTCAAGCCAGATATCCAAACTGTGTCAGCAATGATCACATAGGAGATAATGAGTACAAAATGACAAATATTGAATTTATAATTCCATCTGTTCTTACGAAGGGTACTGGAGAAAAGAAGATTCATTTAGACGCTACGGATTTACAAGATGCATTTACTAAGATAACAGAACAACTGGGAGAAGATTTTAAACGTAAAGTTTTGGATTTGAACGGAAAACCACGATCTTTAATTAACATTTACATTAACGGAAAAAATATGCGGTTTAGTAATGATGGCATGGCAACCAAACTTAACAGTGGTGATTCCATTTATATTCTTCCAGCAGTAGCAGGAGGTTCTGAATTAAAGAACGAGGATTTACAACGATACTCTAGACAGATTATGCTAGAAGAAATAGGATTCATAGGATTGGAAAAACTTAGAAAGGCAAAAGTATGCGTTGTTGGAGTTGGAGGTATCGGCAATCCTGTCGTTACACAACTGACTGCAATGGGTATTGGAAAATTAAAGATAGTAGACAGAGATATCATTGAGATTTCGAACCTGCATAGACAGCATCTTTATACAGAAAATGATCTGGGTAAAGTAAAAGTTGAAGCAGCAAAAGAAAGACTTGAAAAAATCAATTCGAGTGTCGAGATCGAAGCTCTTCCTAATTCTGTTACCAAGTATACTGCCGAAAGCATAATTAGTGGATATGATATCGTCGTGGATGCATTGGATAGCATAGATGCAAGATATGCACTAAATGATGCATGCATTAAACTGAATATACCTCTCATCTACGCTGGGGCTTTGGGCATGTTGGGTTCAGTCTGTACCATAATTCCAAATAAAACAGCATGTCTTAGATGCATCTTTCCTGCGTTAGCGGAAGATGATATGCCAACATGTAGTACTGAAGGGGTTCATCCATCAATTTTGTATCTGGTCGGTGGTATTCAAGTTTCAGAGGTAGTCAAGATAATTCTAGGTGAAAAACCAACACTAGAAAATAAGCTCATGTATGTAGACCTAAACGATCTGTCATTAGAAAAGATTACAGTATTTAGACAAGAAGAGTGTCCTTCGTGCGGAACAAAAAGAATTGACACAGATGAGCTGGAAACAAAGCAATTGATAATTGAAGAGTTATGCGGTCGTGACCGTGGAAAAAGAACGTACACTGTTACACCTTCGCATATCTCATCATCACTAAACCTTTTAGGTATTGAAAAGAACGCGGAACGACTGGGATACACAATTAAGACGAAAGGAGAACTAGGATTAACTATCATGAGCAGTAATTCTGACAATCTTTTAATAAGCTTCATGACTAGTGGTGCGGCTACAATCGTTGGAGCAAAGAACGAGGACGAAGCCCTGACAATTTACAAGAGCTTTGTGAATGACATTAAGCCTTAATTTTAAAAGTGTTTAGAACAACAAGAACTAGATAGGATCAATCATTTGTATCCTCAAAATGAAATTTGTTCCTGTTTTTGGCGATAAATGGAATTAACATCTTATTGATAAGGTCATCATAGTTTTTCTCCTTATCGATTGTTAGCAGGAGAAAATAGTCGCTACTTATGGGAACAGTAATCCTAGTTACATTTTCATATCTTCCTACAGCGTAATTTAGTTTTCCAATTTTTGATTGAAATTTAACCCTTGTCCTGTACCTTGACACGGCAGCGGCCGCATATTCCTCGCTTTCCTCTTCTGACATTAATGGTTTTAACCCTTCTCGCTGTTCTACATTGATTAAGACGCCATACTTGTTTGAAATACCAATCCAACGAAGGGAACTGTCTAGATTTAATAATTCCTCACTAAAATCATAAATGAACTCATAATCAATCCCCAATTTTATTAATTATCATATTTATTTCTCATATTTAAGCAAAAACTAATATGAAAATGAATTGGTGGTCTAGACGATTTTGATGATTAAATCTGTTCAATTACATCATCGCTATATTCAATAATCCTTAGATTCTTAAATTCTAAATTGGTTTGATGAACTATTCCCTGCATGAATTCATCAGCAACTACTATGACATCATCAAAATAACTATGTGAAAGAAATTTTTCAAAAGAGCTAACAAAAGTAGGATATTCTTTCGCACTATTAACGTTCAATTTTCTCTTTGAAATAAGGTTATGAGCAGCTGGATAGATATCCGAAATTTCAGCCGGGATGATACCAATAAACGGATTATAAGCACAAATTTGATAGTCTGAAAACTTACTGGACAGTTTATGATACTCATGAGAAGAATAAAATGGAGAAACCTGTGTGTCCGGAAATAAAATTATTTTTTTCTTATTTGTCCTAAATGAATCACAGATCTTTCTTATTCTAGATGCCTCTGGTCGATATTGATCGATTGTTTCTATAAAAAATATCGCTTTTTTCTTGAACACTGGAGTACCATCTTCTAAATACTTGTAATTGAGAAATAGTTTAAAGGCCTCCATTAATTTGGGATGAGCACGTGCCTTTTGCCCGACATATTCCCAAAGTCTTCCTTCCATGATAGCTTGTTTTACAGACAAGACTTCTCCCCTCAATACATAGAGATTATGTTTGGCCAATTTGTCAATTCTTTCTTTATATTCTAGTTCAACAAATTCCTTAACTGTCATATTGATGCAAATTGGGCATTGACATGCAAGATATGACAGTTTATCCAATCTTGAAGTACCGTTTGCGTGCATATACCTGTTATCTCTTGCATATAGTATGTAGGAAGCAGAATCAAAAGTATCACATCCTAATGCTACTGCCAATGGTATCGTTAAAGGATGTCCTGCTCCGAAGAGATGAAGAGGCTTCGACATAACCTTTGATTTAAGAGCTGCTATCATATCTGCCAAAATCGCAAATTCGTATGATTCTAGCAATTGCACCGGACTTCCAAGAGCCAACATCTCATAACCCATTTCATCTAGTTGTCCCGCGGATCTTTTTACCAAATCGAGATGTTCTGCTCCCTGTACCGGACCTACCCAAACAGAGTTTCTATCATTGTTACTATTGATAAGATTCAAAGTTTCTTGGGAATTTTTTATAGTCTCGTTAACATACCTTTCTGCTACATCATACCTCAGTCCATATCCAGTTGGTTTGTCAAGAGGTACACAGATATCACTTTTAATATCGTTTTCAAATTGAGCAATATACGAAGGCTCTGGCTCAATAGAACCATATTCCAGCACTTGGTAGCCACCCGAATCTGTCATTATTGGGCCATCAAAATTTATTATTTTATGAATACCCTTTTCTCGTGCAATATCACCATATTGCTTTAAAGTGATATACGCATTTGTAATAACGGCCTCAAAACCTAATTTCTTTAAAAAATCTATATCTACAGATTGTGAAACAGGATGGATAACAGGTATGAAGGCAGGAGTTTCAAAAGTCCCACTAGGGGTTTTAATTTTTCCTATCCTTCCTGCTAGGTCAGAATATCTGACCTCAAATAACAAATCTACTTCTTGAACTCCCTCATGAATTCTTCATAGATTGACTTTACCCTATCAGCTGCCAGTCCGGAACCTTCTTCTATCCCATGTTCGGTTACCTTAATTTTATCCATCACAATTATCGCCTTGACGTCATCTCTGATTTTTACTAGTCCTGGAAATACTCTTGATAGACGATCTGCAAGACCCTTAAGATCAAAAGGCTTTTCCAGAAGCTTTATTTCTTTCACAAAAGTTCCATTTATAATAATTCTCAGTATTCCTTGACCTTCTAAATTTTCGAGAACTGTATCTAATCTTTCGTCGATAGCGCTTAAGGTTCCACTATAATTCTTGTCATAAGATGTCTCTATCAAAACTTTTTTTCCTACGAACTGAAGTATTTCTTCATAAAACTTCCTTATGGTTAAAGCAGACATTTTTTCAACTAGGAATGTTTCCCAAAGTTCTATATATGAGTTTCAATAGTGCCTTCGACCAAAGTCAGGTTCATCTTTCTGTTTATCCATTTCTAATGCCACAAGCTACTCAGTGTAAACGTTTTTTTGGAAAGACAACCAATTCGTTACTTTGACATCTCAAACAAGATTTTACTTCTAGATTTCCAAGATAACAGATGTAATAGCATTTACTACATTGTAAGCGAGAAATTCCATCCCTAATACTTACTAAATTATCTAGACGTTCTATAAGTTTTGACGATACTAGATTTTCCAATACTATTTCTAAAATCGAAGAAATATGCCCAAATTCTTCATTTCTATATCTAAGATAAGTTTCAACCATATTAGTTGGGATACTTTCTATTTCTAGATGTAATATCCCTTTGTTATGATTTCTGAATAAAAGGTCCCTGAAATACCACTCAAGTTCATTCGTTTCAGTCTTGCTCAAATTCCATATTTGTACAGAATCCAGAAGAATAAGAATGGAGTAGTAGATTCAAATTTAGCATACTTCAGAAACTATTTAAAAATAATTGATTGGTTAACTAGTTGAGTCAAATGCAATGGAATTTAAATAATTTTACAAAGATAGCTTTTTCCAGGTTAATTCAACCATTCGGGGATAATCTTAACGATGTTGTGAAGATTACCAAAGCTTTTAGTTTTGCAGCTAGTGTTTATTCGGGTATATTTAGAAATGAAAGTCGTGAACCTTACATCAACCATGCCATGAAGGTTGCACTGATATTATCTGAAGAATTAAAGGTTCATGACGTAGATACAATCTGTGCAGCAATTCTACATGATGCCATTGAAAAAAGTAAAGAGGATAGTGCAGTTGTTGAGGATTTGAGATCAAATTTTGGTGATAGCATTTATGATACAATTAGGATCCTGACCGAACCAAAAACTAATGAAGAAAACAGAGAAAAATTACTTGTCAAGTATTTCGAGAATATTTCAAGAGGTCCAAAGATGCCTAGATTCATTAAGCTAGCTGACCGTTTGGACAATGCCCGTTTCTTGAAAAATGACAGAAAAAAGGAGAAGGCATTGCGTTATAAGGAAGAGACTCAAAAATACATTCTGCCACTAGCGGAAAAAACAGATGATACTATGGCATTAAAACTATCAATAGCGTTATATGAAATAAAATAGATCAAAATTACTTTTCTTCACAGGATCCACTGCTTGATCTTTTGTGTCTTAACCAATGACTTCCACAGCCAAATAGCCTATGCTGTGTACAGCCGCAAATGGGACATTTCTTCATAAGATATTTTCCCCAGCCATATTTATCAAACTTTCTCTGTTCTAAAGGCAATTGGCTTTTTATTATCTTAGAGTAAGTTAGATTAAATTAGTTTAGACGTGAAAATCAAAAGAAAGATAAAAGTAATCAAATCAGGTATTCCTAGTATATGACGGAAAATTCTGTTAGACACATAGACACTTTGAGAGAAATGGATTCCATGAAGAAGGAGTACCAAATTCGATGCAGCCACTATGAGTTGGAATTATTCAAAAAGGAAAACCGGATTACCTGTGTTATATGTGGTAAAAATTGGGATTTCTTGGAAGAAAGGGGATATTCACATAAGAAACAAGCATATTCCGCTGAAAAGGATTGATCATTTTGTTCACTAACATTTCGATCAATAATTTTAATTTTAAATTAAGGTGACCTCGGTGAAAAAAAAATTCAAAGCTGCTATAGTTCAAATGAAATCTTCAGTAGACAAGGAACTTAATTTGGTTCACTCACTGAAATTAATAAATGAAGCAGCCAAGAAAAAGGCTCGATTAATCTGCTTTCCAGAATTTCAGATGGCATATTCTCCACCTGAACAAAAGTCAGAATCATTGCACAAAATTGCCGAGAAAATCACTGGTAATTTTGTGTCAACATTGTTAAATTCGGCTAAACAAAACAGAATAAATGTAATCGCAACGTTGTATGAAAGTATCAATACCAATGACAAGAATCATAAGGTTTTTGATACAGGTGTAATAATTAATGAGCTTGGAAAACTACAATCCATTTATAGAAAAGTCCATCTTTATGATGCGTTAGGATTCAAAGAATCTAAAAAGTTACTAGCAGGAAGTATTATTGAAAAACCGAGTAAAACATCCGTTGGAAAGCTGGGATTGCTCATATGTTATGACATGCGATTTCCAGAGATTTCCAGAATTCTAACCGTCAATGGGGCCAATATACTAGTATCACCATCAGCTTGGGTAGCTGGATTTATGAAGAGAGAACACTGGGAAATTATGGTAAGAGCAAGAGCAATAGAAAACGGTGTATATGTGCTTGCACCTAATCAAGTTGGTAATATTTATTGTGGACATAGTATGGCGATCGATCCATTTGGCGCTACCCTGGTAGATATGGAAAATCGAGAAGGAATTGAATTTATAGATATTGATATCTCAAAAATAGATACTATAAGAAGAACACTTCCACTTTTGATGAATAGACGAACTGATGTATACCGAAACTATATTGATGTATTTGGATCTAAGTTGTGATGACTTTCCATTTTATTAGATCGATTTTCTCGGCAACTTCTATTCACACATATTTTCCATGTCTTTTTTCTCTTGAACATTACATTTAAGATTGGCCATCCACAAGTACAAATTCCATTACTTTTTTTGATCGAGCCAAATTGAGGAACTAGGGCAATTGCATTGCATCCAGTTACTCTAAATTTAGAGCAGGCTAGAAATCGTTTATGGGTTTTATTGCTCTTGATCAAGACCATATCTCCTATGTGACATTTTGGACATTTACCTAACGACCATTTGTCTTCTGAAGTAACAAGTCCATTTTTTATCTCATTGCCAATCGCTAGTTCATTTATTTTAATCTTGTTTAAAGGATTCATTAAGGATTTTTCTAAATATCTCTGAAGGTTAATAATATCAAGTTCTCCTTCTTCTACTCTTTTAATGCTGGACTCCAAGAAGGTGGTTAATTTTGTAGTAACAATATCTGGAATAAATTTTTTCATAGTATCAATAATTGTAAATCCTAATTCAGTAGGTTCTAATCCAATCTTGTCTTGAACAATATACTTGCGTTTTATTAATAAGTTGATTGTTTCAGCCCTGGTAGATTTTGTTCCAATCCCTTCTATTTCCATTTTATCTAATAGACTTGCCTGATTATATCTTGCAAGCGGTTTGATAAAATCTTCTACCACAGTAACTTCGTTTACTTCTACAGAATCACCCTTGACAAAATGGGGCAAACTCGTTTCTTTGATACTAAAATATGGTTCATAAATAGGAATCCAACCATAATTTAAAATTGTATTTCCTTTCGCAATAAAATCATGGCCATTCACATTAATAGTAACTTCAGTAAAATTGGTCACAGCACTGTCTCCGAACGTAGCTAAAAATCTCTTAATTATTAAGTCTAGAATTTTATTCTGGAGGGCGCTTAGTTTTTTGTGTTTTATACCTGTAGGATAAATGGCTGGATGAGCCGGATCTTCTTCAATACCTTGATGGGGAACCAAATGTTGTTGCGTCAACAATTCTTGTATTATGCTTTTATCCACTGTGGCATAATTTGTGCTTAATAGATCTAGAATTTTTTCATATCCTATGGAAGGAGGAAGTATTTTACTAGATGTGCGTGGGTATGAAATTAGTGCCGCCAGGTAAAGAGACTCAGCGACGGAAAGGGTCACGGACGGAGACAGTTTTAATATTCTAAAGGCTTCTTTTTGCAGATCACTTAGATTGAATGGTGTCGGGGGATTGACCTTCTTGTTCTTGCTAATAATTTTCTTGATAGTGCCTTTTTCATTTCTACATGTAGGTAATATTTCTTGAATTTCTGAAAATTTACGTACTGCGTTGCTCAGATTTGCCTGGAAAGAAGAGTTATCTTTCTGAAATTTTCCACTAACATGCCATACTGGATCTGGAATATGTTCCCTAATCTTTATCTCTTTATCTACCATAAATCCTAAAGTAGGGCCCTGAACTCTTCCAATGCTTAAATTGTGATATCTGTTATCTTGATTGGCAACAGTCAAGCAACTAACTAATGCCCTTGATAGATTAATCCCGAAAATAAAATCTACAAGATGTCTGGCCTTTCCTGCTTCAGCTATTCTAATATCGGTTCGTTGTAAATTATTAAATGATTGATTTATTTCTGAATCAGTAAGTGAAGAAAATTTTGCCCTCTGTGACTGTTCATACTTGTGTTTACAAGCATATTCAAGTATGTTATAGCCAATTAACTCGCCTTCAAGGTCGTAGTCACATGCATGTATGAATCCAGAAGCACCTTCAGAAATCCTTGATATGACTTTCAAAGTCTCCAAGATTCTCTTCTTTTCGTTCACAATAGTCGATTGTCTAGGAGACCATACCGTTTCATATATTGGATATTTTTTTCGATTTTTCTCCAATGGAATTAAACTGTACATATGACCTAGTGCGGAACATACGATATATCGTTGATTCTTGTCAGAAGTAATTTCAAAAACAACTATACCAAGAGAATGTTTTTTCTCTATAATATTTTTAGATCCCAATACCTGGGATATCCTCTTGGCAGCCAGTGGTTTTTCGCAAATTATAAGTTGATAACCTTGGACGCCCAAAACATTATCTTCTGACAACTAAAATATTCTAAAGAGAATAATAATTTAGATTTTGGGTCTGTATACAGTAGCAGGGTGCTGAATGCAAGCACGCCTATCTTCACTCATCTTCGAAAACTAGTTATGATGCAAGATTTTCTCGAACATTTTTATATTCTCAAAATAATATTTTTCATATAAATGGTAAATAATGTATGCGTTCTCGGAGCTGGAAGTACAAAATATGGTAAACTAAGCCAAAGTATCATTGAGCTGGGACTCGATGCGGCAAGAGGTGCTATTGACTCGGCTGGAATTACGCCAAAGGATATTCAAGCAGGTTATATCTCAAATGTATTCGGCGTTGCTGACAAACAAGTACACATTGCACCAGTACTTATGAGCAACCTTGGGATTCCTCATGTTCCCGGGTTAACAATTGAGTCTGCTTGCGGCTCAGGTTCGGTGATGTTTAGAGAGGCTTATGCAAACGTTGCTGCGGGTTTTTATGATTGTGTGTTGGGCGTTGGTGTAGAAAAGGTAACACATACTGGGACTACTTTGAGTACCACACTATTTTCGTATTGTTCAGACTTCTTTTATGAGGGTGGTAATGGAGCTTCCTTTCCAGGACTGTTTGCCTCTATCGCCAGAGCTTATCTAAATAAATACAAAGCAACTGAGGAGGACTTGGCATATGTTGCAATCAAGAATCATGAAAATGGGTTGTTAAATCCAAAAGCACACATCAGGAAAAGTATAACAGTAGATGATGTGTTAAACTCTCCTGTTGTAGCATCTCCATTAAAGGTCTATGATTGTTGTCCATTTTCTGATGGTGCATCGGCAGTAATTTTATGTACTGAGGAATTTGCCAAAAAGATTGGTAACGATTATGTAAGAGTTATTGGTTCGGGAAGAGGTGGGTCTCCTGCGGCTGTCCAATCGCGAGAAGATATCACAACCATCCCAAGTACAATTATTGCAGCAAATCAAGCATACAAGATGGCAGGAGTAACTCCCAAGGATATTGATTTCGCTGAAGTTCATGATTGCTTTACAATTGCAGAGATAATTGACATTGAAGACTTGGGATTCTTCAAGAAGGGGACGGGTGGTGTGGCCGCTAGAGAAGGAATTACTAAAAGAACAGGGGAAATCCCAATTAATCCGTCAGGAGGACTAAAATCCAAAGGCCATCCTATTGGAGCTACTGGCATAGGACAAGTCGTGGAAGTTTACGAACAATTTACTGGTAAAGCTGGAGAGAGATCCGTTAAGGATGCGGAAATAGCCCTGACCCATAACTTTGGTGCCACCGGAGCAAGCGCAGCAGTTCATGTCTTTCAAAAAGTATAATCTTGGTGTATTTCGGTGGAAAAAAAATCTAGCACCCACGAAAGATTTATCCAAACAGCAAAAAATGGAAAGATACTAGCAAACAAGTGCAAAAATTGTGGAAAAGTAATGCTTGAGACAATGTATTATTGTAGTGGATGTTCTAAAAGCGATTTCGAATTTGTTGAATTTCCTGGAATTGGCACAGTCGTGACTCATACAATTCAGGCGGTGGCCCCCGAAGGTTTCGAGGACATAAACTCCTATGCTTGGGTAGTGTTCAAGCTGCGAGACGCTCCTTTTTCCGCATCGGGATTTCTGCCGGGAATCAAAACGCCAGCGGATCTTCCTATTGGCTCTACAGTAAAGGTTGTGGGATATGATGCCAAACATGGACTTACTTTAGAAAAACAAGGAAACTAGCATTTCTCTTTTTTTTAAAGTCGTTCGTAGTACTAATTTTTCTCCTGCTCTTATTTTGTGTAAAGATAGATTTGTCCATATACTAGAATTTAGTTAGATTAGCTTTATGTTACTCTTTTGTTGACAGAGACTGACAATTATTCTTACATTCATGCAAAATAATATTTCCTTGATGCAGCATCATACCCAGCTTCAAAACGACCTCTCTAATGCTGCTCAGGTTATTAGTAATCAGATTACAAAGTTGAACAAGCTCTCAAAGAAATTTGATGTAATGGATACTCGCTTTAGAAAACAAATTGTGGAAAACATCAAAGGGGGTAACAATATACGAGCCAAGGCACTGGCAAGTGAACTTGTAAACATACATAGAGTTCAGCATACGACAAGAAACATGATAATGTCCCTTGAGGTCGTAGCTCTGCGTTCAACCATAATAGGTGAATTTACTATTATAATGGATACAATAAATCCAACGATAGATTTGATAAAAGATATTGAGAAAGATATTTCAATGGTAATACCCACGGCACACGAAGTACTGAATGATGTTACAAACGCCTCATCAGAAATTCTAAATTACAATGTTAATCCAGAAGTAAAAATACCCATGCATGTAGATGAAGAAGCACTGAAAATTCTGAGTGAAGTGGAACAGAGTGTTGAGGAAGAGACAAGACAAAAGCTACCAGACATACCCGCCGCTATCAATGTTATCAAAAACAAAACTGAATATGATCCCTTGTTAGAGGAAAACGAAGTAATGATCTAGATTTGACTTTTTTGATGCCTCATAGGTAAATTGTTTTGTACTGTTAGTCAATAACTATTTACGACCCAATTTTAAATTATCTCAAGAGAATATCGGGTGAGATGGAGATAGAGGCTAGTCATGATCTAATAACACAATCAGAATCTAAACCTACTGGAATTTTACAAGCGGCAAAAAGAGTTAGGATGATTTTCTCCGTAATGGCTAGTCCAAATAGAATAGATATACTTCGCATTCTAAATTCCAAAGGTCCTTTAACTTATTCAGAATTGAAATCGTTGGCTGGTTTTAAATCTAAAAAAGAGTCGGGTAAATTTGCTTACCATTTAAGGAAGCTTTTGAGGCAATCTCTTGTGGCATTAAATAAAGCAGAAAGAAGGTATACCATTACCAACCTCGGGAAATTAGTGCTGAGTCTAGCAAGACAAATTGAAGAGAGATCCATTATCGAAAGTGGAAAAATGTATGTACGAACTTCTAGACATTCAATTGAAGAATTTAATTCAAATAGGATAACTCAATCGTTAGTTAGGGAGGCAAATATGCCTCTTGAGCAGGCACACAAGATTACTGAAGAGGTGGAAAACAAGGTTTACAAATTCCAAACTGTGTATCTTACTTCCTCCCTTATTAGAGAGACCGTGAATTCAATTCTGATAGAGCATGGCTACGAGGAATTTAGATCGAAATTAGCCAGGCTGGGTATTCCGGGATCTGATATCTCTGATATGTTTAACAACCCCTTATTAAGCAAAAATGGTGTAGAAGGTATTTTGTCGGAAACTTCTCTTGCTGTTTTTTCCGAAAACTTGTTGTTCAACATGTTACCCAAAGACATAACCGATATGCATCTTGCTGGTGAACTAAACATTTCGAACACTGGACTTTGGAACCTTATGCCAGATACAGTATTTATTGATACAAAGAATATCATTGAAAATGGCTTAAACTTCAAAGGAAAGTACTTGAGTGTTTCAAGGGTGAAACCCATTCAGACTCTGGATGATATAACTGCAGTTTTGCCTGTGTTGATTTCGGTCTTAAGCAGGGAAACTTCTAGGGAGATCATACTTGATAGTTTTGTTTCTACCATTTCAAATAAAATACAGGCAAGTGATGAAGAAATAGAATCGGCCTTTTCCAGGGCATTTATTTCATCATCAATATCCAGATCGTATTCTTTATCCGGTTTTCCAGTTTTTACATTCCCTATTTCAGCTGAATGTAAATCAATTACTAGACCAGTGTTGGCAGCTTATCTGAAATATTTGGAGCATACGCCTTTACCCACTATTGCAATATCCTTAGTTGGTAATGATCAGGAATCGCTAAGTACAAACGCAGATTTGATTGGAGATATCGTCAAACATGGAGGTATTCTGTCTGTGTCCAAGAACTATAGGAGCAATCTAGGAGTTGTAAAAACTCTATCTGACGAAAAATCAAGTTCAGTTGTAAGCTTACACTCTTTAGCTATTAACCTACCACGACTAGCTTATCAATCCAATAAGGACGAAACTTATTTCAGAGCTCGATTGGCGTTGATGATTAAACCAGCTATCTCTGCTTTACTGGCAAGAAAGAACTCTATTCTGGAGATGATACGAAGAGAAATGCTTCCAATAACAGCCAATATTACACAAATGATGCAATTGAGCAAGATGAATCTTGTAATTAATTTGACAGGAATAAGAGAGTCGGTATACAATATATTGGGACATGAATTGGATGGAGAAGCGATTATCCAAAAGGTGTTGCATACAGCAGTTGAAGTAGCGTCAGACCAAGGAAAGCTAGCTGGAGATGAGTCCATACGAATCGCTATGATTACGGATGATAGTAGTACACGATTGGCTTCTCTGGACTCAGAAAAATATGGGAACTTGTATAATCAATCTGATGATGATGCGATGATAAAGTCATACTCACAAGGCCTTCTCATAAATGGCAGAGATCTACTTTCGAATACTGGTCCCATAGTAGAATCAAGTAACTTGATCGATAAATTACTAAGTGGTGGAGTTTCACTTAATGTAGACATTAGTGATCTTACCAATGCTGAGATGAAAAATTGCATTGACAAGTCATTTGATCTAAATTTCTTCAGACTAGTCTACAGAACCAAAATTTGTAGCTCCTGCGGAACAAGGATGCCGGTATCATCTGAAGTATGTCAAAGCTGTGGGTCCACTAATTTTGCACAGCTATAGATCGGTCATCTTCTGAATCCAATGCTTGACGTCCACATTATGTAGAGACCTTACAATTTCATTCAGAACCAGACCTTAGCTTTATTTTTACGAACTAGCGGGACTAAAAATATGCTAGAGAAAATAGCTGGCAAGGACATTGCTCCTAAGCTGTCCACCGTTCCTAAATTGTGTAAATAAAATAGTTAATAGACTGGCATGAATGGACTTTTGGATGGAATAACTTTTGGATAAAAAAAGTCGGAACCATATGATGTTGATTCTTTCAAGGTTGCTTGATCGTAATGGAACAGTTAATTTACAATATAATCATGCCAGATCAAATAATTTAAACCTTGAGTGCATCTTGTCTAATTGTTTAGTAAAATAATATATTTAAGCTAGAGTCTAGCTGTATAATGCGTTATGGCAAAGGAAATTACCGAAATTAATAATTCTCCAAACTCAAACAAGAAACCAATCGCGCAAATTAGGAAGAGGGATAAAGGGCTAGTCGATTTTAATAATTCAAAGATTTCTAACGCCATCTACAAAGCATTAATGGCAGCAGGAAAGGCTGACTACAAGCTTGCTGAAAAATTATCTGAAAAAGTTGTTCAAAAAATGGACCAACAATTTTCTATTTTAGATACCAATAGAGTTCCTAGCGTTGAAGATGTCCAGGATATGGTAGAATCTATGTTGATTGAAGAGGGTCTTTCAGAGACTGCAAAAGCCTACATCTTATACAGGCATGAAAGACGCAAGGTTAGAGATGAAAAGAAGAAGATTCTGAACAAGAAAGATCTGGATGAAGTGGATAAGGCTTTAGACGTCAATTCACTTAGAGTCCTAGCTGCTCGCTATTTGTTAAGAGACAGCAATAATGAAATTGTTGAGGATCCCGGATCCCTTTTTGAAAGAGTCGCAATTCTTGTAACAATCCCCGATATGCTCCATGATTCCGAAGTATATTCTAGCGATGTAGTGATTCAAAATATCACTGAAGCTGAAGAATATTACAAGAAATTAGATGATTTTGACTTGAAACTAAAGATTGGAAATCACTATCTTAACAAATATCACTTTGAATCAATGATTAGACACTACATTCACTTGGCAAAAAGTGGACATATGAAAATTAGCTTTAAAGATCTTTTGCGCCTTATTGCCGAGGGTCAATTGTCGAAATATTCTGATCGGATTATTGAATATTATAACTTGATGGTATCAAAGGACTTCCTCCCAAATACACCTACACTAATGAATGCCGGTGCAAAACTTGGCCAGCTTTCAGCTTGCTTCGTATTGGATATGAAAGATGATATGTCCGAGATAATGAAAACTTCGACGGATGCAGCAATGATATTCAAATCCGGTGGCGGAGTTGGTATTAATTATTCCGATCTACGTCCCGAAGGCGATATTGTGGCATCAACCTCCGGCGTAGCTTCAGGACCGATCTCATTCATGAGAATTATAGATACAGTTACGGATGTGGTAAAACAGGGAGGAAAAAGAAGGGGTGCAAATATGGGAATAATGGAATCATGGCATCCTGATATAGAAAAATTCGTAACAGCTAAAACGAAACCAGGCGTCTTCGAAAACTTTAATGTAAGTGTTGGAATTTGGAGCGATTTCTGGGAATCAATAATTAACGAAAATAATCACAAATACACGCTTAAAAATCCAACAACCCAAGAACCAGTTAAGCAAATTGATTCACACCAACTATTAGATCTGATAACTTTTAGTGCCTGGAAGAGTGCCGAACCAGGTGTTATATTCTTCGATAATATCAACAAATACAACCCCTGCATTAATGTAAAAGAAGGACCACTTAGAGCAACAAACCCTTGTGGAGAGCAATCACTCTATCCATATGAGTCATGCAATTTAGGTTCCATTAATTTAGCCAATTTTGTCAAAAGGAATATGGATGGAAAATATGAATTTGATTGGCAACGATATGAACAAGCAATTCGTCTTTCTACCAGGTTCCTAGACAACGTCATAGACATGAATAAGTATCCAGTGGAAGAAATTGATCTTAATACAAAATTAACAAGAAGAATTGGCTTAGGAATAATGGGGATTGCTGATCTATTGTTCACCTTAGAAATACCATACAATTCAAAAGAAGGTTATGACTTTATGAACAGAGTAGCAGAGGCACTTTCGTACTATACTATGGAAGAAAGTGTTGCATTAGCCAAGGGCAGGGGAGCGTTTCCACTGTTCAATCAGACTGATTATGCCGAAGGAAAAATGATACCAGTGGCAGGATATTATGAAATTCCAAAGCGATATCACTCATATGATTGGGATTCATTGGTCGAGAAGATAAAAAAGTACGGAATTAGAAATTCATGGACTACTACAATTGCCCCGACTGGAACCCTATCAATGATAGCCGACTGTTCGAACGGTGTTGAGCCAGTTTTTGCACTTGTTTTTGAAAAGCGAGTTACTGTGGGAAGGTTCTTTTATACCAATAAGATATTTGAAAACATTCTGAAGGAAAATGGACTATACAATGATGAAATCCTGACTAAGATTGCCAACAATTACGGCTCTGTAAGAGGGCTACCCGAAATTCCAGAATGGCTACAGAAAATATTTGTCACTGCTATTGATGTACATTGGACTGATCATCTAATGGCTCAGGCAGTGTGGCAGAAATGGATTAGCAATGCAATAGCCAAGACTATAAACATGCCATCAGACGTTACAGTCGAAGACATAAAGGCTGCCTATCTTTTATCACATGAAATGGGATTAAAGGGAGTGACGGTGTATAGGGACGGATCCAGACATGAACAGGTATTACATATCACCGGGAGTGATAAGGAGAGAAAATTCATAGTGAAACCAAGTGCCAACGTAGTTGATCACATTCATAGTAACATTAAACAAGACTATGTTATGTCACAGGTTGAAAAAGTCTTTAGAGATTCCGAAGAAATTGAAACAACAGATAACCCAGTAAACGTTTCTCAAGCGAAGCTGAAAATGAACATGACGACAACGCCGAATGAGTATATAGAGCATGAAACATGCCCATCTTGTACTGCAAGGCTAATTATTACTGAAGGTTGCAATATGTGCATCGAATGTGGCTTTAGCTCTTGCATGTCCGGATAATCAAAGGTCCATCTTTTTTTTGTTTTTGGCGAATTTGAAATTTTTTTAACAAAATAGAAAAATCAAAAGTTATTATTATGTCCAGAAAATACAGGGTCATTAATTAAGCTTTAATAGATAATTTCTTATCTCAGTCGACCACAAGAGAAATATTGCCATATGATGTTCACATGATGGAGAGTTCAAATATTTGGTGATCCACAAATATGATGTCTATAGGAGTCCAAACGTAGGTTTATTTACACGGACCAACAATAAAACGCTTTTGCTTCCGTTTGGGTTTGCGGACACAAAGACTAAAAGACTAAAAGAGTACTTGAATGTTGAAGAAATAATTTATGTTTCAATAGCAGGGACCAGGTTGATGGGACCAATGACAGTTATGAATAATAATGGAATATTGTTACCATCGACCGTTTCAGATGAAGAGATACAAATACTAAAGCAGACGGGTTTAAATGTAGAACGATTAAAGAGCAAATTTACTGCGATTGGAAACTTAATATCTGCAAATGATAAGGGGGCAATAGTTTCAAACCTGTTCAGCGAGGAGGTCGATCAAGACATTAAGGATACTCTTGGTGTGCCAATTCAAAGAATGTCAATTGGAGGCTTCGTCCAAGTTGGCTCAATGGTTGTGGCCACAAACGCTGGGGCTATTGTTCATCCAAACGCTAATGATGCCGAAATTAGCAGAATATCTGAAACACTCCAAATTGAGGCAGAACCTGCTACAGTCAATGGAGGATCGCCATTTTTGTCATCAGGAATAATAGCCAACTTCAGCTCAGTGATAGTAGGTAGTTTGACAACTGGACCGGAACTGATAATGATAAGTAGGGCATTAAAGGTATGACACTTATTTCTCTTTAATTCATCTAAAATATATGTTAGGATTTAGACGTGATGAGGATATTGCATGATCATCTTTGGTAAAAAGGCTATCTATTTCAGATTTCTCAATTTGAATATTAATAGCGTTCGTTTCAGATCCCGACAGGCTGAATCTATCCTTTAATAGAGACTTAACCCGTGGCACTTGGTCGTAAACCTGATCAACATTAGAGGTTAGGGTGACTTCTAACAGCTTGTTCAAAATTGCTTGAGGTATTTTTCCACTGGGATCACTTAATATTCTAAATTCAATTTTATTAAATATCACTTCATTAGGAAGTTGAGGAAGCGCATTTGCGGTATAGAAAACTTGTACATCAATCAAATTTGCTTGCAATTCATCAATGGATCTTAAAATTGATGCCTCTGGATTGTTAGGATCAGGGAATGCATTAATCATATTGCCGCTGATAGGTAATGTCAGCAACACAAATCCCTCTGTTAAGTTCTTACTATGAGTAACTAATGGAAGAATGTCTCTACATGTGATCCCCATGGCGCTTTCAGCTTCAAGAACCTTGATGATTGAATTAGAAGATTTACCATCATTTGGTATGACATTCATAAATAATTTTATTGGGTATACTTGCTTGTTAAGGATGCTTATATCAGTATCGTAGTGTCCTGGTCTTACAGGACCTTCACTAGCAGTGACATTACCGCACAAAAACTTTGGCGTATAGGTAACAGTCTTCACCGAGGAGTTTTGATGTTCAGATATATCGGGAAATTGAGTCGTTGATATAGTATCTACTATGCTACTATTATTTAGCGGGACAGTCAAATTTGAATGAGAGCTAATCGTTGTATCATTAGCTTGACCAAACGTAAATACATTCTCGTTTTGGACAGATAATAAGAATGACGTCACTAAAACAAAGGTCAGAGTTAGCTCACTCTTATTCAAACTGCAATTTTTATTGATAAGTCGCTAATATATGCTATATAGAAAATTATAGAATTAGTTGCACTTTTGATAAGAATCTTTTTGTAAAGGGGGTTTATCATAATATGATAGTGTCAATCAATGAAGAATAATAGATTCTTTAATCGAGATGTTGTTTCCATTAAGGATTTTCAAAGGGATGACCTAGAATACTTGTTTAAAAAAACCGACGAGATGAAGAAACTTAGTCCTAAAGAAAAAGATGAATTGGGAAAAGCCAGAATAATGGGATATCTGTTTTATGAGCCAAGTACTAGAACTAGAATGAGTTTTGAGGCAGCAATGGCATCAATAGGCGGTAGTTCTATTGGGATATCTGATCTGAAATCATCTTCAATTGAAAAAGGTGAAAGTCTGCAAGACACAGTACGGGTAATGGATCTTTATTCAGATATCATAATCCTTCGACACCAACTTGACGGGTCTAGTAAATTTGCCGCAGAGATTTCTGATCATCCGATAATTAATGGAGGAAGTGGAAGTGAAGAACATCCAACACAAGCAATGCTTGATTTATACACTATGATGAGAGAAAAAAAGAAAATTGATGGATTAAAAATTTGCATTTTGGGCGACTTGAAATACGGACGAACCATTTACTCATTATTGTACGGACTTTCAAATTATGATGTAGAAATCATTCTTGTTTCTCCACCAACACTGCAAATTAGACAAGAGTCTATCTATGGACTGAAAAATAAGATGAAAATTGTAGAATTGGTCGAGATGAGTGAAAAGGTGTTTCGGGATGCAGACATCTTGTACGTTACGAGAATTCAAAAAGAAAGGTTTTCTGATCCTCAAGAATATGAAAAGGTTAAAGGCGCATATACAATTGATAGTAACATTCTGAAACAGTTTAAACCTGATATTGCTATCATGCATCCATTACCCAGGATAGACGAAATATCGCAAGATGTTGATAGTAAAACTAATGCGATCTACTTTAAGCAAGCCTCTTATGGTAAAGATCTAAGATCCGCACTTCTCGCTCTGATTTTAAATGAATCTCCTCTCTGAGAATTTTCGTCTAGTACGTGTTATTTTTTTTGAAACTCGGTCATTTATTTAATAACAAAATGAAGACGAAATAAATCCTTTTTCAATCAATTGACGTATGTGAGCCATTTCTCGAATTTTTCAATCTCTCCATGTACTATTTGATAGTAAAGGCTTTTTAATTGTGTAGCAATTTTCCCTACCTTTCCATTAGCAATGATTATCTTATCGATTTCTCCTATTGATTTAATTTCAGCAGCTGTTCCAGTTAAGAATACCTCATCAGCATAATACAATTCATCTCGTGATATATCGCAAATTTGAAAGTTAATGCCGATGTGCTCTGCAATGGATAATACGGTTGATCGGGTTATCCCATCCAATGCACCTGATGTAAGGGGAGGTGTAATGAGGGTGTTATCTCTTACCATAAAAATATTCTCGGCGGTTCCTTCTACCACCATTCCACTGATATTTAGCATGATTGCTTCATCAACCCCTGATTTTATCGCCTCTATTCGAGCTAAGGCTGAATTTGCATAATTCGCTGTAGCCTTAGCATGCATTGGCAGGCTTCTTGAATCTATTCTGGCCCAAGAAGAAACAATAACTCTCATGCCTTTGTTTCCCTCAGTTTTCATGTGGTCTTCCCAATCCCAAAGAGCAATAGATGCTGATACTTTGTTAGGTAAAGGATTGACTCCCATTTTCCCATATCCATAGTAGCATATTGGTCTTATGTAGCACTGCTTGACATTATTAACCCTGATAGTTTCAACTATCGCATCCGCAAGATCTTTCTCTGAAAATTGTAAAGTCATATGATACATTTTACAACTGTTAGTAAGCCTCCTGACATGGTCCTCTAATCGAAAGATAGCTGGGCCTTTTTTTGTATCATAGCAGCGGATCCCTTCAAACACTGCAGTCCCGTAGTGCATCCCGTGTGTGAGAATGTGAATTTTCGCATTATTCCACTCAACGAACTTTCCATCCATCCATATCTTACCTTTATCATTCATTGAATTTCATCCCGGTCAATTCTGTTTCTCTTATTGTGTATTGCCCTTATTGCATCAGCTACCTTGGAATCATCCACAATAATTAGGATACGTGAAGTCTCTTCCTGTGCATCCAAATTCAAAATATTAATTCCGTGCTCACCAACCGTGCTGCTCGTAGTTGAAGCAATTTTAGGCATTTTCCACATATTATCCCCAATTAGAGTAACAACACCTCTGTCATACACTATCTCCGTTTTCGGATAATAAGCCTTGAAATGATGTTCATTTCGTCGAACATAGTCTCCATCGAGGAATAGGATCCTAGTGATTTCAGTTCCCTCTTTCTTATATGGAGATAGTTTGAGAAAATCATGATATTGCTTGTAGCTTTCCAGTGATGCCAATAAATGTGAGGCTGCTATACTCTCCATCCTTACTATAGCGCAATTTCTCTTTCCAGTAACAATCTTAACAAGATTGTCTGATTGGTCGGCAGAAATTTTTGATATCGTTGTTGTATTGGAAGGATCATTCAAGTTTGTAATTACGATAGGTATGTCCATATTGTTATTATCGATTTCCTTGATTGCCAGAGGATCAAGTATTTTCATTCCAAACATACCGGCTAATCTTGCTTCGTTATAAGAAAGAAATTTGATACTATCCAATTCCTTCTTTACTATTTTTGGATCAGCACTCAGTACAGCATTATCCTTTTCAAAATCTAATTCTGCTTTGTATTTTTCGTTCAGCAATATAGCAACATCTGCTGCAGATCTATCTGAACCTCCTCTTTCATAGGTCGTTTCTAGCCCGTCGGTTGTTTTTCCAATGAAACCTCCTATGGTCACTACACTATTTTTTTCTATTAATTCATAGAAATGCTTTGATTTTTGTTTTGATTCTTCAATTAAAAAATTTGCAGCTTCAAAGTTATCATCAGTGATAATAGGCCATCGCTCAATGTCTACATGGTCAGACTTTATTTGCTTGCTTCTTAAAACATAGTCCATTAGATATGACATTGGTATCTCTCCACTATAAGCAAGGGTCCTTGACCTAGTAACGTCAACAAATCTTCGATTTTCTGCGGCCTGTTTTAACGAAACAATGACTTCTTTATGAAATTTATTAATATTATCAGAAAATTTCTTTCGATACTCCTCAGAAAGATTATTTGATGCAATGTTTTCATATATCTCACGTAAAACATCGATCTCTATTGGATTTGATTGGGCATAGTTCTTTCCAATATGCATAGCCACATCAGTCATCGAACTTAATTTGTCTCTATATCGAATCAAAGGTGCGGAAAATACAGCAACTACCTTGTTTTGACTTTCTATCTTATTACTTATCCTTTGAATTATTTTGTCTATGCATACACCGTCCTCCCCTAGCGTACTACCCCCAAATTTCATTACAGTGACTGTTCCCAAACTAATCGATCTTGAAAATGGATTATTCTATACCATATATTAGGTAACCTGTTACGCCAAAATCGACATCTAGTGTTGGAATTTTAAGATCTCAAATTTTAATGTTTGACTAGTACCACTAGCTATGATTCCTGGTTTCAATAATTAGATTGGATTCTAATCCTAGTGAATTATATTTTAAATGAACAAAAAACAAAATGTTTGTAAATAACTGGTTCTAATGTTACTCAACTTGTATGGCCTTTTTAATCTCGATAAGTTATGCATAACATGCACTGTAATTACAATTCTTTTATTCTCTATTGTTTCTCAACCGTCATACGGTATCAGACCACAATATGTATATGATAATGCTAATTTGATAAATTCAAAATACAAGGATTTGATTGAAGATTATCTTAGAGATATGGATGCTCAAACCTCTGCTGAAGTAGTAATATTTACTATTCCAAGTTTTATTGGGCATGGGATAAAGAAAGATAATCAAGAGATTCAGGATAGAGATACTCTTGCCAATTATATTTTTAATGAAGTTACTTTGGAGGGAATAAAAGGTATAGGAAAGAAGGATAAGGATAATGGTGTTCTAGTTTTATATTCACTGGAACGCGATTCTGGGGGTGGATCAATGCGCATTGAAGTCGGTAGGGGGTTGGAAGGAAATATCACAGACGGCACTGCAGGAGCAATTTTGGATTCATATCTTGTTCCAGCAAGACAAGATTTTGAAGCTACCAAGAATCCTGATGTTTTAGGTGAATCTTTCTTAACAACGATAATAGCAATTGGCGAGAAGATTGGTTATAAAAATCAGAATCAGATTTACCAAGAGTATGAACCACGTGAAAGTGAAAGTGGTTGGGAAGTAATAATATTGTTACTAGTTTTTCTCGTGATTATTGCCGTCATTTTTTATCTAGGCAGAAGTAGGAGATTTGGATCAAGAGGACAGAGTGGGAATGATTTAGGTGGTAGCGGATTTGGTTGGGGAGGCTTATTGGGTGGACTAGGTTGGGCAGGAGGTGGCGGCGGTTTCTCAAGAGGATACCGCGGAGGCGGTGGTTATAGTGGAGGTGGAGGCTCCTCTGGCGGGGGTGGCGCAGGTAGGTAGCTATAACTGCGATTATCAACATTTATCCAGTGGATTTAATAAGGTGCTGCTCATATTGAAACAAAGTTATTGTGATTTGATATGAGAACGGGGATTAAAGTTGGCATTGGAATCGCCGCATTAATAATTATTATTTTCGTAAGTCTGTATTCTATGTATATTTCTGGCTTTAATGGTGTGCAGTCTAGAGATGAGTCGGTTAAGAAACGTGCCGCAGATGTGGACACCCAGCTTCAAAGGAGATATGATCTAATCCCTAACTTGGTATCATCAGTAAAGGGCTATATGCAGTTTGAACGTCAAACATTAGAGGACATTACCAAGCTTAGATCGCAATGGATGCAAACTCCAGATGCAGCACAACGTGTTAACTTGAGCAATCAATTAGAAGCTACACTTAGCAAGATCATATTAACATATGAAGCATATCCGGAGCTAAAATCTGATGTTACTGTGACAAGATTAATGGATGAATTGGCCGGTACTGAAAATAGAATTTCTGTTAGTAGAACTGCGTACAATGATGGCGTAAGAGACTTTAACCTTCACATTAGAACCTTCCCAAATAACGTATTTAATGAAAATGGATTTCTTGGTGCAAAAGCTTGGGGTTATGAGCAGTACCCTCAATACGAAGCTTCAGCACAGGCTAGGAATATAGTACCACAAGTAAACCTTAACCTAACAAGTTAGTTGACATAGTGAATATTTCCTTTAGTCGATGAACGTTAGATTCATCTTTGAGATTATTTTCAATCGCAATGTAATTAAAGAATTTGGGCTCAAACGACATACAAAATCTCAAAGGTAACATCATTAAGACTTACAGTCATGCTGAAATGGATCTGGATAGAATGAAAATAATTAGGATCAATACTATATAGCGTTAATGAGTCATGTAGCAAAAATAATAGCAATTGTAGGAAGTTCTGATAAAGGTTGGAGTGAAGCGGCGCAGGTTGCCCTGGATGAAGCACATAAACAGTTCACGGAATTACGGGATTAGAGGTAACTGATATGACTGCAAAGGTAGATCCTCAAACAGGTAAAATATCTTCTTACCGTGTAACAGTAAAGATAGCTTTTGGTGTGGAACACTCAGATTAATTCCTAAATTTTAATAGGAATTCTTTAAAAATTTTTTTCCAATATTATATCTCAAAGGATCAAACTAATTGTTCCTAATTAACTATCATAACTTAATCTTATCCTCATCATCATATTATAATCATGAAAAGTAATAAAAAAGGAGGAATTCATTTATTACGACTGAAATCCAAAATACTAGATGAGTGGTATTCTAATTTGGTTGAGACAAGACAATATCCCACAAGAAGATCTTCTTGCAATGCTAAGGAATCAACTGGGTGGTGATAACGCACAGTCACAAAGATTCTTTGAGGAAGGAACTAGACTCGTGCAAGATAGAACAGGACAGCAGGGACTGTTTGATAATGTCATGCGAAATCTAAAGAAGAGTAGCTTCTAATCCATCATCCTTCTTTTTTGCAATAAACAAATATTGAAATATTGTCTGAGTAAGTGTTCCTACTTAAGGTATTAGGTAGACTAGAAAACTTGCGGCTACTACACCTGCTACAATTAAAATTGTTATTAGTATTCCCTTTTTAGTAGTTTTTTTCTTATTTTCGGGAATGTCGCCGTTTTGTGCCAAAGATTAGTAATAAAAATCTCTTTGTATATAAATATCACACGCCTGTTCAATTCGATGTTAAGTAAAATCCGTTTTAAGCCGTCATATAAGACGTTATATGCTTTAGATCGATCTAACGTTATGATCGAAGTCACCGAGAAGGTAAAACATTAAACGAATTAAAAAGGAGAATGATTTGATTATTTTGAAGATTTTCGGTCTTGATTACGAGAAATTTTTCCCTCAAGAGCATCAATGCGAGAAGTAACTTTTGCAATATCGAAATGTATATCATATTGTGTGCTAAGTAATCCCATGTCACTCATTATTACTGATTTTTTGGCATCTATTATCGCCTTAATTATCGGATCGTCCTGTTTATCAGCGCATTCTTTGTACAAGGTAACACGTTTAGCGAAATTATCTAGTATTTTATGATGGTCTTTACCAGCGCTATCAAGTTCTTTTAATATTTTATTATCAGCGATAAGCAACTCTTCAAACACATCCCGCCCCATCTTTGGAAATGATGGTTAGGCACTTTTAAATCTAATCTCAAAATTACTTGTTTTCTGTAAAATATGGTTTTAGTTTACTATGATAAAAGGAAAAAGATCCACTTATTTCATATTTTGTGATGATTGTCGCCAAGCATTCTATTTTAGTCGTGATCACCAAAAACACTTGCCTTGTTACATTCGACATTAAAAACTGAAACTTTACGAACAAGTTAGAACGCTTTAAATCCGTATATAGTTAAAAGACGTATTGATATTATGAACATAAAATCTCTATTTGCTAAAATCAAAACGTGCCGTGAGCCCACAAAGGAAGAAAAGGAAAAGGAACTAACTCAGGTTATTAAGGATAATAAAGCAGATTTTCCAGAAGATTAATTCTATCCCCTGAAACAATAAGTTATTAGAACTCGACAGCAAATCGGGTGAGAATTCTTTATATGTAAATCCCAATTATGTAGTTAGTTGAATCATCATACCTTGCTGGAAAAGATATTCCAAACTCAGTCATTTAGATATTCAGGTTAGAAGTTTTTAAAAATGCCATTAAAATGGACTGTGAAAATCGGAGAATCGTTCATAAGTTTTGATTCGAAGCCATCAGATGCTAATTCATATTCCAATGACCTATGAATCTAGGAATTAAATTCGGCTTGTCGAAGGTCACTGGCTAATTTGGTAAATATGCCCTGTATGAATAGAGGCATCGAAGGAAGATTAGATTCAATTGCCTTAACTAAACATCGTGCTGATTTCTTGTCCTTAATAGAGAGATCTAATTCTTTATCACGTGCTCTCAATGTAATATCGTGCATCTTGTCATTACAAAGTTTTTTTGCCATTGTTTCACAGGTTTTAGCCCAACGTCCTAGTTCTTGTGGGTCTATACCCTTAGAGAGTTTGTCCAGCGATCTCATTACGTCATCCATGCCTTTGACTTTAATTCCAAACTCCATAATACATACGAGTCAATCAAGGACAAAAATGTTTCATCACCCGATTTGCAGCGCCTAAAAAAATCACCCGTTATCGCAGCAGAACTAAGTTACAGAAAAAGCTAATATATCGCTAGCGATATTACTAGTGATATGTTATCCAATTGGCTTGCCAGAGTTGGCAGTGCTATTCCAAGAGGCTTTTCACGTCATTATATTCTTGGTCTACTCGAAGAAGAACCTATGACAGGTAAGGAGATTATCGATAGAGCTATTTTGCAAAGTGGAGGAAAATGGAAACCGTCACCTGGTCTAATATATCCAATGTTGGGGAGGCTTTTAGAAGAAGGCCTTATAAGCGAGACTGATAGTGGCAAGTACAAAATCACGTCAAGTGGTATTGATATGGCTGCTGATGTAGATTCTGTTCACAATATTATGCAAAAGCAATTGGATGTGGTCATGAGAGTTGGAAACGCTGGCAAGTTTATGGCAATGGACATGATAGACAGGTTATCATCTATTGGCTTAACACTGAGTTCTAATTTGGATAAAATGACTGAACAAGAGAGAGAAAAGTACAAACTGTTTCTGCTTAGTGAGCTCAAGAAATTACAAGAACAAGAAGGAAAGAAAGACGACTTGAGAACAGACTCTGAATAGATGGGATCACTGAAATAATTAGGTAAACTAAACATGGTATTTGAATGTGTTAAAAGAGTCAATGAACTCGTCAAGCGTATGGGACAATTAGAGGAAAATATTGCTGTCGAAATTGAATACGTAAAAGAAGTTTATTCAAAGGCAAGCAGAGCTATGTCTGAATCACAACATTATTTCCTAAACGGTGTTCAGGCCTCACCTGTTACAAAATCATATTTGTTGACCAAAAAAGGGATCGAAGTCGTTGGTGAAGAGGCTATCCCAATTCCCGCATTTATTGATCAGGCACTTGACTTCGCAAATTATCCTAAAAAGAAGATTGAAGTTTTGATGGTATTAGCTAAACATTTAGAAGCAATGCCTATGAATTTATCGTAAATCGAACAGCAAACGTAACTATTTGATATGAACGTTATGTAAATAGATACATAGATTGTTAATCTTGTCTAATCGCTGAAAAAATATACTACCAATATTTCTTTAGTATTCCCGTAAAACCTATGTTTTGCTTCAGCGGGCACAAAAATGAACAAGTCTTTCTTTAGTGAATACGCTTTTTTTCCTATTTCTATGAATCCATCTCCTTCTAAAACTAGATATACTTCATCTGACGAGTGTGGGTCTTGCGTATCCTTTTCACCTGGTTTTAATCTCAGGATACCAACCTGCAAATGCTCAAGTTCGAAGAAACTAAGAAAGCCAGAACCATCGAAATTCATTTTAGAGATGAGGCTTCTTAAATCAATTAACTTTTCATTCATTTATCTCTCTAATATTAGGAGTAGAATATAACATGATCATACATAGTAGTTTCAAATAATTTTTCGTGCACTACTGATATTTTTGATTTTTCTATTTTTACCTTGATAATCATATCTAAAATATTTCGGAAATATTTTTGTGAACAGAAGCTAACAAGCAATAAAATAATCTCAGTCATTATATCAGAAAAAAATTCTATGATTTTTTCTAGCAAATACTAAACGTATCTTTGTATATTATCTCTTTAGGAATTAGATTCTTGCATTCGATTATTCAATTATCTTATTAAATTTGTTAAAGCATTCTAAATATACTTAGTATTAAATCTCATATTGGATTGAACAAGGATAAAAAATATCATTCACTGGTCGTTTCTTCCATCATCGCTATGAGCATTACTGTGTTTATTTCAGCTCAGCCTTCCTATGCATCTGGGATAACAGTTTACTCTCCATATTGGATGGACAATGAAAGGGACATTGGAGCTCCTTACTTTAAATATTGTGGCATTTTTGATTCTTGTTTTAGAAATGAAATAAGGATATTTTCTTTTTTGCCCCTAACCACTAATCAGCAAGACGTTGAGGCTGACGAAGATATCAATCCTAAAAACACTGTATCATCTATATTACCACCAAAAAAGACTATATCTTCGATAATACCATTTGAGTTACCATTTCCATAATTGGTAACTTTGGTAACACTTAACTTGGACAAAAAAAGAAAGACCACATTAGTAATCCACATGTTTTTAAAATTAATCTTGTCATAAAGAACTATATTTGAGTTGAATATTGCAGTTAGAACAGGATATAACCTCTACAAAAATAACTATTCTAGTCTCTGCCGAGATTCTCTCTTGCCCATACGTATAATGGAATTATGGGATTATCAAGTTGAAGTTCCATCACTTAATTATTTCGGGAACATTGTGAGTCAAAAAGGGATTTTGGACCATTACGATACTTTTCTATGCTCTTTTCCAAAGTCTCAACAGTTTTGTTCGCAATTTCAAGAACTCTTTCAGGCTTTTCTAGAACAACATTATCCCTCCATACAAGTATAATAGTGATAATAATTCGTCTTTTTTTACAAAAGGAAAGATTGTATTTCCAAATATGAATGAAGAAATTCTTTCTGTAATGTCTTCAGGGAGGATAATAGTCATATGCAAATCAAAATGTGACATCTGGAGATGATCAACGGTATTGTTAGATAATTATCTTTATAGGACTGACTGATCGAAAAACTAATGGGAAAATGTCGACTATTGATTATGATAAAGCTGTACATTTAATTGTACACGGACAACGAGATCTGATAGACTCGATAAAGCATAAACTTAGTTCATTAGGATTTGCAGAAGATAAGATAGTTCCAGCTTCATTGCAAAAAACTGGAGATGTTGGCGAATATGTTGCAATGGCTTGGCCTCCAATGCATGCTACGGAAATTATTCTCAGTGAAATAACCGGAATAAATCAGGCTGAAGCTAAAAACAATGTTATGGGAGCTTGGTCAAACATCAGTCAAAAGGAAATCTCAAGAATTCCACTGTCATGAATAAATAATAAAGTACGCTGTATCAAAATTAAGCAATTTCGTCTCTCTCACTATTATTAACATCTTATTTCTCGAGTATGTAGTTGATTAGAAAGTTAAGACTATGCGATATATTTTTAGCCTTCAAAGCACTAATAATATTTATGAAAAATAATATTTGTTCCCTGTGTAATTCGCAGACTTCTACAAAGGAATGTCCTAATTGTGGAAAACCGGTATGTAAAGACTGCTCGAAAAGTTTTCCTTTTTCCGAAGATATTTGCATAGAATGCGCGTCAAAAGTCAAATCTGGACTAGGTGGGATGCGGAAGGATGAAGAAATTTTCTAATCAAACAACATTATATTAAATGAAATAAGGTTGTATCGTTACCTTCTAAAATACTATTTTGATTTGTCCCCTATTCTATATCCATGTGTAAACTGCTTATCATAGACTTTTGAAAACTCATAGCTGCTTGGATTGATAACATTTCCAACAATAATGATTGCGGTTTTGGTTATTTTGGCTTCCCTTACTTTTTCTACAATATTACCAAGAGTTCCAATTATTATTTTTTCATCTTCCCAGGTAGCTCTGTATACAACGGCTGCAGGAGTAGTGTTTTGATAGGAACCAGCCTTAAGCAATTCTTCTACTATGTTTCTTATTAGATGAACACTAAGATAGAAAGCCATGGTCGCACCATGTGTCGCTAGGTTAGAAATTTTTTCCCCTTCCGGTACAGGAGTTCTAAGTTCTGCCCTTGTGATAATTAGTGTTTGAGTAATTCCGGGAAGGGTTAACTCTAAATTCAGCGATGAAGCGGCTCCTAAAATTGCAGTTATGCCAGGGATTACCTTACAGCTTATTCCATCTAAGTTTAGTTTATCAATTTGCTCCCTGATTGTGCTAAATAACGATGGATCTCCGTCATGAAAACGAATGGCAAGCTTTCCTTGCTTCGTCGAATCTCTTAATATTTCATAAATCTTTATTCTGTCCAAAAGAGCAGCATCATGAAGGGTTGCGCCTTCTTTGGCGTATTCAAGTAGTTTTGGATTGAGTAACGATCCTGAATAAACAACGACATCTGCACTTTCCAGTAGCTTTTTTGCCTTTAAGGTTATAAGCTCTGGATCACCTGGACCTGAACCAACAAAGTAAACAGTGTTAGGTTCAATCATTTTTTCTAGCCACCATTATAGAAAAGTATTTTCCAGCTGGATTTTTTGTGTTTCGCAAATCTTTCAACTTCTTTGTTTCCAAAATCTCTTCTTCTACAGATACATCCTGGGCAATTGTAATCACTGAATCATCGCCAAACCCTGTTTCAGATAAGATTTCAATTACGCTATCAAAATATCGTCCGTCTTTGAGAAATATTATGGAATCACAAGATTCTACAGTGTGCCTAATCTTATTCAAATCATAGCATGCAGGAACGATACCAAGAGTTTGATCACCTTCCACTAGACTCATTTTCGCTTGAGCAGCGAAAGCAAAGAAAGATGGAATACCCGGAATGATCTCAATCTCTATGTCACTATGATTTTCCCTCAATTCTCTGTGCATATAATTCCATGTGCTGTACAGAGATGGATCTCCTACTGTTAGGTAGACACAATTTTTTCCAGAATGAACGGCATCTGCTATTTTCTGGGAATTAGTCTTCCATTGCAATTTTAGTGAATTTTTATCTTTTGTCATTGGAAAGATTAGGTTTGTAATCGTAGTCTTTGATTCGTTTATGTATTTTTTTGCTATCGATAGAGCTATACTGGGCTTACCTTCCTTAGAGGTTGGGGTAAAAACGGCTTCTGCTTTTTTGATTCTGTCCACAGCTTTTACCGTCAATAAATCCGGATCTCCAGGTCCGCAACCTATACATGAGAGCTTCATGATTTGAGTTGTAAAAAATTGTGTAATTTAAAGTAAAAAGAAAGGAATCCTCACATTAGCGAATCCTAATAGACATATCGGCAATGTATCCATGGGGATTAATTTCAAGTCTGAAATCACTATTTTGTAGCAGACAAAATGAGTATGGGATTTCTCGAAACAAGCATCGTTCCACTTGCCACGCTTTTTCCTTTGGCTATCATGACCTGGGTAACTTCAATATCTCGCATCTTTTGCCTTTTTACTGTCTTTAGGGCTTTATACATTGTCTCTACAAGTATGGTATCTACAACTAGTCTTCCATCCTTCTTTAATTTAGAAATACAAAGCTCTATTATTTTTTCAGTCTTTCCCTTCGTTCCGCCAACAATAATTGCATCAGCTGCTGGAAGTGACGGTAGGACTTCTTCAGCTTTGGAGTATAGGAGATTTGCCGAAACACCAAATTTATCTAGATTTTTTTTTGTTAGTTCTATGGCATTCCTGTCCGAATCGATTGCGAATACATTTCTAGAATTTACCTGCAAACAGATCTCTACTGTAATGCTGCCGCTTCCACATCCTACGTCGATAACTGAATATTTTTTTCTTAGACGCAGTTTACTTAGGACAATTGACCGAATGTCCTCCTTGGTTATTGGAACATTCTCAGAACGTTCGAATAGCTCGTCAGGTATGCCTGGTGTAGTATAGTTCCATATCATTATGCCTAGATAAAATGCCCTGAAATTAAATTCTTTTAGATCATTGTCTCAAGTTCGCAGACCAGTGTATGTAACAATCGTGAACATTATCAGCAAAAAGATAAACGGAAAGACGCCATTTGTAGAAATTTTTTTCCTATCTTCAGTTTTTAATCTTGAACCAATTCTTTTTGCAACAACATACGTTATAATATAAAACACTATTGCTAACAGAATAATTATGCCAACAGAGCCTGGCACTACACCAGGATTTGGATAGGTGCTAAATATTATCCCAAGAATTACACCGCAGATACTCCCCAAAAAGGCTCTCATATAGTATATCTTATCTAGATGATCCAATTGCTATCTTCACATTAATTGCAGGTTTAATTCTTTTCGATTACTATTTGAATTTTTAATTAATATTCATCCTCATCTACACTCATTCATATGGAATTATCGGGGATAGAGCTTCACTATCTTGTAAACAAAATAAGCTCAACTACGACATCTGAGTTTTACGTAAGCAATATGTCGTCAATTACTAAGAATTCTATTCTTTTGAAACTGCACCACCCAATACAGCCTGATATCATGTTAATGGTTTCCACCAAGGGGATTTGGATAACTAACAAGAAATACAAACAAGTTGAAGAAACCCAATTTGTAAATATAATCAGTCGAGAAATAGAAAGGGCAAAAATAAGTTCCGTATCTCAACCGGGCAGTGAGAGGATCTATTTTCTTCATTTTGTAGGTAGAGACGATAAAGTGAGGATACTGATAGTTGAAATCTTTGGAAAGGGAAACTTCATTTTATGTGATGAATCAATGAAGATAATTTGGATATTAAATTCAGTTGAAGTAAGACACAGAACTCTGAAGACTGGGTCACAATATGTTCTCCCTCCTAATAGGGGCGAAGATGTTCTACAAACTACTCTAGAAAGTATGACGAAAAACCTCAGTCTGGTACCAGAAGATACTGAAGTCTTAAAATGGCTGGGAAAATCAATATCCCTGCCAAGGAAATATGTCGAAGAAATAATATCAGAATCGGGAATTAATACAAAGTTTGCCAAGGATCTTAGTAAGGAGGACATTGAAATTATCTATAAAAAGACCAAAGAATTGACTGATAGAGTATTAAATGAAAAACATCACGAACCATCAGTTATTATAGATGATTCGGGCGTAGCGATAGATGCCTCACCTATTTCTATGTCAAAAGAATCTAACGCAAAGAAAGTTGATACATTCATGGAGGCAATAGATATGGTTCTTAGTAACGAGATTTTATCAATAGGGCGCAGCCTGAAAACTGAAGAAACAGACAGGAAAATACTGGAATTAGAACACGACTTGGAAGAACAAAACAAAGCAAAAATGAACGTTCTTTTGAAATCAAAGAGTCTTAGAAGCGTCGCTCACGATCTAATGAACCTTTCCTCTTTTGGTATCCAAGATATGAACGATAAATCTGTCAAGACACTTTTGGAAAAAAATGATTCTAAAATTGTTCAGGTGAATGGAATTAACTATGTTGATCTGCTTAACGAAAGAGTAAAGTTAGAGTTGAGTATTCCAAAATTCTCTTCGCTGTTGTTTTCTAGAGCAAAAGAAATGGAGCGTGGTGCCACCAATATTGATAAAGCAAGTGATGAACTAAAGTCGAGAATTGAAAAACTGCAGGGCCAGACACAAAAAATTCATGAGAAGATTCAATTCAGTACGTTAGAATCAAAACAATGGTATGAGCGATATCGTTGGTTCCTTACTACCGACGGTCATTTAGTCATTGGTGGTAGAGACGCGTCTTCTAATTCAGCAGTGATTCGTAAACATATGACTGAGGATGATATAGTATTTCACGCAGAAATTCATGGATCTCCTTTTTTTCTTGTAAAGAATGCAAAAGATAAGGACAATGAGACATCCAACTATATTGACGAGACTGCTCAGGCTACAGTGTCATTTAGTAGAGCTTGGAAAGATGGACTGTCTAGTGGAGATGCATACTGGGTATTCCCTAATCAGGTAAAGAAAGGAGCTCCAACAGGTCAATTTCTTCCAAAGGGCTCCTTTGTCATTGAAGGTAAAAGAAATTTTTGCAAAGGTATTGAGCTAAAATTATCTATCGGGCTAGTCAAAATTGAAAATAGATTTACTATTGTTTCTGGACCGTTGAATGCAATCAGGAAACGGAGTTTGGTTTGTGCTTCGTTATTACCTGGTGGATCTGATCCAATGAATCTGGCTAAGAAACTGAAAAGCGAATTTGTAAGAGTGATTTCTGAATTTGATTCTGATTTAGCAGATTATCTAAAAAAAGTTCTGCTGGATGATTTTATTAGAGTGTTGCCAACAGGACAATCAAAGATAGAACATATAGAAAGAGGACTATCGGTGGACGATGTAAAGATCGGATAGCTCAACATAAAGATCCGTTTAGTTATCTGACAACGTCGCACAAAATTAGATTAGAAAGATAATTAAACCAAATTGCCTAAATAATTCTGTGACAAAAAAATTAGTAGAAAATACCGATGCAAACATGACGACACGAGTTCTTGTTAGAGATATTATGAATAGTCCTGTTATCACGGCTGGTCCAAGTGACAATGTTGTCGACATTGCGATGAAAATGAAAGAACATAACATAGGCAGCGTAATTATTACAGATAAAGAAAAACCAGTTGGTATTGTTACTGATTGGGATGTTGTATCCAAGGTGGTAGCAAAGAATTCAGAGCCGTCATCAATTGAAGCTGGAAAAGTAATGCAACCAATACATACTGTTGAGGCCGAAGAGGGCATAACTGAGGCGGCACGCATATTACGTAAAAACAACATCAAGAGACTAGGGGTTGTTTATAAAGACAGATTAGCTGGTATTATTTCGAGCTCTGATGTTATTGCTGTTACTCCCGAATTAGTTGATGTGGTATCAGAGAAGGCAGCCATGATTAGAGGAGAAATTGGGAGACCTGCATCTGCCATTTCAGGATACTGTGATGAATGTGGCGAATGGTCAGACATGTTAATGTATTCTGAAGGCGCATTTACCTGTGAAGTATGTCGAGGATCATAGTCACCCAACCTAATTTTGTTTTTTGAAGATATCTTTTATCAAAAGATTAAAATCACGTAATTCTGAAAAATCAATGAATGAGTTCAAATTCTTTAGAAAGAACAATTGATAAAGTTCTTTCACAGAAAGAATCCGCGTTAATTTCAGAAATTGACTCTGCACTTCAAAATTCGCTGAAAAATTTAGAATCTTCAAAGAGTAGCCTGCAGGTTGAATATGACAATATTATTGAATCATCAAAAAAGCAGGCAGAAAACCTAAAGCGTCAAATAATAGGTTCTAGCACGTTGAATGCCAGAAACAAAGAACTAGTTATTATCGAATCAGCCATTGATGAAATTTTTATAAAGGCAAAGGAAAAACTTGCAAAAAGCAATCACGAGAAAAATTATGAAAAACTATTAACTCGATTGATACAAGATAGCTCTGCAAAGTTAGGTTCTGAAATTATAATACAGTGCAATAAAACTGACTTGAACTTGGTAAAGAAATTAGTATCACAAGAATCATCCAATAGGAAATCGAAAATAACCGTATCTAATGAAGTGGAATATATTATTGGCGGAATAAAGGCAGCTTCTGTTGATGGAACAATGAGCTTGGACAATACACTTGATTCTAATATCGAAACTCTCAAACCTTTAATAAGGAAAAGGATAGTCCAACTGCTTAGAGGCGAAAATAAGTAGATGGTAGCAAAAGGAAGAATAGTTTGGGTTAGCGGTCCTGCAGTAAAAGCCGATGGGATGTCAACAGTAAAAATGTATGAGACAGTCGAAGTCGGTGATTCAAAATTAATTGGGGAGGTTATTAGGTTAACAGGAGATGTAGCTTTTATTCAAGTTTATGAATCTACTTCTGGTCTTAAGCCCGGAGAACCTGTAACTGGTACTGGTCAACCACTTTCAGTTCTTCTAGGTCCAGGTATTATTGGAAGAATTTATGATGGCATTCAAAGACCTTTGGATGAAATTGCCGAAAAATCTGGAGCATTTATTGGAAGAGGTATTACTACTACTCCTGTTGATATGAAGAAGAAGTACATGTTTACTCCTTCGGTGAAAAAAGATGATACAATTCTAGGCGGCTCTATACTTGGGGCAGTTGAAGAAACTCCACTTTTAACTCACAGAATTTTAGTTCCGCCAAATTATCCCGAGGCTACTATTACTGAAATTGCCAAAGAAGGAGAATATGACTTGGAACATATCGTTGGACATGCTACTAGCAAGAACGGTGATAAGATTGAACTAAAGATGTATCACAAATGGCCTGTTAGAAAGCCACGTCCATATTCTGAAAGATTCGATCCTACTATTCCACTGATTACTGGTCAGAGAATTATTGACACTTATTTCCCTATTGCAAAAGGTGGAACTGGCGCTATTCCAGGTGGATTCGGGACGGGAAAGACTGTGACATTACATCAAATTGCCAAATGGGCAGATTCTAAGGTTGTTGTTTACATTGGCTGTGGAGAAAGAGGTAACGAAATGACAGAAGTCCTTGTAGAATTTCCACACTTAATTGATCCAAGGTCGCAAAGGCCATTAATGGAAAGAACAGTTCTCGTTGCTAATACGAGTAACATGCCTGTAGCCGCTAGAGAAGCATCAATCTATACGGGTGTTACTATGGCAGAGTATTATAGAGATATGGGCTATGATGTAGTTCTAGTTGCTGACTCTACTAGTAGATGGGCAGAGGCGTTAAGAGAAATGTCAGGTCGATTGGAAGAAATGCCTGCAGAGGAAGGTTACCCCTCGTATTTGGCTTCAAGACTCGCAGAATTTTATGAAAGAGCGGGCCGAGTAAGAGCACTTGGTTCACCAGATCGTTCTGGATCTGTGACACTGGTTGGTGCAGTATCCCCGTCAGGTGCAGATTTTACTGAACCGGTAACAACACACACAATTAGATTTATCAAGACCTTTTGGGCACTGGATACTAGATTAGCATATTCCAGACACTACCCATCAATTAATTGGATGCAGTCTTACTCTGGTTACCTTGAAGACATTTCTAAATGGTGGAAAGAAAACGTAAGTCCTGACTGGTATGACTTGAGAGCAGAATCATATCATATCTTGCAACGTGAAGATACATTAAAAGAAATCGTCAGATTATTAGGACCCGAAGCTCTTCCTGATGAGGAGAAACTGGTTTTAGAAGTTGCTAGAATGCTCAAAATAGGTATCTTGCAACAAAACTCTTTTGATAAGGTTGATACCTATTGTAGTCCAGCGAAACAACTAAAATTGGTTCGACTTATGGTAATGTTCTATAAAGAAGCACAAAAGGCCCTTAAGGAAGGAAAATCGTTAGCAGACATCAGAGCTTTGCCAATAATAACAACATTGCTAAAAGCAAAATTTGAAGTTACAGATGAGCAGATTTCAAAATTGGACGAAATAGAAAAGCACCTATCTGATTCATTCAAAGGTAACATGGAGGAGGTAAAGGTCTCTGTCTAAAACAACTGGAATCGAATATACGAAAATAGCCGAAATAAAAGGGCCACTTATGGTAGTTGATGGTGTTACAACAGCTTCATTCGACGAACTCGTAGAAATTGAAACAAACGAGGGTGAAAGGAGATTAGGAAAAGTTCTTGAAGTAGGAGGCGGCAAAGCGGTAGTTCAGGTTTTCGAAGGGACAACAGGATTGGCCATTACTGGAACTAGAGTAAAGTTCCTTGGAAAAACAATGGCAATGCCAGTGTCACAAGAATTGTTGGGACGTGTATTTGACGGTCTGGGAAGACCAAATGATGGTTTACCAGATCCCGTTGCTGACAAGTTCCTCGATGTCAATGGAGAACCAATGAACCCTCAGAGCAGAGAATATCCTACATCATTTATCCAAACTGGAGTATCTGTAATTGACGGAATGTTGACGCTGGTTAGGGGTCAAAAACTGCCTATCTTTTCAGGCTCTGGAATGTCCCACAACATTTTAGCAGCTCAGATTGCACGTCAGGCTACTGTGGTGGGTACAAACGAAGACTTTGCTGTGGTCTTTGCAGCGATTGGTGTGCAGTACTCTGAAGCTCAGTATTTCAAGAGGAGTTTAGAAGAATCAGGTGCTTTGAAACGAAGTGTATTATTTGTTAACCTTGCAGATGATCCTGCTATCGAAAGAATAATTACACCTAGAGTTGCTCTAACAGTGGCTGAATACCTTGCATTTGATCTTGGGATGCACGTACTTGCGATACTAACTGACATGACCAATTATGCAGAAGCTCTTAGAGAGATTAGCGCAGCAAGAGAAGAAGTTCCAGGTAGAAAAGGATATCCAGGATATCTCTATACTGACTTGGCGAATAATTATGAAAGGGCTGGAAGAATAAAGGGGAAAAATGGTAGTGTTACTCAAATGCCAATTCTTTCAATGCCTGCAGATGATATCACACATCCAATACCTGACTTGACAGGCTATATCACTGAAGGACAGGTAGTCTTGGGAAGAGATCTATTTAGAAAGGGAATTTATCCACCAGTTAATGTAATGATGTCTCTTTCTAGATTGATGAAAGATGGTGTTGGTGAAGGTAAAACAAGATCTGATCACATGGAAGTCGGTAATCAGTTGTATGATGCGTATTCAAGGGCCCAAGAAGTCCGCGCACTGGCAGAAATTGTGGGTAAGGCAGGTTTAACAGGAGTTGATTTGAAGTATCTTGACGCTGGTGATAGTTTTGAAACTCACTTTTTGAAACAAAGTCCTGATGAAAATAGAAATTTGGACGAGACACTAAGCAGAGCATGGGATATACTAGCAACATTACCCGAAGGCGAACTGACCAAAATTAAGGACAAACACATTCAGCAGTACTATAAAGGAAACAAGTAATCAACAAGTTCATCGAAAATGTCTTTTGGCAAAAATGTCACTGCAACAAAAATCGAACTGATTAAGATAAGACGATCGTTGCAAGTTAGTACCATGGTACACAAGATCCTTGACGATAAGAGAGAAGTACTGCTCAAAAAAATTGATGAAATGATTGAAGAGGCCAACAAGACAAGAGGTGATATCTGGTCTCCTCTATCTGACATTTACTCTGCAGTTTATGATTCATACATGTCTCTTGGAACATCAACATTAGAATCGATATCAGATTCAACTCCCGGTATAATGGAAGTGAACGTGGATGTTAGAAGAATTGTTGATGTCAAAATACCTACATTACAGATCAAGACCAAGGAATCCGGCCAAGAACTTTCTTATGGCTTTTCGGAAACAAACGTGTACGTTGACAAGGCTTCTAAGTTGATTAAGAATATGCTTCCACAAATATGTAAGGCCGCAGAGTATGAAAATGCCATATTCAGTCTAGCCAAAGAGCTTGAAAAAACACAAAAATTAATCAATGCACTTGAATTTGTTATAATTCCACAGTATCAGCACGCTATATCCTTCATTAAGGGAACATTGGAGGAACGTGAAAGGGAAGAGTTTGTAAGACTCAAAAAAGTAAAAGTGGTACTGGATAAGAAAAAGAATATAGAGTAGACATACTAGTGCATATTTATGGGGGCAAGCAAGATGGATAACAACATTATTGCAGAATACTTTAAAAAATCAAAACAAAACTTACAGTCAGAACATGATTCTATGATTGAGAATGTAAAAAAAGATATCTCCTCTTGCAAGAAAAAAGCTTTGTCGAATGCCTAAGTTTTAGCAGACATTTTCTTGCTATCTCATATAAAAGATCTATTAATGAGATTGATTGAATTAGAATATTCAAATTAGAACTTTCTTGAAGCGAAGTGTTAGAAATAGGATATTTCAGTTTTAGAAATCGCCAATTTCTGCTATGGGCTTTTATTACTCCGCTTTGAATCTTCCAAATTTCTAAACTTTGTTAGTTATAATTAAATATGGCCTTCAATTTTGGAACCACTGTATGATGAGTGTTTACAGAGAAAAAACTAGTATTATTCTTCTGACCGTTGCTATTACCTCTAGCATACTATTCTTCTATCACAACTCGGTCTATGCACAAGCGGAAACAGAAGGTGCCTCCGATGCAGGTTCATCCAAACTTATTGGTGCAGGATTGGCCTTTGGACTTGCGGCAGCTGGATCAGGAATAGGTTTAGGATTCGTAGGTGCTGCAGGGTTAGCCGCAATTAGTGATAACCCAAAGATGCAATCAAGAGTCTTCATATTCGTAGGTATGGTAGAGTCAATTGCAATCTATGGTATTGTAATGATGTTCATTATCTTGGGTCAATGAGGAACTTTATACCTCTCCCAACGGATTCTTTTTTTCCTTAAACATTCTAGTACTTTTCCAGATAACATAGAATTTTTGTCAATGAAATTATTACTATCGTTAATGGAGGGAATTTAGAATATCCAGTAGGTATAATTGAAGATACATCACATCAAATGATCGTAGGATTCTTGGACAATTTAAAAGGGAAAGATTTTAAGGAGAATTAATAATCAAACAACTCAATACTATGGGACAGGCCAAGCTCTTAAAGACGACTTTGATTCTACCAAGGGTTGAAACTCATGAAGCAGTAAGCAAATTGGCAGAATTGGAATGGTTTCATACATTACAGAACCCCTCTGAACATAGTAGTTCGTATTTTGATGATCTTTTATTAAATGCTCAAAAATTGTTCCAAGAAATTGATGAGGTCATTAGATCTCTGGGGATTTCGCTCGAAACTGGTGTTATGGCGACTCTCTTTAAGGGTGCCCCCCAGGAAAAAACTGATTACAAGATAGATGATATTCAAAATTTCATTGTTGAATTAGAAAATAAGAGCAAAACTCTATTGGAAGAACCAGTTTCTTTACTTAAGACTAAACAGATAATCGAAAAGGATCTTGAGGAATATCGTAATGCCCTAGACGCTATAGGAGGTGCTTCAAAACTCAAAATGGATTTATCCGGTCTACGTAACCTGAAGACATTTTTCGCAGAAATTTTTATTATCAACTCCAAAGACCTTCATGAAATTCAAAATAGTTTGGGTGACCTGATTGTTCATCCAGTTAAACTAAATGATGAGAAATCATCTATTACCGTCATAGGTTCACAAGAAGATTCAGAAAAAATAATGAAAGTGCTTAGAAGCTTTAATGTACATCCTATCCAGATTCCATCAGACTTGCCACAAAATCCAAGTTCTGCTTACGACATGTGCCAAAAGACAACTAAAGAACTTGAAAAGAAATATGCAGAAATTACAAAGAAAATTGAAAAATTAAAAGTTACAATCCTTCCCAAATTACTATCATTATACGAATCATCCAAAACTGCCAAGGACATTTTAGAGATAACACGCAAACCAGCAGGCACAAAGAATTTTGCAATAATTCAAGGATATATTCCAGTTAGTATGGAAAATAAGTTCAAAACACTTACCGATAGATATATCTCTATCACAGAATCAGTTAAACCTGATAGGGATTCTCCTGATCAGCTTCCAACTCTTCTTGTCAATAATAGATATACAAAAACTTTTGAAGTAATAACCGAAACGCAGGGCCTTCCCAACTATGGGGAAGTAGATCCCACTCCGATTATTGCCTACGTATGGCCTGTTTTTTATGGTCTTATGTTCGGGGACTTGGGACATGGACTCTTACTTTTCGGCTTGGGTATGTTTCTCCGATATAGAGGTATTGGAAATCTAAAGACATGGGCGACATTGTTGGCTGCGAGCGGTGCTGCAGCCAGTATCGCAGGTTTAGGGACAGGAGAGATGTTTGGTTTTCATATCGATAAGATAGCAATATTGGGACCCATCTTTGAACCGCTGGGACCTCTTATTGGTGCTCTGAATGTTTCTGAATTGACGTTTGACCAGGTAATAAAAATACTCAAGGTTTCAGTAGCCATAGGCATCGTACACATGTTGATGGCATTGTTTCTAAGACTTAGAAATGATATCATCGAAAAAAATAAACTTGTTATCTATACACATGATATTCCTTCAATAATTCAATTTCTTGCAGTAGTTGCATTGATACTAGCAGCTATTGGATCTGGGTATGATATCATCGGTATGTTTGGGGTAACAGGAGTTATTCATAACGAACCAGTACCATGGTTGACATTTCTATTCGGAGATTGGGTAACGGTAGACTTGGTTGCGAAGGCTACTCCTCCAATAATATTTGCAACAGTAGGAGTTATGATACTGGGCGGTAAAAAAGAGCAGGAACATGCTGCAAAACATGGCGATGATGAAGGAGGCGGACTGATGGGAATTGTTATAGAAGTAATACTGGTAAGGATAATTGAAGTTCTATCTAATGTGATTAGTTATACGAGACTTGGAATTATGTTACTGGTACATGCTGCCTTATTGGTAACGGTTAACCAATCATATGAGAGTGGAGGCGGATTGGCTGTTTTGATCGGCGGTAATATAGGGATCATGCTTATTGAAGGATTAATTGTGTACATTCAAACAATCAGATTGCATCTTTATGAATGGTTCCCAAAATGGTATAGGGGAGCAGGAGTCGGATTTAAAAAACTAATTCCAGATATGTTGTATTCAAATCTTGTTTGGTCCGGCAAGCGAACTAAATAAATAAACAATTTGCTTCATTGTGTTTCGGTCCTTTTTTTGACCTCAATGAAATACTCAGACTTTACAGTACCTTTTTTGTTTTTGGAATTAGATAATCCTATGTGATATTAACCAGTTTAGAAATTATTGTTTCTCCTGGAATCTTCTGTTCTACTCCAGATGCTATTGCTGACAAATTTCTGACCTCAATCATGATAAGTTTTAGAGCAGCAAGAACAATACCAACGCTAAACATTGTTCTAAAGGCTGATTGCGCCCTCTTTAATGCAATTTCTGCAAAACCCTTTTCAACTTGTAATACCGAGTCTATATCGCTTGTTTGATTTTGTGGAACAATGTCTTTATACACTGTGTTAGACAGCTCGCCAATCGCCTCTGATATTTTTTCAGTATTTATCATCTTTTGTATAGTTTCCTTAGTTACCTTGGAGGTAGTGGCTACAATTAGATTATTTATCTCATCCGGGGGCAGATTCCAGAATTTTCCTCGAAGTACAGCTAGTATATTATATGAATCAATATCAACAGATACAATGTTCTTTGCTTCCAGCGACTGTGATTCTGTATTCATTGCCTTACCTAAATCATGATAGAAAACGTGATCAAGATACACATCAAAAATTCTAACATCCCCCTTGTCCTTGAAGATGGCAGCCGCCTTAGTAACATCTTCGGCAAATTCGCTACCGGATAGTGAAGAAACAGCCTCATCCAAAGTCTTTGAAACCAACGCCTTAACTACAAGATCACGCCGACCTACTAATTCTTCTGCCCTCAAATTTATTTTGGGTAATAATTCGTCATAGGATTTACCAAGCGCCTTACCTTTCAAAATCATCTTCAAATTCCAAGTGATGTGTTTTACAAAGTATGCGCTAAGTATTCTAGCTCCCCCTGAAACGTTGACCATTTTTGCATGTATATTGACCAAATATTCTTTTAATGCATTTTCAATCTTATCCGCAGTATATGGCTTTGTGAGCTTGGCTAATGCATCAAGGTAAACGGTATTCTTCATTCTCGTTACTAGTTCATCCATGTCTCTTGCCTCTGTCAGCATTTGGAGTTCATTCTTTGTTAACATCCTTCCCTTTAGTCCATGAGACATTACAGTTCCGAAAATTTTACCCGGCATACTTACTTTGCTCAATGGCTATTGCACATCCTCTATCATTGGATTAATAACTCTGCATCAATTTTAATCTTGCCTGATGAGTTCAGTTTTATTTCTCCTGATACAAAATTCACCAAGCAGCCGAAGGGACTTATCTTGCGGGAATATTATCTAGTGGAAATGTATCTATTCATGGGATACTAATTCTTACTAACCACCAAAATAGAATTTCCTCAAATGCAAGGACCCTATAAGTGAGTAGGTTACCAATAATAGTAAAGTAAAAATTTCAGTCTCTTCACAGTATCTTGATTTTACCTAAAGTTTATCAAGACTAACTGTCAAAAAATGATGATATAGATTGCGATATTGCATGAGAAAATCCAAGAGTAATAAAATGAACCGTAAAACCTATGATTATGCCCATCATTAAGTTATCCGTATGCCAATAAATTCCTAAGAATATTCCCAAAGCAGGAACAGTAAATAGTAATGCAAGAATCACGCTTGTACTTACCATTTTTATCATGATGTCCGGTGTTACATTCTCTGTTTTCTGACAAGGAAATTGAAACTTTACAGTTGTATTTGACAATTGACAAAAAAATATCTTTACATGCCTGATTTATATATTCACACCATAAAAATTATGAAGAATAATCTTATTGGTTGAAGATTTTAATTGGATAAGACTTACAATATGAATTTTATAATGACAGAATAAACAAAAAGATTATAAAAAACATCAATGAATTCCACTTTACTCCTATGCGATAATCGAAAATAGTTTTTCATATGTCCATGTAGATATGTTAGCTTTAGGAAATATAGTGAAGATACGAGTTGAAGATTGGAAACTAGTCAACCATTAAAACTGTCTGCTATATTACAATGCTAGTTTTTTAGAGACTTTATATGCAAATCCCATGGCAACAAATAGAGTTATTATTCCAGCGGTTATCGTTATTATCAAATTTGTCTTGATAATATAATTAAATAAGACAGTACTGATTATAGCAGGGACTGCAATAATGATTGCAAGTAACGTTCCATTTAGAAAAATTTTTAGCATAGAAACTTTACCATCGTTCTCCTCAGAATTTGAATCCAACCTTACCTGTGGTAGTTTTAAATCATATAAAAATCCTTCACAGTTGATTCTTAACTCCCGACTAGAATTTCGTAGTTTTTTTATTATGTTTCGATCATTCAAATCTTAATTTGAAATTTCATTTACACTTATCGGTCAATAAAATTCAGTTATATTCAAATTACTGTTACGAGAATAACTACACTTGATGCGAGCGAAAGAAATTGCTCTTCAATTATGTACATGTACCTGGATAGAGATAATGACTTGTATTGGAGTAACATTGTATCTTCTCCATGATTCAGAGTATAATCTTGCATTAATTACTATTGCAGTTTTTTCACCACTAGTCGGTTTTCACTTTGCTATATCAAAAACTAGTAACGATGATTACTGTGCTACCTGTCGAGAATCAAATCAAGATTTGTTGAAATTTCACATACATAAAAATAATAAAAATCAATAATAATACGCTGGTGGAAGTCACCTAGAATATCAATTCATCGATACTCAATATTCTACCACAATATTTGCATTTCAGAATAATCTTTTCCTTATCGATGACTTCTATGACTGATTTAATATTCTCCCCGATAGTTACACACCTCAAATTAGGACACTTGAATATTCCTGTAATAAAATCTGGTAGTTGGATTTTTCTCTTTTCTGCCAGTTTGTAATCCTTAATGATGTTTATTGTGGCATGCGGTGCTATTAATGACAACTTGTTTGTTTCATCGGTTTCCAAATATCGATTTTCTACCTTGATAATATCCTTTTTATCAAATTTGTTACTTGGAACATTAAGAGCAACTGTTACGACATTTCCCTCCTTACCGGTGATATTTAGAGCCCTTAGAACTAAAAATGCCTTACCTGATTCTATATGATCTATTACCGAGCCATTTTTAATTCTCCTTACAATTAATTCAATCGAATTAGACAGATTCTTTACGCCCTTCCATTAGTATAATATCTATACTATAAAAATATGAGAGCTTGGCTCTTATGTAGAAAGTCTTACAAGAATGTATAAAAACTAGAAAGAAACATACTAAGTGATAATTCTTGTGTAAGAAATGTTACCCTTTAGAGAAATAGATCTCACATAATTAAATGATATTTTGCATCATCATCTTTTTGAATTCAATATCTGATAGATTCTTTTTTGCTTCCAATATCATCGCAACATCATTTCCAACGATATACCTTTGCTTTGGTTCATCAGTTTTCAAAACCTGCAATATCATTTTTGCAACCTCAGCTGGGGACGTAGCATGTTCTTGCATCATGTCAATATCTTTCTGGAGTTTATCCAAGGACCGCGAGTACGGTGAGCCGTTTTTAGCAGGTTGTTCTGATATAGTGCAATTATTGAAAAAATTTGTCTTTATCACTCCTGGCTCAATGATTACTACTTTTATCCCAAAAGGGGATAGCTCATATGTTAACGATTCGCTAAAACCTTCGATGGCAAATTTTGTGCTAACATAAGCTGAAATGCCAGGAAAACCTACCTGCCCCGCACCCGAGCTTATGTTAATAATTGTGCCACTTTTCTGTGATCGCATTATGGGAATAACCTTCTTAGTAATATTGAGAACACCAAAGAAATTAGTTTCAAATTGATTCCGTATCTCGTCCAAACTAAGATCCTCAAAGAAGCCCACCAGCCCATAACCTGCGTTGTTTATCAAGATGTCAATTCTCTTTGCTTCCTTCTTAACTTGACTAATTGCCCTTTCTATAGACGTCACATCATTTACATCAAGTTCTAGGACTTTTAGCGGAAGATTTTCTTCTTCGCTTGTCTTTAGAAGGGAATTTGATTTTTTCACATTCCGCATAGTTGCAATAGTATGATACCCATTTCTAGCGAGCATTAATGCAGTCTCGTATCCAATTCCGCTGGAACAACCTGTAATCAGTGCAACTTGGAGCATCATCATAATATTGTTTATTTTTTATATATATTTAGTTGCTAAAATTGGATTTGTTCTATTAATTCTTCTTATATATATGCCACCTTTGAGAGGGAATCACCTTATCGACAGTAGGGTTTATGAAAAACATTAATTTGTCGCAATACTTTTCGATTAGCTGAGCATTATGTACATCATAACTAACGATTTTTGTAGAGTTTCGATAGTCATTAGCAGCGGTCATTAATACTGGCCTACCAATGTGATGCCAACTCACAGTAAGAGATCACAGAAATAAAAGAAGAAATGTTATAGGGTCTTCAGTCGTTCTTCTAATTTGTACATGAGGCTGAGGTCTATGTCGGCGTAAGTTTTTTTACCCACTTCGAAGGGATCATCCATGTCTTTTATCAATAGCATCAAGCTAATCAGAATAAGTGAAATGACGCCCGTCATGATAATGCCATCTATAAAGCGATCAATATTCGTGAATAGTAACGTAAGTATCGCCGCAGCGACTGCTAATTGGGCAACATTATATGCCGCAGGAATAAATGTAGTTTCCTTTATCGTCTCAATACGATTTGAGATTCTATCAATATTGGCAAGCTCGTTCCTCAACCTTACGATAAATTGTGGAGCCGTTCCTTTGTGCGCGAGAGATACAATATCTTCATCTAACTTATCCATTGCCAAATTTACATCCGTTTGTTTCCATACATTACTTTTAAAATTTGAATTTATTGTGGTCAGTAGTTTTCTTATTCTATCCCGCATAGTACTGATCTTCTCATTATCGGTGCTTGCCATCCTAACATCCTTATAGAGAATAAGAATGGAAGCGGCTAATTCGGATGGGATTTTTTCGCTTTCCTTATAATCAGAGAGCGTACCGGAAAGAATAATTGCAATAATAAAAATTACTCCACCTACAAACGCAGTTACAAGGGGACTAATAGCAACAAAGTCCAATTCCAAATAGTGAATTGCTGCTTTGGTGACAAGTAATACGGCAACAAATCCAAAAACTTTTATCAAAATCGTATGCCTTAGTAGCATCAATCTATTGACTTACCATCAGCTCTTTAACAGTGATGTTATAAATTTTTATTCGATTTGCTATTGCCGCTAGATGGTGTTCTGTATTCAAGTTAATTATTTCTGTAGAGGTGCACAGTAATTGTAGTGCGAAGATTATTTTTGCCGCAATTTTCACACCTTCCATAAAATTTTGTTGACATTTGTTTGAATCAAGGACTACATATTATAAAGCGCTTGACTGTTCAAACAAATTAAAATTTACAGGATTCGATAAATACTGAATATATTTAATATTTGTAATTACTAATAAAATATGCTGCCAGGTCTATTTCTATCTTGATAAGCTTCACAAGGCTTGGAATTCCAATAATAGCCACGTTGATAGTGGGTGGACTTATTAGTTTCATACTTGTCTTTAATTTCTATCCTGAAAAGCATGAAAACATCCAGGTGGATGGTAAATGCTTTGAATTAAAAGGAGCTGCACATAATACTTATAACCATCTTTTCGCGCAGAGTAGAAAAAATTATTTGGAGAACCTGACAAGTAAGATTACAGATCTCAATTCAATTATACCAGTAACATTTACCGGACAAAATTCTGAAATATACAAATTCATAGATAAACATGATATAGCAGTTACCTCCAAACAGAATGTAGTCTTTTACCCAAATATCAATGGAAGCGTTATAATAGGTAATATGCCTGGAACCATGCTTTCATCTATTATCAATGATCTCAGTATAAATGACTTTATGCCGTCGTCAAAGTCAATTCCAGGAAGTATTTCAATTATTCCGAATCCCCAATTGATGCAGCAGGATTTTGACAACGCTTCTTTATTACAGGATCAATTTGTGCAAAATGGACTGAGAACCATAGTTAAGAATTCAGATGACGCTACTGAGGCAGAGTGTCGATACCAACCCGACCATCCCGATAACAATTCTTAATGAGAATCTCTAAATCATGAAATTTGCTCGGCTTGAGAAATCAATTTTCCAATATCCTGCTTAGCAGAAAGAATTCCCAGCCACGCATCGTGCTTACGAATAATATCGGGCGAATTTGTAATGGTAAAATCAGAAGGAAGAATATCATCTAACTTCTCCCAATCAATCGTCATTGGAACATTTGCATCTGCGGTCGGTCGCAGAGAATAAACCGAGGCTATTGTTTTTCCCCTTGCATTTTGGTTGTAATCAAAGAATACTTTTCCCTTTCGCTTCGATGTGCTCCATTCAAGAGTTATTTTTTTGGGAAACTTGCTAGCCATTGTTTTTGCTATGGCTTCTGCAAAACTCTTAGTCTGATCGTAAGTATAGATATTTGAGACAGGAACATAAATATGAATACCTGACTTACCCGACGTTTTTCACGTAAGATTTAATTTTCAACTCCCAAATACATTTGCTACAATCACAAGGACTCTTACAAGGACATTCATCAGTGCAGGGACAAGAACAACAGCATGATTTCATTTCTTTAATATTGAAAATTATAAGCACATCATTCTTTTTTAATGTTCTCTGGTTTCTTTTCTAGAGCGCTTACCATTTTGTTATATCTGTATATTTTAATTGTTTTAGGAATTTGTTATCTTTTTCTTATCCACAGATAGTAAACATACCAAGGCCCAACAGCGATATTATCTGACACTCTAACTGATATTATAACCTCTTAAACGTAATCTAAATCCATCTAGCAAATCATCATATCTGGTTTGTTCTTTATCAAGTATTAATTCCTTGGCAAATGCAGTATGTAAGGATATTATGATTATGATATTAGGGAGTTAGAGATATGACTGGTACTTTACATGAAAAGACATGATGGATACAGAAAAGGCGTTCACAAATCCATAATGGTTAAACCTAATGGGCCAGAAATGGTTGATACTCGCCCACGAGAATGAATAAAGAATAGTTATGATTCACATATACAATATATTATAAAACAGTTAGAACTGGTGGGCAATGATCATGTATAGAACACGCCCACCAGGTAAGACGTTATTACGGGTTGACGTAATAATCAATATTCAACAAATTATAAAAAAGTTATGTCGAAGTTAGAAAAAACTGTAAACTATTTTCGCTCGTAATGGGCTGCTGGGTCCAATGATAAGTCCGATGATGAACAAGTATTTCCCACCAGTCTATATCAATCCTTTTGGATCAACAAAATATAGTAATCAATATAGTTAATTAATAGAACTGATGGGCCACCGCTTTGGAGAAGCAGGCCCACCAGGTATGTTCATATCCGGTATTACGGTTAATGGTAAAGATCACACACTGCAATAAAATATATAAAAGTTATCAGAGTATTCAGTTTAATACCTTGCAGTCAATCGGAAAATCAAAGAATACTTTTTTTACTCTCTAGGACTTCTTTCACTGGAGGAGTTAACACTATTTTAGTTCCTGGAATTTTTTGTAACTGTCTTTTTGCGTACAACTCTTCAACAACAGCATCCGTTTGTTTTTTGTCCAGCGCCAATTTTTGGCCAACCTCATAGCGATCAAATATTTTTAGGTCACCTTCTGACATTTCATATAATGTATCAATGAACTCTTCTGAAAGATCGAGATCTGACATGTAAAAAGGACATCAACAAATTATAAAAAAGTTAAAAACCGAATTTTATTAAACCGGTGGGGAATGAGCGCCCGTGCCCTCCCACCAGCCAAGACACATCTGTCGTTGAGATGTATATCAATACACTTAAAATAATTTAATGATTAAATTGATAGGCAATATATTACAACAGAAAAAAATGGAGTTATTTCACTTCATTTTTGGCTGTTGGGAGTCAATTGAAACCGCCAACAGCGAGTTGGAATTCAATTCTCCTAATTACTTATAGACTACAAATTATAAAAACAGTTAAACTGATGGCCCCATGATTGGCAGTGATAGATGCAGGCCCATCAGGATGAAAAAGTCCTCTAGGATTAGAGTTAGTTTATTATCATCAATAAATTATAAAAAAGTTATCAGAGAATTTAGTTTAACAACCTTACAGTCTTATTTCCAGTAACGTAGTAGACCGTTAAATAGTATGTTAAGGATTGTATGTTATGTCTTATCTAAAAAGAAACTTCGTAGTCCTCTTTGCTTCTTTAGCATTGCTGTTAGGAGCAACAGCGGTAGTGAATCCAATTAGCATTGCTAATGCACAGGAAAACCAGACACAAGGAAATCAAACGAATCAGACCGCTGGACAAGTGGTCACCAAGATTGATGTTGATCCATTGATGAAAGCGTTAAAAGATAACTATCCTAAGGTAGGAGATGTGAAAGATCCTAAGGGCCTCGTCGACGCATTGAAGGATATCAAAGATCCTAAAGAAGTTGTGAGGAACATGGTCGCTGCAGGACTTTTGCATGATTTAGAAAAGTTCAAAGAAGTCCAGGATTCAGAATAAAATACTAACTTCATTCTTTTTTTTATTTGTAAGCCTAATCTTTGCTAAGATTAGAAGAATCTACCTAAGAAAAAAACGATTTTTTCCGTCCATACGGTTTTTGGTATTACAGTAAAATGTTTTATTCAATAAATTATAAAAAAGTTAAAACCTGATGGGGAGTTAGGGCGGGGCTAATCAGATTGTTTACTTCAAATACTTTCGTCGATTTCTTCTTCAATATTCTCCTCTCCCACCTCGTAGAGATCGCCTTCAAATTCCTTTTGTTCCTCTATGCCCTTGGAAGGAAGATCGGCCTCGCTAGCAGAATTACATACGGGACATTTGAATTCTGTTATCTGTCCTTCGAGATCTAAAGGGAATTCTTTTTTGAAAATCTCTTCGCATTTTGGACATGCTAAGGTTGCTTGAATGTTCTCGTTGCTGAACTTGTGTGACTGGTATAGGTAAAGGGTTTTTGTCATTCTTCTTATTTTATTGCACTTATTGCTTATAATGATTATAGGCTCCCGTATACTCACTGTAGTTCCTTTTCTTCCTCTCTTATTTCCCTTTCATCTTTCTTTCGGGACTCTTCAACTTTCTTACCTGCCTTTTTGACTCCCTTTTTTACCTTCTTGGATTTTTCTCCCATAGCATTTCATTCCGCAATATGTTATTTAACACTTCATCGCAAGAACTTTGGTATCTGAGTAAGGAACGAAAATCTGATGGGAGGTCTGTATTGGATACAACCATGCTAGTGAGCGCAAGTTGGTCATCCTTGTTCCTCTTTTCTGTTAATTAAAGTATTGTAGACTCATGAATCGATTGCAAAAATCTTCATCATGAACACGATTTATGCAATATTCATCTATTGTCGTGTTACCACTGCGAAAATCCGCTAAGGATTGATTCCAGAGTGCATCATAGTTCTCAATTTTATAGGATTCGTTAGCAACTTGAGTTTGCGTGTAAAGCAAAAAACCACTAAGACTATTGCCGCTATAATTAGAATTAATACTATGGGCCTGCTTGCGATTGTGCGAGCACGGGCAGTAGTCCTTCTAACTATATTTGGATCCATTGACATAAGAGAGACCAACAAAGATTAAGAATGTGATACCGTTTTAGGGCCTTAAGTCTGAGTAAAGGAAAATTAATAATTAACTCTGATGGGAAGCAATTTAGAAAGCATGGAACTGAGCCTCCCATCAGAGACCTTGTTACCTTAGTATTATTTCGTAAAAATATTATAAAAATATTTCTAATTTAATTTCAAATAGTAAAACCTGATGGGCCATCCGAAGTATCATCAGGCCCACCAGTAATGGACATTTTCAGGTTGCGCTGTATTACTTTAGGAGAACCAAAATAAACAATTTACTTTTTTTAGTCCACGGGGTCTCTTGATAAAATTTTCTTATCAACACGCGCCATATTGGACGAAAGGTGTTCTAAATTGAGTACAAGAACAATAGTCATTTTTACAACGAGAACCGTCCACACTATGTTCGTCTTCTCTGTGCCCGCAATGTAGACAGATGTCATGTAAATGCATAACCTGTACAGTTCAAATTACCTTATAATGGTTGAAAGTATTGAATCTTTTTGGACCTTTATACACTTGGTAGAACATCCAATCTAAAATTCTTAATTTATATTTGAAAACAGTCCAAAGACAAATGAAAGAATTTTCTTATTGTGTGACCAGTGTTTCTGGACGATAACATGCCTTAATAAGAAATATTTGGATGAATTAACCGATATCTCCGAGACAGAGTTTAATTGCCCATCGTGCAAACAAGATGAGCTATCAAGTTTTCCCCTCACGCAAAACGACTCATTCAGATATAAACACTCTGAGGAAAGAGGGCTTGAAATAAAGTTTGGGATTTATAATAAATAAAATCTCAAAATATCTGTTGCTATGAAATGCCTCAAGAAAATGACCTGTGCATTTGCGGTCATGACGAAAATCAGCATCAAAATTATATTATTTCGTCTTTTTCAAGTATTAATATGCTTATTGCGTACCTACGTAAGATTGCCTTAATTTCAGGAGAACCCCAATTCGTGCTTTCCTTAACTATTTTATAATTGCATATCCACATGTAAACATTAATTTATCATTAGAATCGAATCGATAGCAAGCAATTGTCCGACGCTGATGAAGAACCGCGTACAAACTCTGGTCCCACGTCTCACAACCAATTGGTTAGGTCACTGGGGCTCTTAGATATACTCATGGTTGGAATAGCTGCAATGATAGGCGGTTCGATCTTTGTTTTAACCGGACCTGCGATAGGACTTGCAGGTAGCGCAGTTATTATTGTGTTTATTATCAATGGGATAATCACATTATTTACTGCAATGGCATATGCAGAACTTGGATCTGCGATGCCTGAAGCAGGTGGTGGATATTTGTGGGTTAGAGAAGGATTGCCTCGGCCCAATGCCTTCATAAGTGGATGGATGGCTTGGTTAGCCCACATCATAGCAGGGTCATTATATGCCGTAAGTTTTGCCTCCTTCCTCACGGGGTTACTTGACATGACAAATATTTCACACGATTTTTTGCTTTTGAACCTAATACCCCTGGATAAATTAATAGCAGTGTTATCTATTGCTGCCTTCACCTATATCAACTTCAAGGGAACATCTGAAACGGGCAAGACCGGTGTTGTCGTTACCATAATTCAGTTAGGATTAATTTTCATCCTAATCTCAGCTGGCTTGTGGATCATGAATGGTAGTCCTGGCTGGGAGATGAACTTTTCAAACTTTGTACCAATGGGAGTGACGGGAATAGTTGCTGCGATGGGTCTAACTTTCATAGCATTCGAAGGCTATGAGGTTATCGTTCAAACTGGAGAAGAAGCAAAGAATCCTAAAAGGAACATTCCACGGGCTATTTTCATATCGCTAGGCGCAGTGATTATTTTGTATTGTTTAATTGCGTTTGTATCAATAGGGGCAATATTTCCCGTCGGTATTGAATCATGGAAATACATTGGTGATGAAGGTGAGCTTGGAGTAATGAAAGCCGCTGAATTGATACTTCCTTATGGAGCGTTTATCGTCCTGGGTGGTGGCCTGATATCTACTCTGGCTGCTTTGAATGCAACTACATTCTCGTCGGCCAGGGTAGCGTTTGCCATGGGCAGGAATTACAATATGCCAAATCAACTAAGTGCGATTCACAGAAAGAACAAGACGCCTTATAATGCTATACTAATTTCTGGTATCATTATGGCTATTATGGCTTTTGCCCTTCCTCTTGGCCAGATTGCCGTGGCAGCGGGTGTTATCTTTCTCTTATTATTTACTCAAGTTAATATGGCTGTAATAACTATCCGCAGGATTTATGGTGACAAATTGGAGTATGGTTTCAAGACACCTTTCTTTCCCATAATACCTATAATTGGTATCTTTCTAAAACTTGGACTGGCAGTTTATCTACTGTTTACACAACCACTAAGCTGGGCCATAATGATAGTTTGGGTCGTAATTGGATTCTTTGTTTATCGTATGTATACATTCCGGAAAGAAATAGAACATTATGCTCCAATAGTTACCAGTGAAGGTGATCTTATAAGGAAAGATTATAGGATTCTTATTCCATATACACCTGAAGATCCCGATAGATTATTAAAATATGCAATAAGAGTTGCCAAGGAAAATACAGGCGAGATCAATATTTTGCGAGTTATTACCGTACCAAAACAGACGCCGTTATCTGCAGGAACAGGATACGCTGAAACTGCGAGAAAATCATTTGAACCACTCGATAAACTCCTAGATAACGAAAACATACCAAATCATTATCTTGTAAGAATCTCTCATGATGCGAACGAAGCCATACTGGCTACAGTCGAGGAACAAAAAATAGATTTGTTGATAACAGATTTTGAAGCATTTAGAAACAGCAAAAAAATTCAAACAATATTGACATGTGATGTACTTACAATCTTGTCGGAAGGAAATGAAGAGTTTACCTTCGAACCAAACCGCAATTCAAGAGGACGTGTTGCTCAAAAAAATTTGGTAGTATTATACGATGGAGGAGATCATTCAGATGTTGTATTGAAAGCAACCAGTTGGTTGGAACGCTCAGGACAATTTAAAATTAACGTTTTGTATATTAATACTAAGAATGATGATGAACAGGAAAAAATTGTAAGGATAACTGACATATTAAGACAAAAGGAATTTCTTGAGCAAGTTGGAATTGAATTTAACGAGATCACACTTTCAGATAATGATCTTAAATATAGTAATGAAGCAGCAGATAAAATCTTGTCTTCATTGGGTAATTTTCAGCCAGATGTTCTAATAACTGGCGCCAGCATTTCAAAATTTAGTTTCTTTACTGATCCTCATTTTCAAAACATGTTATATGAATTGAAATGTCCAGTTATTGTAGCAAGACATTTCGCCATTCCAGGTGTTCACACAATTAAAACCCTAATTCAAAGATTAAGAATATTCATAATTGACAAGATAGACGATTTGAAAAAAATTAGACAAAAATAAAAATTTGTACATACAGCAATCCCATAGCTTCCCTTGAGTTTGGGATTTTGTGCTTTTAAATTAGATTTCGATCTAACATTATCAAGATTTATATTAATCTAATTAGGTAAGCCTAATTGTTTTATGACACGCAAGAGTTATTGTTCCAAATCCATTCCTATGAGGTAGAAAATGGATGAAAATTTTTGGCCTAAATAGGAAAAAAACTCTGCTATCCGTATGGATACTTTTCGTTATTCCAAGTCTCTTCCTTAATCCAGTATATGGTCAGACCCCTCAGCTCAGTTCAAATGACTCGATTTTGATAACCCTTAACACACAAAGAATTTTAGAGCAGATGAACTTGGTTCAGGCAAGTCTGACAAGAGGAGATAACACTCGGGCATTTGAACATGCGTATATATCCCACTCAATAATTTTTCCTTCAATCAAGGATAAACTCCAAGAAATAGACCAAGATTCAACTACAAGATTAGAATCACTATTGATTGATTTACCAATATTAGTAAGGTCTTCTGCACAATCGCCCGAAGTAAGTGCTAAGTTAACTGAAATAACAAGTATTCTGAAAAATATCAATTCAAAATTACTAGATCCCAATAGTACGGATTACCATTCCATTATATCCTCAACTATCATAGTACTGTTAAACGATACATCAAAATTTTATGAATTATCTGATTATGGGAGCACTAAGGACCCCTCAAATCAAGTTGATTATGAAAATTCAATCGGGATGGTAGATATCTCACATGGTTTGTACAAAAATATTTCCAAATCTTTTAGTGATTCTAAACAACAGGAATTTGAGTCCTTCTTCACGGATTTAAAGAATTCATTATCTACCAAGTCTGAAGCGGAAAGCATTTCAAAACTCATAACAGCTATACAAGTGAATCTATCTGAAGAATCTAATATTCAATCAGATGATTCTTTACGAATTTATTTTGCAAACATTAAAGACTTGCTAACAAAAATTGATCTGGCATTAAAGAACAACTCGGATTACACCTCTGCACAAAAATATGCAACTACCGCATATTTGGACAATTTCGAATATATCGAGGCGCCGCTAGAAAAAGTTGATCCAACTCTTATGCTCAATATAGAAATAATGATGAGAGAAGAGCTCCGTGAACTACTAAAGAATGAGCAACAAACACCGGCTAATGTTCTTCTAACTAATATCACTAGTAACCTTTTGCGGGCAGCAAGTCTCTTAAACGTAGATTATGAAAATCTTGATATCAATGATACCTCAGAGTTTGCAGTTCCTGCGGTAGAAAATTCACAACTAAGCAATCTAAGTGATACTCAAGAGCTAAGTAAGGGTTTTGGTACTTATTCTGGAATAAAGAAGGGTTTTGGTGAGAGTACAGAATCAGACAGAATGGGAGTACGAACAGATATTGATGACATTAGGATCAAGCTAGTTGATCTCCTACAACAGTATAAAGATGGAAAATATGATGAAGCAATTGCAACATCAAGATCTGCATATCTTGACAGTTACGAAGGAATAGAAATTCCACTTAGACCAATTGATCCGGACTTTACTCTTGATATGGAAATTAAGTTTGCGGAATTGCGGAATTTGATTCAACAACATAAGCCGTACCCAGAAGTTGAAGCAAAGGTAGTGGAAATTAGAAATGGCCTGGATGAATCTGAAAGATTAGTAACTGGCACAGGTACAATAGCTCCTTCGCTAGCATTTTCTACCTCATTCTCAATCATATTCAGGGAGGGACTCGAATCGGCCCTCATTATAGGTGCTATCCTTACTTATTTAGACGCATCACGAAACGCTCAATATAAGAAGCATGTCTATCTTGGAATTGTAATATCTATTGTTGCAACTATCATTACTTGGTATATTGCCCAATATGTTATAGAAATATCTGGAGCTAGCAAGGAATTAATCGAAGCAATTGCAGGAATTTCTGCTGTCGCAGTATTATTCTGGGTTAGTTTCTGGATATTGAACAAAGTTGAAACAAAAAAATGGATAGAATTTGTAAAGGCAAAGGTATGGCAGGCTACAACAACTGGCAGTGTAATGGTCTTTGCCATGTTGTCATTTTTTACAGTATATAGAGAGGGATTTGAAACTGTATTATTTTACCAGGCCATGCTTTCATTTGCAAAAAATATGGAGACCTTTGTACTACTAGGACTTGTCCTTGGATTGGCTGTGATAATAAGCGTTGTATTTATTATTAGAAAATTAGGTAAGAAGCTACCATTGCGTGTCTTATTTGCTTTAACAATGGGAATTGGAGCTTACATGTCTATTGCGTTTATAGGTAACGCAATTAGAGAGTTTCAAGAAGTTGGCTATATCACAACTACTCATATGTTTGGAATCATACCGCGATTGGAGATTAACTTGGCAACAATGACTGGGATTCATCCGACGCTAGAAACAACGATTGCACAAATAGTACTGTTGTCAATCTATGTCATTGGCTCTCTTTACATCCTAATTCTACAGCCACGCAGGAAGAAATTGGTAGCGTCATCTAGAAAATCTATGGCAAATCTTGGGGATGGAGACAAGGGCTAAATAAGTGGCAGAAGATCTATTTTTAAGAACACGTTTCTCATATTTTGAGTATACATAATAAAAAGAATATGTTTAGAAAGTAGTTGAACGGAACCTTAATAATTATATCATGATTAAGATTATGTCGAATGTTAGGAACCGTTAACGCGAATTCCGATGTCGATGAAGAGCTATTTTTAGGAACTGCCGAGTCTGAACATGTTGAAATGTACTTGAAGGCAATATGGCATATTCGGGAACGAAAGGAAAAAGTTAAAGTTAGCTCTATTGCCAAGATTTTGAACGTTAGGCAACCTTCAGTCGTTCAAATGCTTCATAAACTGAACGACGCAGATCTTGTTGAATATTCTAAAGGCAATTCTGTCATGAAATTGACACCAGAAGGAGAGCAAATTGGAGAACGAATGATAAGAAATACAAGACTTTTAGAAGTTATGATGAATGAATCTCTAAAAATTGAAATTGATGAAGAGATGGTATGCGGAATCGAACACCACATGAAGGCGATATTTACTGATGCATTATGTACATTGTTAAAGCATCCCAGGTCTTGTCCACATGGATATCGTATCCCTCTAGGCAAATGTTGCAAAAAATGAATTACTGAATTTTTCTACATTTCTAATTATTATCATGGACAATTTACCCAATAATTTTGAAATACAATTTGAGTATGTCAAGCAAAAATAACGAATCATGGACTATGTTCCGCGGAAACATGAGAAGAACGGGTTCGGTAAGAACCAGGCCACTGACTAGACCGTTACTCTACTGGACAATCGAGTTAGGTCCAATTATTTCATCTCCGATTTACGAAGGAGGATTTCTATATGTTGCTACCATAACTGGACGCATATTCTGCTTGGACATATTGAGAAGAGAAATAAGATGGCATCAAAACATTGGGAGTCCTATTGTTTCGTCTCCACTAATCCTGGATAATATGATAGTCTGTGCAACATTTGATTCCTGGGTAAATGGCGATACTCTTGAAAATAATTTCGTATATTCCTTGGATAAAAATGATGGGAGGATGATTTGGAGGGTTCAGATGGACGGAGATATTTTTTCATCACCGTGTCCTGCAGGGAAAAATATAGCTTTAGGATCGATGGATCATAGCTTGTATCTTCTTAGTTCAAGAGGAGAAATAATTTGGAACTTTGAGTCAAAAGGTCAAATTTGGTCTTCTCCCTCATATCACGATAACAATTATTACTTTGGGTCAGACGATGGTTTCATTTACTCGGTTGATACTGACGGGTCACTAAGATGGAAATCAAAATTAAATGGCAAGATACGTTCATCGTCCCCATGCATGTCCGAGGATTCAGTTTTTGTTGGAACGTATGAAGGTGGCATATACTGCCTGAGTAATATAGACGGTATTCCAAAATGGAACAAAAAGATATCAAAACCTGTCTTATCATCTCCATTATTGGTAAAAGACAAAGTCATGTTTGGAACTTCTGATTGTAGGCTTTACTGCTTCAACTTGATAGGTTCCAAAATATGGGACTTTGAAACTGTCGGAAAAATTTGGTCCTCGCCTTCGTCCAGTGAATTTGACAGATTAATGTTTTTTGGAGGTCTGGATTCATTTATTTATGGCATAAATTTTTCTACGGGCAAACAGGAATGGAAGTTTCCGACCATGGGTGCCATTGACTCTTCTCCATGTATATCAAATGGCATGTTGTTTATCGGTTCACGGGATGGTATATTGTATTGTTTTGAGAGGCATAGAGATCCACCGTATATTCATTAGTCCCCTGTTTAGTTTTAAATCTGAAAATGAAATATGGTTAATTAGTGTTATTTTTAGCCGATATTTTGAATATCGTACCATCATGTTTGTAATTGCTTAGTACATACAGGTTTCCGTCAGGCCCGATCTGAAGATCTGTGATTATTCCAAAATTTCTACCGAAAGTTACGCTGCCTGTTTCTTGATTGTTATCTGCTGTTTTATCGGCCAACGGAGCTGTGAGAACTAGATGTGTCCTAGTTTCATCTAGTGGAAAATTAAAAATAGTTCCGTTTTTGACACTGCCTACGAATAGGTTATTCTTGTACTTTGGTCCAAGATTATCGGTATGTATGAATAGAACCGACGTAGGTGCTATCGTATCTCTCCAAATAAACTCTGGATCCCTGTAAGTGCCCTTTCCTCCAAAGGTCTCCAAGTTTTCCTCATTAAATTCCTCTGTCTCGTTAGAGAAACCAATTACTTCTCTCCATCCACTATTAAAGCCAGGCAATACAAGATTGATTTCATCATCAGTACTGCGGCCATTTTCAGTTTCCCAAAGATTTCCTGTTACTGCATCAAATCCTATACCAAAACTATTTCGTATACCATATGCGTAGTACTTGTTCAATGGATCTTCATCTCCAAGTAGCCCTTTATCCTCTACCACTCCTCCATCAAAAGTAATTCTGAGTACGCCACCTCTGCCATCTGGTGGAGGACCATCTTTATTGTTCTGAGCTTTTGTAATAAATGTCAAATTTTGCACATAATTCAAGTTACCAATTACCAAGTACACACTCTTGTTATCGGGACCAATTTTTAATACTCCGCCATTATGAGATGGTCCGGGTATCGTAGGGAGATCTAAGAGTAATTTTGGGTTTACTAACTTACCATCATCATATTCATACCTATACAGTCGATTCCCCAATACATTCCCTCCGTCAGCATTTTCTGTTTCAGTGTAAAATAAGAATACATACTTTGGTTCACTAGCAACTGCAATGCCAAGCAGACCTCTTTCACTTACATTTGCAACATTCACATCCAACACGGTTCCAACAACAGTACCATTTTTAATTTCCTTTACTTTGCCTGTGTTTTTTTCTACGACAAGAATATCATCAGGTCCCAAAAAATTCATTCCTGTTGGAAATTTAAATCCCGAAGAATATTCCTGAATTTGCAAATTCGTGTCATTCACTCTGGGTAATTCTGTGCTGTCCTGGCCATATACGATGATATTTTCACCAATTAGAGATATTGAAATAAAAGCGGCCAATATTGAGACGAAAATTAGATAATTGTACTTTCGAGCTGAAATTTGCAAGTGAAGACTACACGAAATAACTGGTTTAAATTATTTATTAACGTTTACTATAGAGATAAAATCTAGCTAATAATCTCATGATCCTGAGCTAAAATTAGTTCAAGTATGAAAAATTACCAACTATGATGAGCACTTGAAGCTAATATTAGAAATTGACAAAAAAAGATTTGAATTAGTCATCGTTACGTCGGACTTAATTTTTTCCATTATTATTATGCTAACATCATCTCATCTCAACTGATTTCAATGTTCATCAGTTTCAATTGTAAGGATTAGATATTTTATCATTGAATGAACAAGGAGTGTTTTAAGTAACTTTCTTACTTAATTAGCCTACTGAAA
>Ga0193737_1000001_pt1 | contig 129258 bp, 136 predicted proteins | sample L2m2metaG_FD_165510 | JGI IMG/M metagenome (GOLD analysis project Ga0193737, IMG submission 165510) | Soil microbial communities from a riparian zone of the East river system, Colorado, United States - L2m2 | ecosystem: Environmental > Terrestrial > Soil > Riparian zone | place: USA: East... | reverse complement strand
TAAATCTAGTTAGGATAAATTTGATAAATCATGGCCACAGAGCAGCTGTTCATCAGTGTAGTTATAATCTTGGTAGCTGCACGCTTACTAGGTGAGTTCTTCCAAAGGCTCAAAATGCCTCCTCTGATTGGGGAGCTGGCAGCTGGAATAATAATTGGCCCATATGTTTTGAAATTAATCACTCCAAATGACAGTCTAACTGTACTTTCAGACTTGGCAGTATTCTTTCTCATGTTATTAGCAGGATTACAGATGGATCCAAGGGAAATAAGAAAGGCTGGACTACATGCAGCAGTTTTATCTGTAATAGCGTTTTCAATACCTTTTGCAAGTGGATTTGCAGTAGCATATTTCTTCGGCCTTCCAATGATTCAATCATTGTTTGTTGCATTGTTGTTGTCAATAACTGCTGTTCCAGTGACTACAATTGTCTTAATGCAACTTGGAATATTGGAAACCAAACTGGGCAATACTGTAATTACAGCGGCTGTAATAAACGATATTTTTTCACTTGTTGTTCTGTCACTTGTTCTACAGCTGAATGAAGCAGGCGGAACACCTGTGAATATTGCAGAGCAGCTAACTAATTCGGTAATAAAGATATCATTGTTTATTGGCGGTATATTTCTTGTAGATATTTTATTTAGAAAGACAAACGTTTGGCTGCAACGTCGTGGCGCATATTTCTTTGATAAATTACATACAAAAGAAGCAGCATTTGGAATATTACTTATATCTACCATTTTGGTATCTGTTATCGCACAAGAAGTTATTGGGTTACATTTTATCATAGGTACCTTTTTTTCAGGCTTGATAGTATACAAGGAAATTATCCGAAAGGAAAATTTCGAGAGAGTTTACGGAATAATTTCGGCAATCACCTTTGGTTTTTTTGCTCCCATATTTTTTGCTATAATTGGAATAGATATCAATATGGATTCAATCGTAAACAACCTTCCGTTTTTCATAATTCTAGGGATCGCTGCCGTTCTGTCCAAGTTAGGTGGAGGATACATCGGTTCTAGATTAATAAAATTCACAAAGGACGAAAGCCTTGCAATTGCCTTTATTATGAATGGTAGAGGAATGGTGGAACTGGTCATAGCAGCTATTGGATTTTCTTCAGGTATTATTGATTCTACTCTATTCTCTATTACCGTAACAATTGGCTGGATCACAACAATAATGGCTCCAGTATTTTCTAGACCGTACGTCCAGAAAATGAAATCTCAGACAACGAACGAGACTAATCTATAATTCAGTGCTATTGGGTTGTGTTGTGTTAGTATCGTCAGCTAATCCTATCCAGCCATATCCCTTTACTTCTAATTCTTCGGAAAGCTCTTTTCCTCCCGATTTGATGATCTGCCCTTTTGACATGACGTGTACCTTATCGAGTCTTGACAGAAATCTTAGAATTCTAGCATAATGAGTGATGATTAACACTCCTGCCCCAGTTGATATCAATATGTTTATGGCTTCAGCGACTGCTTGGATTGCGTCAATATCTAAACCAGAGTCGGGTTCATCGAGAATGGCGATTAATGGCTTGAGGACCAGCATTTGCATAACCTCGGATCTTTTTTTCTCCCCTCCAGAAAAACCTTCGTTCAGATATCTGCTTAAAAATGTGCTCTGAAGGCCAACGCTATCTAGGTTCTTTTTGAGATACTCGTGGAATTCCTTTACAGTCAAGAATACTTCTCTATCTTTTTGTTTTCCACTTAAACTTTTGTTTAGTATATTGTATGCGTTCCTCAAAAAATGACTATAGCCAACTCCTGGAATCTCAGTAGGATATTGGAATCCCAAGAAAAGACCTCTCTTTGCTCTTTCTTCTGTACTCATGTCAAGTATGTTTTCGCCATCAACCAAAATACTTCCGGATGTAACGGTATACTTTGGATGCCCCATGATTACATTTGCAAGGGTGCTTTTGCCAGAACCGTTTGGACCCATTATAGCGTGCACTTGACCCCTCTCTAATTCAAAACAAAGATCATTAAGAATTTCTTTACCATTAATATTCGCAGACAAGTCATGTATTTGTAAAAAAACCACAAATCTCTTGTTTTTCAAACATAATATAAGTATTGAGTTACTTTTCAAAATTTAAATTATTCGTCTTATATTTTATACCAATTTGTCAAGAGCGTTATTCATCGGTCGGTTTCAACCATTTCATTTGGGTCATATTGCAGCGATTCGATTTGCATTCACGAAGGTTGATGAACTTATAATTGTAATTGGTAGTTCTCAGGCAAGCTACGAACCAGACAACCCATTTACCGCTGGAGAAAGATTATCTATGATAAAAGATTCGCTAAATGCTGACCCTACAATTGATTGTAAAAAAACCCTGATAATTCCTATTCCGGATACAAATATCCACTCAACATGGACTCACACAGTTGACATGTTGGTTCCCCAATACGATGCTGTTTTTACAAATAACGCATTTACTGGTTACCTCTTTATCCAAAGAAATATCATGGTAATAGAACCAAAACTCGTTAATCGCGTACTTTTTTCTGGAACTGAGATTAGAAGGAGAATGTTAAAAAATATTAGATGGACTCAGCTTGTTCCCGAGCAGACTTTTAGAATAATCGAAAAGGTCAATGGTGTGGATAGAGTGAAAAAAATATCAAATTCTTTTCACCACAAAAAAATCTGAAATTCCAAACCTTTTACATTTGAGTTATCTATTTAGTGTAATTTCAGGAAGTGACTCATGGATATCGATAAATATCTGAAAAACAAGAACAAAATAATTGAAGGTACATTCTTTATCAAAGAGAGAGATTCATGATATCAATGATTGTATTGGTAGGACATGGCCAGCAAATTCTAATGTACCCGTTAAGAATCTACAGGCCTACGTAGTCGATGAAAATAAACGACTGCTGGTTGGAAATAATTTCATTGCCATACAATTAGCACCGGACATTATCATTCCCCATCTAAGTCAACACGAGTTATTGAATTATTTTTCATCGGTACAAGTTGATATGAACGCAGTGAAATTTGTATGCAATGGAGCCAATATTATGAGGCCTGGTATAACTGACTTTACACCATTTAAAGAATCCGAAATTGTGCTAGTAAAAGACCAGACTCACAAAAAGGAGCTTGCGGTATGTATGTCATTAGTTGATGATGTCAGTGCAAGAAATATGGAGAAGGGGGTTATCTTGAACAATATACATCATGTTGGCGATATATACTGGGAAATGAAAAAAACTATCCGGGTTTGATTATTTTGGTATTAATGATTCTAAATTGATTTTCAAATCATAGATTGAGAGATTCTTCTGCAATCCCTTTTTTGGTTATTGTCAAGATATCGATACCGTCTCCGCTTGCTGAATCTCTTTGTATTGAGGACTTTATTGCCTTGATAGCAAGTTTCTTTGATGCGTCTTCTGACATGGTTTTCTTGTACTCAGAATCAATTAATCCTAACGCTAATTCTGCACCCGTACCGACGGCTGCGTAATTATCAGGAAGAAGTGAACCTAAAGGATCTAGTGTATAGATTTCAGGCACATCGTGTACGCCTCCAACAATTACTTGGGTGAGTAAAGGAAAATATCGTCTTTCGAACATAATGACTGACATTAATTTTGCTACAGAATTGGTAGCCATCTCTCTCCTTGTTTCTAATTTTCTAATTTTCGCAAGTGCACCTACTTGTCTTGTCAGAACTTGCATATCGGCGACCATTCCAGCACACGCGCTGGCAACCTGATCCGTTATAGAGAATATTTTCTTGGTATTCTTGTTTACTACAAAATTTCCATAAGATATGCGCTTCTCAGCTGCAAGGACAATACCATCTTGGTAAGTTAATCCTATAGCAGTAGCGCCTGGCATAAATTGAAAGGCCATATGATTGGTTAGTAGTGAATGTAGTTAGATTTAGTCGTTTCGTCGATTCACCTATGGACTCAGCAGTCAATCAAAGCGTTTTAGATAGGAATGTATCATGAATCCTTATTGCCTCAGAAACTAGCCTGTTTTGAAGCTCTAGTGCCTCCTTCCCTTCAGGATGCCTCGACTCAGCTACAGCCTGTGCCACTATATTCATAATATGTCTTAAAAGGAATTCATCCCCTCGGGACGATTCAGCCTTGTATGTTGGATTTGCCTTATTTACGAATACGACATTTTCGTTTATGAAGCTATATCTTGAATCAGTTTCATCTTCATAAGGGATAATCTTGTATCCAATTTTTTTCAATGCAAATGTTTTTTTTATCAGCGGTTTTTTTATCTGTGTTGTAACTGTTACGTTTTCGTAATTATAATTATCAATGTTTTGATTACTGTCAAGATAATTGGGCAAGGTGTTGTCCTCAATTCCTCCAGTCTGTTGAATTGCTCCTTTTTCACCTAACGTGTCCCTAGATCTTTTGTTTTCCTTTGTAAAGTCCTTATACTCCTCGTCAACCGACTTATCAAACAAATTATCCTCAGCTGGTATCGCTGATGTTTTTTTGCTGGGTCTTGATACTACTTTTTTGGTTTCCACTATCTCGTATCCTTCTATCTCCTCAAAGGGTTCGAGAGTCTCAATTACCGCCTGACCCAAGACCTTGTCAATTTGCTTATAAATTTTTGATTCTTCTCTAGTTACAAGAACGTCTTCATACAGAGTTAAACTGGGTATGACCGTATCAATTATGAATTTTTTCATCTCGCTTGAAAACCTTTCAAATTCTTTATCTTCTATTATGGCAGATTTGTCCGCAAATCTGGACGTAAGTGAATCACATCTTACGAATCCTGTTACCCTGGGTATCTTGGTATCATAACCAAACAATGTTCTCATAACAATATGACCACCTACCATTACAGCAATTCCTCGCTCATCTTCTGTTAAAGGTCTACGAGCTACTGTAATTTCACCAACAATATTTCCTTTGTCAAGATTTAACGGTATCTTATGACCCTGGATATCAGGTACCCTTATCAGCTCAGAATTTGTAAAGTTCCATTCTTTAAATTTCCCTGACTTCTTAATGTATACTTCAAAAAGTGGATGCCTAAGTACTGCTAATTTTCTAATTTCCTTTATCAACCTTAATTCATCCACGAGTGATTTTGCGTCGCTTACCATTATCTCAGTTCCATCTCTAGATAAGCGCGATTCCCTTATCTCACGCAAATTAGATTTACCGGTAAATAATGCATCAAGAGAACCTGTATCTATCAAAAATGATTTATGATAGTTACCTTTTCGAGTTCTGATTTTCATTTTTTCAAATGATGTGAGAAATGAAAGTCTACCAGTTCCATATCTACCTGTTCTAATTCTTTTAAACTTAGGCGATATAGAATCAAGTTTCTTATGCGGTGAACCAAGCAACAAAAACTTTTGAATTTCGCTTTCATCCATTCCAGCATTATCCTCTATCGAAATAGAATTATCATTGAGAATGGTTATGAGAACTCGAGTAGCGTCTTCATCAAAGGCGTTTTCGATCAACTCCTTAATTACGTCCGCAGGAGAAACCCATGTCTTTGTTGCAAATTCCTTGAAAAAAGATGGATGCACCTTTAAGGCAATTGTCATGTTTACTATGTTTTCATCCCTCACCTTTATCTATTTCTCGATCGTATTTTCTAACATCTCGCAAGACTGATACTCGATATGTAATACTAATTATCAATAAAGATCAGGATATTGGAAGGATTATGCTCATGAAAATGGTCTCTAGTTTAAGAGACTAATTCCTGAAGGCAAAAATTCAGTGATTCCTAATAGAAGATGGGGCTTAGACGCTGTAGGAGTTGTTGTCAACCATATCATGACAGCAGGTATTGCAGCACATGCAATTATTGTCAATATTATAAGCCACACTGCAGTCATTTTTTCAGCCATAGGATACGGATTTAGTTGTAGATATATAAATTTTCAAATTCCGTAACTTAAATAGGATTATAAGTCACCACATAGGCTTCAGATTCTTGCTGAATGAAGTTATTAGAATACCAGGGTAAAGAATTATTTACAGAGTATGATATTGCAGTTCCAAAATCATATCTAGCAAGGAACCAAACTGAATTGAATCAAATTAAAGACAATTTTGAATATCCTGTTGTACTTAAATCGCAATTAACAACTGGTGGAAGAGGAAAGGCTGGCGCAATTTTGAAATGCTCAAAAAAAGAAGAGCTAGTACCAAAGTTTACGGAGTTATTAAATAAAGAAGTAAAGGGAGAACTCCCAAAAGTAATCCTAATTGAAGAGGCTGTGGATATAGATAAGGAACTTTATCTCTCATTGTTCCTAAATCGAGGAAAAAGGACATACTCGTTGATCTCCTCTTCTGAGGGAGGTATGGACATTGAAGCCGTGGAGAATAAGGTAATCCAGGACATTTCTATTTCCGGATTAACGCAATCAAATGCAGAAACCATTGCAAAAAAACTAGGTTTAAGTAGTGTAACTATCGAGTCATTCTCCAATATAGTCATAAAGCTTGCCAAACTCGTAAGAGAAAAAGAAGCAGAGTTGGCTGAAATAAATCCTCTAGCTATACTAAAAGACGGTACTTGTCTGGCATTGGATTCAAAGGTTATCATAGATGATAATTCAATATTCAGACATCCTGAGCTAAGAAAGTATATAGAAATTTCTGAGTTGCAAGAGCAGGCGGAAAAGAGTGGTTTTTCTTTCGTCGAATTAGATGGAGATATAGCAATAATAGGTAATGGCGCAGGTCTTGTCATGTCAACATTGGATATCGTTAATGACGCAGGCGGAAAACCCGGCGCATTTTTAGATTTTGGAGGACGCGCCACCACAGAAACAATTTACAAGGCCTTAGAAGTGATAAGCAAATTATCTAAAGTAAAGGCAATCTTGGTAAATTTGTTCGGTGGCATTGTTAGGACCGACCTGGTGGCCCAAGCTATTCTTAACGCGTACGAGGATGGTATGATTAGTGTCCCTATATATGCCAGAATTTCAGGTGCAGAATCGGAGAAATCTAAAAAAATGCTTTCTAACAGCAATGCAAAATTATATGATACGGTAGAAGAAGCCATTTCATCGTTAGTGCAATTTATGAGGATGAGCAAATAGAAATGAACAATAAATTTGATATGTTTGATATTCTAGTAGGTAAACCAGAAGATCCTGATTATGGTAATAAGCCTGTGATAATTCAGGGAATAACAGGAAATTTCGGCTCCGTTCACACCAGACTGATGAGAGAATATGGCACAAACATTGTAGCAGGTGTAACTCCCAATAAAGGCGGTCAATCTTTTGAAGGCATACCTGTTTTCGATTCTGTAAAAGATGCTAGTAAGACCTTTAATGCAAAAATATCCGGAATATTTGTTCCTGCTCAATTTTTTCTTTCTGCAGTGAAAGACGCTGTGAATAATGGGATTAAATTACTTGTAGCAATTCCTGAACATGTTCCGGTACGTGACGCAATCGAATCCTTGGAGTATGCACAGACCAATGGCGCAAGAATAATCGGTCCAAATACTCCGGGGGTAATTATCCCTTCTGTGAATAAAATCGGAATAATGCCTTCTCAACCATTCAAAAAGGGAAACACCGCAGTCTTTTCTCGAAGTGGAACTCTCATGTATGAAGTTTCGTTTTATTTGTCAAATGCAGGGATAGGTCAAAAGATAGCTTTGGGAATAGGCGGAGATCCAATAAACGGGACAAATCTGATTGAAGCATTTGATCTAATAAGTGATCGAGACGACATTGAATCAGTGGTGGTAGTGGGTGAGATTGGAGGCGATGCTGAAGAATCCCTCGTGCAGTATATAGAAAAAACCGGTTTCAATAAACCTGTTGTAGCTTACGTCGCCGGTCGATCGGCACCAAAGGAAAAAAGAATGGGCCATGCAGGTGCGATTGTCTATGGAAATTATGGTTCAGCAGAATCAAAAATTTCCAGTTTCTCCAGAGTTAATATCCCAGTAGCAAAAAGACCCGCCGAAGTTCCAAGCATACTTATGAAATTAATGAAATGACCATTTGACTAACCTGCACACAACACCACTTTAATTCCTTAGTCACGTCAAAATATGTTCATTAATCAAGTAACAATAAGTGGATCATTTTAATTCAATTTATAACGCATTGGATAAGGAAGAGTTAGTATAATTATGAAGTATCTGTATTTTTATCACTAGAGTAATTATATCAATTATACTAATATGGTACGTCTAATTATTAAAACATAACATTGTGAGAATAATTGGATCTTAACTGCTTGGTCAAGAATTTAGTAAACCTTAAAAATGAATATCTTGAGGAATTTCATTCATACAATCCTATCAGAGAGTTTATTCCTGTTCCTAACAAACAAAATATGATAGACAAATCGCATTTAGAAAAACTACACACATTTTTCAAACATAACAGTATTTATTACAAGGAACAGACTGTCACACTTTCTGATATTCCTTGTACGTCTTATGAAGGAGATGTTAATCAATTTTGGCTAAGTTCCAAAAAATATGACACTAATTATCAACCATTTCTTCCGACATGGGGATTATCTGCTCTTGTTATGTGTCTTGTAGTAAAAAATCTGGGATTCCAAAACATTTTAGATATGGGATCAGGTGATGGAAGATTGTTATATTGTGGCAGCATACTCGGTCTTAATTCAGTGGGAGTAGAGATTGATAAAGATCTTTGCGAGCTACAAAATGAAATTTCTGCTAGTAGTAACGTAAAATATAGAGTGATTCACGGTGACTCGAATTCAATAGACTACTCACAATTCAATCTGGAAAATACCATGATCTTTATTTCGGCTCTACCTGAATTAGGAGAAATGATAGCATATGGCGTACTAAATCAACTTAAAATGTATAGGGGCAAATTGCATAACGTAGGTATTACTCTAATGGGAAGTCACACGTATAGGAAATATTCCAGAGATAAATCCATGTACGGATGGGGTAAATTCATAGCTGACTCTGAATTGAAAGTATTGGCAAGCTCAAGTCTTCCAAGTTCTTGGACACTTGATGAAAAAAAAGAGACACCCTATCTGTTTACGCTCCTCAAATATTAGGAATTTGCTTACTTTTTAAAAAAAAGATATGTAATTTCAAATTCACAGCAATCTTGTAAATTTTCTACAGATTGCTTAAACTAATCGAAAACCCATTACGAATGATGCAATAACTTATTTTGGTATGTGTCACATAACCATATAGTAGAGATATGGTAAAGGAATTGCTAAGGTATATGATTTATCTCAAAAACGAGAAATACTTACCTCAAGACGCAACTCATATACTTACTACGTCTAGAAATGTTTTACATGACTTAAATATCATAATTAGAGATGTAAGGGTGGCAAGCAATTTTCTTGAGCTTGATGTCAGTGTATCTTCCGAATCGACGTTAGATGTTATGAGGTCAAAACTCTCCAATATAGGTCCATTAATAGAACTCGACAGAATTACCGAGAAGGAACTTGATAAAGATGAATCAATTAGAATGGCTCGTGTACTTTTTAACAATGAAAAATATTGGAAAACACATGAAGTTCTTGAAGGTGTATGGAAACACACCTATGGTGATGAAAGAGATTTGTTGAATGGGCTCATACTAGTTGCAGCTGCCTTAGTACATTACCAAAAAGGCGAACAAGGAATTTGCATTTCTATTATCAATAGGGCGCTTGCTAAATTGAATAACTCTCATGGGAGATATCACGACATAAATATCGACTCATTAAAAAGTGAAATTACTCATATAGTTAAATCAATTAAATTTTCTAAATTTACAATTTAAGATATCCCGATGAAATGGATATGATTTTTAGAAAATCAAGACCAAAACTTTTCAGAATAATCAAAATTTATTGAGTTTCTTTATTTCTTCTCCATCTCATTATGTATGCCGTTGCAATTAATCCAAGCAGAATGGAAACCAGTATGAAAAAAGTACTTTCATCTCTTACTGTACCCTTTGGTAAAATAGCATATAACATCCAGAAAATATTGCCTAGCATTTTCGGTGATAAATAATGCTGGGGTCAGGAAATTAAAGATTTCTCGAAATTGTAAATAATAATAATAAGAAGGCCATAATTATTATTCCTATATTGGTTAAAAGCGAAACTATTGTTCAAGATAAACTAAAGGTTGGACTTGAAATCCATCAACAATTGGGTTCAAAAAATAAATTGTTTTGTGATTGCAAAATAATTGATTCTAATGAATATGATTTTACCTTCAAAAGGAACCTGCGTCCGACCCAAAGCGAGATGGGGTCTTACGACCAAGCTGCCCTATTCGAATCAAAAAAAATTAAGACGGTAAAATATCAATCTTCTAAAAATGCAAACTGCCTCATTGAATCTGATGAAGAACCTCCTAAGATGGTAAACAATGAAGCACTCGAACTCGTACTGACAATATCTCTGGCGCTCAATTGCACAATTGAAGATGAATTACACGTAATGAGAAAGATAGTAATAGACGGTTCGAATACTACTGGATTTCAAAGAACAATTCTAGTTGGCAGAAACGGATTTTTGGAGGTTGAGGGTGTCAGGGTAGGAATTCAAAGTGTATGCTTAGAAGAGGATGCTGCGAGAATAATAAATGAAGATAAAAAAGAAGATGAGAACAAGGCTTATTCTTTGGATAGATTAGGAATACCACTTATTGAGATTGCCCTTGAACCTATTTCTAACTCTCCAATTTTTGTTACAAACGTTGCTCAAACAGTCGGACGATTACTAAGATCTACTAAAAAAGTTACTCGTGGGTTGGGAAGTATCAGACAGGATGTTAACATTTCAACAGAGGATGGACCTGTAGTAGAAGTGAAAGGTGTTCAGCAATTGTCACAGCTGCCTCTTGTAATTGAATATGAAAGAATGAGACAAGACGCACTAAATCAAATTGCAAATGAACTAAAAAAACGTAAAATTGACGAATCAAGTTTCATCGACAATGTTACGGACGTAACTCAGCTATTAAGTAAATCATCCTCTAAAGTAGTAAAGAAGATTCTCACTGGTGATTCTAGATTTACGGCATTCATCCTGCGAGGATTTAAAGGAATATTGTCTTTTGAACCCTATCCTGCAATTAGATTGGGGAAAGAATTAGGTGATCTGGTAAAAGTTTACGGAATTGGTGGAATATTTCATTCAGATGAATTACCGAACTATGGAATTACGCCCGAAGACGTTGAGTCTATAACAACCGTTCTAAGAATGGATAAGAATGATGCTTTTGTATTAATAGGCGGACCGACAAAATCTCTAAACACAGTTTTATTTGAATTATTTACTAGAATCAAAAAAGCTTTTAGTGGAGTTGTTCCTGAAACACGTTCAGCAAGATTGGATGGAGTTACTGTATTTAGTAGACCTAAACCTGGCTCATCAAGAATGTACCCGGAAACCGATATTCCATACATCTCAATAGCCAAAGGAAAGCTAAAACAATTATCTCAAGATACACCTCAACCGTGGAACCAAATAATTGATCAAATCTGCAAGAAATATACTATTAATAAGACTTTGGCAGAAAATATTTTTGATTCTAAATATTTTTCACTTTTTGAAAAGGTAGTTTCACACACGTCAATTAGTCCCTCTTTTGTAATATCTAAACTTACGGAGGACCTAGTGAGCATGGAAAGAGAGGGTTATGACAGTTCTATTCTTTCTGAGGATGTGCTATATTGTCTATTTACAGAACTTGATAATTCACGAATAACTAAAGAATCTATTCCACTGGTAATCGAGAAGCTCCTAAAAAATGAGTCTAGGGATGTTGATGAAATAATAAGTTCATTTGGGACTGAAAACATTAGCGAAGAATATGTAGACGAGACTATGAGTAAAATAATACATGAAAATGCAACTGTAATTTCTCAAAAAGGTTTAGATTCAGTGGGGCTTTTGATGGGTAGGTGCATGGAAGTATTAAGAGGAAAGATTGACGGTGAGAAGGTTAATAAAAAACTAATGGCAAAATTGACCGAGTACCTCCAAAAATCAAAGGGATAGGACATTCAAACTTATTACAAACAATTTACATTTGATCACATACTTAGAAGCAGCGATAATATTAAGTCCTCTTGAAAGGATCGCTTAATCTAGTATCCTACTATTGTATTGGTGTTTGAATTTTACAATTATGATTAAATTAGATTGTTGTTGAACTTGAACAAAAATATATCTCAAGACAACTGTTTGTACCTCGTCCTTTCCTTTAGTCTCTCAAAGAATTCCAAGACTATCCAAATAATGCATATCACAATTCCTATCAGCAAAATAATCACTCCTATCAAAATTGTGTTAATTTCTATTTTTGGATTTTTATTACTATCAAAGAGAACTGAGCTAGCAAATATACTCTGGGTATAAGTATCCTCATTCTTAAGATTAGTTAAAACCGCTGAATAATTTCCACTTATAGGTGGGGTTATCGTGGTAAACAATGGTTGTGATGAATTCAAATCAAACAATACAGTTCCTTTTGAATTTATGATTTTAATGTTGAATACGTTTACAGTATTTTGTGGAGTAACAGATAATGAGATGTTTTTTCCTTTTTGGATGTCTTTCAGTACCATGACAGCTCTGGTATCATTATTTATCTTTCCGTTATAGACTGAACTTGAAGTATGAAGCGGGTCAGGAACACGGATGGAAGAAATTGAAATTATCGTTACTCCGATTAATAAGGATATTAATCCTGCGGCTAGAACAATTCGCTTCACTAGTTATCACCTATCGTGAATGTCATTCTATAACTTATCTCCACCGACGATAATTGATATTTATTTATAGAGATATAATTATATCCCTAAATAACAATTTTGGAACGTATTGTTACGCCTATTTTGAACTCAAAATCACACAATGGACGCCTAATTCATAATATATATATAAACTAAATTTCGATATATTTGCCATGAGTAGTTTTCGGAAAAACACGCCTGTGTTGTTTGGTTTAAGTCTTGTAATCTCTTTGTTCATGACAAATGGAATTATCGTTGCTTCTGCCCAGCCATCTACCGTCGACAATACTTTAGTTGGTGTAGCGATGAAGGGCGCATACGTGGATCAAAAACAAAACAGGCCCGATACTGCACTTCCTCCTGCTACTTATTTCGATGAAAGCTTCAAGTTGTTAAAAGAGGCAGGACTAAATCATGCTAGGTTCTTGTTTTATTGGGAAGCATATGAAAAAAACCCACAAGCATTCATGAATGAAATCGAACAGGTTGCAAATGTTGCAGACAAATATGGAATTAAGGTTATATATGATAATCATCAGTGGCATACATCCTCGTGGCTTGAAAAGAGGGGAACCGGTTTTCCAACTGCACTTTTTCAGAATAATTCACAACTGTATCCGATGAATAGCGGAGGTAAAGAAGGAGAACCTGTTGCTAAGCTGTGGTGGAGTAACTTTTGGGATGGTTCAGTAAAGGATAGCCAAGGAAAGGACGCATGGACTTTGCTTGCTGACTTTTGGAAAAAGGTAGTTACAAAAGTAGATGGGCATCCAAGCACATTCGGATATGAAATCTTGAGCGAGCCCCATGTAGAAAGCTCAGATCAATGGGAAAAAATTGGGAACTTTAATTCATTTATCACTGATGAATTACGTACCTTAACTAACAAGACAATAGTTTATAGTATGAACGTCCCTGTAGATCTTGGCGGACCTACAGAATTAACGCCAGAAAATCTTGCAAAAATGGCTCCTTCAAATAAAGATAATGTATGGTTTAAGATAAGTGTATACGGAATTCCAGACAGAGATAAATATCAAAAAGAACGATGGGACATGTTCTTAAAAACTCGCGAACTAACAGGTGAACCACTCTATATTGGTGAATGGAACAACGTTGTACGAACAGCAGTTAATGGAGTATTTCAGCTTGATCCTACAAAGAGTGGGCTAGACCAGCAAACGACGGATACTATGTTGGAAACTTTCAAGAATTCAAATATCACTGCCTCGTCCTTCTGGAAATGGGATTACCAAGATGCTGATACTGCCAGCTTCAATTTAATATTACATCAAAATGCAACGCTAACTCCAACAGAATATTACACATATCTCAAGAACTCAGTAACCAAAATATTCCCTAACCTCAACCCCGCGAACTAAACCTAATCCTGATCGACACTGTTGCCCTCGGTTCCAACCAGAGCAACAAACACATCATCCAGGGTAATAGGGGATACCCTGAAAAAGAAATTTTTCTTTATTGCAATTGCTGATAGCTCCTGTATATTAGATTCAAAGGTAAATAGTTTTAGTATATCGGTCCCGGTGTCAATTACAGTTCCGTATGATTTTAAAATATCACTGTCTATTGTCGATTTTGGAATTTCTATTTTAATGTTTTCTTTAATATTCTTCCTAATGTCCGAGAGTGTTCCTTTTGAAATAACGGTCCCATTGTCAATTATGACTATATCGTCTGACAATACTTCTGCTTCGTCCATATAATGGGTTGTAAGCAGGATTGTTGTTCCATTTTCCTTTTTTTCCTTGATAGCTTTCCAGATTTGGCGTCTGGACACGGGATCAAGTCCGATAGTCGGTTCATCTAGAAAAAGCAATCTCGAATCTACTGCCATAGCCATTGCCACTAATATTTTTTGCTTCATTCCTCCTGACAAATACATCGCAAGTTTACTTCTCACATTGTATAATTCAAAATCTTGAAGGATCTTTTTGGTTCTAATTGATGCTTCATGCTTGTTAACTCCTCTAATTCTTAGCCAAAAATAAACATGATCCCATGGTGTGAGGGCGCGTAGTGGTCTTCCCTCCTGCGGTACAATGGAGATCTGATTTCTTATTTTTTCTGTATCTCTAATAAGGTCGCTTTCAAATATTTTTACAGTTCCAGAAGTTGGTAATAGCTGTGTTGCACAAATTCTGACGAATGTAGTCTTTCCTGCACCATTTCTTCCAAGAAGGGTGAAGATTCTTCCCGGTTCTATATTTAAGGAAATGTTGTCTATGGCAAACGATTTTGATCCTTTATACCTTTTTGTAACTTCAACAGCCTGTACTGCGCTCATAATATTCTCCAGATAATTATCTGATTTTAAAAAGTTAATACGACAAGACGGTGTGACGACATTGAATATAAATCCTCTTCCATTTACTCCACGTTAATAGAAACTCCGTGGTCTTTTGAATCTTTTAACTTGAATGTTACCTCTAATATTCCATTTTTATAAGACGACTTTCCTGAAGATGGTTCAATTTCATTCGGAAGTTCTATTTTTTTGTTGTATCTACGTTCTCCTGAAAGAGACTCTAGTGTCAATGAAGTTTCATTAGCAGTTATCCTCAAATCGCTTTTAGTTACGCCTGGAAGTTCGGCAATAATTTTCAACTTGTCAACATCCTTTATGATGTCCACAACTGGCTCCCTTTGATCACTGACCGAAAATCTGCCAGTTAGAGAACTAGGGAAAGTGTTTAGGTTTCCAAATTTTCTGACGATCGGTTTACCGTCTTCACCAATCTTAAATGAGTACCCATAAACAATTGGACCCATTTCACGCACAACAGATCCGTCATCAAGCTTCCGCTCCCTTATCAGATTCTTTGGAACATTTTGATCCATGTTCTTAACAGCTTCTTGCATTAACTTTTCCATTTCCTTCATCATTGAATCCACATCAGGAAACCAAGAATTGGATCTTCTTCGCCCAAACCACTCATCAAACGGACTAGACATAATGATTATCTTGACTTATTAGATATAAATATTACAAACAACACAATGTCAAGTATTCTTTGTATCGCCCAGTTCTTTGATTAGCCACTTTTGCCTTTCACTTAATTTAGTGGGTATGTCAAGTTTAATTTTTACAATTTGGTCTCCTCTAGATCGTCGACCATGTACAGGTATTCCTTTTCCTCTTAGATTAAAAATTGAATCTACTTGGGAGCCTGCAGGGATTTTCAACTTTTCGCCTCCATGTAGCGTAGGTATCATGATTTCTGTGCCCAATACCAGTTCTGTGTATTTCAGTTTCAAAGTATAAAGTAAATGGCCATCTTCGAGTCTTTCAAAAGTTTGATGCGGTTTGATATGAATTCTAATGAAGAGATCTCCTGGAACTCCGTTTTCGTAAGAAATACCGCTTCCGCTTAGTTGTAGTGTCATACCATCCTCCACACCCGGAGGAATCTCTACCTGTATTTTTTTTCTAGCTGGAACGTTGCCTGATGCTTTACAATTTTTACATGGTTTTTCAATTATCTCTCCCATTCCTCTACATGTTCTGCAGGTTTCCACGGTAACAAAAGTTGAAAACCTATTTTCATTAAAGACCCTTTTTGTTTGACCAAGCCCATTGCACGCCATACATTTTTTACGTTTCGTGCCAGGATAACAACCACTTCCATTACACTCCGAACACTTTTCCAATGATGGGACTTCAATCATTTCCTTCTTTCCGGTTACTACATCTTCCAGTGTGAGGGACATATCAATAACTGTGTCCTCTCCTCTATTGCTTCTCCCAAAGTTGAAACCAAAGCCAAATGGATCACCTCTATTTCTGGCTGAAAATCCTCCTCCGAATAATTGCTCAAAAATATCTTTAATCCCACCAAATCCGATATCTCTAAAGATTTCTTCAAAATTAGACTCTGATCCTCTAAAAACTTCCTCCGATCCTACATGACCATATTTATCATATTTTTTTCTCTTGTCGTCATCGGACAAAACCGCATAAGCTTCTGAAATTTCTTTAAACTTTTCTTCGGCATCTGAGCTCTTATTCCTGTCAGGATGGTATTGGAGAGCTAATTTCCTATACTTGCTTTTGATTTCTTCTTTAGTAGCATTCCGATCTACATTCAAGACCTCGTAATAGTCACGCTTTGTACTCATGGTAAGAAACCATTGATTAAAAATAATGGATACATGTCAGGTTGGCCTTTGTAGCATCTTGTTATTGCTGGGGATTAGATTGGTTAGCACTATCTGAAGTCGGATTGGCACTATCTGAAGTCGGATTGGCACTATCTGAAGTCGGATTGGCACTATCTGAATTTTGAGAGGTCGCCTGTTGGGATGCAGCTGCACCAGCGGCTCTATATGCTTCGGTACTTATTTCACCTACTATATTTTTTAGACCTTCTATTTTCTTCTTAATTTCTTCAATATTGTTTGATGATACAGCTTCTCTCAACTCCTTGACTGCGTTATTAACTTTTTCAACTTGTTCAGGTTTAATTTTATCTTTTAGGTCTTGCTGAGCTAATTTTTCTGCAGTATAAATTAGATTATCTGCTTCATTTTTCACTTCTGCTTGTTCCTTCTTTTGTTTATCTTGTTCTGCAAATTGGTCTGATTCCTTCTTGAGTCTTTCAATATCATCCTTAGATAACTTCGTATTTGCAGAAATTGTTATTTTTGATTCCTTTGAAGTGGCTAGGTCCTTTGCGGTAACATTAAGAATTCCATTTGCGTCTATGTCAAAAGTAACTTCTACTTGGGGAATTCCTCTGGGTGCCGGAGGTATTCCTGATAGATTAAACATGCCTAGAGAGACACAATCGGACGCCATTGACCTTTCCCCTTGAACAACATGTACAGTTACTGCATTTTGGTAGTCTGCAGCAGTAGTAAAGACCTTACTTTTCTTCGTAGGGATTGTAGTGTTTCTTTCGATAAGTGGCTCTTTTAGTCCTCCGAGTACTTCAACTCCTAAAGTTAGCGGTGTCACGTCTACAAGCAGTATATCTGTGGTTACATCCCCTGCTATGATTGCTCCTTGAATAGCAGCTCCCATGGCCACTGCTTCCATTGGATCAATTCCTCTTTCAGGTTCCTTGCCCATTACATTTGTAATGAATTGTCTTACTATTGGCATTCTTGTCGGTCCACCAATTAAAATAATCTTTTCAATGTCTGCAGGTTTTATCTTTGCGTCCTCAATTGCTTGAAGCATGGGTCCCTTACATCTTTCAATTATTGGTCTCAGCAATTCCTCCAACTTTGACCTAGAAAGTGTCATAACCAAATTTTTGGGACCCGTAGATGCATCGTATGATAAGAATGGGAGATTTACTTCCGTTGTCATAACATTAGAAAGTTCAATTTTTGCTTTTTCTGCCGCCTCTTTTATTCTCATCATAGCTGCTTTGTCGTTATGAACATCGATGGAATTTTGATTTTGAAATTCACGGATAATGTATTCAACTACAAGATTATCCATGTCTGTTCCACCCAGTTGGGTATCCCCAGACGTACTCTTTACTTGAAATACGCCTCCTCCCATTTCCATTATGGTAACATCTAGGGTTCCACCACCGAAATCGAATACCATTATCTTCAAGTCTTTGTTTACTTTATCTAGACCATAAGCAAGTGAGGCAGCAGTAGGTTCATTGATGATTCTTACGACTTCCAGGCCCGCAATTTCGCCTGCGTCTTTAGTCGCCTGTCGTTGATTGTCATTAAAATACGCCGGGACTGTTATTACAGCTTTGTCAACAGTTTCTCCTAGGTAGGCTTCAGAATCTCTTTTTATCTTTTGCAAAATAAAAGAGGATATCTGTTGGGGAGTGTACTCCTTACCATATACTTTAAATTTGAAATCAGTTCCCATCTTGCGTTTGGCTGCAATTACGGTACCTTCAGGGTTTGTAACCATTTGCCTTCTTGCAGGTTCGCCCACCAGTAATTGGCCATCTTTAGTAAATGCTACATATGAGGGGAATGCTTTTCCACCCACTGAAGTTCCCTCAGCAGCTTGTATTATTGTGGGTTTTCCTCCAATCATAACCGAGGCTGCAGAATTACTTGTTCCAAGATCTATCCCAATAATTTTACCCATAATTTCTTTTCACTACTCCTTATCTTTTTCATTAATATCTTTATTTGTAACTGTTCTTTTAGATAAAATGACTGAAGAAGGTCTTAAAACCTTATTGTTTAATAGATATCCTTTCCTTACCACCTCCATTATTGTGTTGTCCGGGGCCAATTCATTTGTTACAAAACCAATCGCGTCATGTACATTTGGATCAAAGGGTGTGCCCAAAGTTTCAATTTCTACCAAGCCTTCTTCTTTCATCAAGCTCTCAAAGTTTGTCATAATGCCACGAATTCCACCTACCAAAGTGGAATCATATTGACCGTTTTTTATGGTTTCAAGTGCCAATACGCAATCGTCGTAAACTTTGAGTAGTTTAAGAAAAAGTTGGCCCTTATTCTCTTCAATTTTTGACTCCATCTGCCTCCCTATTTGTTTCCTATAATTATCGAAATCTGCCATAAGGTATCTTAGTTTTGACAGGTTCTTTTCGGAAACTTCTTTTTCCTTTTCAAGCTCATTTTTCAAGAACTCTATTTCTCTTTTCAGTACCTCGCTATCTGCAATCTCAGAGTTCTCCTCATCTTCAATCCCATCCCTCTCTATCTGTTTTTTTAATGATTCGCTATCTGCAATCTCAGAGTTCTCCTCATCTTCATCATTTTTCGTTATATCGAGCAAGATCGAAATTGTTTTGAGTTCTCCTAGATAATTATCTATCGCTGAATAGACTGTAAGATCAAAAAACATAATAAACCAATTCAAGCGCTGTTAGTGTCATTACATAAATTGGAAGACGAAGAACTAAAGATATTAAATGAGAAAAAAATGAAAAAGTTACAAGAACTGATTACTGAAAAAGAACAATTAAAAAATATTAAGGAGCCACTCGTCCTGGATGACTCTACGTTTTCTCAGACTATCAACAAATTTCCATTGACGTTGGTAGACTTTTGGGCACCGTGGTGCGGGCCTTGTAGGATGATGTCGCCAATCATTGACGAAATTGGTAAAGACTACTTGGGCAAATTGGTTGTAGGTAAAATAAATGTTGATGAAAATCCATTGGTAGCAGGACAGTTCGGCATTTCGAGTATTCCCACTCTGTTATTGTTCAAGAGAGGCCAAGCAGTAAACAAGATTATCGGATCCGTATCTAAAAATAAGATAGCAGAAATGATTACAATGCTTTTAGACTAAGACCTGCACTTTTGTTCCTCATTTTAGTAATTTCTAGGGTGTAAAAACAACAGGTTAGCATTTAGTTCCATATCTTATATGGCAATATTATCTATGTTGGATTTTTTCTTGAAATAATTACTATATATCAATATTGAATAATTGTGGCGCATATATCGAACCCTCTCTTACCCTTTTTACTTTTGCAACAGATAGATAATGCGGCCATATGGTGATAATGATAGAACCTTCGGGAACTCCTTCGGGAGATTCAATAAGTACAATGTCATTAAGGTTAACTCCATGTTCATTCAGTACAACCTTGCTCCTTTCTACAAGCTCGGCGGACATTCCACTACTGTAAAGATACACTTTACCTACGTACTCTATCTTTGAATCCATTTCTATCTAATGAATCGTCTATGTATAGTTCCTTATCTAAATTTTGTTTGGATTATAATTCGTCAATGGGGAATTTGGATCTGCAACCTATACATTCGTAAATTTCATTTCCAACAGGCCCACTTACATTAAATCTAACAATTGTAGTGCACTTTGGACAACGGCCTTCAACTGTTCTTCTAGTCTTATGTGGCCTTGAGGTACTCTTTCTTCTTCCCATGATTCAAATTGGATATTAATTAACTGGCTTATAAATCACATTGAATATTCTATTTGTGGCGCTTTGTTTGAAAACACGGTTCAGGTGAAAGTTTGCCCAAGCTAATGTCCTAACTCGTAGTTGAAAACTTGAACATAAAAGAAATAACGGTCCGTGGATTCTTGCGCCTGGTTTGATACACCATAACGAAATATTGAATTCTATGATTTGGTTTTGATATTGGCGCCTGAATGACTTAGCGAATAAGTTAAATGTTACAATTAAGAGATTAGATTATCTGTGAATGTTATCTGATTACATCGAGGTATCAAAGCCAAGGATAGTGGTAGTATTAGCTATTACGGCGATAACAAGTTCTTTAGCTGCTACCAGATTCGATTCCACTCCATTAACAGCTTGGGACATTTCCGCATACCATCTTGCATTTCTCGCAATTTGTGGGTGCTTAGCATCAATGGGATCCAGTGCGCTAAACCATTATTTTGATCGAGATATTGACAAGATAATGTCCAGAACAATAAAAAGACCGATCCCATCGGGCAGATTAAGTCCCAAAAACGTACTTGTTTATGGTATCATCCTTTGTATCAGCTCTGTTGTAATATCTTTCTTAACCTTAAATGTCATAGCAACTGGTATGATTGCTTTGGGGATATTCTTTTACGTATTCGTGTACACATTATGGCTCAAACGCTCAAATGTTTCGAATATTGTTGTTGGTGGCTTTGCAGGTAGCGCGGCATCAATGGCGGGGTGGGCCACTACAACAGGGTCTATGGATGTCCTAGGTTTCCTGATTGGATGGTTGGTCTTTTTATGGACACCACCTCATTTTTGGTCTTTTGCAATAAAGTCAAGGGAGGAATACGAATCGGTAAAAGTTCCTATGCTACCAGTACTTATAGGTAACGAAAAGACCGCGGGATATATATTTGCAAACACTGCAATTTTGTTACCATATTCATTATCATTATATCTACTCGGCTTAGGTGTGGTGTACTTCATTACTGCAGCAATTTCAGGATCGTTGATGCTCGTATATCATTATAAACTAACAAAATATCCTAACCCCGATTTTGCATGGAAGGCGTACAAGATTACAGCACCTTATCTAGTCATCATATTTGTTTCGCTTGCATTTGATTCCTTGTTCTACTATAGATTCTAGTTAAATTGTCTGCTTAGACAATACTGTAATAAGTAACGATTTCAAAAAATAAATTAAACTCTACTTATTTAATGTTGACAGATTGTCGACTTACGTTTATTACTTCTATTTCTCCAACTGCATCTAATTTCCTTATGGCTTCTTCTAATAGATCCATTTGGCCTTCTGAATCGTCTAGTGTGAAATCCGCCAAGATGGAATAGAGTCCGAATGCAATTGGTTCCTTTGTATGTGCTAATAGTTTGAATCCTTCTGGGAGCGTCTGCTTCAAAATATTGGGAATTGAATCAATATCTGATTCTGATTCAGAAGGAAGGATCTTTATCCTGGCAACTAGTTTGGACATAGCTATGGCCCTTCAAATCCGCATCCGATGCATCTGTAGGTTCTAGCAAATTGTCTGCAACTTTGACATCTCCAAATCAAAACATAACCACAATTTGGACAATAGTATTTCACACATTCGTCATTTGCTATAATCGGTCTGTTGCAAGACGTACAAACTGGCAATTGTAAGGATTTTGACACAAAATGCACATTCAATTTATCCGAATTTATATCTTGCTTGAATTAGTGAAAGAATTTCCTGATATCTTTGCTGGGAGGTTTTGCAACAATAAATTAGTCATAATTGATGAATTGAATTGTCATCATCTTTCCTACTGCCAAATACCCTTCGAAACTCATTTCCGATTAATATTTTTGTCAGATTAGTAGCAATTTTTGTTTTAAGAAAGAGGGCCAGAGCGCTAGAGTGAAAATCAAAATCTGAAAAATTCGAGACATCGGTAATCGCTTTTTTTGAGAGTGAAGAGAAAATACCATCTATAGCCTTATTATCCAACCTTTCTAGCACTTTTCTTGCAAGTAACATGGACTGGAATTCCTTTTGAAACATGGACTTCCAACTTTTCTCATACTCATAAAGCAGGGTATCGTCATTTTTTTCAATTGCTTTAGAAATTGCTTGACCAGCAAGAACCCCTCCCATTCCGCAGCTAAAAATTCCTCCTGCTGTTGTTGGTTTTGTCTGCCCAGCAGCATCACCTACTACTAAGGTCCTATCAAAAACGAACTGAGACCTCGGCCCTCCGATCCAAATCGGAGCAAAGATCTTTCTAATTATCGAGTATTTCTCTCCCTTAGATCTTATGAATTCATGCAGTGCCACTGAAGTGTTTATTCCCTTTCCCGCAACACCGATCTTGCCTCTACCATCTCCCATTGGTATTATCCACATGAAAAATCCGGGATATTTATCAGAGTCAAAATGAATCTCTACGGTTTTACCTTCAATCCATTTTGCGTAAACTTCGAATTGAGCAGAAGCTAGAATGCCATTTTGACTTGCATCTTTTAGTGAGCCTAATCCTTTGGCATCGACAAAGTATTTGCATTCTATTTCCCCATCTGAAGTCTTTATAGTATATTTTGATTCCTTATTGGCAATAGACTTGAATGTACATCGTGTTCTAATTTGGGCTCCTGCGTCCTCTGCTTGTTTAGCGATTTGTTTGTCCAATCCCCTCCTGTCTACCACAATAACATTTTGTTTTTCGGCAGATAGTTCGAAACTAGCTGATTTGGACCTAATTCTGGCCATTGGGACAGCGTTTTGAAAATTGTTTGAATCGAGCATAAGGCCCAATTTCTGCAGTCCGCTCAGGCTAACCATTCCACCACAATGTTCTGGAGTTCCAATTTCGTGATCCTCTTCTATAACAATCGTTGAATTACCATTGGAGGAACATTCTCTTGCGGTTGTAAGGCCCGCTACACTCCCTCCTGCGATTAATACATCATAGTATTCCATAACCTACAAGGAAAACAATTATTTCATCATTTTATTAACTAACCTGAAGTGGAGTTCAAACAAGTCATTGTTGTAAGAAAAGACCTTCGCATGGGCATTGGAAAAATTGCGGCCCAAGTCGGTCACGCAGCGGTACTCGGAGTTGACGAATCCAGAAAATTCGACAATATATGGGTACGAAGTTGGTTAAATGAAGGTCAACCAAAGATAGTTGTAAAGGTAAACAGCTTGGAAGAGTTACTTCAAATAAAGAGCAAAGCAGAAAAATTCATGATACCGCTAGTAATAGTTCAAGACAGAGGCCTGACACAGATCCCATCAGGAACTGTCACGTGTATTGGGATTGGTCCTGCTCCATCGGATATTATAGATAAAGTAACATCAGAACTTAAATTACTTTAGTCAAGAGTCGACTTATTTTCGAATTATTTTGCTCTGAGCTAAAATATTTTATGTGATTTGAATCGGTTCCAAACATGTATATATACTTCCATTTATAAAGCCAACCTAGTATGCCTGAAACTAAGCCCATTGTTAGCATCGAAAATGTTGTTGCTTCAGCGACTGTCAATCAAACTGTAAATCTTAATTTAATTACTCAAATATTTCCAGATGTCGAGTATCATCCAGATCAGTTTCCAGGGCTTGTCTTTAGATTAAAATCTCCAAAGACTGCAACATTGATTTTCAGTTCCGGCAAAATGGTCTGTACTGGTGCAAAATCTGAAGAACAGGCAATAAAGGCAGTAAAAAATGTGGTCCAAAAATTGAGAAAAGGCAGTATTCCTATTGAGAATGAACCTCAAATAGAAATACAAAATATTGTTGCGTCCGCAAGTCTGGGTGGTAAAATCCATTTAGAATTAGCTGCGAGAGTGTTGCCACGTAGTATGTATGAACCTGAACAATTTCCTGGTCTAATTCACAGGATGCTTGACCCAAAAACGGTCATTCTTCTTTTCGCGAGTGGAAAATTGGTGTGCACAGGGGCTAAGAAGGAATCGGAAGTCTACAGGGCTGTCCACAATTTGCATGACTTACTTGAAGAGAAAAATTTAATGATCTATGAAGGTTAACATATCTTTTCATCAATTGAATTCTCTTATACTTCGATTAGAACATGCCTGAATTATGGCTAAATTACGGTAGCACCGACATCATAGTAGATCTCAAGGTAGAGAATCTTTCACTTATTGAAAATTCAAAATTTGATACACTGACCCCTGAAAACCTAGATCAAAAAATCGAATCTATTGATTTGAATGGTAACACAATACTCATCCCTCTAGATGCCTCAAATTCTACGATTCAACTCACTTCTAGATTAGTTTCCTTTGCAGAAACTAAAGGAATTAAGTTGTCTATTGAATCAATCCTAAAAGCACGCAAGCAGTTGTCAAGTAAAATGCAGAATCAAAGTATTGCCTTGTTTGAAAAAAAAAGCGATCATTTCCTAGAACGCACAAATAATAAGGACACTATTTTCATTTCAAAAACAAACATTGATCCCTTTTTTGGTTATAACGGTACTCCTACCAAACTCCTCCGAGAATTCGGGCAGGACAAAATGAATGAAGCCTTCAGTTCAAGAGTAAACGATCTTCCTCACCCGGGTAATAAAGGACCGCCGATTGAAATTGCAGAAAAGTTCTGTCAAGACATGGGTGCTAAGTCCATTGAGATAGTGTCAAATAATTCCGGCATTAACAATTTTTTTTATGATGAATTAGCTCATTCTTTCCACAGGGGGATTGAAAAACTAAATGAGTTGTCAATTGAAAATGAACATGAACAAAAATCTCTGATAATAGGTACAAATATTGATACCAATTCAAGTTCGACCTTATCAAGTTCATTAGACTTGCTATGGAATTCAATTCGTATTCTAAGAAAAAATTCCATTGTAGTTATTGTTTCAGAAAACAACAAAGGTTTTGGAAGCGCTGCAATGGAGAAATTCGCATACGGACAATTAAAATTAGATGATTACAAAAATTCCAACTACATCGACGGTCTGGAACATATCATGTATATCAATGAGCTGAAGGAAAAATTCACTATCTCAATTCTTTCTTCCTTACCCAAGTATTATCTGAAAGAAACGTTTGGCTTTAAAATATTTTCCAATATTCAGGAGGCAGCAGATAATATACTTGAAATGAATGGTAAGAGTCATAAGATTTCAATAGCTCTTGATCCGAACGTTGCCATATTCAAAAACGAAGTCACTAATTGAGTCCAGAGAAGTTTGAAAAGCCAAAGTTAAAATAATTAATTATCATTAATTTGATAATTTGCAGAGCTGCCTACGAAAAAATGGAGACTATGTCTTCTATAGATGTGGTCAAGACAACTTACATTCTGTTATTGAAATTAATTTAAGTTCACTTCCTGAGCACTACACTGAGTATTTTTTCGAGTCAATTCTCAAAGAGTTGCCAGAATCATTTATTCTTGCCGAACATGATGGAAAGATAATTGGTTATGTAATGTGCAAGATAGAATTTGGATTTTCAAACTTCAGAAAATTAGGTTTCGTAAAAAAAGGACATGTTGTTTCCATCGCAATAGTGGAAGAACATCGAGGTAGGAAAGTAGGGACTATACTTATGGAAGAAGCAATAAATGGTCTTGTTTCAAGAAGAACTGAAGAAGTCTACCTGGAAGTGAGGGTTAGCAATTCGGCAGCAATAAAAATGTATGAAAAACTAAATTTTAATGTGAGATCAAAGCTGAAATCGTATTATAGAGACGGTGAGGATGCGTACTTGATGGCATTGGAATTACCATGAGTGAAGCAAACGCCCCAACAGGCATGAGAGAAAATAGGATTATTGGACTAATATTACTTGTCGTTCCATCATTTTTTTTCATTGTATTTTCATATTTGATGTTATTTACGCATTGGGACATTTTTGTAATAAAATTAACTTTGATAATCCTCGTCGGGATTATCATGACAGTACTTGTATGGATGGGTTATACAATGGCTACCGCTCCACGGGATAAATGACTAGCAGATCAGTTCAGATTACTTCTACGTCAGAAACGATTTGATAAAATCGCGGACCTACCTCTCTTACAACTCTGACATTTCTAATAATGTGGTTGAAATTACCGAATGATGCTGTTGTGTCTAATAATGCGCTTTGTATAGCATTCTTCTTATTCTCTGCTCCTACGTGAGCAAAATAATGTACTATGCCCTTACTATTTACAAGTGAATTTACTGCAGAGTCAACGAACTCTTTTGCTTTCTCAGGTAATGGCATAAGAGCTCTGCTGGCAATTCCTCTAAGCTTTTTGGGTATTATCTCCTTGGCGTCACCGAGAATCGGAAAAACATTATTCGTTAATTTGTTTATCTCAGTATTCTCTTTACATAACTCATGAGCAATTGGATTTGAATCTATAGAATAGATTTTTGATGACCTGTTATTGCGTGCGATTATAATGGAGAATGTTCCTACGCCTCCAAACATATTTACGATGACTTCATTGGGGCTTATCAAATTTGATATCCTGAGTCGTTCGGTTGAAAGCCTCGGAGAGAAGTATGTATTTATGACATCCACCTTGAACGTACATCCATGTTCCTTATAGATGGTAATTGGAGTATTTTCTCCTGATAAAAATTCCAACTTACGCAATCTGTAATCTCCCTCAATTGCTGATACTTGAGAGAATACCGTTTTTACTGATTTAATTTCTTCGATTAATGTGTCTGCAATAAGTGTTTTTTTTGATGACAATGTTTCGGGAATTTTAATAATGGCGATACTGCCAATTATGTCAAAAGAGGAAGACAACTTATCAATCTCGGTAACATCAAGTTTTTCTTGCAAAACCTCTTTTAGCATTCTTGTCATGTTTTTATTTATTGATCAAGTCCTCTGGTAATAATCTCCGGAAGTTTTTTGAGCCCTGTCTAATCTTCCGCCAAGTTTATTGATTCTTGGACGTCCTGTATTTTCATCTCGTCTATAGGTTATTGACAAGTTCTCAAGGAACTTGTTCATTCCAAGATCCTTCTTGATAGGCGAACCTGCAAATCCTTTCTCGCCTGGTATACCTGAAAAAATCATTAGTGAATCGGAGACCAAATCAATCAATTGCATATCATGATCTACAATTATCGCCGACTTGCCCTGTGATTTTACAAATCGGTGCAAAAATTTAGCAAGGTTGATTCTGTCCTCTACATCCAAAAACGCGGATGGTTCATCCAGTGCATAAATATCAGCTGGTCTAATAAGAGAACAACAAACCGCGACCTTCTGTAGCTCCCCGCCACTCAATGTATCTACTCGCTTATCATAAAGTTTCTTGATCCCCATTGGTACTACAATTTGCTGTTCCATCGTAGAACCTTCTATTGATCCTTGATGAGCAACATTCAAAAGCGATTGAATATTACCATCATATTCGTTCTGCAAGTACTGTGGTTTGTACGATAAATTAGCATGAATATCCATTTGGCCACTATCTGCTTTCTCCATGCCAGCGATCATTTTCATAAATGTAGTTTTCCCCAATGCATTTGCTCCTACCAATCCGACTATCTCGCCTTCTCTTATCTCTCCAGGAGAAACATTTAGCTCAAATGAAGAAAATGATTTAGTCAATTGGGAAAACTTTGTCATCGGTTTATCAACAATCAATTCTTCATTTATGCTCGAACTCTCAAATTTGAATGATTTTTCTCGGAATCTGATATTTTCTGTAGGTATAAAACCATCCAAAAAGGCGTTTATGCCTACTCTCGTTCCCTGTATGGGAGCAACTATGCCATATGCTCCTGATTCACCATACAAGATATGGATATAATCTGACAGGTAGTCAAGTAGTGTTAAATCATGTTCAACGACCATTACACTTTTGCCATCGCTAGCAAGTTGTTTTATGGTTCTTGCAACAGCCAGACGTTGATAAATGTCGTTATAGGAAGACGGTTCGTCAAAGAAATAATAATCAGCATCCTTGTTGACCGCTACTGCAACTGCTAATCGTTGCAATTCTCCGCCACTCAGTTCAGAAAGTGAACGCTCTAAAGAGTTGGTAAGAGACAATTGATCTATTAGAGAATCGATCATGCCCCTTTCATCATACTTTTTCAAAAGTTCTCTGGCTGTTCCCTTAAAAGCCTTGGGAATTAGTTGAACCATTTGAGGCTTGATAGAGGTTCGTAAATTACCTGAAGAAATTTTTTCAAAATGCGGCTTTAACTCAGTACCTTGAAAATTCTTTATAATATCATCCCATTGTATCTCAGAATCATAATTTCCAAAATTTGGTTTGATATTTCCTGACAATATATTCAAAAGTGTTGATTTACCAATTCCATTTCGTCCCAATAGTCCTACTACTGAACCTTTTTTAAGTAAAGGAATGTGATAAAGTCTGAAAGAATTGATACCATATTGATGTATCTTGTGGTCTCCAATCTCCTTGGCTAGATTAACGATTACTATAGCATCAAAAGGGCACTTTTTTATACAAATCCCGCATCCCGTGCATAATTCTTCGGAAATAACCGCCTTTCCGTCTTCGGGCCTCTGTACTATACATTCTCCACCTGTCTTGTTAACTGGACAGTAGATGATACATTCCAATCCACATTTCTTTGGTTGACAGAGTTCTTCGTCCAAAACGGCTACCCTGTGAGTAGAACTAGACTTCATATGTAACTGTACTAGTGATTATAAAAGGATGTATTATAATTGTTAAGGTGCATTAAATACAGACCATAGTCTTTGCAATGCAAGGCGAGGCAACCAAAATGCTTTCTGGTCTAGTAATTTAAGGGATTAAAAATTTAATGAGCGAGCGTGAGACAGTCAATGAATTCTTATTCATGCCCCAAATATTAGCATGAGCCTTGATATACTTTGAAAGTTGAAATCGCTCGCGTGGCGTGTCGTAAACATTGTTCTGTGCTGTTACCATGCTCTGTGAAAAAGTTGTGTTATTATCTAGAAAGTAAGAGCATAAAATTATCACTTAATTAACAAATGAGCTACGATGTTTTTTTTGATGTAAATGATTGCTGATAATAATTCATTTTAAAGCGATAATTCGACTAGTGCACCAATGGCCTTAAATAAATTCAAAAGAAATTGGCACCAATGGAAAAGTAGATTTCACACTTTGGCAATCTGGTATAATTTCTATTTTGGTTGGAGGATTAGCTTCAAATATCCCTGAGGCGTCAGCACATGAAAACAGACTATACAATATTGGTAACAAAGACTACTGGATTACAGTCGGTTCTATTAATGAACCTGTTTTTGTAGATGACAAATCTGGCGCGGAGGTTTTCATAAAAGCCGCCGACACATCTAGTCCGCTTAACAGCAATGCAAATGGAACTAAGATGGTGGAAGGTTTGGGATAATAGGTATTACGGGACTAACTCTAGCTTGGTTGCATATTCAAAGTATGGCCGAGTTATTTATTTCTTCGAGCGCCCACACAATAATCCAATTTGATTCACAATAATATTGTAATAATTATTTTATTTTGGGGCCGAATCGAATACTTGATTGGCGCATATCGATCCGTCTTTATTATCAATTCCAAATTCGGCAGTCATTACATTTTTGAGCTTTGTTGCATTTGCGTTGATGATTATTACGTCGTCTCCCATTTCAACACCTACTCCTGAGTTCATGTTCATGGATTTCACGCAGTTCTTCTCATCAAGCTTTAACTCGTGAGCATGCCACTTTGTATACATCCAGTCTGATGTAGCTGCATAAGTTCCATTATTTGTTACAAATACATAGGCAAGCCCAGTATCTTCTTTCTGCGGTATTGATTCCCCCGCCTTTCCTTCCACGGTCAAGAACGGGTTGCCGTCAGTCCCAATCCCGAACTTTTTTATTTTGAAATCATCTTCATTGAAGTGTCCTTTACTGCCTCCGGCAAATACGATGTTACGTCCATTTGTGGCCGGAACAAGTTGAGGTATCGTGTTCAAAAAAACATACATGAAAAATAAGGCAATCGCAATTACTGCACAATGGTTCACGCACTGGAACAATTCCTTATGATTGATAGTGCGGCGCATATTAGGCTCAAGTATTTCAGAGAAATTATATGTTGTGGTACATCTATCGAATTAAACCCCGTAACACGGTAATATAGCAATCACCCAATGTAAACTAAGAAAGTCCATACTGGTAAGCATGAGCAAGGCAACTTTAAATTATCCCCTGATGTTTAGCATTATCAAGCCGGCCATAGTAGCAGGGTGCGACCCGGTCCCATTCCGAACCCGGAAGTCAAACCTGTTATCGCTGCTGTGTTACTGATCTACGTGAGTGGTTGGGAAGCAGCAGTGCTGGCATTTAATATCAATGTTTAAGATTTAATGTTAAATGCATATTACCGGTTGATTTTTTCTCCCACATGCACGTCCCCAAGCAAATCTTGTATATTCAGGGCAATGCTATCTAAAATTTCGTAAAGAAAAATAAATTCTCTCGGGTGCCAAATTCTACATTCTATTAGACAGGCAAGGTTGACGACACGAACTAAAATAGTTCTTGTAACCTCGGACTTTAAGTTTTGAAATAAGAATTTGCTAATCCGCTCATCTTTTGTCAATCTTTCAGCCAAAATACTTCCGCTCCACCCTGCCTTCTCTACTATCCCATCAGCTAAACTGTACCAGAGTTTACAATTCAATAGATTTTGGTGGTTAAGGTCATTTTCAACTAAATGCTGATTTTGTACAAGACAATAGATATTGTGGAAAGGGCCCATTCTTACGACGTCTTCAGAACCTATATAATCAATACCTCCAGAAAGCATTAGAATAAAACCATCTCTGTTTGATAACCATTTTTCGTAGTACGGCTTGTACAATGCAGGTATATCCGAATCGAATCTTCCAATTCTACACTTTATGTCGTCTAGACCTAACAAATCAATTATTTCTTTAATTTGTAGAATTGGCAAATAAACCAACATTGTTAGGTACACGGCTGTGTATCAGTAGATATTTAATGCGCATTGTAGCTCGCAATGTATTTGACAATTGTTCTGATCCCAAAACCAGTAGCTCCTTTAGGATTATACGCTTTTTCCCTAGTCCCCTCTTGATTCCAAGCAGTACCAGCAATGTCCAAGTGCGCCCAAGGAGTGTCATCAACAAAGTGGGACAAGAATGCTGCAGCAGTAATGGCTCCTGCAGATCGACCTCCGATATTTTTTATGTCTGCATTTGAGCTCTTTAGTTGCTCCTTGTGATCTTCAAAAAGTGGCAGTTCCCAAATTTTTTCACCAGTTTTGTTTGAGTACTCAAGGATTTTCGTTACCAGTTCTTTGTTATTACCTACAAGTGCCGCAACGTTTGAACCAAGAGCTATAATGGCAGCTCCTGTCAACGTCGCCATGTCGATTATGACTCTAGGTGAGAAGGTTTTTACTGCAAATGCGAGAGCGTCTCCTAGGATTATTCTTCCCTCTGCATCGGTGTTTAACACCTCTACCGTTTTTGTGTTGTACATCTTGATTATGTCGCCTGGTCTATAGGAGCTTCCGGATGGCATGTTCTCAACAGCAGGTATTAACCCAATTACATTTTTGTCCAGGTCTAGATCCGACACAGCTTTCATAATCCCTATAACATTACAACCGCCACATTTGTCAAATTTCATTTCTTCCATTTTGTCAGAAGGTTTAATCGAAATCCCTCCCGTATCAAATGTTACAGCTTTTCCAACAATCACTACAGGTTTTTCGTCTTGTGAGGAACCAGAGTATTCTATTACTATTAGTTTGGGAGAATTGGTACTTCCTTTACCTACGGCCATAATGCCCCCAAATCCATTTGCTTCTAATTCTTGTTCCTCCATGACTCTCACCTTTGTCTTTTTGTTAGCCGACAATTTCCCTGCGAAATTTGCCAAGTCTTTTGGCGAGCAATCATTGGGGGGTAAATTGCTAATATCGCGGGTGAGGATTACCGCGTCAGATACAATCGACGAATGTTGAATAACTTTCTGATTGCTGGTCAAGTTCTCTCTAGTCAAGATCCTAACTTGATTTAGGTCAATTTTGTCATCATCTTTCTTATAGTTACTAAATGAATAGTCCGATAATTTGATTCCTTCCACAATAGCTGATAGATGATCTTCATTCATTTCATCAAAGGGAACTAATACAAACTCGCTTATCGCCAATTCTTTTGCTTTATTGACCAATTTTCCGGTCAAATTTCTAGTTTTTTCAGTATCCAAATTCTGTCTGTTTCCCATTCCTAAAAGTAAAACACGTTTGATATCCGATCCTACCCTGTTATGAATAATGCACATTGTTCCATCCTTAGCAGTGAATTCTTTAGACTCAGTAATTTCTCCGATAATAGGATCAAAATCTAGAGTAACTTTTGAGAGTGATAACGATGAAACATCATCGGTGAAGACATAATTTACTAAAAGTTGTGTTTTCAAAGATGAAAAATTATTTTCAGGCTTAATAATAACCATGGTCAAAATCACTAGTATACTTTATTTAAAGTATTGAAGTCTCGTGCAAGGCTTGGAATTTAGGATTACTTTGGTATAAGCGTAGACACGATAGACAAAAAAAATACCCAAGAAGGTATATGAGAAAAATATGAGAATACTTGAATCATTTTAAAGGTCTACAAATTGTGGTTAAGTTTGAAAGCAGTATTCTTGTTACATATAGGCAATTGTGATGATTGTATAAGAATTAAGAATAACAATCTAGTCGATTTATTAAATATCTATAAGTGTCAGTAATGTCAAATCGATGAAGAACAGCTATGGCTAGTATAGTTAATAGAACCAATAATAGTTTTTTAGACATACCCCCTGAACTTGGAGAATTTGTGAGAAACGATACCTATTCTTTACTTATTAAGGGCCCATCGGGGACAGGCAAAACAACTCTATCTCTAAGTATTCTCCGTTCGTTGAAGGCAAGGAACAATTTTTTCTATATTTCTACTAGATCATCCCCAAAACAATTATTTGAACACTATCCATGGTTGCGAAAATTCACCAAACAACCGAACAAGGATATTGAAAACGAGGAAATTGGACAAAATATTTCATCATTTGAGGATGCTCGTCTGGACGAACCTGAATCGCTTTTTGAAAGGGTAACCAACCAATTGATGGACGTAAAGAATCCTGTGATAATAATTGACAGCTGGGATTCTGTTGCTTCATTAATGGATAGAGAAGCGCGGTTAAACAATGAAAGAGTGCTCCAAACTTGGAGAGAGAGAGCTAAAGCAAAGTTAATTTTTACAAGTGAGGAATCGACGGAATCTAGTTTGGAATCTATTGTAGACGGGGTTGTAGAATTAAACTACGAATTTATAGATGATATACGGATCAGGAGTTTATTTCTTAAAAAATTAAGAGGTGTTCCAGTCAAGAGGTCCATCTATTACTTTACTCTAAAAGACAGGTATCTGCGATGTTTTGGGAGTTATGACCCTAGAGAATTTAGGTCTATTAATATGAAAGATAAGATACCAAACGTGGTAAATTCTCCCAAACACATATTGCAGACAGGATATCAAGATCTCGACAACCACATTGGGGGTACTTTACCACGAAACGGATTGATAATTATCGAAAAAGACAGCATTTTGTCAAACAACATAATACTGTTATTTGTAAATGATCTGTTAAATAATTTTTTTAGGAGACATTATAGTTTACTTTTAGACGATACTATGAAAAATGAGATAACGAAAAAGTACAGATTAAATATTCAAAACAACGGCAAGTTATATACTATAGAAAAACACGCATCGAATGAAAAATATCCTCAAAATGGAATAAAACAAAAAGGTAGTTATTACAAATATCTCTCCAAATTAATCTCAGGATTTCCAGAAAATGAAAAATTAATCACTTTAATTCAAACAAGATCCTTGGATAATATCATTTCAACACCTTCTGATATTGAAGAGCTTTGTAGATTTATTAGAAAGAAATTTGAACTATCAATCCTAATTCTAAATTCAAATGTTAATTTAGAAAAATATTATGCAGAGTCAGACATTTGTCTAAGATTTATACTAAAGGGCGGAACTCTTTTCTTAAAATGTTCAATTCCGTCCGCCGCTTTATTCGGGACATACATCGCAAGTACAGTTCCACAGATCCAATTAAATCATGTTTTGTAATTTCATATTGTAAGGATCTTCCTCAGCGTTCTCGTCAAGGGATATTGGTAACAAATGCATCATCTGATCGTAGTAATCCAGAAATGTAGTTCCTTTATTTGTAACCTTGTAGACCATCTTTGCTCCATTATCATGTTCCATAATAAGACCGAAATTCAAAAGGGAATCTATGTAGTTTCTACATTGATCATTACTTAGCATCGCCTTGTACATTATCTTAGTTCGTGTTTCTTCTCTCATTGCAGATTTCAATATCGCTGCTATGACTCCGTACTTGCTTCTATTTTTCATCGTCCATTATTTGATGGTATACAATATAACTAGAGTGAAACTATTAAATAGAAACATAAATGTCAAGATTCGACTACAAAAATTAGAATAACCCTCTATTGTACTTTTACATTCAATTCTTGTTCCATAAAATAAATTTAAAGAATGTTTGATTAAATTTTGCTCTAAAAAAATACGCGATTACTATTCTTGTAGACAATTGCGATTATGGTCCATATTTTTTTGATTAAGTACACAATCGGTCATCACAGGTTTTATTTTTTGAAATTTTATTTTTCCCATGCCTAATTTTCCCGAATTCTGCATTGAAAGGGCTTTAGTCTTCATAAGCAAAACATGATCGCTGCAAACCAAGCCTATCATATACTCTTCATCTCCAGATATTATGGAAACGATTCGAGAAGGGGGGAGAGTACATGCTCGCCCTTTGATCGATATGGAGCACCTTTCGGGAATCATTATTATTCATAAATTCTGTTTGATAGATATTATAACACTTTTGATTCGATTTAAGAATGGTTATTCGGTAAATATTACTTTGCTCAAATAATTAAGATAAATCTGAGAAAAAATTGACGCCTGTCACGGTATTCTATTGTTGACTATCGAGGATGAATTTTATCTCCTTACATCTTTTCCTCAAAGAAACTGTAGAAATATCTGCAACCTGGCACACTTCAACTTGTCGCAAGAATTCATTACAATCCTGTGAAGCAATATATATTATAGCTCCGGCAAATGCACGTGGATTTTTTCCAATTGAAATTCTACTGTGTTGCACCAAAGAAAAAATTCTTAGCGCCTCCCTCTTTGTTTTTTCATTCAATCTTAATCTATTTGATATTAGTGTTACATAATCGATACCTTGAATAACTGGAATCTTTAACGATAGTTCTTTAAGGATCAATTTGTAATGTGACATGATTTCCTTACTTGGAATATTGCATACAAAGGCTATGTCTGATATTGTTTTTGGTATTGATATCTCTCTACAAGCTGCATAAATAGAGGCTGCAACAAGTGAAACTGTAGATCTACCTTTTGCTAGCTTTTTGATGGCGGCTTTCCTATATATGTACGCCGCATTTTCCATAACAGCTGGACTCAGATAAAGTTTATCGCCGAAATTATTGAGATATTTTAAAGCTTTATCTAGGTTCCTTGAGATCGAATCATTAAGCTGGGATCTGTTATTCCATGTTCTTAATCTCTGGATCGTTTCTTTTTGCACCGGATCCAACATTTTACCCCTTCCATCGGTGTCATTCAGTCCAATTAAGGTAGAAAGTCCTTTGTGACTTATCGTTAGTGATTCTGGCATACCTAGTCTAGATTTATCTTTATATTCCCCTTTTTCGAGATATGGTATCTCATTATTGTAAATTTTTTCGGTAGAAACACATCCGCAGGTACTACAAACATACTCACTTGAGATTACATCTAAAACTAAAGAGTAATTTTGACACTGATTGCATTGAATCCTACCAGTTGCATTAGATTCCGGAGATTTTGTATTTTGAATTTGCTTGCTATCTTCTAAAGCCATTTCTAATCTTAGATTAAGCCGATTCTTTTATTATCAATAGTTTTTCTAGAAATCAGAGAATACACGTGTAACTTAATATTGCAATTAGAAAAACCATGATAAATTACTAATTATAGCAGAAATCCGTGGAAAAATCCTATTTTTGTTTCTTAAATAAGAATCTATAAATGTTTAGTTTAGTAAGAAGACTCAATTACTCGTGCCGATTCTGTAGATGTCTACTAAATTTTAAGCATTAGTACCGATTATACTAATTCCTTACTGAATATATACACACATGGCGCTGTATTATCCATTCTAATTCCAGTAAAAGTAAAACTAATGTTTTTACTCAAGATCAAAATTTGTATGGCGTCTGAGCAGGGTATCGTTCTTTCCATTACTATTTTTTAGGATATGCCATATTTTTGGTGCTGCTATGATATTAAAAGCTCATCAATTTAATATTGTTTTTAGGATTTAAATAGATTTGAATCGTTGAATATCTCGAGAAATTACTTTACCTACAATATAAACGTATGATTAAATAGAACGTTTATAACTTAGTGATACAAATAACTCTAAACTCTTCTAATGCTCGCCTTGGTTAACAGTTTCAAAAGTCCTAGGTACGGTATTTTTATCTAGTAAAGTGTAACAATTATATAATTAGTTATCTATCTTAGTATGCGATGAAAGACACAAGACTGTTAAAAATCCTTGTTGAGGAAAAGGCATTGGTAAAGTTACTTAAGACCATTGGTTCAGGAAGAGAATATCCAACTAGAGAACTTTTGACAAAGTTGGGTGCCTATGGATATGGACACAAACTACTGCTTAAGGCACAAAAACGTGGATTAGTTGATCGAAAGACTGTCAAAAACAAAGTCTTCAACAAATTAACTACCGATGGCAAGAAAATCGTAAAAATAGCAAAGGAAATAGGCGTATAAAGGAACATTTCCTCCAACTTTATTTCCTAAATTTATTTTAAAACTGAAGATAACTCTAGAATTTTGTTATACCAAGAAGGGGCTTTTACCACTCCACTAGAAATTAAAATACCTTCGGAACCTAGTTCTAAGGCTTTTTCTATATCATTCTTGTCGACGATACCTGCTCCACAAAGGACTCTCACTGTCGAAGATATCTGCTTTACTAGTCGTACAGAATCCCTTATAATTAATGGATTTGCTTTAGATACTGCTATGCCCTTTCCTATGAGCTCCGGTGGTTCTATTGCAAGGTAATCCGGCGAAAATCGTGAAATTGCGTCGACTTCGTCCATATCGTCAGCGCATACAATTGAAATCATATCCAGATCACGCAAGCGTTTAACTAGATTTTTGATTTGTGAATGGTCTATTTTATGCTCGCTATGGTTAATAATAGAACCAACAGCGCCATAAGATTTCAAGATTTCAGGTATAATAAAGCCTGTGGTTGCTCCGATGGTCGAATCGTCTACGTGCTGACTTACAATGGGTACACCTTGCTTAGACAATGCCAATACACTTGAGGGCGGAGGAGCAATAATGATATCCTTGTGATTCAATAGGCAGACTTTCTTTGCATCTTCAACTATCTTTAGTGAATTCTCTCCAGATATCTCGATATAATTTTTGAGATTGATTATTAGTGGCTTGTCAAAAGTTATCATAATAAAATTTAGGTGAGGTCTTCAAACTTGCTTTTTAGTTTTTCCATCCTAGCTTCATAACCCTTGTTATATTCAAGTTCTTCTGGTACGAGTGTAGCGGGATGAATAAATCCTTGATTTCGCATAATCATTGCTCTCTCTGAGGCCCAAAGTCTTTGAAGGTCCCAATCGACGGTACCGAAACCGTCATGGGGTCCAGTCAAAAGTCCATTATGCATGCTGAATACGAGGCAGGACACGATTGGAATAGCGTAGTTTAAACTTGCTGCAGAATTGAGCTTCACCGGCATCAATGGCATATGATGACTTCCTCTAGTGTTCCCAGCAACGTAATGAGGGTCATTGAATGCACTACCAGCTTCTTCTGTTGCAGGAAAGTTTTTCTGAGTTCTTACTATAGCAATTGGATCGTCTTTACCCACATAGGTTCCAGCAATGTTGTGCAATCTGTCAGTTGATGCAGAAACAATCTGCTCACCGTCTGATGTAAGAATTGAGTGCACAACATATCGACCGGGATACATCAAGGCTGCTTCTAATTCTGGCTTGTCTTGCCATAATTTCAGACCTGCGATTTTTCCTGTCATAACATCCATTATTCTAAACTTAACTCCTTCAGCTAATTTTTCGTTTATCAATAATCCAGTACTGCTTCTTGCATCTACAAACATTCTCCACAAGGGGAAATTGAAAGCACCTGGTTCTGTCTTATCGGCGGCAAACACACAGAAAACTTCACTAGGCCTCTCTTCTATATCCAACTCGGCTACTCCTGGACCCATCCCTCTAACATTCCCAGAAAAGGCATCTTTTAGTAAGTCTTGTCCTGCACCATACAAGCCTTGTTCTTTGGCAATTTTCGTACCTTCAGTGAATGCATCCCATGCCATCTTATGAATTTCTTTGCTATCTGTTCCTTTGGTATGTGTCATAATAATGTGTATATCGTCTCCGGTATAACCTACGTAATAATCTAATAATAATTTCGAGTTCTCCTTTACCACTTTTTTAACCGCTTCTAATAGCTCGTCACTAGGTTTAGTATGGCCACCTATGGCTCCGATATCAGCCTTAATAGCTGAGAGTGTGATTTTCATATTCCGTAGACTATTAAATAGGTGTAGTTTAAAATTCTTATGATTTGTTTTAGCATAAAACTTCAGGTAACAAAAAGTGCAAAGCAAGATAAGTAACGATGCATCAAGATTATGCAATTACCTATTCAAATAACCAGCAACGAACAAATCCATTCTTAAGATTTATCACGGGAGGATCCTTTCGACAAGTCTCTTTTGCATAAGGACAGGCGTCATAGAATTTACATCCTGCTTCACTTCCAGGAGTATCTGCTGATTTTTCACTAGGATTTTGTAATTTATTCTCTCTATTTTTTATGCTTGGAATTGATGAAACAAGTTTTTCAGTATATGGATGTTTTGGATTCTTGTAGACTTCATGTGCTTTTCCCAACTCAACTATTTGACCTCTGTACATTATAGCAATAATTTCTGAGACTTCTGAGATGACACCCAGATCATGAGATATGAATACAATAGACATATTTCGATCTTTTTTTAGTTTTTTTAATAAATTGATAATTTGAGACTGAACCATGACATCCAGAGAAGTAGTTGGTTCATCCGCAATCAATATCTCCGGGTTCAGTAACAAAGCCATTGCAATGCAGACTCTTTGCTTCATACCACCACTCAATTCATGGGGATATTTTTTCATAACACTTGGATCTAATAGAACACTGCTCAAAGAATTTTGGATTGTTTCAGATTGGTGCTTAGAGTAACCATGCTGCTTCAATATTTCTTTCATTTGTGATCCTATTGTAAAGACAGGATCTAAAGTATTAAGTGCCCCCTGAAAAATCATAGATATTTTCTTCCATCTCACTTTATTGTCAAATTCCTCTTCTGCCATTCGTGTAATGTTCTGTCCTCCAAGCATAATTTGACCACTAACTATTCTACCAGGGTGCGGAACCGATCGTAGAAGAGCTGTTCCAAGCGTACTCTTCCCACATCCGGACTCACCAACGATTCCTATAGATTCATTTTTTCCAACACTAAATGAAACGTCATCAACCGCCTTAACCGTACCAACTTGTGAAAAATAGTAAACTCCTAAATTATTTACTGAAAGAGCAAAATCCAAATAATTCCTTATCGATCTTAACCGTATAAGTATCTATTTTATCTAATCTTTTGCACTTAATTACGACTATTGGACATATATATGGTAAAAATATTAGACAAACTGACGAAATTTGAAAGTACCCATTTGCACATTTGATGCCAAGACGGGTGTTTTATGCCCAAAATGTGAAAGTCGATTGAAAAATGGGGAGCTATCTGATATTGATGTAGAATGCTCTATCAAACTTATCAAACTCTCCCACAAGAACCAAGATATAGATAAATTAAATTTAATTGGAACTCAAAAAATAGATGAAGACTATATACTAATTTTGAAGGACTCAAATGTAAGTCATATAAACTCTAATGATAAACTTGTAAGTTCAGTTGAAGAAGTATTTAAAGGAAAAGTATGGTTTGTCGAAGCAAATAGCTCGATAAGAAGGTTTCTTGAAAATCTCTTCTTTCCTATCAGAATCTTGAAAACAAACATGATTTGGCTGCCAGACGGAAATCAGGTAACACAAGTTACCATAGAGAGTAAAGATTATGAAAAATTCATTAGCATAATCGAGAAGATAAAAAGAATTGTGAACGCAGTAAGAAAAATAGAACTTGTTATAGAGATAGCAGGAAAGTAATATTATGCAGCAAGACGACATTAGGGACAGAATATTTGCTTCAACACTCAACAAAGACCACATTGGAAAAAATGTAAGCTTAGTTGGATGGCTTGAAGACTTTAGAGACATGGGAAAAATCGGTTTCATTACCATCAGAGACATGACTGGAAATTTTCAGGGTGTAATTGTTGGAGAAATGTTATCTGAATTTAGGGAAGTACAAAGGCAAAGTATTATACTGGTAAAAGGAACGATACAAGAGACTAGGGCGGAGAATTTTACGGTAGAGGTAAAGATAGAAAACATAAAAATTTTATCAAAGGCAGTGAATCCTCTTCCAATTGATCCAACCGGAAGGGTAAAATCATTAATGGATAAGCGACTGGACTGCAGGGCCCTCGATTTGAGGAATTTTAGGATTTCCAATATTTTCAGAATCAGATCATATGTCCTTTCTTTGATTCGCAAATTCCTGTATTCAAGAATGTTCATAGAAGTTAATACGCCCAAGATAATAGGAAGTGCCACTGAAGGAGGTGCGGATCTTTTTGATTTTGAGTATTTCTCAATGAAAGCATACTTGGCACAAAGTCCTCAATTGTACAAGGAGCAACTCACTTTGGGTCTTGAAAGAGTATTTGAAATATCCCCATATTTCAGGGCTGAACCATCACATACAGTGAGACATCTTTCAGAATTTATAAGCGTGGATTTAGAAGCCGCATTCTTGGATTATGTCGATATAATGGACATAGTACAAGAGTTAGTTATCGCTACAATAAACGATCTATTTGTCCATCACCAAGAAGAAATGAAACACTTTGAAAATAAATCCTCAATTCTGGTTGATACGATTCCTCGAATTACTTATCAAAAGTGTCTGGATGATTTAAGAGGTTTAGGGGAAAAGGTGGAATTTGGGGATGACCTTTCTGATCCTGCACTAAAAAAACTAGGAGAGATTTACCCAAAATTTTATTTCATAACTGATTGGCCCACAAAACTTAAACCGTTTTACATATTAGAACAAGAAAACAAATCTGAACTTTCAAGATCCTTTGACTTGCAATATGGATATTTGGAAATCGTCTCTGGAGGAACCAGAGAACACGATCCTGAAAAATTAGAAAATAAATTACTCGAAAAAGGACTGAATCCAAAAAGTTTTTCTGATCATTTAAAGACGTTTGAATGGGGAATGCCTCCTCACTCCGGCTGTGGCCTAGGTTTTGATAGGTTGATGATGATCCTTACTAATTCATCGAACATTAGGGAAGTTGTTCTCTATCCAAGAGATACTGACAGGCTTACTCCCTAGATATCTTAATTTTTACCTCTTTAAGGATATCTTTTACTACAGTAAAAGCTCGAAATCGTGACCCAGATACCTCATATATGAGCCATATTACCGGATTTAATTTCATAAAAATCAAGTCTGTTGACGAAGGTGTTGAACCATCCAAATGCGAATGATAGACTCCAACGACATCTAGTGAGTTATTAGATGCCCACTGATATGCTTCCTTCAATTCGTCGGGGTCCATTTGAAATGAATATTCAGAGCGCGTCTTGTTCTCCATTATTTTCACTAGTTCGACACAGTACTCATTATCGTTTACTATACGTCCTAAAAGAAGACAACAAGATTCATTGGGCAAATCCTCTTTAGTTAAACGTATTAAGGAATCTATTTGGTTTTCTGTAACAGATAATGTTATCTCGGGCATTTCTTATTCAATTTTACAGGCATATTCGATGACACCGATAACATGTGCGTTCAACTGTGTGATTTTACTTGATATGATATTATATGGTTACTCTATACAAGACCTAAATAAGCTAGCCTACTGTTATATTTCCCTTCATGTATGGATGCAGAGTGCAAAAATAGTCGTATTGTGATTCATTGAGGGTCATGGCATCAAGAATGAATGTGGCATTTGGTTTAATGGTCTTTGAATCGAAGGTTTTGCCATTATCTACTAAACTTGTTACAGTATGTGGAACATTGTCCTTATTAGTCCATTCTATTCCACCATCTTTTGGTACTTTTACATTAACAGGATCAAAACCGGGATTTCCCTCTGCCGACGCACCAGGAAGAATAGTAGTTTTCACTGCATTTGTAATATTTCTAACCGGCGCACTTTGATTCTGGCTTGCTTCAATCCCATCGATATTCTCTTGTTGAGCTTTTGGGGTAACTAAACCGAATACATAGAATGTTGCCGCACCAACAATTGCCGCACTTACGAATATCACGGTAATAGCCTTAAAGTAAGGTGTCCTCTTATAAGACGCAACAACAAGTACTGTAGCAGGTATTGAAATTATGAGCATAAGTCCAATATAAGCAAAGATACTTGGAACTCTGGTACCAATTGTGATGGCTGCCGCAAAACCAAAGGTAACTAGAAAACCTAATGTTATGAACGTTGCAGATTTCGCTCTTCCTGACGTTGGGAATCCATCCTTGAAAATTCCCGATGCTAGAAATATTAATCCGATGAACATTGTGAGCAGGCTGACAGCATGCATTCCTTCAAGAAATGTATGTGCAATTCCTGAAAGTGAAATTCCGACCCCGACTATACCAATACATGTAAGTCCTATCCCCGGAGTTATAAGATCCCAGTCAGACATTGTTTAATACGTGAACTCAAGCTCACATAATTAATCTTTTCTTGTGATGAATCTAAGATTTTGAATTTGTGCGAAATCTGGTGGCCGGAATAAATTTTGGTTCTATTGATATGCTGGAGCTTTTAGATTGTGACTAAATTTTTCAATTTTTTTCCAAGTGACTCTACTTTGAAATAATTCCAGATATCTCGTATTTGATTTTAGAAAAAAAATCATATCAAAAATCTATTGAATAATATGTCAAAGCACTTATATTCAAGCAAGATAAGCTTACCATCGTATTTACAAATAAGAGGATTTGAAAAATGCCTAATACTGGTATAGTAAAATATCATGTTAAACTTAAATTTGAAGTTGATGGGATAGTAGAGAAGGCCGACATTATTGGCGCAATATTCGGCCAGACGGAGGGATTACTAGGCCCCGAGATGAACCTGAATGAGTTGCAGAAGGTTTCCAAGGTTGGAAGAATAGAAGTAAATGTTGATACCAAATCAAACACAACTAAAGGAGACGCTTTGCTTCCAATGAGTACTGATATTTCCACAGCCGCCTTGATATCTGCGGCTATTGAAAGCATAGATAAAGTTGGGCCTTTTCAGGGCAAGTTTCTGCTGGTAGGTATAGATGACATTAGAGCAATCAAGAAAAAAGTTATTGTGGATAGAGCCAAAAAAATAATTCAGGAATGGGCAACAAAGACAATAAGTGAAGGGGAAGAGATGTTGCGCGATGTATATGATGCAAGTAAACCGGGAAAACTAACCACATTTGGAAAAGCTCAGCTTGCATGTGGTACTGGTGTGTTCGAATCTCCATATATCATTCTGGTTGAGGGAAGGGCCGATGTGATTAACTTACTACGTGCAGGTTTTGATAGCTCTATTGCCATAGAAGGGGCCAAAATTGATGAAACAATTACGAATCTAACAACCGGAAAAAAGGTTATAGCATTTCTAGACGGCGACAGGGCTGCAGATTTGATTTTAAAGGAATTGCAAGGACTGGTTAAAATTGACAAAGTTTTGAGAGCGCCGACAGGAAAAGAAGTCGAAGAGTGCACCCCACTTGAAATATCCGAAATACTGAAGGACGTGGCTGAAACTGCAAATGAACAGCTTGACGCTCCAGTTCAACAACAAAAGAGTACAAGAAAACCAAGAACCTATGGTAATAATAATTCGGCTTCTGCGTATCAGGAGGTTTCTCATTCAAATACTAATAATGACGAAAACGTGAAAGATGACCCTCAAATAATATCCGCGGTCAAAGAAGTGTATCCACAAATCAATGAAACTTTGGAAGCGTTGATATTGGATAATTCGATGCAGGTATTGTTGAAGGTACCAGTATCGGAAATAATCAAAAGACTGGATTCTCTAGAAGGTGCTAGATTTCTAGTAATGGATGGTATTATCACTCAACGACTAATTGATGCTGCATACAGAGCAGGAATTGAATATGTCGTAGGGCATAGAATGGCCGAGTTAAAGAAAACCCCAGAAATTACGGTTAGAACTTTTGATCAGATAGGTATTGGCAACTAGAGAACGATGCAAGAAATAAAGTCTGAATATATAATAACACTAGCAAAGTTACTACTCAAGGGCGCAAAAGATAATTTTATTGATTTTACCAGCACCGATATTGGAATAGAGATCAACAAGTCACAGCAAGCAGCTTCAAAAATAATTTTGGAATTGCAAGAAATGAAATATGTGGAACGAGTCAAGAAGGGACATGGGTATATGATCAGGGTAACAGAAGAAGGTCTTTTGTCAGTCAAAAAAATGTCAGAGTTTCTTAACATGGCATTAAATCCATCTCCAATGAGAATTCACTTTAACGGAACTTTGGTCTCTGGGATGGGCGAGGGCAAGTACTACATGAGTCTTGGAGGCTATAAGAAACAGTTTGAAAAAAAGATTGGGTACATTCCCTATCCTGGAACACTGAATATTAGATTAGTTGATCGACTTTCGCTAGAAAATAGAGAAAAAATTGAAAGCTTCCGTTATCAATTCATCGACGGGTTTAGTGATTCCAAACGAACTTATGGTTGGGTCAAGTGTTATCCTGCAATCATAAACGGTAATGACAATATTCGGTCAGACTTGTTGTTACTTGAACGAACACATCACGACAAAAATATGTTGGAAATTATAGCCCCCGTTAATATCAAACAGGCACTTCAACTAAAGAATGGTGATAATGTCAAGATTACTTTGGAGACTTCAAAAAATAGGACAGAGTCATATATCATAAATTGAATGACCCAATTCTTCCTTGATTTGCGTACTCTTCGAACCCGGAATTGGCGTATGCAAGCGAATTATCTGAGTATTTATTCCCCTTTTCGCACAATTCACCGCTATTTCCTTCTCGGTATGTATTTGATCGTACCCTAAGGCGATAATGTCTGGTTTTACAAATTCGACTGTGTCATACAGCGTTCCCTCTCTTCCAATTATTGCATAATCTACATATCTAATTGACGAAACCAGCTCCCTCCTAAGGCTTTCAGCATGATATATTTTTCTCTGTTTGTTGATTTTGAGTGCTGTAGAACTTTTGGCTACGACGACCACCAATACATCTCCTTGTTTTTTTGCGTCCTTCAGAGTATGAATATGACCTGGGTGTACTATGTCAAATACCCCACCGATTAATACAATTTTTAGTAACCCTCTTCCAAGAAAAGTTAATCTGAGAGGCTCAGACTTTTCTACGAAGCCATTTTTTATCATTTCTTTAATTTTTACGTTGAACTGATCTTCTGAAATTGGTGTTCGTACTTTTAAGTATTTAAATGGCAGCATTTCTGGTTCAAGCGAAGAAACATAGATGGCTGTAAGAATAGCTTTGTCCAAGGGCTCTAACATAAATTTGACATTATTTAACCAACAATGTCTATTTAGTTCTATTCTCCGGATACTACGTTCTTTAAATGAGAAACCCGCGCACAGTGATGTCACCAGCTCAGACTAACTTTTAGTTTATACAGCATTTATCAATAAACTACGGGGTGTAACAAGAATGGTGCGATAGGGCTGAAATTGCAGGTATGACGCAAATGGGTGCTATAGGGGTGAAAAGAGAGTAAAACATCTTTTTGGAGTTGTGATTTTCCGAGAAAACTAATACCTAAATAATGCAAATTAGAAAAAATATTAGATGACAATATCCCAAGTAGGTGCACATCCGCTGTCGGCGGGAATCAAGATTTCAATAGTTGACACAAAGGAAATTTCGTCCGGAACGACCTTGATAAAGCGGGGATTTGCACACATGCAAAAACATGGTGTTATAATGGATGTAACTAACGTAGAGCAAGCCCAGATAGCCGAAGATGCTGGTGCAGTAGCTGTTATGGTGTTAGACAAGCTCCCTTATGATGTAAGAAGTGCAGGTGGAGTAGCAAGAACTGCAAGTGTAAAAATAATTGAAACAGTGTTAGATACAGTCAGTATACCTATAATGGCCAAGTGCAGAATAGGTCATACATCTGAGGCAAGTATTCTTCAAGAAGTAGGAGTGGATATGATAGATGAAAGTGAAGTACTCAGTCCAGCAGATGAAGGTAGACATGTTTGGAAGTGGAATTACACCACACCATTCGTTAATGGGGCCAAGAATCTGGGAGAGGCCCTTAGAAGAGTAGAGGAGGGTGCTTCAATGATAAGAACAAAAGGTGAACCAGGTACAGGCGATGTATCACACGCAGTAACTCACATAAGGTTGGTAAATAATGAAATTAGAAAAATAAGGGGTATTTACGACAATAACGATGACCAAGAACTAATCAAGATTTCAAGGGAGCTACAATCTTCATTTGAAATTGTTAAAGAAACTGCAAGGCTCGGAAGACTTCCAGTTGTCAATTTTGCTGCCGGGGGTATATCCACACCAGCTGACGCTGCACTCCTAATGAATCTTGGTTGTGACGGGGTATTTGTTGGTTCGGGAATTTTCAAAGCAGAGGACCCACTTGAAAGAGCTAAAGCCGTTGTTATCGCAACCACTTATTTTGACGATCCCAAGACAGTTCTGGAGGCGCAGAAAATGGTTGATGAAAAAAAATCTATGCTTGGTCTTGACACTAAGAACCTTGATTTAAGAATGCAAGAAAGAGGGCCTACGGTATGAGTAAGGAGTTACTAATTGGGGTATTAGGACTTCAGGGTGATATTGAAGAAAATATCAAAGCAACTACTGTTGCGTTAAGAGAAATGAATTTGAAAGGTAAAGTTATTTCTGTTCGCTATCCTGAAGAAATAATGAAAATTGACGGGTTGATCATTCCTGGAGGCGAGAGTACCGTGATGGGCTTGCTGATTTCTCTAAAGGATGAATTATTACATGCGATAACAAGGATGATGCAAAGAGGTTTACCTGTAATGGGAACGTGCGCTGGCATGATTGTGTTGGCCAAAAAGTCATATGATAAGGTCATTGGAAACAAGAAACAATTATTGCTGGGGATTTTAGATATCGAAATAGAGAGGAATTCATTTGGGCGACAGCATGATTCGTTTGAATCCGACTTGGAAATTTCTGGAATTAAAGATAGCTATAAAGGAATTTTTATACGTGCGCCATCTGTAATTTCTGTAGGTCCGAATGTTCAAATCCTAAGCAAGTTTGGCGGAAAAATAGTGGCTGTAAGGCAAGAAAATATAATTGGGACTTCTTTTCATCCCGAATTATCTGGTGATTATAGAATGCACAGATTGTTCATTGAATTGGTAACCAATTGGAAGAAGTAAAGCTTCCAACAATAAAATTTTCATAACTAATCACAAGTCACTTTGTCACTTAGTACGCATCAAGTTAAGTGCAGAACCGGCCTTGAACCATTCGACTTGTAATGAGTTGTATGAGTGTTTTAATAATATTTCTTCATCAATAGCATTACTATGATGGATAATGCATTTAAGATAACTTCCTTCCTGCAAATCTTTAAGGCCTAATATGCTTAGTTTATCATCTTCTAATATCTTTTCATGGTCTGCGGGCTCTACAAATGTAAGAGCAAGTATTCCTTGTTTTTTTAGGTTAGTTTCGTGAATCCTGGCATAGCTCTTTGCTATTACCGCACAGCATCCCAAATAACGTGGTGTCATTGCTGCATGCTCTCTACTGCTACCTTCGCCATAGTTAGTGTCTCCAATTATTATCCACCTAATTTTTTTTGATATGTATTGTCGAGCGATGTGGGACAGTAATTCTATTTCATTATTCAAGATATTCTTACCTTTTCCAATTTGATCCTGGTGGAAGGCATTAACTGCGCCAAGGAGAAGATTGTCACTTATTTTGTCTAGATGCCCTCTATAAATTAACCAAGGGCCCGCAGGGGAAATATGATCGGTAGTACATTTTCCTTTGATCTTTACCAAAATTGGTATCCTTTCAAAGTCCTTTCCGTCCCACTTAGGAAACGGCTCCAGTTTCTGGAGTCTAGAACTATTTGGATCAATTTGTACTTGCTGATCTTTGTTGCCTTCACTAGGAGGGATGTAGACATCCTGATTATATACGAAACCATTAGAAGGTACCTCTGGCGCAGCCTTTGGAGGTCTCAGTATGAATCTAGTTCCATCACTTGCAGTCAATTCATCTACTAAGGGATTGAAAGAAAGCTTTCCACCTAAGGCTAACGCTATAACCATCTCTGGACTCCCAATAAAGTTCATAGTTTCTCTTCTTCCATCATTACGACCCGGAAAATTCCTATTGTAAGATGTGACAATAGTATTAGGTTCGCCTTTCTTAAGCTCAGGCCTATTCCATTGTCCAATACAAGGACCACATGCATTTGCTAGCACGTTTGCTCCAATATCTACTAAAGATTTCATCTGCCCATCCCGTTCAATGGTTCCACGAATCATCTCAGATCCTGGAGTAACTTGGAGAGGAACCTTTACTTTTACTCCTTTTGACTTGGCCTGTTCAGCAATATCCGATGCTCTTGACATATCCTCATACGATGAATTAGTACAGCTTCCAATTAAAGCAACAGAAATTGCATCTAGATAGTTATTGCTCTTGACATCACTTGCCATTTTTGAAATTGGTCTAGCCAGATCGGGTGTATGTGGACCTACTATATACGGCTCAAGATGGGATAGATCGATCTCTATCAATTGATCAAAATAACGCTGTGCATTTTTTCTGTTATTTGAAATTTCTTCTTCAATTTCTCTATCCAATGCAAATAATTCTTTATACTTATCTGCTAGATCTGCGATGTCCTGCCGTTTTGTAGCACGAAGATAGGTTTCCATCTTTTCATCGTACGAAAATATGGAACAAGTAGCACCAATCTCTGCTCCCATATTGGTAATTGTAGCCTTCCCCGTGCAGCTAATGGTCCTTGAACCAGGACCAAAGTATTCTACAATTGTGTTAGTCGCTCCGTAGACCGTAAGCTTGGACGCTACATAAAGTATGATATCCTTTGGCGATGTCCATCCATTAAGTTTCCCTGTAAGATATACACCGATGCGTCTCGGATACAAGAGTTCCCATGACATACCTGCCATTACTTCGGCAGCATCAAGACCACCTACCCCTATCGCTATCATTCCGAGGCCACCTGCGTTAGGAGTATGTGAATCGGTTCCTATCATCAATCCTCCTGGAAAGGCATAATTTTCAAGGACTACCTGATGAATAATTCCGGAACCTGGTTTCCAAAATCCAATTCCATACTTTTTTGAAGCGGATTCTAAAAAGTTGTATACCTCATTATTTTCATAAATGGCGAGCTTAGTATCTGACTCACTACCAGTCCTTGCTTGAATTAAATGATCGCAGTGCACGGTAGTTGGGACAACTACCCGTGTGAGACCCGACTGCATGAATTGTAAAAGTGTCATCTGACCTGTTACGTCCTGCAATGCGACTCTATCTGGATCAAGAAATACGTAATCGGATCCGGCTTGAATTTCTCTAACTATATTTGAATCATGAATGTGACCCGTGAGAATTTTCTCCGATGCTGTCAATGGTCTTCCAACGACTTTTTGGTATTTGCTAACATTATCTTGTAGTTTCTCATAAGTTCCAGATATTATGTCAAGAGGTCCTTTCATACTCATGGATTAATGGTACTTTTTTTCATATTTAATTTTTCATGATTTTGAATTCTTCTTTTGTCAAACTCGGCTGGTCTACAGCTGTTAACTCATTGCAATGAGTTGTAACCCAACTATTTGAAAATGTGAATCATATCTTTATCATAAGGCCCATACTAGGAGTCCTTCTTTATCATGTCGTATTGCTGTTCTTTTTATGAATATCAAACAAAATAATGTACCTCAATAGTGTAGATTTGTAATGGATTCACACTAGCCCAATAAGTGAATAAAACTAAAACTGCGGCTAACGATAATCCATGGATGTTTTGTGAATGCGGGAGGTGGGATTCGAACCCACGAACCCCTGAAGGACAGGATCCCCAATTTTATTAGATCTTAAGTCCTGCGTTTCCAAATCTGTATTATTTGGCCAGGCTCTACAACCCCCGCATGAACCAATCAGATTTGATAAATGGATGGTAATTAAACGTTATAGATAGTATACTTGGCATTAGATATCTTAATGAAACCCTAGATTCGTTCTATGTTTGTTTTTGATATGCCTTGGTAGCTCAGCCTGGTAGAGCGTTGCCTTGGTAAGGCAAAGGTCCCGGGTCCAAATCCCGGCCAAGGCTCGTTAATATATGTGGTATTTCCTGGCTTGGGATTCTACTACAATAATTTTCAGTATTTGGATTCAGACTACAAAGTAGGATTCTAACTTGATAATCCCCATCTTGAAATTTGAATTGCTTTGGTGATTTACATTAATCATTTTTCGTCTTCTTGTTTGTGTGAATGTAAATGCCTCAGCTTTTCATGTAGTTGATCTATTGATAATGTGAGTCCAATTTCTTTTGCATACGGTTGTCCTTTTGCAAACGCTTTTGCAATATTTCTAACAAACTCCATACTTATTTTTGGAGGTAACGGAGCTTCAAATGGATCTACGTGTGCATCAACTATAACTGGCACGTTCTTTTCCATTAAAGCTTCATGAATAACAGGCTTTACTTCTTTCATTTTACTTATTGAAAATCCCTTACCCCCGCATGCTTCAGCAATTTTTACAAAATCTATTTGTGAAAATTCTATACCATATTCTGGATTGCCGAGAAATGCCATCTGTTCCCATCTTATCATTCCTAAAATTTTGTTATTCAATATTATGACTTTAATGGGGAGTTGATATTGAACTGCAGTTGCAAATTCGCTCATAAGCATGGTAAAACCACCATCTCCGACGAATGCAATACTTTGTCTTTCCGGATATGCAATCTTGGCGGCAATGGCATATGGTACTCCGCATCCCATCGTTGCAAGAGATCCGGATCCTGAAAATTTCATACCCTTTTTTATTTTTAAAAATCTAGCCGCCCAGCAGGTATTGATTCCACTATCTACTGATATTATTGCGTCTTCGTCTAATTCCTCTGATACTGCAGCAGCAATAACTTGAGGCTTTATTGGTTCATCTACACGACCGCTTTGTTCGGTTAAAATCTCATTCCATTTTTTCATTGCTTGTTGCTTTGATTTTAGGAATTCCAAACTTGGATCATTATCTACATTCGTAGTTCTTCTATCTGTTAGTAACGGAATTAGCTGTGACAAGACTTGTTTGGAATCGCCTATTAGACCTATTTTGACCGGATATCTTAAACCAATTTTTTCCGGTTTTATGTCAATTTGAATCCCTACTGCCTGTCCTGGCCTTGGCAGATACTCAATATATGGAAAAGATGTTCCTATCATAAATAACGTATCACTCTCAGTCATGGCATCACTAGAAGGTTCAGTTCCCAAAAAACCAATGCCGCCCAAAGTGTATGGATGGTCGTCTGGAACGACGGCTTTTCCCAGCATTGCTTTTATTATGGGTGCATTTAGTTTCTGTGCTGCAATTATTACTTCTTCTGAAGCATTCAAGGCTCCTTGACCAACTAATATGACAATTTTTTTTCCATTGTTCAGAATTTCTGCAGCTTTCTTAATCATTAGTATGTCAGCTGAAATGGGGCCAACAAAGATGTCAGAAGTATGACCTGGAACTTTATGTCTTGAATAATGACCCTCCAGCTTTTGTTCCTGTACGTCATTTGGAATGTTAAGGTGGCTAACACCTTTACGAACATATGCGGTTCTACATGCTATATCTACAGCCATTTCTGCCTGTCGCGGTGAACCTATCATACTATTATAAACAGCAACGTCGGAAAAAAGATTCAGCAAATTTACATCCTGTTGAAAACTTGAATTCATTAAATCGGTGGATGTTCCTCCTGTAATAACGATAACAGGAGTGTTATCCGCCTTTGCGTCATATAATCCGTTTAAAAGATGAATGGCCCCAGGACCTGCAATCGATGTACATACACCCAGTTTTCCAGTATACTTTGCATATCCACAAGCCATCAATGCAGCAGATTCCTCATGTCTTACAAGAACAAATTTTATCTTGTCTCTTCTCACTCTTAAGGCCTCTATGAACCCGTTAATACTGTCTCCAGGAATACCAAAAACAACATCGACCTTCCAATCAATGAGTGCTTCAGCAATTATGTCTCCAGTTTTTAGATCCTCATATTCACTCATACGTAGTATTGGTTATTATTTCTAATAAATCTAAATGCATCCATGTTCCATGAAAATTGCAATTCAGATTGAATTTTGCCAATGTCGAGATTTTCGATGTATACTTTTATAAAATTAGTTGAACAAGTCAAATCAATTATCCTTATACTGGTTTATACAGAAAAGTTAGAACACGAATCATGAAAATTCCATATGTTTTTATCGTACAATCTTTTTACAATAAATATCCAATGATGGTGGCCTTGGGTTCTATTTGGGGTATCTAAATGGCTCTAAAAATGAGATATCTTGAGCTCAATAGGAAAATAAGAGATGTAAGAATGTTGGCGATTCAAGGGATCGCTGAAGCTGGTTCTGGACATCCAGGAGCATCATTTTCAGCAGCAGAAATTATGGGAGTCCTATATTTTCACAAAATGAAAAATCGACCAACGGATCCATTCTGGGAAGAAAGGGACTATTTCATTAATTCAAAAGCCCATTCCGCTCCGGGATTTTATGCAGTTTTAGCGACTGCTGGTTATATTGATACAAAAGAGATAAAGACACTGCGAAAGCTTGGTTCTCGCCTACAGGGCCATCCTGTTAGATATTCGGAGCGACAAAAAGATCATAGCTTCCCCGGCATAGAATATTCAGGCGGATCTGAAGGAATCGGTTTATCAGTATCAATCGGAATTGCACTTGCAAAAAAGCGAGATGGTCAGAAGAATAGAGTTTATACTTTAATCGGTGATGGTGAATCAAATGAGGGCCAAATCTGGGAGGCAGCAATGGCCGCGTCAAAATTTAAACTTGACAATCTAGTAGCTATCCTAGATAGGAACAAGATCCAGCAAGATGGTTTTACAGAAGAAATAATGCCTCTGGATCCCGTTAGAGACAAATGGGCAGCGTTTAATTGGAATGTCGTGGAGGTTAATGGACACAAGATAGAACAGATAATCGACGCTTTGAGCAGAATCGAAAAGGTAGAAGACAAGCCATCAATAATAATCGCGAATACTACAAAGGGTAAGGGAATCAAGCATATGGCGAATAATCCACAATGGCACGGCAAAGCACCTCCCAAGAAACATGTTCCAATTTTACTGGAAGAACTTCAAAGTGAGATTTTGATAGCCCCTTCAATTATTGCAGGAGAGCCTGAGAATTATGAAGAAAAAGTAAGAAGAGCAGAACGGGCAGGAGCAGATTTTATTCACTTGGATATAATGGATGGAAAATTTGTTCCCAGTACTTCATTTTTTGCAGATACTATTAAGCATCTGAGAAAAATATCTAGCATCCCTTTTGATGCTCATTTGATGATAGAAAAACCTGTCAATCATATACAAGAATACATTGAAGCAGGTTGTGATATTGTTACAGTACATGTGGAAGCGTGCAACGAATCAGAATTTTTAGAAATTAATAAAATGCTACTAAATGCTGGTATCAGTCCTGGAATTGCTATAAATCCTGCAACTCAATTTCCGGGCTGGATACTTGAACACCTTGATAACATCGATATTATGATAATTATGTCTGTGAATCCCGGATTTGCAGGACAAAAATTTATTCCGGAAACACTGGATAAGATGGCCGAAATTGTCAAAACATTGAAGAGCAACAACTACAAGGGATTCATAGAAGCTGATGGAGGTATTGATGCAACAACCCTTCAACAAGTATTTGATGCAGGAGCCAGAATTATGGTAGCCGGTAATGCCGTGTATGGATCCCCTGATATCAACTCTAATATCATACAGTTAAGACACAAGGCTAATGTTGCAATTGAAACAAAACTATTGGAACTGGCAACTATAAATGACATGAGATCTGACTGGATTAAGTCACGTAAAAATATGCTAATACCTTTGGCAAGAGAACTTGGAATTGAGGAGGATCTACATGCAATTAAGTGATAAAAATGTGATCTCTGACATGCGAACTGCTTATGGTAAGACCCTGGTAGATTTGGGAGCAAAGGATCCTAATATTGTCTGCCTTGGAGCGGATACAACTGATTCTCTAAAAACAAAACTTTTCGGCGACAAGTTTCCCAATAGGCTATTCAATGTTGGTATCGCAGAAGCAAATCTTGTCTCAATAGCCGCTGGATTAGCAATAGCAGGTAAAGTGGTATTTGCAAGCACCTATGCAGCATTTTTACCCGGCAGATGCCTTGATCAGATTAGAAATACTATATGTTACCCTTTTCTAAACGTAAAATTAGTTGTATCCCATGCGGGACTAACTGTTGGACCCGATGGAGCATCTCATCAACAAATAGAAGACATTTCTACAATGCGGACAATTCCAAACATGAGAGTACTCGTTCCATCAGATTCTATATCTGTCAAAAACTTGATTCCACTTATAAGTTACACTTCAGGGCCATTTTTCATGCGTCTTGCGCGTCCATCAAATTCTAATACTTATGAAGATAATTTTGATCAATTCGATATAGGAAAGAGTAACACAATTAGAGATGGTTCCGACATCACTTTGATTGCTTGTGGGCTGATGGTGTCAAAAGCAATTGATGCCGCACAGACACTTGAAAAAGAATATTCTGTCTCCTGTAGAGTAATAGACATGTACTCTATTAAACCAATTGATGTTGACATTGTATATCGTGCTGCAATAGACACTGGCGCCATCGTTACTATTGAAGAACACAGCATTATTGGCGGTCTAGGAAGTGCCGTTTGTGAGGTGACAGCGGAGCACCAACCTGTTCCTGTAAACAGAATTGGAATAGCAGATATTTTTGGTGAATCAGCCAGAGAAACTGAGATAGAGTCGCTCTTAAGTAAATATGGTTTAAGTTCAGATAATATTGTAGAATCTGTTCTAAAAACTAGGAAAAAGATAAAGAAATGAAAATATTTCTTGATACTGCAAGTATCGAATCCATAAAAAAATTTGTCGACATAGGTGTCGTGGATGGAATTACAACAAATCCTACATTAATTTCTAGAGAGAAAGGACACCCAGAAGACATAATGCGCGAGATTGTAAAAATCGTAAAAGGTCCAGTAAATTTGGAGGTAGTAGCAACCAACACTGATGATATGGTTGAAGAAGGTTTAAGGTTAAAAAAATTTGGTGAAAATGTTATTGTGAAGGTTCCAATGACTGTGGATGGATTGATGGCGGTAAAGAAGCTGAAAGAAATGGGAATCAAGACAAACGTAACTTTGATCTTTTCATCAAATCAAGCTTTGCTAGCTGCAAAAGCAGGAGCATCATACGTTAGCCCCTTTATAGGAAGACTTGATGACGTTGGTCAAGAAGGTATGACTATAATTAGAGAATTGGTTCAGATCTTTAAAAACTATGGTTATCAATCGGAAATTTTGGTTGCTAGTGTAAGGCATCCTATTCACGTTATTGAGGCTGGAAAATTGGGAGCGCACATTGTTACACTTCCCCCTGAAATACTGGGCAAGATGCTAACTCACCCACTTACTGATAAGGGCTTGTCATTGTTTCTCTCAGATTGGGAAAAAGTCAAAAAGGAACACAAGTACAATATTTGATTTGATTCAGAGCAATACATCGTATTTCTAAAAAGAGTTAAACTTGTAAAAGTGATAGGACCTTTGTGGGAATTTCATTTAATTGACTAACCACCAAAATCCTCTCATATTCAAGATATTTTAGGTTCAATCCAATATTGATAGCATTATTTACATTCTTTCCCACACCAACAGCAACCATATGAATTCCATTCATCTTGTAAGTATTGATAATGGACCGAACTGCGTTATAGTCAGACGGTTCACCGTCAGTCAGGGTTATCATTATATCAGGTCTGTATGTTTTCATTGACGGTAACAATAAATTATAAATTTCAGCAAGCGGTGTCCCGCCACTTGCTTTAATTTGAACCAAATTACGTGCATTAATTGAGGTCCATTTCACATCCGCGTGTTTTATTACCCAACATGTGACTTTATTGTTCTTAGTACTAAATGCATAGGCAGAAAATTTTACGTCCAAAAATTTCAATGCTTCACAAAGAGCTACAGTTGCCTTTTTGTATTCTAGTTCATATTCGTCTATACTGCTGGAATGATCCAATAAAAGTGCAATTTTTGTGTTTATGGTATTCTTAAAGTCTATGAGAAACGGTTTTGGTTGAGATTCAATTATGGAATCTACGTCAATCTCATCACCAGTAATATCATGAGTTTCTCTCCATTCTCTCTTCCAGGATCTAATTACTGATTTTAACTTTGTAATCAAATCGTTATCATAAATTACACTTTCATCTAAATGCATGCTATCAGGTACCTCCAATCCAAATTGTTCCATCGTTGAGTAACCCTTAATGTTTGTTTTCCGGCTTTCCTTTACAAGACTTTCGTATTCCTTTAATATTTGAGTACCTGCAATGACGTCATTAGTAGATTTTTGATTTTCCCTATTTCTAATTTTTATTAACCGTTCTATTTCTTTCATCAAATTTGTTTCTGTCAATGATAACCCAATTTTACTTCTTAAGGTAACAATAGGAATAGTGAAAAGAGAGTCAATTTGAAGTATCTTTATGATTTTGGGAATTTGTCGTTCTATCCATTCAGTTTTATGGTTTTTTTCTATCGATTCACTTATTAATTCTCTGGCAACGTTAACTGCGGTGTGTACACGATCTAACTCTGATCCAAACAATTCGCCCTTCACATAACCCGTAAGAAGATATTGAGAAAAAGCCTCTATCACCTTGTGTTTTCCATATAGTGAATTGAGCAAGGGCCGTGACAACCATGAAATTCCTTCATTAAAAATAACTTCATTCTCCATACCTTTCCATTCTCCTAACCCTAAAATTTCAATTCGCTTCAATTCTATTGAGTTTAGGATAAAGCCAAAGGCGTGATCATTACTCAGAGCTTTTGTCGAATATGCCATTCGCATGGATTCATACCATAATGCAATTCGCCATTGGCGATATTTTTGAAATTCTGTGCCATTGTAGTATCTGAGTGATGGCATAGAAATACTATTTTTTGCCAAGTTTGTGGTAGGCGGTTTGTCCTCTATGAGTAAGATAGTTGCTTTGTTATTGCCAGACCATCTTCTTGAAAGAAACGTTCCTAAATTAATTAGTACATCATTTCGTAGAGAAAAATTCTGCACATAAGAAAATGACATGTCGTCAGGCAAAAATGGAAGTAATCATGTCCATTACTTTTCTATATTCCACTTCCCCCCATTGATCATAAACATTGGCATATACTACTTCAGCAGCATTTTTAGGGGATACTTTATTTATTAGCAGTTTCGCAAAGGCTATGGATTCTCTTATGCTAGGACTGTAGTATAGCTCCTCTAGGGAAGCTGCCTCTCTTAGACTGTTCGCCAATTTAAGGGCATTGTCGATGTCATTTTCAATTGAAGTATCAAAATTTACATGTTGTTTGATGATCTGTTTCTCAATTTCTTTTGGGGGGTATTCGAGCCTTAATCTTACCGGAAACCTGCTCAACAATTGTGGCGGTAGTTCTTTAGTTCCTTCGTGCGATAGAGGATTAATAGTGGCAAATACAAACCAGTTATCTACCGCATTTATTACTTGACCTTCTGCTTCCTTCAGCACTATCTGTCTTCTGTCATCTAATGCTTCATCCAGACGCAAAAGCACATCGGCTTCTGCAGCGTTAAGTTCATCCAAATATAGAATTCCTCCTTCTCTCATTGATTTAATCAAGATACCTTCTACAAATGTAACTTCTCCTTGACTCATGGTTTTAGTTCCAACTAAATGAGATTCACGGGTCCTTAGACTAAAATTAATTGAATAAAGAGTTTTCCCAATATCAGCTGCAAATTTTCTTACCAAACTAGTTTTACCGGTTCCTTTAGGTCCTATTATAAGTACAAAGAGTGATGTATCATATGCCTTCTTAATCACTTCAAATGAATTATTCCAATCAAAATAATTAGAGTCGGAAGCATCTTTCATTTAGTAGTTATTTTTGAAATATGTAAATAAAAACTAATTGTTCTCTTTCATTTAGACCTTAATATGGATTTTTTAGCATTTAGGTAATCCGTAATCAAAATCCGGTCTATTTCAGCTGGATTTATGTAATATGATCTACCTTTCACGTATTTTTCCAACTCATTTACATAACTCAATAGTGAATCTTCTTCACTAACCATGATTGTGTCGATTTCAATGCCAGATTTATGACATTTTCGAGCTTCCATAATTGTCTTTTCCCCAATATACTGGTCTACTTGTCTGTACCTATAACAAAGGTAAACTAATTTCCCTGATTTAGTATCAAGTGATAACTCCTGTTCTTTTCGAACCGTATCTACTGCTTCTTTGTCAGCAGTGTAAAATTGGGAGTAGGGCCTTTCAGATTGTATTTTATTTCGTTCTTGATCAGAATCAATAAAACAGGCGCTAGGATGACCATCTGTTACAAGCACTATTTTTTTGTTTACTGTAGATTCATTTTGAAGAATTCTCTTTGCTAGTCTGAATGCAGCTTGATAATTGGTATAGTGCATAAAACCCATCCCAGACTCAAATGTTTTAAGATAAGGTATGTCGTATGGCGATACCCTTGACGCCAAAGCTCCAAATCCTACTATGTGAATTGAATCTGAGGGAAAAAATTTTTGGTTCAACAAAAATAAGCTCCATAATGCCCTTTTTGCTGCTTCTATCCTACTCATATCACCAAACATTGTTGAATATCTCATCGTTGAGCTTAGATCAATACAATACGCAACTGCAACATTCACATCCCTCTTTGTTTCATAAATTTCTAAATCATCCGGGCGTAGGTCAATTGGTAACTGGATTGAAGAATTTGATCCAGATCTTCTCTCAATGGCGTTTAATAATGATCTTGGAACATTAATCAACCTTAAATCGTCTGACGGTTCATATTTTTTTGTAGAATCTAGATTTATCGAACCACTTCCGCTATAAGTTGTTTCATGAAGTCCAATGGCTCCCGTATTCAGCGCTCTTATTACATCTTCTAGTAATCTACCGCCTACTGCAAAAAATCCTTTTTTGCTCAACCATTTTCTTGAATCTCTGATATAACCTGATTCTTGGAGTTGAGTAATGATGGATGACTCCCTACCACTGGGTTTAGGTTCATCTGCGTAACTTTGGCCGCTCTTATTTTCCTTTTCCTTTTCCTTTTTCAGATTCTGTAATTCCTGTTCAATATCTTCGAGTTTTGGCTGATCTTCTTTCAGGATTTCTTGGCCCAAAATCTTAAGAAAATCTTTTAGCAAACTTTTAGGGATTTTTTTTGTGGGGGACTTGTCTTCTCTGTCTTCAGGAAAGTCAACAAGATTATGATAAGTATATTTCTTGATATTGTTACTATCGGCGGACATAGATCCCTTCCTTCCTATCCAGTATCGGTGGATCAGTAAATCTAAGGCCTTCCAGTATCAATTCAGTTATAGAAGCTAGGTATTCAGGGTCTTTCGTACTATCATGCTGATCGGCACCGGTTGTCATATCACCAAACTTTTCTTCAAAGTTTTTTTGGTCCTGGATTATGTTGTTATTTACGATTTTTATTACTTCACTTAATGAATTGAATTTGTTTAGCTGTGAGTGATAGCTCTTAGGAGTGTTACTATTTCCAGTAATGTCCTGTGAGACAAAAAATGTCTTATTTATCTTGAATTCATTTTTTATGTTAATTAATCTTTCAGGAGGGATTTCTACGAGATAAAAACTACAAGCTTTCTTGATGGAATCCGAAATTATATTGTCTAGAATATTCATTCGATTTTCATAACTGTCGTCTATTTCTGAAAGCTCAAACTTTGCAGTTTGCCGAATACTGTAGATGTCACTAAAACGTGGAACAGTTGTAATGTTATTATCTACATTCCTTACTCGTTCTGCTTCTGCTATCAAGATCTCCAACGAATGTATTGACATTCTTACACTCACACCTTTTTCCTGATTTATTTCAGGATGACTTCGGGCAGTTCTTGTAATTTCGGCCAAAGTTCTTAAAACAAAAATCGGTAACACTACGTTTTGCCTATTGGGAATATTCGCCTCTTGAATCATTATTCTCATTTCGTCATAGACATTTTTTGGATAACGTGTTACTATATGACTCTTTAATCTATCATAGAGTGGTTCTATTATTTTGCCCGAATGCGTGTAATCTATTGGATTTGCTGTTGATATTATTCTTGTATCGGGTTTGAAAATTACAGGGTATGATCCAGTAGTATAGATGCCCTCCTGTAAGACACTCAACAAGGCTACCTGTTTTCTGGGGTCCAGCACAGGTAATTCGTCAATGCAAAATACACCATGCCTGGCTAAAAGAAGCTGACCAGGAGAATAGGATTCGATATTGTAAATTTCCACTCCTTTTTTTGCGATTTTTATGGCGTCTATTTGACCAACAAGGTCCTTCACAGAAATGTCTGGCGTTGCAAGCAGGTACTTGAAACGAGAGGGACCGTCAAGCCAAACAATTTTGGTATCTAATCTATTATTTCTTATCTTATCTTCTGTTTCAGTTGAAACATAGAATTCCGGCCTCGCCCTAATTACTTCCCTGTCTTCTAGCAATGAAATTAATTCGTTTTCCGGAATCAAAGTTGGAATGTCATTAGTAATTGATCCTTCTATGATTGGAATTGGGGAAAGTAAATTTTTTGCTATAGTTTCGGCGATCTTGGTCTTTGCTTGTCCAATTTGACCTACTAGAAGTATATCGTGATACGATAGTATTGCTCTATTTATCGAGGGAACTATATCATCATCATAACCGATAATTCCGGAATATGGAAACTTTTTTTGTCTCAGCTTTAATAATAAATTCCCTCTAAGCTGATCATTAACAGATACGTGTTTGTAATTGACTGATAATAATTCTTCCAGGGTTTTAATTTTGTTGAAATTTTCCGGTACACCTGGAGCAGATTCTCGATAGTCAGGATTTGAGGCATAACTTTTATGAACGATATCTCTAAAATTTTCAGAAATCAATCTTCTTTCATCAGCTCGTTCTACCAACAAATTTAAAGGTTTCAAAGCTTATTTTCGTTTTGTTATAAAACAATGCTTTTTTCATAAATTATGCCTTATATGTTAGCATGGTTTTTATTTCGGAAAATGATGGTCGTAAATGTTGTCGATATCTGAATATAGGCATATCTTAAGAATAGCTGGCAAAGATATAGAGGGCAGCAAGAAAATTATTATTGCCCTGAGTCAAATTAGGGGCTTGGGTTACAATTTATCACAAGTCATACTACAGTCATTAAATATCAATCCTAACATGAGAATAGGATTTTTATCCGAAAAAGAAGTAAGCGACATTGAGGGTGCAATAAAAAATCCATCATTAATGGGAATTCCAAATTGGTATCTTAATAGAAGAAAGGACAACGAAACAGGTTCAGACAAGCATTTGATAACTTCTGATCTCGATTTTACTATTTCAAATGATATTGAAAGGGAAAAAACAGTGTATAGTTGGCGAGGCTATAGGCATATGTTTGGTCTTAGAGTCAGGGGTCAGTGTACCAGAACTACCGGAAGAAAGGGCGGTGCTGTGGGTGTAAAGAAGGTTGTAATGAGGCCAACTGGTGGCGCAGGAGCCCCAGGTAGCGAAGCAAAGGACGCCGGTGCCGCTACCCCAGCAGCAGAATCAGGCTCTCCTGAGAGTGGCGCAAAAGGCAGTGCACCAAAATCTTCGGAAAATAAAGAGTAGTGTGGTAAATGGGAGATCCAAGAAAACCACGTAAAAGTTACAGAAGACCAAGGCGAATATGGAATTCGGACCAGCTAAGTTCAGAGCTGTATATCATAGGTTCTTACGGTCTCAGGAACAAGAGAGAATTGTGGAAAGCTCAAACCAGAGTTGCAAATTTTAGAAATCAAGCAAGGACGCTGCTGGCTTTGACGTTGGAAGACAGACAGGAAAAAGAGACGCATCTATTGTCTTTCCTAAATAGACTGGGACTTACAAGTACTTCGAGCTTAGACGACATTTTGAATTTGAAAATTGAAGACATACTAGAAAGAAGGTTGCAGACAATTGTAATGAGGAAAATGGGTATCAAATCTCCATTTCAGGCAAGACAAGTGGTTATCCATGGACATGTTTCCATCGGGAATCGAAAGGTGAACTTGCCTGGATATCTTGTAAAGAAAGAAGATGAACCAAAAATTTTGGTGCATGTACAGGTTACAAATAAACCAGCAGAGCCCGTAACAAGTTAAGCCAAGGAAGTCAAAGGATATTTGTCGATATTCCATCTACAATATCAATGGTATCTATTTTTCCATCAGAATCCATGTCAAATCCTTGAACAACAAGCGCCCAATTCTTATATTCACCAAATTTTTTTAATATCTCATTTCCATGATTGGTTAAGGCGATTATTGCTGATTTGGTACCTGCGGATCTGACTCCCGCGATAATTATGACGTTTAAACTTTCAGAAAAAGGATTCCTAATTTTTGCGATTAGTCCGTGATTGTCAAGTGTATGAGTCCTTCCATGTGGAGCTATTAAACCAGACCAGAAATTGGTTTCATCAAATCGAATTGGTAAATATCTGTTGAATTCTGAAGTGATAATATTTGTTCCCGGACCACCAATAGAAATGATATTCTCTGTTCTTGATATTTTTTCAGAATTTGCATCGACATCTAATTTGACGACAAAATTTGAGGGAAGGCTACAAAAACTCCCCAGGAAAAAGGCAAGTTGTGTTGCGTAATGGCCATCCCTCGCAGAAGATCGATAAGGACCATGTGGCTCAGGAGCGCCTACAACTATAGTACCATTGAAGGAACCGTCGTCAATAAAGTCTTGAAAGAACGTACTAACATGATGACTCACAGTTTCATTTCTTGCCTTTTCAAATTTCCTCTCTCCCCAATTCATTTCGATTCCAAAAGCAGGATATTCTGTCTTATAGAGTTTCGCAGTCCCTCCTCTTACAAATGATGTTTCTACTTGCCCAATCGCCCTTATTGCCAAAAGTTTTCTTATGTAGTAGTATGCACTCTGCTCGTATATTTTGAGTTCCTTTGCTATTTGCGCTGGATACATTGGATGACCTGATAGAAGATTGATGATCTTCCAGGCTATGGGATTTGATAAAATACGTATTTCGCCAGGTTTTTCTAATATTGAAATTTCCTTTGCGAATGTATTTTCCTCAGCAGAATATACAAGGCTCTTTTTTTTCATCAACCATCAATTGACTTACTATTATATATTAACATTGTCTGGTGTATTAAAACGCATAATCTAGTGAAATTTTTATCTACCATGAGTTGAAAGTGGTTCCCCCCAAAAGCATTATAATTTTTTTTGTAGTGGTAACTTGTCATATTAATAATTATTTTAAAGCAATGTAAATTGTAGAATAGTGTTATGTGTTCAATAATCGGATACAAAGGCAATGATCATGCTTCTTCCATACTAATTGAAGGTCTTAAGAAAATGGAATACAGAGGATATGATAGCGTGGGTATTGCCACGATTAAATCCGGAAAACTGTTGACACGTAAGGGAGTAGGTAGAGTTGCGGAAGTCAACAAATCTCTGAGGCTTGATGAGTTACCTGGTAAGTTAGGCATAGGACACACAAGATGGGCAACACATGGAGGCATCGTTGATCATAATGCACATCCTCACCTTGCATGTAATTCCACAATTGCTGTAGTGCACAATGGCATAATAGAAAATTATGATGAACTCAAAGAAGAACTCAAAAGATCGGGTCATAAGTTCAAGAGTGAAACTGATAGCGAAGTAATTGCTCATCTCTTGGAGGAATATTTTGAGATCACCAGAGATATCCGATTATCTATGATATTTACATGCAAGCGACTAGTGGGTTCTTTTGCATTTGTTGCTGTGTTTAATTCGTCTACCTTATGTGGTGCAAGATATGATGAACCACTGATAGTCGGAGTTGGTAACGATGACTATTTTCTTTCTAGTGATATTCTAGGTTTCTTGAATCATACCGATAAGGCAATATTTTTGGATAATCGCGATATAGTCGTAATTAACGATAGTGACATTTCTTTTTTCAATTTCGATGGAGACAGAATTTCAAGAAAGATAACACAAGTTGCCTGGGAGTTGGGGGACGCTGATAAAGGAAAGTATTCTCATTACACATTGAAAGAAATTCACGAGCAGCAACAAACCATAGTAAAAAGCCTGGAGCAAGACAAGAAAAATTTAGAAAAATTTTGCAATATTATGTCAGGGGCCAAAAATATCTTTATTACCGGCAGTGGAACAAGTTACCATTCTGCATTACTCGCCAAGCAAATCTTTTTGAAATCAAAGATTCATGTTGAAACAATCATGTCAAGCGAATTCCAGTATTCAGCTGATATGTTGGATGAAAATTCAGTTTTATTGGCGATTTCCCAGAGTGGAGAAACCGCAGATGTAATGGAATCTGTAAAAGCGGCCAAGAACATGGGCGCCAAAGTGCTATCGATAGTTAATATCCCTACCTCCTCACTTGCAAGACTGAGTGATTCTTATCTTGAAGTAAACTGCGGTCCTGAAATAGGAGTTGCGGCAACCAAGAGTTTTACAAGTCAAATTGCTTTATTATATTATGTTGCAGACATAATTGGTGGTAAATCAAACGGTATTTCTGACAGTAAAGAGATATTGACGAAATCTGTTAGTGAGGTTCTTGAACTAGATTCACTGATCGAAAGGGTTGCAAATCAGATAAAAGATTCAAAGGATATATACATACTGGGCCGATCTTTTCATTTTCCTGTCAGCCTGGAAGGCGCATTAAAAATCAAGGAGCTGTCTTACATACATGCCGAAGGTATGGCTGCAGGTGAATTAAAGCATGGAGCTTTAGCACTTATAGATAATAGCAGCATTGTCATAGTCATACATCCTAATGATTCTACTTATAGCGACACTCTATCAAACATTCATACTATAAAATCAAGAGGTGCAAAAATAGTTGGAATATCAAACAAGAGGAACGATGTGTATGACTATCAAATTATCATCCCCACGATAAGTGAGTTTCTATATCCTCTCATCGAAGTTATCCCACTACAACTTTTGGCTTACTATCTTTCAATATGCAACAATGCAAATCCCGATTATCCGCGTAATCTTGCAAAATCTGTCACTGTCAAATAATCAGGTCCCATAATCCACTGTGAAATCAAATATTTTTAGACCATAAGTTTTTCAATATTTCTTTCATACTCTTTTTCAATATTTCTCAAAAAAGTATCCTTGTTAAGAGATCCGTTAGATTTCAATAGCATAGTAATTAGGGCACCTCCGGAGCCTACTCCTTCCTTTACAACACCCTTGTCATACATTATAAGGCCATTTTTGGTTGACCTATCTAAACCTGGATTAACTGACATTATGGGAACATCTGGACAAATTGTTTTTACGAGAAATTCCAGGTCTGAATTTTTATCGTCAGTGACATACGAAGTTGTTCCTAAGCAGATGTTCTTTAATGACAACTTCATGGAGTGCATGAATGCAAGGACTGCAGCCATCTGTGTTCCTCCAGCAAGAATCAACTTGGAACCAGATTGTATAACACCGGTTGCAATTCCAGCTACTGCCGGTATCATCGGGTCGCCTAATAAAGATACTATTTTGAACGGATCTTGCAAATCTTGAATTTTTTGATTCTTAATTGCTTGCTTAATAACTTGTATCTTTAAGTCATGTGGATTTATTGGCATACTGCTGCTCATTTTGTAATTTGCGTCAATTCCAAGACCTGTCAATACACCAAGCCCAGTAGTTGTTCCACCTGGAATGCTTTCACCTACCACAATCAAATCATTTGACATCGATAATTGCTGGCCCAGTAATTTGCCATATTCAAAAGCCTGATGAGTTTCAAATAGTTCTAACGCAGGTTCATACTGAATATTTCTGCCATGGGTAATTCCGAATGAAATATGTGGAATCTTGGGTTTAATTTTCGATCCCGAATCCACTACCAAGCATGGTATTTTACCCATTAGAAGCGCTGTTCTAGTTAACAGGGCTGGTGTTGGAATTCCATCCGGAGTTGCAGGCACTCCTGGAATAGAAAAGCATTTCCCGTGATATAGAAACTCGGAATCTGCTGCTGGAGTGTATTTAATTAAATCTGGATTTGCTCCTGCAAAAGTTATTCCTGGAACCTGACTAGTCTCTGTATATGAGATAACGCACACAAAAATGGGGTTTCTGGTACGAAACTTTTCAGTTATGTTACTTTTTTGGGAACAAGTTATGTCAAATAGTTCAGACATACATTAACCCTCGTTGACCATATACTTTAAGAAGGCTTCTTTAGTTTTGAAATTTAACATCGGATTATTTGTCTTTTCATTGAGAATTGTTGATGTTGGTGTAATTCCGTAATTGTGACCAGGATATACTACTAATGAACCATCTAAACTTGCGACTTTGGATAGACTGTCATACATATTATCAGGACTGCTTCCGGGAAGGTCAACCCTGCCAATGTTACCTACGAAGAGAGTATCACCTGTAATAATGGCTTCTTTATTGGCAATAAGGCATATGCTGTCTTCAGAATGACCTGGCGTATACACAACCTCTAGCTGTACATTTCCGATTCTAATGATCTCTCCATCGTGCACGGATTTATCTTTTCTATTCGTTGACTTTTCGTGTTGAATTATTTGAGCTCTTGTAATTTCGGCAATTTGTTCGTTCCCTAGAACATGATCAAAATGTGTATGTGTATTTATTACATATTTTGCAGAAATCTTGTTTCTGTCCAAGATGTCCAGGATTTTTTCAAGATCCCAGGAAGGATCAATGATGGCCCCGATGTTATTTTTTTCATCAAAGGTAATATATGAAAAATTCTGCATATTGCCTACTGGAATCTGAGCTATTTTCATATCAAAGTACTCCCTGCTCAGCTTCAATTGGAATTCCAATTTTCTCAAGATGAAGCTCGCCTGTATATTCTTTGTTTCTAGTTAACCCATTTTTGAATCGATGAAAAGTAACGGTAGCATCCGCTTTGACACATTTTTCATGTAAACTTCCATCATTTGGATTGAGACCGGAGGGGATGTCAACAGAAACAACATATGCTTTAGAATCATTTATCAAATCAATTGCAGACGAAAAAGGATCCCTTATTTCTCCTTTTATCCCTGTGCCAAAAATCCCATCAATAATTATGTTTGAGTTTGACAATTCCTTTTTTGCCAATTCTAATACATCATTTCCTTCAATGATTTTTATTGACTTCATCTTTCTTATTATTGACCAGTTCACAGTTGTTTCTTCAGTCTTTATATTTTTGGAATCCCCAATAAGCACAATGGTAATCTCCGCACCCTGGTAGCCTGAAAGGTGCCTGGATGCAACCATAGCATCTCCTCCATTATTACCTGTTCCACAAAACGATACGATTTTTTTGCCTGCAAACTCTGGCCCCTTTTTGGAAAAGATAAAATCTGCAAGACCATGTCCAGCGTTTTCCATCATCAACATTTTTTTCATACCAAAAATAGCAAATCCATTATCCTCAATACGGTACATTTGCTCAGAACTAATTGGTTGCTCTCTTGCTACCATTGTCTGTTAAACCAATAATCGAGAAATAAAAATTATGAGCTATTAAATGTGTGTCTTAAAAAGGCATAATATAGTTTTTCAGGTTACATTTCCTTGTCTCGCTGTTCCTGATTTCATAGGTACTTCCGTCGTAGGTACATTTTATGACTGGTAAATCTTTCATTCTAGAATATTTGTCTGCTATTTTATAATATTCTTGCAACTTTCTGTGAATGTAAACTGTTCTACCTTCTTCTCTAATTCTTCTTTTTTGCATAAATTTGAATGCCAAAACAACATGAGCAGTTTTGTAAACGCGGAACATATCTCTTATTTGAAAACATCTTTGGATTTGATCTGAAGGAACATAAAGACTGTCTGCAGTTCCAGATTTGGCCTCAATTGACAGGAATATTGATTCCTTGTTATTTACAGCTATAATATCTGGCAAGTTTGCACTAGATCCTCCCAAACGTCTTGCTCTCCAGGGATTATTATTATTCAGCTTTTGGACAAGTACATGTTCAAAACTATATCCTCTATTTCTTCTAATCCTGTTTAATTTGGTGTAAACTTGTTCCAAGTCACCCTGAATAGTTTTCTTCTTACCCGGTATCATAGTCTGGAAGGTTTGTGCTTGATACACCAAGATATCTTGCATTCCACACACTAGTATTTAATTCAGAAAGAATGAAATTTTTGAACAAATACGTCTTGAAATACTATACTAATTTTGTCTATCGTATAGAATTCGTCGACTTCAAATAATTAATAAATATATTGGCAAATAACATGTTTGTTAATGCTATCACATGTTCAATCTGATGTAGAGGAAATCAATAAAAAATTCAAAGATATAGAGGAAAGAAGGAATACTATTATCAAGGGAACACGAGACGCGACGATACTTTGCAGCAAAGCAATAGTATCGATGCACGCTCACAAAAAAAGTGAATCAATTGAGAATATTGAAAAGGCAAAGAGATTGTTGCAGCAATTTAGGGAATTGGGTAAAGATGATCTCCAAAAATATTTGTATGTAGCGGAGCAAGAGTATGTGGAGGCTTGTTGCCTTTTTTCAATAATTGAAGATAATGTAATTCCAAGTATGAGGTCGCTAGAAGTATACGATATCTCATATGTCCTGGGACTCCTAGACTGCATTGGTGAAATTAAGCGTATGATTATCGATAAAATTAGGTCAGAGGGCATATCGAACGTAAATACTTTGTTTGAGTTAATGGACAGGATCTATGGTACTATATATCCATTAGCTGTTTACGATAACCTTATGCCTGGATTAAGAAAAAAATTAGATATTTCACGATTGCTGATAGAAAATGTTAGGGCAATAATAACCGAAGAAAAGCGCAGAACGGTCATGATCGAAAGAATAGAAGAATTCGAAAGAAAGCTTATGTCCTCAGAACATTCCAAATAATAGTAACGATTACGCACATCCTAATTTTACGAATGCATCTGACATTAATTTGCTCAGGCCTTTTTGCCACTCTGGAAATTCATTCGGATCTTTGGGATAATTATGGTATTGAGCTACCAATTTCTTATTTACATCCGCCGTTTGCTTAAGATCTTCTGCCAATCTTTTATTGATGGCTCCATGAATAAACATGTTGAGCTTGTCCACCATACCAAATTCAGGATGTTCTCCATTCGTTATATTTTCGATATCTAATTTTGAAAGAAAGTGTTTCATCCCATAGTTAATTTGATCGTTTGATAACTTCTGTAGGAGTCTTCTAAAAACTTCAAGACCAGCTGTCTTGTACCCATAAGCATCAACAAAATCTAAATTGTACTGCCAAAGTGATTCTTCTGAATAATCATTGGCTTGTATCGATTGCACTGCGACTTTTCCTGCGATCGTGGCTGCTATTATTGCCGGACCAATTCCTCCTGCATCAAGTGGCTTTGGCATCCACGCAGAGTCACCAACTAACATGTATCCATTGGCCACCAAGCAATCGTTCTGTCGTCTGACCGAAACTTGCCACGTTCCCCAGCTATTTCCATCATCAGATTCACCATCAGCTATTTGTGGATTTTTTATCACAGGATTCATCCTAACGTAATCATCTATCTTTGTCTTCAAATCTTTACGTTGTCCCTGTTTTCTGTTATGTTCTTCCATGGCTTTTTGTTGAACTCCAAGACCTACGTTGACTTTGCTTTTTCCCTTGGGAAACACCCATGCATATCCACCAGGGGCAATATTCTGATCCAAGTGGATTAGACAATAATCGGGATCAAAAAACGTGTTATCTTCTACTTCATTTTCAAAATTATATATGTATCTTCCAGTTGCTTCCAGGTCATCCCTGTTAATCTTCTTTTGAATATGTGAATTTATTGGAAGATTTGTTCGTAGTACAGAAGTAACTCCTGTGCAGTCCACCACGATTTTACACGTCTTTTTAAACGGGGATTTTGTTTCTAGATCCTCGCCCTCTACTCCAATCACATTGTTATTATCGGTTAGTACATTTCTTAATGCTAAATTATACTTAATTTCTATGCCAACATTAAGTGCGTCATTGAGTTGCTTTTGTGGCAAAACTTTTCTATTGAGAATATACCCTTCACCGTCAAACGATATTGATGTTTCATGGTCCGGTGAGAACGCTATAACTCCCTTAACTGGATGTTCAATCTCTGGATTCTGCCACTTTATTCCTATCCTTGACGTCATGTAATCTACACTATTTTTGCCGACAGCGTCACCGCACACCCATCCTGATATTGTCTTCTTACCTAGCTGTGGTGATGCATTTCTATCTACAACTAGGATCTTAAGAGATTGTTTTGAATAATAAGCAGCGGAAGATGCAACTATCATACCGGCTAATCCTCCCCCAGCTACGATAATATCATAATCTCTTAATTCCGATGTCATAAACCAAAAATGAAAAGATATTCAATTGTTAATTAAAGTTCCGAATAATGACTTAAGACTACAATGGAGGGAGTGGGATTCGAACCCACGAACCCCTAAGGGACGGGATCCCTCATGGTCGCAATTTCATCTTGAGTCCTGCGCGGTTGGCCATGCTTCGCTATCCCTCCATAACACTGACAATCTGTTATCCTTATTTCACCTTTACTAGTAAGAATGTCACAATAGCAAGGCCTCAGGAATCTAGAAAATACAGAAACTTTATTATTGGAATAAGGATGGTAATTGGTAAATGGCGATGGAAACTAAGATAAATGAGTTGCATGCTGGAATGCGAGGGATTAATGTAAAAGGTAAGATAGATTCAATCAAAGAACCGAGAACCGTAAATCTAAGAAATGGCGAAACAGCCCAAGTCGCAGATGCAGTTCTTTCGGATGAGAGTGGCAGTATCAAGCTATCATTATGGAATGACCAAATAAATATGGTAACAGAAGGAGATGAAGTCACAATTGAGAATGGATATACTCAATCATTTAGGGGAGAAAATAGCCTAAATATTGGGCGTTATGGAAAGCTCGTAAAACTTTAGTTTACCTACAATCCTAAATTTAGTATCAATAACGAGCAACGGATTTAGTCCAAATTAACTTATATATCCAATTTCTGGTTGCTTCTTCTGAACCATTTGCTGAACATCATCACTTTGAGTATTTTTATCACCCATTCTCTGTTCAATACTTTTTATTAACATTATAGTGTCCTTTGCTTTTCTATCCAAATCTTCCATATCAACCTCAAGTCCAACTACTGCTAGTAATTTTTTGAGGAGATGTTTTGATGCATTAGCATCCACAACATAACCTGATGTTTCCCCTAGTAAACTAATTCCATTTAGGTTATTTATTTTAGCGATACCAAGTAGAATACCGTTCATTCCAGAGATACTGCCATTATCTATTTTTAATACATCAAATGAATTAAGTAGTTTTATCCCATCATCCTCTGTCGCAACGCCAAATATTCTTGGAGAATCGACAAACATACCTGTTATGTACGCCCCAAGAGTAATAATTTGCTTAACGCCAAAGCTTTTGGCGACTTTTATTATTTCTTCTCCCAGTAGGTATTCCACTTTAGAACTTACTGGTTGCGCATCTCCAGTGAGAAATAAAAAATCATGACTATTGCCTTTACCTTGGACATAATAAATTATATTTTTCATGAGTTCAACGGTACCGCTATTCTTTATCACGACCTGCGGAGGAAAAGAGGATGAATAAATATCTGCCAAGTGTTCGGACTGTAGTTCACTTATGACATGATCTACAGCAATTTTTCCTACATATCCACTTCCAGGAAATCCGCAGATTAAAATCGGGGATTGTAGGCTAGGAGGTTTCTTGGTGGAAAAAACAGTTATTATATCATTTTGAAAAAAAGACATTATAATAAAATATACAAAGTTATCTTAAATCCTTTTGTTCTGCTGAACCAATGTGAGGCGATATCCAATAGGGGTTTGAAAAAATTATGATTAAGGCCCGCTTAACCCGTTGAATTCGTTGGTTTGAGGGTACCTCTCAGCTCTCCTTCCGGGAATTGGGAAGTATGAATATTGATATACGTCATATTTTGATTCATCAAGTCAATCAATGCTTCCAATTTACTAACCGGGGCAGCTGGTGATGTCATATTTCCAGAACCTGATGTTAGATTAGTCATATTTCCAGAACCTGATGTTAGATTAGTCATATTTCCAGAACCTGATGTTAGATTAGTCATATTTCCAGAACCTGATGTTAGATTAGTCATATTTCCAGGAGCTGACATATTTCCAGAACCTGATGTTAGATTAGTCATATTTCCAGGAGCTGGTACAGCTGATGTTAGATTAGTTATATTTCCAGGAGCTGGTACAGCTGATGTTAGATTAGTTATATTTCCAGGAGCTGGCAAATTCAATGTTACATTAGTAGTCAGGTTGGCTAGGGGGGCCAAAATACTCGAAGAATTTATTGTTCCTTCTACCAGTTTACCTTCAACTAATCCTGATGATTCTGTTGAATTTAATAATGATACAAGTACTTGTCCATTTTCTGAATCATCGCCTTTGTACAGGGATACACCTGTAACTTTGTCTAGAGATGTAACATTTATTTGGTATTTGAGACTACTATCGTTACCCGCAATAAGAGCGCTACCAGTAGATTCGCTGAAAATGGGAGGTACTTCAGCTTCGCCCACCAAATCTGTCCTAAAACTAAGCTGTGCAAAGCCAACATTAACAGTCAAAATAAACGCCAAAACACCTAAAATGGCAGCGACTAAATAACTTGTATTGTTCATGACTATTGTTTACTTAACCCTTATAAAAAAATTATGAAATTTAATGATATGTGACAATAAATAAAAGGCAAAAGGAACTCTTATGATAAATAATCAACCTGAAAATATTGGATGCTTGAATGCTTATTACTATTTTTTAGTAAATTTATCAATTTTCACTTAAAAATTATCACATGGGGATGGACCATCTCGAATTTAGATTTCTATCCATGTTACTTGTCTTCTAATATTTGTTTTAAAGCATCAACCAAGCCATCTGCATATCCAACCGACAAAACGGCGAGCTCCGTCCTTCCTTGCCTGAAGAATTGAATTGCATCATCCAAATAATATTCTGCATTTTCAAGCAATTCCAATTGGGCTTTACTTTCACTTTTAGAACCAATAGATTCTCTAATTTGTCTAATTTCATTTCGGATCATTGGTTCGTACTTGTTTATCATTTGAGTGGAAATATTTTCAAGTCTCTCAGTGTTGTCCGTAGGTTCGTCCAAAACTTCAGTCAAACTTGTTATTGCTTCCTCCTCTGTAAAATGAAGCTTGGCCGAAAAAATGATAGAATGAGGTCCCTTGCCGTAATCAACTGGTAAAAGGGATTTGATGCTGCCACTGAAAATTTTTTGGTCATCGCAACCAATTCTAGAAGCTACAATCAAGAACGTGTCCTCTGAAACAATTCCATATTTAATGTACTTTTCTACTTCTAGTAATTTTGAGATTGCATGACTTGGATTCAAGAAAAATTCTGAACCATCTTCACACTGCCTATACTCAGTTAGAATAATTGTATGACAATTCTGGTTTAGATTGCCAAAAACAGTACCATATACGCTTACTGCCGATTGCTTTTCTTCCATTATTGTAACCGATTTACCTATTTTGTAGATCTGCAAGCCGCATTCGCCCACAATTGAAGTTATACCTGAAGCGGCATGTAGGACTTTGACTTCTATGTTATTTTTTATCGCCCTTACTCTCAATTCCGTAAAGGTTGTTGCTATGGCCGGATCCCCATAGCTTATCAATCCAACATTTAATGTCCTCGATTCTTCCAATAATTGTCTTCCATCTTCTACAAACCACCTTTTTACAAATTCGATTTTTTTTTCGGGTCCTATGGCTGACCTGAGAATTTTGATAAAATTACCGGAAAGCGGTGAGGTGAATTTCTCAACGTACACTCTTTCGCAATTTTTCAATATTTCAATCGAATTGCTCGTCTCAAAGGTATCATAGATTCCGGCTCCAAGCAAATACAACATATTAACTATTCATTTGGTGCTGCTGGCCCTCTTATTATGGTGTAGTCTTGATGTGTGAAAAAGAGCCCTGTTGTAAATTTCTATGCTTGTTAGATACGCTTGTATCTCCACTCTTTCGTCCTTTGAATGTGAAACATGAGGTTCACCTGGTCCGTAAGTCACAACTGGTATATTTAGTGAATTTCCCAGCACATTCATATCCCCTGTTCCCGTCTTTTTGAGTAGAATGGGACGTAGCTTGCATACGTCTAATATTGATAATGAAAGAGCTCTGACTATTGGTGATGAATGATCCGCTTCGAAGGGTTCTGTCATGTCTTCAATTCGATAGGTAACTTTCACTTTCCGTATTTCAGAAATTTTCTCTATTGAATTGTCTAGGGAATCCAAAACTTCCAGGCACTTTACTCTATTTGGTACTCTAATGTCAATGGTAATCTTACATTTCTGAGGTGTAACATTATGACTTGAACCGCCTGAAATTTCGGTGAGACTGAGAGTTACAGATTCACTCTTCTTATCCGTCTTGTTATATTTGGATGAAATTTCGTTACTAAGCATTTTCCACACTTCATATACTTCTTCAATAGAATTTTTCGATAGCCACGGTGCGCTTGCATGAGCACTGTCAATGACATCGCAGGTAAGTCTTAATGCGAGTCTTCCTTTATACGCCACAGTAATCTTATTAATTCCACTTGGTTCGCCAAAAATTGCGTAGTCAACGGGCAACTTATTTTTTACCAATTCCTTAATTCCAGTAGCGTTCCCTTCCTCATCTACGACTCCAGCAAAAATTATCGTTCCCCTTTGCTTGAATTCTGAGCACGCAAGAAGCATGGATATGAGTGGTGCTTTTGCATCTGAGGCTCCTCTGCCATAAAGATATCCCGAATCAATCCTAACTGGTATCTGTCCCGGTACAGTGTCCATATGTCCGCATAAAAGAATTTTTGGATCTCCACTTCCTTTGGTTGCTATCACATTTCCCACACTATCGATACTAACTCTTTCAAATCCTAAGTCGTCCAAACATTTTTGCTTGATCAAGTTTGCAAGCTGTGCTTCTGATCTTGATGGCGTGTATATTTCAAGAGCCTTTTTCAATAATTCAATGGCATACGCAGAAGAGATCAATTTTGCTAATTACTTGTTCGAGTTAACAAGATGATCCATTATAAGAGAAGGAATATCAACTTCGGTAACCCTTACAGTATTTTTGAATTCTGTAGTGTTGTTTACTTCATGAACAAGCAATCCATTATCATCACTTTCCATTAGGTCTACTCCCAAAATCTCACCTTTCATTGTCTTTGCTGCTCTTAAACAAATGTCTTCCATTTCGTTGGTTACTTTGCATGCCTCTGCCTTTCCACCAAGCGCCATATTTGTTTTCCACTCATTGTTTCCTGAGTATCTGTAGATTGCAGCAACCACTTTATCTCCAACTACTATACATCTAATGTCTCTAGGAGGTCTTTTCACAAATTCTTCAAAATAAAATACATGATATAGCGGGTACATGTGTTCTCTGTCCTCAATTACCGCTTCCGCTGCCTCTTTATCCTTCAATAGCGCTATCATCCTTCCCCAACTGCCTACTACGGGTTTGATAACCTTTGGATAACCGTTCTTATCTAGGATACTCATTGCAGATTGATTCGAAAATGCACAAAAAGCTTTGGGGATGGCTATCCCTGATTTTGACAATTCCATATGAGTGAACAATTTATTTCCGCACATTATGGCGGTATAAAGAGAGTTAATCATTTTTGCTCCGAGTCCCTCAAAAGCAGCAGTCGAATGCAAATTATTATAATAGCTCACACATCTTTGCAAGATAATGTCGTCGCAATAGATGGACTTATCCTTGTCGAGATCAATAGAATTTTCTCTACAATTGATAACCTCTAAGTTGATATCTTTTTTTTTCGCAGCTTCTATTAACGATTTTTCTTCCCATCTTAGTTGGTCATAAAGAATGAAAAAGGAAGTTTTGTTGTTATTCCCTTTCACTCTCCCCAATCCTCTCCGACAGACTGTGCAGGTCTGATGGCAAACCCATCATTTGACTTGATTAATTCATAACTTGCGCCGCAGTCAGGACATGTCACAATTTCGTTTTCCATGGCGTCACTAGGAATTTTGATTTCTGCATCGCATTCAGTGCATTTTATCATTACTATCTCCTCTACTTTGATAATGCATCGTTAAGTATTTTTCTTTCTAATCTTTCGTCAAGGTATAACTCCAAGATATCCCCCATACGTAATTCTTTCAAACCTTTGGCCATTTTTTCGGCCTCAACTTTTGAGGATTCAAGTCCCAAAAGAGATAGCAAGTATGCTGCACCATTTTTTCCTGCCAGCTCACCAAAGACTATTTTTCTCCTATTTCCCACTAGGTGAGGCTCAAGAATTTCATATGCCGATGGATTCTGCAAAATGGCAGCTAGGTGCGTACCTGCCTTGTGTTTATAAGCACTTTCTCCAACTATTGGCTTGGATTCTGGTGTTTCAATGTGTGTATAATCTACGATTGTTCTTGATAGATCTTTTAACATGTGCAATCTAAAATCATTTGGCATTCCATAAATGACGGATAAAGCAACTGCTGTCTCGGCTAGTGATGGAATTCCAGTTCTTTCACCAAATCCATCTATGGTAGTGTGAATTTGATTGGCTCCAGCTTCGCATCCTGCAAGTGCATTAGCGAGTGCAAGGCCTACATCATTATGGCAATGTACGTCCAGCGATGAAACACTTGTATCAATATTATCATGTACCATCTTTACCAGGTTGTACATTCCTTGCGGGCGCATTATTCCTACAGTATCTGGAATGCTTATTCTTTCGATTCCTCGAGAATTCATTTCTTTGCACATTTCAATCAGAAATAATGGATCCGTTCTGCTTGCGTCTTCCATTGTAAAACGAGATTTCAATCCATGTGATTTTATAAAGTCTGCAACTTCAAGAGCTCTAACTTTGGCTTCTTCTCTCGAGATCTTTAACTTTGTTGCAAGATGAATGTCCGAGATTCCCATATATGTGGCGACCCATGTTGCATTACAGTCAATTGCAACTTCTACATCTGATTTTAGCGCTCTCACATGAGCCAAAATGTCTGCCTTCAGACCTTGTCTGATTATTGTCTTGGTCGCTTCGAAATGGTCACGCGATACAACGGGACTTATTTCGATTTGGTTTACACCAAATGAATCTAACATCCAGGCAATCTGTATTCTTTGCTTAATTGTAAATGAAACTCCAGGATGCTGCTCTCCTTCACGCAGTGTTGAATCAAGTATCCTTATCTCTTTATTCGTCATTGTTTTATTGTACAGATTCGCAAAATGGTTAGGATCATCTGAAATTAGTGACATTTATGCTTAATAAAACATTATTTCGAATAGAATATAAACCTTTTCGGCTATAATGCAAAATCCTGCTTAAGTAAGCGTTCTCAGTATTATCACTGTATCCGTATTTGACACACCCTGTATTCTTCTTATTTCGTCAATACTACTATTGATTTCGTTTATAGAGTCTGCTGATATAATCACGGCTACATCATATTGTCCTGTTATTTCATAAATAACCTTAACACCATCAATGTTTTGCAATTTAGAAGCAACTGAATTTGTGTCAGTTGTGGAGCTGACAGAAAGCAAAGTTATCGCACTAGTTTTCTTGCTAGAATTTTCTTCAATCGTAAATCTAGATATTGTCCCGCTATCAATTAAATTCTTAATCCTTCGTCTTATTGCAGATTCCGATAATCCCAGCTCCTTTCCAATATCCACGAATGATTTTCTAGAATCCATTCGCAAAATTTCCAAGATACGCTGGTCAAATTCATTATCTTTGGACATTACGCCTCTTCTCCTCTTCACTTAAAATATCATCCATTATTTCAACAGCTCTGCTCACTTGCTCCTTTTTCATAACTAAAGGTGGAAGCAGTCGTATTACTGTTCTTCCAGAATATAACATCAAAAGTCCATTTTTTATTCCATCCATCAATATATCTCTGACATCGAACCGTGATTCTAAGGCAAGCATCATTCCCATGCCTCTGACATCTCTTATTATGGGATGCTTTTCCTTCAATTCAATGAGCTTATCTTTAAAATACCTTCCTGTATCCGAGGCCCTTGAGGGCAGGTCTTTTTTTATTATTGTGTCAATCGTGGCACTTCCTGCCGAGCATGCAATCGGATTTCCAGCAAAGGTTGAAGAATGTTCTCCTACGTTCATACAGTTGGCAATATCCTCCTTAACAAATGTCACACCAGCAGGAACTCCAGAAGCTACTCCCTTTGCTATGCACATTATATCTGGAACAGCGTTCCAATTTTGGCCGGCCCACATTTTTCCTGTTCGTCCAAGTCCGGTCTGAATTTCGTCAAATATCAATACTAGGTTTTTTTCTGTACATACTTCTCTCACTGCCTTCACATAATCTTCTGGCGGCATAATTATGCCAGATTCTCCTTGAATTGGTTCGACGATCACAGTACCAATACTTTCATCTATGGCATCCGTAAGAGAAGATATATCTCCAAAAGGAACGAATTTTACTCCATCTAACAAAGGATTGAACGACTTGCGATATTTTGCGTTATACGTGACAGACAATGCACCAAACGTTTTTCCGTGATAACCACCATACATGGAAATAACTCCATTTTTTTGTGAAAATTTTCGTGAGAATTTTAATGCAGCCTCTACAGATTCAGCTCCACTATTACTAAAGAAAATCTTCTCGAGGTTATCAGGCGCTATAGATTTTAACTTTGACAGAAATTCAAGTCTGCTATCATTGTAGGTAGACATATGGCATACCATGAGCTTGTTTATTTGCAATGTTATTGCATTAATGACATCTTTATTGCAATGTCCTATGATAGCTACCCCATATCCGCCCATACAGTCAATGTATTCTTTTCCTGATGTGTCCCAAATTGTTGCATCTTGGGCCCTATCCATAGTAACAGGAAATCTTTGATATAGATTTATCAAAAATGCGTCTTCATTAATTTTCAATTCGAGATCACCGTACAATCTGTATGATTTATTGCAGACGTAATTGGGTTAGACACCTTACCTGACGATATTATCACTTCTTTAGCGCCTATCAGTAGGGCTTCTGTGCTAGCCAATATCTTTTTTTCCATTCCAAATCCTATTTTCGGCAACTGTTCTTTTGCTTCATCTCTTGTAAGTTTTTTCACCAGTTTGTCTTCTAAATGTAAACCATTTACATTAGTTAAAAAAATGACTTTATCTGCCTTTAGATTACCTGCTATGTAAGCTGCGGCCCTGTCACCATCGACATTCAAAAATTCATACTCTTCACTCATTGCTATAGGGGATACTACGGGAACAAAGCCACTTTCAGTAAGAATGTTCAAAAGAGATGTTTCAACAGAATTTATTTTTCCAGTATATCCTCCTTCAATAATCATTTTGCGTCCTTTTTCATTTAGCACTGTCAGCTTAGTTTTTCTTACTGCCTTTAACATGTTATCATCTATTCCCGAAATCCCCACCGCTCGTATGCCTCCCTGGACTAGCATTCTGACTATTATCTTGTTTATCTTTCCAGACATTACCATCGTGTAAATTTCAGCCGTTTCCTTATCGGTGAATCTACTTCTTATACCACTGGGAGAAACAATAAATTTCTGTTCCTTTCCAAGCTTTGTAGCGACGTTGGTTACTTCATTACCTCCACCATGAACCAGCACTAGTTTCTCTTTTTGCGAAATTTGGCGAATATCATCAATTATTGTTGGATGCAATTCATAGAGAACACTTCCACCAAACTTTATGACAATCATACCGGTGTTAATGGTGTATACCTGAGTCCATCAGTTTCACTGAACCCACACATGAGATTCATGTTCTGCACGGCAGAACCTGCAGCTCCCTTCATTAAATTATCAGAGGCTGAAAGCGCAACTATTCGGCTTGTGTTATCATCCATGTCGAAACCTACGTCACAGAAATTAGAACCAACAACGAATTTTGGATCCGGGAATTTATAGAATCCCTTTTTATCTCTTATTAGTCGAATGAATGGTTCTTCCTTATACGAATTTCTATAAGCCTTCCATAGTTCAATCTCTGACATTGGTGAATTCAGAAATACATGATTTGTTGTTAGTATTCCCCTTACTAGATTTACGGCATGAGGACTCATACTTACTTTAATTCTCTCACCTGATAAGATGCTTAATTCTTGTTCTATTTCACCTGTGTGTCTGTGTTTTGAAGGTTTGTATGGTCTTATCACCCCATACCTCATTGCATGATGAGTTCCCATGCTATCATTCGAACCCGCACCAGAAGAGCCTATCTTACTATCTACAATAATATGACCTGTATCAATCAGCTTATTTTCAATTAATGGCTTTAGCGCCAAGAGTGAGGTTACTGCCATGCACCCGGGACATGATACTAATTGTGCGTCTTTGATTTCATTTCTATGAATCTCCGGAATGCCGTAAACAGATTTGGAAAGTAAATCAGGATACGGATGTTCCCAACCATACCATTTTACATAATCGTCTGCATTCCTCAAACGGAAATCTGCTGATAGATCTACAATCTTTATTCCTGTACTGTATAATTCCTTGACTATGTTCAATGCGTTACCATGAGGAACAGATACAAATATCAAATCACATTGTTTTGTTAATTTGTCCAATTCCATCGACGAGAATGTTAGATTTATGAAACCTTTCAGACTAGGATGTATTCTGTGGACGTACTGTCCTGCGTTCTGCCTAGAGGTTAAAACACTCAATTCAACATCCGGATGAACTACTAGCAGCCGTAAGAGTTCACCACCAACATATCCCGAAGCGCCGATTACTCCTACTTTCATTTCATTTTCTCCCTTTACCGAAATTTCTACTATGACATCTTATGAATTTTGTTATCCAACCCGTAGGAATTGACTGTGCCGCTTGCAGTTCTAGAGTATTTTTATTATAACACAATTTTATTTTGTGGATAAATTTACCAAATAATCTGTAATTGCTCCTGCAATGTCAGACTTACAGACGGTCGATGCTCCTCTAAATTCTACAGTATTGTTCAGCTCATGCACCAAATAGCCTCTTTGTCTATCTTCCATGACATCTACTCCCAAGATTCCGCCTCCTACAGCACTTGAAGCTTTTAGGACAATTTCTTGTAATTCTGCTGTTAATGGGGCCTCTTCTGTTCTGCCACCAACAGCTAAATTTGTCCTCCATTCATTTTCTGAAGAGTATCTATATACTGAGGCTACTATTTGATCTCCTATCACAATGCATCTAATATCACGTGAAGGACGATCAACTAATTCTTGGAAATAGTAGATTCTAGAAAATGAATTATCGTTTTCTTGTCTTGAATCCAACAACATTTCAGCCATTGATTGATCTTTTATTTGGTAAACACCACGTCCCCATGAACCGATAATTGGTTTAACTACCAGCGGAAATCCAAGATTTTTTATACACTCTCTTGCTGACTCCGTACTAAAGGCAAAAGTAGTCTTGGGAGTTGGCACATTATTCTTTTTCAAAACCATAGAGGTGATTAGCTTGTTACCGCAAATTTCACTGACATTGTATGTATTTACTACAGAGAAGCCTATTTGTTCCAGACAGTAAGTTAGATGCAAACCCCTGTTATGACTTATCACTCGCTGTAATACGATATCGCCAAACGAAAGATTCTGTTTACTTGATTCGGTATCAAAGGTTAGTAATTTGCCGTCTACTAATGTTGCTTCTAATCCTTTTTCTTTGACCTTGCTATATAATTTTTTTTCTTCAAATCTTAGTTTGTCATATATTATGCATATTGTATTCAACTATTGTCCCCAGTCTTCCCCGACTGATTCGGCTTGTTTCATCTCCACACTATTCTGAGTCTTTGATACAATCTCAAAGTCGGTGCCGCAGTCTGGACATGTAATGATTTCTCCAACCATCGCGTCCTCCGGTATGGTCAGTTCAGCTCCACAATCCTTACATTCTTTTTTCATTTTTATTTATTTCCTTTCCTCTTTAGATAACTTTGATAATTTATTAGCAATAACTGTTTCCATCCCCCATAACTCTATAAAACCCTTTGCAAGGTTTTGATCGAATACAGAGTCTGAAGAATATGTCGCCAGTGTCTGTCTGTAAAGTGAATACTTGGATTTTCTTCCCACTACTTTGAAAGATCCATTTTGCAATTTCATTTTAACTTTTCCTGAAACTCTATTTTGAGTTGCATCTATAAACTTATCCAAGTCTTCTCTAAGAGGATCAAACCATAACCCGGAATAAACCATCCAACTCCACTTATCTTCCACCAATTGCTTGAAACTCAATTCGTGTTTAGTCAAAACAAGTTGTTCCAGATCTTTGTGGGCCGCGAGGATAGTCAGAGCTGCAGGGGCCTCGTATATTTCCCTCGTTTTTATTCCTACTACTCTGTCTTCTATGTGGTCTACCACGCCAACTCCATGTTTGCCGGCTTTGACATTCAAATATCTAATAATGTCCAACAGACTCATTTTTTTATTATCAACTCCTACTGGCGTGCCTTTCTCAAATTCTATTTCTAAATATTCATGTGGTATCATCTTATTCTTGACCAAACTAAAAATTTCTTCTGGAGGTTCTGTCCAAGGATCTTCTAATTGACCTGCTTCGATAGCTCTTCCCCATATATTTGTGTCAGTGCTATACTTTTTAATTTCATCATTTAGTGGAACATTATTTTTTTTTGCGTATGCCACTTCACGATCCCGTGTCAAATTCATCTCCCTTATTGGAGCAATTACCTTGATGGTTGGATCAATTGATGACATTGCAATATCAAACCTGACTTGATCATTTCCCTTTCCCGTGCATCCATGTGCAACTGCAGCTGCACCTTCTTGCGCAGCTACTTTCATTATTTCCTCCGCTATCAATGGACGAGCTAGAGCAGTAGCAAGAGGATATTTTCCTTGATAGAGACCGTTTGCCCTGATTGATCTGTAAACATATTTCTCTACAAACTCATTTTTTGCATCGACGTTGACATGCTTTATAGCACCAAGCATCTTTGATTTTTTTCTAATTGCATCAAAGTCATCTTCTTGACCGCAGTCAACGGTGGTCGTAATTACATCCATTTTTTGCTTATTTTGCAGATATTTTACGCATACTGATGTGTCCAAACCACCAGAGAAAGCTAATACAACTTTTTTATTGGACATTACTAATGCAACCCATATTATAATCGACTTATATTTTTTGGTTAATCTCAAAAACATGCTTGTGAAATGAAAACTATTAAAAACACACGTGATCAATAACTTCTATGCATTACGGGTATAACTTTGAAGAAGTAAAACAAAAAGTATTTTCCGCTTTATCTGAAAACTACGCCGGTCTATCCGGAATTGAATTGGCCTCAAGGACCAAGATAAATCGAATGACCCTTACAAAATACTTGAACCTAATGCTGGCACAAGGATTAATTCGAAAAAAAAAATTGGAACCGTTAATGTATGGTACTTGGACAAAGATGCTCCCCAAATTGAATTTCCAATAAATATCCACAATTTACAACAAAAATTTTTAGATTGTCTGGTTCAGGGTAATGAATCACAAGCAATTAACATAATTTCCAATTTGCTATTTTCAACGATATCAAAGGAAAAAATAATATTTGATATTATTTTACCAACTTTGAATATATTAAATGATATGTATGATAGAGGCAAGATAAGCGAAAGTGAAAAAATGCTAGTTTCAAATACTGCCCTAGATCTTGTATTGATGACAAAGTTTGTTTCTACGACAGACACACCAAAATTAAGAGCTTATTCGATAGTCGTTTCTGGGTCAGAAGAGGCGACATATCTGGCAAGAATTGCCTCTGTAACTTTGCATTTGATGGGGTGGCATTCGCTATATTTGGGAAATGTTGAAAATAAAATAGATCCATTTTTCGACATAGATATTCAAAGGCTTATTTCTAAAAAATTAAAAAATGTAAATGGATTGTCTGCTGTAATCATATTTTCCTTTAATGCTAACACATTGAAATTCCTGTCAAATACTGTCAATGCATTAAGGAAGAAGATTGAAAATAATTTACGGATTGCAGTATATACTAACAACGACTTGTTGCAAGTATCACATGAAATGGACGTTGATTACAGTACAACCGAATTAAAAGCACTTATTGATTGGGCAAAAGATGAATATCGCAACACATTATCTTAAAATTATTTCAAAAGTACGGAGATCGAAATTCATTTTTTGGACGCTTGTTACCTGCAATAAGAACCTATATCTCGCTACCTTGCAGAATAGGCAGAACGAACATTCTTAAATTTTCAATATACGCCTTTATTGGATTTATCATGTGGAATTCGCTATTCCACTTCGTATGTATGCAAGTTGGAAATAATTGGGAACATAAAGATAATTATTCAGTATATCTTGAAATATTGCTGTTGGCTGTTTGCTCCGGATTTGTAATTTGGCTCGTCATAAAAAAACCAAAAGATAATTTTATTCATTATCCGCTTTTAGGTGATTATATCAACTATTGTGATATCTTACGTGGCCATTGCGAACTGACAATTTGGTTTGTATCTATCTAAGAACCTGCAATCAAAGTCAGGGTTTAGAATTTGCGACTACATCGAAATTTATGCTAAGAATGTAATTACAAGTGGGCCGAAAGGGATTTGAACCCTCGGCCTTTCGATTATCAGTCGAACGCTCCGCCAAGCTGAGCTATCGGCCCATAAATCGAATTAATATGACGATATTTATTCGTGTGGATATGAAAGCGAAGGACAAAAATGCATTTAAGTCATGCAGCAAACTATCTAACTTGTTAATTGGTACCTCGGATAAAAAATGCCGCTATTGTCACAAAAATTAAAAATGACTTGGCAAAAAATGCCGCTCGAAATGTTGCAAAGTTTCTGGATGAAAAAAAGGTTAAAGTATTCTCAATCGAACAACTTGGTGCTAATAATGTTCATTTAGTTGATCCTTCAGAGCTTGCCAAAACCAATCTTGATCTAGTTTTTGCAATAGGAGGAGATGGTACGACTCTGCGCGCCTTTAGAATAATAAGTGAGAGTACACCGGTTTTCAGCCTAAATATTGGAGGAACCAGAGGGATATTGGCAGAGGCTAATACAAAACCAATTGAAGAACAGTTGCAGGATATTTTCAACGGAAATTATTTTTATGACAAAAGATTGCGATTGCAGGCAAAGATTGATGGAAAAATGGTTGGTGCCGCACTCAACGACATTGTTATAACAAGGACAAATTTAACCAAGACTCCTGTTGTTACTATTAAAGTGCTCGATTACCCTATCTCACAGAAAATGGACGGAGTTATAATTTCTACTCCGACAGGTTCAACTGGACATGCTCTTTCTTTAGGTGGACCTATAGTTCATGAGAATATGAAATGTGTCATGATATTACCAATAGCTCCGGTTAACAAGACACCAGCACTAATCGTCGATATAAACGATATTGTTATCAGTTCGACTGACAGCTCAAAGATAATTATTGACGGTCAACAGGTTTTTGACTCAAAGTGGAAAAGTAACATCGTCATCTCTAAATATAAATATGATGGAGTATTCCTACGAATTGGTAAAAGGGGTATAAGGCAGCTTGAAAAACTTGGTTTCTAGAACAGAATCAAAATTTGCCTTGGACGCAACAGCATTTTACCAGGGATTTCATTTGCAATCCAAAAGTACTTGCATTACATCAGATCTAGTATTTGACGAAATTTCCCATATTCAAAGGAATCTTTCAATTTTGGAAACTCTGGTATCAAATAGGAGAATCATGATATTTGAGCCTGATATTATGTCATTGAAATTGGTCCGAGATACTGCAAAACAAACAGGGGAAGAGAGACTTACTGATGCTGATATTTCAATCCTTGCTCTTGCGAAAGGTAACGATGCAACACTAGTTACCGATGACTTTGCCGTATGTAATCTAGCGAAAATCTTGTCAATTAAATTACTCAACTTAGGAACAAAGGGAATCAGGGATACAAGAAAATGGGTTAAGTTTTGTAAAAGTTGTGGCAGGGGATATGCCCCAAAACATACGATCTGTGAGATTTGTGGTAACAAGTTGAGTATTCGATATAAGAAAATGACAAATTCAGATATTACCTAATTAGAATTGAATGATGACGTTATTATTTGAGTAGCTAATTCACATGAATCACGTTTGGATTTAGGATCTTTATGTATATTGAATTTGTATTTTTTTCACTATTGTCATGGATAATTTCTGAATCGTTTCCGAATTTTTTGATATAAGCCGCAATGATTAATATCCAAGGCACAATTGATTTTTCCTTCGAATCAAAATGAACTTTTATCATATTGTTTTGGGGTTCATAGTTTAGATACCCTGAGTAGCTTATCTTTAGGGCCGAATCTACGATACGTATTATATCATCAATACTTTGACAGTTTAAGTCGCTACTAGATTTTTCAATCTCACCAATTAAAGATGAATAATTACTATCTTGCTTGATTGACAGGTCTAGTAATATTTGTGTAAGATCATCTTCTACCAATTTAGACAAAATTAATGCCTCCTTTGGAATCCTGTTACTTAGTATACTAGGATTTATTCTAAGAGCTTTTTTCCATTTCTCGTCAAACAATTTGATATAAGAGTTACAAAATGCATCCGGTGTCAATATTAGAGATGCCTTTCCATTGGTACTGTCGATGAAAATTATTTTTTTGAAATCGAAAATTATTATGTTCCCAGAAACATTGTCCGACCTAACTTCTACTCCGGTTGGAAACGTTACATCATTGTCATTAGCAAAAGATTGAATACCAAGTAGAATATTGATTTTTACACCTCTCTTAAGGGCCTCTGATAAAGAAGCTTTAGATTGAAAGACAACATTTTGTCCCCATGAGTCCAGAATAAAGTCAATATTTGATTTGGTTGAAGAAATCAGTTCTTCAATTTTTTGCACTACTGCATTGGGTTCGAGAACCAGATACTTTTTTTCTTCATACGGCTTTTTCCCCTCATCTCTCAATTTCTTCAGACTATTCATAATGTTATGCATCGATGCCAATCTCCCTTGTTGCATTGTAATAAGTTCACCGAATGCTTCGTCAGGTGGTGTTGCTGTAGCTATCATTGGTTTCTGACTTGAAATTGTTGAAAGTTTTTTTCTTTCTAATTTTTTTAATGTCGTGTAAATCTTTGTTCGAGGAAGATTCGAATAATAGGCTATCTCACTTGCTCCTAATGTTCCTTTTGAAACCAATGTGATGTATGCCATAGACTCATATTTTGATAGCCCGAATTCTTCAAGATTCGCTACGAGATCCAGGTAATTTGGTATATCATCAGGACGTTTAATCATGAGCACTTTTTTTTAAATGTGGACGTAAAGCAGGATGTCAATTTGATTGGACAAAAGATAAGAAAAATTAAAAGCTGAATATCACAACACGCCTTAACATGGATGAACATTCTCACAATGCTGTATTTTGTCCTATTGTCTTATAAGCACAAATTTATCAATTAAGAACTTCCTAATCAAATGCAAAACACTAGTTTGAGATAATATTATTGAAATTTTTCTAGTCTTTTTCACAGAATTTTGATAATTTTTTCTAGTCTTTGTTCAATTTATTTTGGTCCTTGACCAATATAGATTCACAATGTATTACTTCAAAGAAATACTCAGAGTTTTAGTAATTATATGAGTTTAGCTCCACAGGAACTAGAGAATAGTGCCAGTAAATACGCAGCTGAAGCAATTAGATTGGACTCGGAGGGTTCCAATGGACATGCAATTAGTGCTTATCAGCGAGCAGTTGAAGCGTTGGTAAAGTTGGTGCAAATCTATCCTGATTACAAGTTGAATAAAATTTACATGGAGAGGGCAAATTCCTATAAAAATAGAATCAAGGCCCTGCAGATGTCTAATTCATTATATGACTCTGAAATCAACAAGGCAGGGCAATTTGATCAGAAATCAGTAAATTCAACGAATTCAATTCTTAACAATATACATACTTCAAAGAAGAGGAACGAACCCAACGGGGGATACAGTTTGGACTTTGAAGAATTACTTATGACTGACAAACCGAAGGTAACATGGAACGAAGTAATTGGTTTAGATGATGCCAAGAGAGCTATGAGGGAATCCATAGTCTATCCGACTATAAGACCAGATCTGCTACCACTGGGCTGGGCAAGGGGAATTCTGTTGTTTGGACCTCCTGGTTGTGGAAAGACTTTACTTGCAGCAGCAGCGGCGGCCGAAATTGATGGATATTTCATTAATGTTGATGCTGCTTCGATGATGAGCAAATGGCTAGGCGAGGCAGAAAAAAATGTTTCTAAATTATTTTCCATGGCGCGCAAATTACATGATAGTGAAGGTGTTCCGGTTTTGATTTTTGTTGATGAAATAGATTCTCTTTTGGGTAATAGAAACAGCGAAGTGGGAGGCGAAGTCAGGGTAAAAAATCAATTCCTTACCGAGATGGATGGCATAAACGGGAAATCAAAAGAATCAAAACTATATGTTATTGGCGCAACTAACAAACCTTGGAGCTTGGAGGCAGGTTTTCTTAGAAGATTTCAAAAGAGGATTTATGTTTCGCTTCCCGATAGGGCTTCTAGAATCAACCTTTTTGGTCAGTATACTACAAGATTGCAAATGGAATCTTCATTGAAAATTGAAGATCTTGCAAAGTTATCAGAAGGTTACAGTGGCAGTGACGTGAAGGACATATGCCAATCTGTTCAACTGCGTGTCGTAGACGAGCTATTTCAAAGCGGCAAGGGGCTGGATAGTGATGCAAGCACACGATCAATCACGGAATCAGATTTTAAAGAAATTCTAAAAATGAGAAAGCCGAGTGTTAGTGTGGACATGATTCGAGCATATATGAGATGGAGCGAACAGTTTAAAGCTCTCTAATTTGATTTTCCCTTTTCGTAACTCTCAATAGCCTGAGTAATTTTTTCTATTGCTGATTCCTTGCCTTCCCAACCTGAAATCTTTACAAATTTCCCTTTCTCTAGCTCTTTGTAATGTTCAAAGAAGTGTTTTATTTGGTCTTTCAAATACTGTGGTATATTTTCTATATCACGAATAGCAGAGAAACTCGGATCAATTTTCGACGTCGGAATAGCCACTATTTTTGAATCATGACCTTCTTCATCTTCAGTCTGCAGTACGCCTACTGGTATCACTTTAATTAGAGATAAGGGTGCCAAGGGCGTTTCTCCCAGTACGAGTACATCAACAGGATCTCCATCTTTTTCCAATGTGTTTGGTAAAAATCCATAATTGCACGGATAATACATTGCTGTAAACAATCTCCTGTCTACTTTGATAAAACCGCTTTTCGTATCATATTCATATTTTATATTACTGCCCTTGGGGATTTCTATAATTGCTGAACACTCATCGGGCGACTGCTTGATAGACCCAATTCCTTGATTTGTTGTCATGATATTTTGTTATTTAGTGCTATTTATATTCGAAAAGGTTCAAGTTAAATAATGAATTTACCATTTGTAATAACTATTGACTCGATAATGAATTATTCCAGATGGTTATCTTGAATTTTGATAAAATTATAAAAGAGTGAAAAGAATTGACGTTCGCATTAATGAAACTGGGCCCAAAATATGATCCAAAAGAAATAGAATCTCAAATCAATTCGTATCTTGAAAGATTTGATCAGCGATCATTAATTGAAAATGAATTATCGTCCAGCGAGAAAATTGGATACGTTGAGGGGCCCCCTACGCTTAATGGTGAACCGCACGTAGGGCATTTGCGAGGAAGGATCATAAAGGATCTGTGGTTCAGATACAAGACCCTACAAAAAAATAAAGTAGTATTTCGAGCAGGATGGGACACTCAAGGTTTGCCAGTAGAATTACAGGCAGAAAAAAATCTAGGACTAACTGGAAGTAAAGCAGAGAATATCAAAAAAGTTGGCATTACAAGAATTGTTGAAGAATGTAAGGATCTAATCAAAAAGAACGCTGAAAAATGGATCAAAGTTGATTCCCTCCTTGCTATGTCGTTTGATTATGAAAAAGCGTACTGGACCTATAAAGACACGTATATCGAAAGGGAATGGCAGATTCTCAAAAGGGCATGGGAGCTGGGCCTTCTTAGAGAATGGTTTAGAGTAGTTGCATATTGCCCTTCATGCCAAACTTCTTTAAGCAATGCTGAAGTCAATCAGGGTTACAAAGTTGTTGAGGACCCATCTTTTTATTACAAGATGAGGTTAAAGGAAGAGAACACTTTTTTAGTTGTATGGACTACGATGCCCTTCACTTTAGTAACCGATGAGTTAATTGGTGTTAATCCAGACGCTGATTATGTCTACATATCTGTAGAAAAGGAAACATGGATTGTTGGATATGATAGGCTAAATGATTTGATGAATGTATTAGGGATTCAGAAATTCAGAGTCGAAAGGGTGGTGAAAGGAATAGAACTTGATGGCAAAAGATATGTTCACCCCTTATTAGAATCAATTCCGGGGCTCAAAGAGCTAAGCAAGGATAACAAGATACATTTTGTAGTCGCGGAAAATTTCGTCGATGCTACTACCGGAAGCGGAGTAGTGCATCTGTCTCCAGCCAATGGTCAAGAAGATTTTGATATAGCCGTCAAACGCAATGTTCCAATTTTTGTACCTATAAACGACAATGTAGAATTTACCGAAGACGCTGGTATTTTTAGGGGGCGATTTGTTCGGGATTCTGATCTTCTGGTAGTTGACAAAATGAAAGAAGCAGGAGCATTCTTGAAGTTGAGCAAAATTAAACATCAGTATCCAACGTGCTGGAGGTCGAATCACAAGGTTGTTTGGCTTGCAAGGAGAGAATATTTTTACATGATAGATAAACTAGAAAATAAACCAATAACTGCTATTTCTAATGTTAATTTCTTTTTTGACTCACCTAAAAATAGGTTCTCCGAAATAATAAAGGAACAAGTACCATGGTGCATATCTAGGGAAAGAGTTTGGGGCACTCCTCTTCCAATATGGAGCTGCAATAGGTGCGGGGCGAAAGAACCTTTGTTTTCTAGAGATGAAATTATCAAAAGGGCATCAAAGTTACCGGATGGAGAACGATTCGAATTGCATAGACCGTGGATAGATAATATCGAAATTAATTGTTCCAAATGTAGTAACATGATGAATCGAGAGCCATTTGTTCTTGATACTTGGCACAACAGTGGCGCGTCGCCATATGCTTCATTTTCAGATGAAGAATACAAGTATCTAATACCAGCGGCGTTTTTGACGGAAGGAATAGACCAAACAAGAGGATGGGCATATACATTACTGATAGAGAACGTAATAATGACAAATGAGGCTAAACCGCCTTTTCAATCGTTTCTATTTCAAGGTCATATCTTAGATGAGAAGGGAAATAAAATGAGTAAGAGTCTGGGTAATGTGTTGGACGCAAGCGACCTCTTGATTAAAAATTCCGTGGATGCGATTAGATTTTATTTTATGTGGAAGTCCTCTCCTATTGAGTCGTTAAGTTTTAGCTTAAGCGAAATGGGTTCTAGGCCGTATCAGGTGCTTAGTACACTCTATTATTTGCATATCTACCTAGTGCAAAATGGAACATATGATAAATTTGACACTAGAATGATCGACATAGATTCAGTCATGAGGAGCAATAGTTTTACAATGACTGAATCTTGGATTTTATCAAAATTACAAACGTTGATCAAAACAGTAACAATCCAATTAGATTCTTGCAGATTTAATGAAGCCGCAAAAAATTTAGAAGAATTCATAATCAATGATCTCAGTCAAACTTATGTTCCGATGACTAGGGATGATTTATGGGACGACAGCGTTGAGACCATAGAGCGAAGAAACGTAATTTATGCAGTACTTGGATTTACATTATCTCAAATTGACATACTTCTTCATGTATATTGTCCATTCATTACAAATTATCTGTATTTGATCTGTTTTAAGAATAAAGATATGGTTTTGCTGGAAAATTGGCCGATTTTTAACGGTAAATTAGTAGATATTAATGCTGAACAGGCAATAGACAAGGCAAAAAATATTATTTCTATAGTTAATGCCGCCAGGATGAAAGCGAAATTTAAGAGGAGATGGCCCGTTAACAATGTTATCATATTCGCTCAGGATGTGAATCTTGTAGAATCAAATGAATTATCAGAAATATTGAAGAAACAGCTCAATACCGTCTCACTTAACATTAAAACTTTAGATTTTAGTAATTTTCTTGCAAAAATCAATACACTATATCGAGAGAAACTGGTTTCCTTAAATGCAAAGCTCAAGATAAATAAAATTGCTCCTCGATTAAAAAACGATCTGAATAAAGCCCTGCAGGCATTTGAGAAAATAAATTATAATGATTTATTTAACCAGTTGATGTCAAAAGACAAATTCAATCTAAAGTATGAATCTGGAGAGATTGACCTTTCAAAAGATGATGTGGAATTTACTTACACCGGAGAAACACCTTATGTCATGGTCGAATCAGAGCAAGAGAATATTGCTGTGTTTATTGATACTACTAGAAGTAACGAATTGATAGCCGTTGGCCTTATGAAAGATATCGCAAGAAATATACAACAGCTGAGAAAGGAAAGGGGTTTTGTTCCAACAGAAATATTGTCGTATGCCCACATTTCAAAACTAGACGCAGACGATATAGCATCCCTTGAAAATCATAAAGAAGAACTGGCTTACTTCGTGAGAGTAAAAAGCGTCGTTATCACTCAAGAAATATTGCAAGATATTGAATACAAAGAAATCGAAATAGACGGTAAGAAAATACTAATTTCTGTGCAGTAGTTATATTGTTACCAATAATTGGATCCTATGAAATAAAATATGTATCATCTATGACTCTATTTAATTTGGCGAAAAAATTGTAACGGCCATATTCATGTCTTTGTTAAAAGTAAAATAGTAGTTGGCTTAGAACCCTTTATCATTAATCTAAACTTTGATTCATGGCAAAATTGCCAAGGTTTTCGACATTATTGGCTGCGATTGAATTTCGGATTAATTGATAGCTGTTATCATAACAATTACAGGAACAGAAATTTCTCAATATTTAATTCTCAATTATTAATCCCTTACAATCCCCATGATTATTGCAAATACACATTGGGCATTTAGGCAATAATTGTAATTTAGTGCAACTATTGTATATTTTTTACTACAAAAAACATGGCAATAATTAAATTATACTTTTCCATTGTTTTTTTGTGGAAGTTTACTCAGAAAAACGACCATAGGGATCCTTTGAAAAATTCAATGAGAATGAACAGTGTACGGTAAAATTGCTCCACATAAAGCCTGGTTCCAGATTGAGCCTTCAATACCACCATAAGCGAAAGGAGTTTTGGAAAATAGTTAAGGGGTCTGCGACCGTACAAGTTCAGAACAAACAATCGTCTCTTAAAGAAGGCGACGATATCATTATTCCATCTGGCGCAAAGCATCGGATTCAAGCGAGTAATTCTGGCTGCACTGTCTTGGAAATTTCTTACGGTAGCTTTGATGAAAATGATATTGTAAGAATTGAAGATGACTATGAAAGAGCATAAATTTTCCATGTTACATTCATAACCATTACTCAGTATCCCGACAGGTAACCAATGGAAATAAATCGATTCAAAATAATTTGTCTTGTATTTAACGAAATACAAATAAAGCCCTAATATCGCTTCTAATCTAATGAGCGCAAGTAAGAAACCCCACATGAATCTTGTAGTTGTGGGACACGTTGATAATGGTAAATCTACTATTGTTGGTCATTTATTAGTAGATATGGGTGTGATCGATCAAAGAACTATTGATTCTTTTGCCAAAGAGTCCGAAGAAACCGGAAAGGGTGATACTTTCAAGTACGCTTGGGTACTAGATAGCATAAAGGATGAAAGAGAAAGAGGAATCACAATTGATCTGGCTTTCCAAAAATTTGAAACTTCTAAATATTTTTACACCTTGATTGACGCTCCTGGGCATAGAGACTTTATCAAAAACATGATTACTGGAGCCTCAGAAGCAGATGCCGCAATTCTTGTGGTGTCAGTAAAACCCGGAGAAACTGAAGCTGCTACTGATCCAGGAGGTCAAGCCAGAGAGCACGCATTTTTGTCCAGAACTCTTGGTGTAAGCCAAATTGTTGTTGCATTAAATAAAATGGATGATTCGGCATATTCGGAAGCGCGTTATAACGAAGTCAAGGAAATTGTAGAAAAAATGTTGAAACTCGTAGGCTATAATCTTGCCAAGATAAGCTTCATACCAGTTTCTGGCTGGAAAGGAGATAACCTAGTCAAGAAATCGGAAAATATGCCGTGGTATAAGGGACCAACATTAGCTGAATCACTTGATCTCTTCGAGCCTCCAGAAAAACCGTTGGGAAAGCCACTCAGGATACCAATCCAGGATGTTTACTCAATTACCGGTGTAGGTACTGTGCCTGTTGGTAGAGTGGAAACAGGAGTTCTAAAGGCCAATCAAAAGGTAATGGTAATGCCTTCAGGCGTTACTGGTGAAGTCAAATCCATAGAAACACATCATACGCAAATGGAATCCGCAGAAGCAGGTGATAATATTGGCTTTAACCTCAGAGGTGTCGATAAGAAATCCATCAAGCGTGGAGATGTAATTGGCCCTGTCGATAATCCACCAAATGCTGCGAAAGAATTCGAAGCGCAAATAATTATCATTCATCACCCTACAGCAATGGCACCAGGATATACTCCAGTGCTTCATGCTCATACGGCGCAAGTTGCTGCTACGTTATCTGAATTTGTGGCAAAAATTGATCCAAAAACTGGAGGAGCTCTTGAAGAGAAACCAAAGTTTCTAAAAACTGGCGATGCTGCAATTGTTAGAATAAAACCTGTTAGACCACTTGCAATAGAGACATTTAAAGAATTCCCGGAAATTGGTAGATTCGCTCTAAGAGATATGGGAACAACAATAGCTGCTGGTGTCGTTAAATCTATTATAGAAAAATACGACCCAAGCGCCAAAAAGTGAGTCTTATTAATGACTCAAGAAGCACGCATCAAATTAACTAGTACCAATCTTGTCATGCTAGAAAACGTATGCCATGAGATAAAGGGCATTGGAGAGAAAAACGGAATTAAATTTAGAGGCCCACATCCTCTTCCGACAAAGAAAATGAAAGTCGTTACGAGGAAATCTCCATGTGGTCAAGGTACTAATACATGGGATAAATATGAGTTAAGAATTCATAGGCGTGTTATTGACCTGGGAGCTGACGATAGATCAATCAGGCAACTAATGAGATTAAAAATTCCTGATGATGTATACATTGAAGTTTCTCTGACATAATTGTTACAGTAATATTCTAATCATCTAGCCTAATTCCTTTTTAATTCTAACATACGCATTCGATGGAGTAATCAAATTGGTAAAGGATTGCGGATTAAAAATTTTGGCGAGTATTTCGACGCCTGTTATAATCCTGGGACTAGGCCTACTAAAATACGAAAGCGCATCTACTGCAAAGACCATATCGGTTCGAACTGCTCTCAGAGAATTCCACTGATGATTATGACTTAGGGACTCGTATTCTCTTATTATCCTTTCAAGATCAAACCCGCAAGGCAAAAGAATCAGAATGTCTGGATCGAATTCAACAATTTCTGAAAAGTCCATCTTGCGAGATCGCTCCCCCGTTAGGCTAATTCCATTTATTCCTCCTGCAATTTCGACCATTTGTGGTACCCAGTGACCGCAGATGTAAAATGGATCAAACCATTCCAGACAAATTACCTTTGGTTTATTACTTTTAACAGTAGTTGATAAGTTTTCGATTCTTCTTGTCAAGGAGGCACAGATTTGTCTGCCATCTGTTTCCTTTCCGACAGTTTTGGACACATCGATAATATTTTGTAGTATATCGTCAACGTTGTGAGGATCAAGGACTAGACTTTGTGGCTTTTCATCCAAGTATTGTATCACCTTATCTGTTTCTTTAGTGTGTGGTGAACATACCTCACACAGTCCTTGGGAAATGATAAGGTCTGGCCGTATTTCCTTTAGTATCTCATAATCTACTATGAAGTAATCTTTTTGTAATCTTGAAAGTTCCTGGATCTTTTCATCGATTTGCACGCTTGTCATTGATTCCGAATCAAAAACTGGTTTTATTACTTGGGGCTTGTTTTTTGCCTGTGATGGAAAATTACATTGGTGAGTTACTCCAAATAGCAGATCTTGAGATCCTAGCAAGTACAGTATTTCTGTTGCACTCGGGAGGAATGAAACAATTCTTGTAAACATTGAAAATTGTAATTTTCTTGATTGTATTAAAGAGCTTGTTTGCATGTGTCTCATCTGGCCAAACAAATGACGACTTGCCAAGAAACGTCAACCGTGAATACTTTAATAAACTGAAATAGAGTTAAAGGTGTTAACAATGAGCAATTTCGCACTGTCAAATGGAATGGATCAAAATGAAATTGATCGACGTACCAAAAATCTTTTGGATTTATTTAAGCGGAATTTTCTCCAGAGCAATAGCGATGACTTTGTATCAGATGCTTTGGCAAATATGGTGGTATGTAATTCTGTTTATGCAAAGATCTTCGAAGGTTATTTGGCTCTTGCTGAAAAGAGGAATATCCCGCAGGAGATGACTGACGGTTTTGTTAAATGGGTTTCTGATCAGTTGGATGAACTTAAAATAAAACTGACTGAAAAATATCAGAAAATTGATATGAGGTAGGATGGGCCTGATAGATTTTACAATTTGATTGTTTATACATTTTACTTCCGGGTGAAATTATACATGAAAGAGGTCATATTTTAGTGGAAAGTTCTTGATTTATTCATCCAAGGCCGTTTGATGCGGGGATTTACCAATAGAAACGTCTATATGATTACTTTAACGGATTTTTTGTATGAAAATCGCTCCATTTATTCTAGTGGCTGTGATCGTTTTCGTGTTTTCGGGTTTAATACTCTATGCTGGGCATCTTGAAATTTTTGGACAGTCAGACAACACCAGAAATTCTACCTCGATTTCAATTAGCAAGATCTTTAAGGACGTACAGGGATCAGTTGTTCAAATTACTCGTGAAAATAAGCAAGCTCCTGATTCTCCAGGAGAGGAAAACGTTACTAGTTTGGGATCTGGATTTGTTTTCGATAAAGAAGGTAGAATAATAACTAACCATCACGTGGTACAAGACTCCAAACGCGTAGACGTTACTTTCATTGATGGTAATCGGTATGTAGCATCTGTAGTTGGAAGTGATCCGTTCAATGATGTTGCTGTTATAAAAATTACACAAAATATATCTGAAAAACTTCGTCCATTAATACTCGGAAATTCGTCTGCTGTGGAAGTAGGGGACCAGGTTATTGCAATAGGTAACCCTTATGGACTTGCTGGATCAATGTCCCTTGGTATTGTCAGTCAAAAAGGAAGATTGATTTCAACTGAAGGATCGGCATTTAGTATTCCTAGTGTAATTCAAACAGATGCATTGATAAACCCCGGCAATTCGGGAGGGCCCTTGCTTAATTCTCAAGAAGAAGTAATAGGGATGAACACTGCAGGTGTATTGTCGGATTCCGGAGCATTTTCTGGAATTGGTTTGGCTGTTCCTTCCAACACAATTTCTAAAATAGTTCCAGTTCTCATTAGTAAGGGGAATTATACTCATCCATGGCTTGGTATCTCTGCCAGCTCATTAACTTCCAAATTAACAGAGAATTTTGAGAATTTGAGTAGAGACTTTAAGGGAGTTTATGTCGATTCAATAACAAAGAAAGGACCAGCTGATAAGGCAGGGCTTCGTGGAAGCACCACTGATCAATATGGTGATAAACATGGAACGGATATAATTACTGCAGTTGACAATCGTAATGTTACTTATATGGAAGATCTAGTATCATACTTAGATGAAAACAAAAAACCAGGAGAGAAACTAAATCTAACAGTTCTTAGAAATCAATCTTATTTGGATATTGGTGTTCTGTTAGGCGATCGTAGTAACAGTACTAAAGCTAATGACACAAAAGATCCATATGATTAAGCTTTGGAGCTGTACAAAATATAACATTTCCAATATACATCACAAATAGTACAGTCATCTAAAAATTTAAGAATTCATAAAGAATTGTAATCCGATGCTTGCAATATACATTACTAAAAGTATGAATCCTGTCCTTATTCCAATCTCTTTTCTGAACAGTAAACCCACGGCAAACAATGTAACTACTGTGGCCAATAACATCTGTTGAGTTAATATTTCACTTCTGTCTATACTCGCACCAAGGCCGCTGTGATAGATAGCTCCGAATACGGCAAACGCAAGTAATAACGTGTTGTTTAATATTTTTGAACCAAGTACATTGGCAATCGCAATTGATGTTCCATGAGCCCCTTTTCTCGCAAGTAACATCAACGATATTTTCTCTGGCATTTCACCAGCGATCGGGCTTATTACTACTGAAAGGATTATTGCTGAAACACCTATATCAACGGAGACGTGTTCTAATGATTTGATGAAGGGTTCTGCACCCAAAAAGATACCAATCGTTCCTATCATAAAAATTATCCCAGATTTTATCAACTGTTTTTGATTACTGGGAAGATTGATGTTCTCCGAAGAATTACGATGTTCCTCGATAACTTTTTCCTTGGCTTTCTTCTTTTCTATTCTCATTTCATAAAATGCTATGAATACGTAGACCAAGAATAAACCGGTAAACACTATTCCATCTGTAAAATGGTAACCATCGATAAACAGTATTGCACTTATTACTGCAGTTAGTAATAGGAAAATCTTGTCCAGTTTAAATGAGCTGACATCTATTTTCTTGATAGGTTTTTTAGAAAGACGTGTAGTTGCGATTAAGAGCATTATTGCTAGCCCAAGTGTCATCATCAGGATGTTGCTTCCCAAACCTGCTCCCAAAGCGATACCATACGAACCAGCCGAAGCTGCATAGGCAACTATGGCAATTTCAGGTAGAGTAGTTGCCACGCTAAGCAATGTTCTTCCTACGAACCTAGCTCCAAATCTAACTGCCAGATGTTCGGCACCATATGAAAGTAACCAGCTTGCTAAGGTCAATTCTCCCAGCCACATCAGCATGAGCAGAATATTATTTGATTCCAAACAAGTTCTGACTACTAAGTCTACAGAATATAAATCATAATACGATGTTACACTGTAGTACTAAAAAAAGTTGGACGGTAAATCCCACGTAAAAATTAGTAATATTGTTGCATTGTTCTACTAACATTCGATAGACATTTCATGTTATAGGCACATTTGTCATGTTTGATATTGGTATCTTGATTTTCAAGACACCATTTGCATAGTCTGCTTTAGTATTTGCATTGTCATCTTCTGGTATCGAATAAGGAAGAGGTATCTTTTTTTCAATTCTACTTGGTCGTTGGCTAAAATGAATAGTATGTGATTCAATGTCGATATCGCGCTTTGCCCTTAGTGTAAGAATATCCTTAGAGATATTTACATGAATATCCTTTTTCTGAAAACCGGGAAGGTCTACAATGATAACAAGTTCTGTACCGTCCTCGTAGATATCCACTGGCGGTAAAACGAATTCATAAAATTCTTTCGAACGGTTGCCAATTTCCTTCATAATCTCTCTTGCGACGTATCGACTTACACCCATATAATATCTGTGGTCATCTTTGTATAAATTCTTTATTTTAAATCCTACTATGGCTGGAAAAATACGCCGAAAAACTTTAGAGAAAAGAACCTCAAACTATCACTAGTCAGCAATCATGATTGCATGATATCCAGAGCTACATTCAGGACAACTTGCATGGTCACATAAACATTCTAGACAATACCTATGGGCATCATAAAACATACAAATACTGTCAGAGTGCAGGCAGTTTTCACAAATTACAAATTTTCTACATGGATTCGATTCTAATCTATCCACAATTTCAATTGTCTCAATTCATATATTAAGCTTTATAGGCAAATAATAGTTTTAAATTATCATCAAAATACCAGAAATCCAAATTAAAAATATTTTCGCACCGTTATCAACTTGATATATCAAACAAGAAATAAAAATAATGTTCTTGAGAATTAATGGACCATGCATAAAGATGTTCCAAATATCGACAAAATGGCAGGCATCAAACTATACTCAACCAGATTTGAAGGCATTGGTGGCTCAATAAAGCTAAAAAATGAAGATTTTAAGGTTCTAGAATTACTTGTTGACTCTATTTCAAACGACATATCCAGCTTTCGTGATAAATCATACCAATTTCCAGTATTTTTATTGCATAAAAGTGGGATGGACTCAAATCACGCCATTATTGAGATATCAAATCAGCTGGGAACAAGAATCAAAGTACTTGGAATCAAGGATTCTAAAGCAGATACTACGCAATACGCTACCTCTGAGGGCAAAAAATTTAGAGAAGGCAAGACAACCCACACCAATTTAACATTACTTGGATATTCAAGGCAATCATTAAAAAAATCACACATAATGGGAAACCAATTTCAAATAAAAATTTCAAATGTATCAAAAAGTAACATTTCTGAGTTTATTACTGAAATACGAAACATTCCAAATTTTTACGGGCTTCAACGCTTTGGTAGTGAAAGGCTTGTTACTCATTTAGTAGGTAGAGAGATAATCAAAAGGAATTTTAAGAGGGCAGTTGAGCTATTTTTATGTCATACAACAGAATACGATACCCAGTTTAGTAAAGAAATACGAGAAAAGTGCAGGGATCCAAACAATTATGGGCGAGTTATCAAAATTGTTCCAAGAGGCATGGATCTAGAACGTAATATCTTACGAGCTCTCATCAATGGTAAAGGATACATAGGCGCTCTAAGATCCGTTCCCATAAACATAAGAAGATTGTTTGTTCATGCTTATCAGGCATATATGTTCAATCAAACTTTGAGCTGCATTATTGGAGATGGTGAATCAATCATTAATTGCTCTAAGAATGATTTTTGTTTCAAGTTAGAGAACCCATTGACTTTGGGAAAATTGTTGAAATATTCCGGCGAGGATAGTTCTAACCTGATCCCGGCAATGCATTTGCCTGGTTACTCTTTCAAACCTCCGGAAGGACGGTTCGAAAGGAATTTATCGCTCATTATGAAAGAAGAGAATATTTCTCCCAGAGATTTCTATCTTAAAGAGATGCAGGAATTAAGTGTAGAAGGTGGATTTAGACAATTACCATTGTTAGTAAATGATTTTTCTTACTCGGATAATTTATTGATAAGTTTCAATATACCCATTGGTTCATACGCAACCATATTATTACGAGAATTAATGAAACCCATCGATCCCATTAAATCTGGATTCTAGCCCAAAATATTCATTTTTAGAAGAATTGCACCTGTATCTCAACATAATTATGCTTAAGACCAATAGTGAAAGCAGTCTTACACTATCTATGCAGTATAAATATGACTTTTATGCAATGTGGAACGATGCTTGGAGGCAGGAATTTCCATAAACTGATAGAGGATGAACTAATCAAGTTTTCCAAAAAACTAGCACTAGATTATGACCAAAATGGGATACACGTATTTGAAATTACACGTTGTAGTAGATTGTCTTATTTTGAGAGAATGGATGCTTTTGAAGATGAGTTTTCACACGCATTGTCCAAATTAGTCCAGGGTTCGCTTCGAAAGGCTCTAAATGGGATAACCAGAGAGTATAAAGTTGACGAACTTACTATTTACGCTACCGTAGACTTAGTCATTGATAATGACATCGTTATTAACTTTATACCAGTTTCAAAATTACCGGAATTTCCACATCCAAATGACCTCTTATACACCAATGCATCCATGTTTGTTTTCGAAACCCAAGGCGGATTCATAGTTTACTTTACTCCTGAAGGCAAGTTTGTTGAATTTAGCGTTTCCCCAAGTAAACGAATGTTTGAGCAAGTTGTACGAAGAGCAAGAATCTTACACCTGTTACTTAAGGACAAAAAAACACCAGTTGTAGAACCAAGCGAACTTTGTATTTCATGCAAGTACTTTCAAAGATGTTTCGGACAACAAAATGAATCGGAACATATACTAGATGTCTTTGGGATTGGAAAGAAAAATTAACTTTCAAGTGGTTTGTTTTTGTTCTCTTGATCCCTTTATCAACTGATTAATTCTTTTGGTTCGAACTCCAAATAGGATACCCGTGAATATTACAAAGGCTCCTGTTGCAATACCATACATTAAAAATATATCTGACATACAGTCATAACTCTAAATCATTAACATTTAATTTTATCTGAATTACCACCTTCAAGGCTTGGGATAGACAATACTGAATTCCCCTTCGCCTCCAGTCGATTGAAAGCTACTTGTTTGCTTAAAGAAATAACTTCCATTCACCAAATATTGTGAGGTGCCATTATTTGTGGCAATCTGGGAAAGATTCAGACCACGGTTTGTATCAATCATTTTCTTATCTTTTAGAATCAGGGTTCCGTTTCCAATAACTGGAAAAATACTATCCTGGGAATCAATAAATCCTTCTGGTCTTTGCCCTATATCACCTGAAACAATTCTCGTAGAATTGGAATACACGTTGTACGATATAGACTCCAGCATTATTGTATTCTTATTTGGATTGTAAACATCAAAAATGATTGAAAGGTTTCCCGTTTTGTCATCAACGATGTTCGTAGTGATGTTTTTGATTGACAATTCAGGCGGTACAGAATCTTTAACTGCATCAAAATTGAAAATACTTGCCTCTACAAAATTCATATTCGTCATTCCTAATTTTGAAACTTCATTAAGCTGAAAGTTTCCATTGATATTGGTAGAATAAATAATAGTCAATACTAATGTAATCGTTGCAATAGCGCCAGCAATTTTATTCTCCATGAAGTGTGCTATATTCATTAGATTATTTTAGTCTATTTATTACGAAAGGGGCAGCTTGATATCACAGACGGATTTTGAACTATGTCAAGATAATTTTTGGACTAAGATTATATTTATGACTGAATAATCCTGATTATGTTCATTGGGACCAGAAGGGCCATTCTCATAGGTGTTTTCGGTGCAATCGTTGCATTTATTGTTCTGTTTCCTGCTATACCTGACTTACTGAGGGGAGGCAGTGAATTGAAGGACGTGACCATCGGCATTCAAAATATCGCTATAGAAAATACCAATACTGTTAACAATACTATCCCTTTAATAGTAACTTTTAAGATAGATAATCAGGACAATAAAGCATTATCAACTTCCAAAATTGATTATACAATTTACGCAAATAATACCAGTTTGGGTAATGGCTTACTATCGTATGAAGATATACCGCCAAACGGAAGGCCACAATTGTATCCGCATTCGCCTACCACACTTGAATCTACGTTTGTACTTGATCGCACAACTTCTAATCCAGAACTATTCGATAAAATACACGATGACAAATTTATGACAAATTCTACAGAATGGAAGGTAAACGGAACAGCTCAGATAGACTCTGCATTTACTATATATCCAATTGATTTTAGCGGCAATCTACCCGCGCAAAATTAGGATTTTATTTTTCGTTCTTTATGTAGCTCTTTTCGAAACCAGCGATAATCCATTCTTCTAGCCAAACACACTTTGCAGGACTGTAAGGGCTGGTCTCATCTTCAGAAGAACATGAATGCTGATAAGCACAACTGAAGCATGGGGCTCCTTCAACAGATTCAATCTGTACTGGCTTTCGATTGTATTCAGCAATTGCTGATTTCTTGACTATTAATTTGTATGTCCACCTGCCTTTGTGCAATATTTTTTCACGTGATATCAATGATTGCTTTTCAAGATTACCTGCAAGTCTCGATCCGTCTCTACTGTCAAGAGAAAATTCCTTGCAAATTTCCGTTTGAAAAACACCGTCCTCACCGCTTTTCAGAATTGCTTGAAATACCTGCTCAAATAATTCGTGTTTATTTTTATACATACTTCTTGGAAGATTAACAATTTCAGACAAAAGATAGATTTGTATCAAGCTAATAATATAAAAATCTTGGCATTATCTATTATATTACTAACATATACTGAGGGATACTGACATTTTCTGTCCTAGGTTAGAAATTTCTTAATTTGTTCTGCAATCCTTGCGAATTTATTTAGTTGAGTCATTTCAGTAATGACATTTAGTTAGCTTGGTTAGTCAGCTTAACTATTTTGTTACCTTCACCAAAAAATTGATAAACGTTTCAATATTTGAAAACGATCTGCAATATTGGTTTACATATGGTTTCCAGAATTATTCTTATCGTCATAATTCTTGAATTTTGGATGAATGCAAATATGTCAACTGCGGTCACCGGGATTTGAATTCCCGCTCCAGCTGAGTAGAGTCCCGGGTTACGGGCTTTCTTCTCCAATTTATTTTGGAGTGGAAGGCCAGTGTCCTAACCAAACTAGACGATGACCGCATATCTTTTATGCGATGATAATCTGGATATTAAATCTTGTGAACATTGTTATTTTTTACTTTCTGGAAAGATGTAATTTAAGAGCATATCAACCATCTTGTTTTTTCCTTTTTCCTTGATATTTGTAAACCTCTTGTCCGTCTTTTCCCTTTTGGCATCTTCCTGTATACTTTCTGATGGTCTTTTATCAAATGCTCCTTCAAACTGTATTTTGTAACCTTTGTAATTTGCGGTGGCCACGTCAAAAATATCCTTTTGTTGATACGAACTAATGAAATAGATTGCAGGGGGATTGGGTCTCTTCTTTACGTCATCCATAACTTTAGAAAAAAGATGCGCAACACTGTCGCAAGAACTGTCAATTACTAGCTTTGTTTCCTCAATACCTTTGCTGACAAGAATATTCTTAACCAAATTCCCTACCTTAGCATCAGCAACAACCCGAATGAAAGTATCAGATTTATCAGGTTTGGATTTCATAACTCGTTCAAAAATTTTACTGCACACTGATATTCTATCCACAACATGTTCCGGCAGCTGTTCATTTGATTCTAATTTCACGAAGTTGCAATAAATAATTATAATATTCCCAGATACGAATCTATTTTCTGACATGGTACTTTAGATTACTGCCTTAGAAATAAATTTTTTACCAATCTAATTTCTATGGAGAATTAAGCTGTCTTTCCAATTCATCTAATCTCTGTATCGCATCTTGATTTTGTCTTACTTCAGAATAAGACGCATCGTTTCTTATTTTGTTCATGAGTTCTGCTACCTCTTGGACCGTTACTCCGTGTTTTATATCATATTCTATTTGCTTTGAACAGCTGGAAATTGTGCTATATTTTTTGAAATTGCGCTTTTCAAAGGATGATGCATCAGGGGAAATTCCCTTCATGTAACGGAGAATTACTTTTTCAACATGTTCAAGATGCCAATCTCTCATTGCAAAATTGTTGGGCTTCATGGCATGTACTCAGAAATATGTGCGCAATGGATATTTAACTATTATATACGCCAATTTTTGGACTCAAAAAAGATACTTTCCCAGATGGCCATAATTTCCTCGAAAAAAGGTTGTTCACAAATAGTCTGATAATCTAATTTTTTCAACTCTAGGTATTTTCGCAATTTCAAATCTGTCTTTTGACTTCAATAGCGTTGCAGTTGCATCTATTCCCATTTTTGTAGTTAGAAGATTATTCTGATCGCTTGAAGGATCTAAACTTGATCCCTTTGAATTTGGGATTGTTATGAGATCCTTATCTGCCTGACACCTTGTCGAAATTGCGTACTCCACCTCAGTTGGGTTTGTCGGATCTATATCGTCATCAACTACAATAGCAATTTTTAATGACGGATGTCCAGCGAAAGCGGCAATGATTGCATTTTTTGGTTCTCCTTCCAATCTTTTTCTTATTTGAATTACAGCAACGAGCCAATTGCTACCTCCATCAGTCAAATGAACTTTCCTAGTTCCTGGTACTACATCCTTCACACTATGAAAAAGTTTAGATTCTATTGGAAGTCCCATCAATAATCTATGTTCTCCATAGCCAGGCAAGATGTCATGGTAAATAGGATCACTTTTCAAGTAAATTTTATCTAATTCAAATACTGGTTGTTTCCTTTTAATATCGTAAGTTCTTAACATTTCCACCATTTGTTCCTCTGCTGTTTCGTCCGCAAGAATCCTTCCTTCCAAAAGGATCTCAGAGTTTGTCGGAACATATAGTCCTGTACCATGAGACTTTGTCAGTGACAATTTATTTCTCATTAGCGAATTTGCTATGTTCAGTTCATTCTCCCCATAGGGCGCCTGGTAAGCTGCAGCAACCGATACTGCTGGGTGGGTACCAATTATTATCGAAACAGGCAAGTCCTCATTATGGTCCTTTGCACTGGTAAAACATTTATGGAGATGTCTCCCTTCAACCATCCTTATGGCCATTCTCTTTTTGTCTAACCTCAACAGCCGATGAGTTGAAAGATTCTGAGTACCTGTTTCTTTATCTTTTGCTATGACTAAAGATGAAGTTATGAAAGCTCCAGTGTCCTTTTCAAAATGTGTTACTATTGGCAGGTCAAACAAGTTTTTAGAGATTTTACCCCAAATCTTTTTATCAGTTAGATTTCTAGTTTCAGACTTGTTTCTAATAGCTTCATTAATTCTTTCCTGAATTAAGTTTTCATTTTTTGAATTTACAGACAGCGCAATTCTGTATCTAGTACCCAAGACGTTTGCAGCCACTTTAATCTTGCTATCTTTAACAGATTCAAAAACTATCGCCTTGCCCTTATCTAACTTGCTTACAATTCCGGCTAGTTCGAATTTTGGATCTACTGATTTTGTTATTCTTATTAATTGATCATTTTTTTCTAATTCGTTTAAAAAATCAGTAAAGCCCTGTATTTTGTCGAATTCAAACTTTTTCATAGTTAATCATTTGTTTTTGTTTCCAACAATTTTAATACTTCATTCATTAACTCTTGCATTTCGCTCAATGTCAATGGATTCTTGATGTTCAAGTTTGTAATTGTGATTCCATTCGTCATTAATGAAAGTTTTTCCGAAAGAGTCTTCATGAAGATGGGATCCTTTATGTTTGGTATTACTCTGGCACTTTGGGTTCTATTGTTAGAGGCGACAGAAACATGAATGCCGCCAATTTTGCACAAATCTTCAGAAAAGGAAACAAAACAACCATTATTAAAATCGACGAATTTTAGAAAAAAAACACGATTTGATTTTAAGATTATTTTCTTCTCGACAAAGTTTCCTTGATGAGGTTCGCTCATTGTAAACAATTAATATTCTAGTAATTCAAGATATCTAAATCATTTGATCTCGCATTACTTTTTTTTCATTCTCATCGATTGAGATCCTCTGGATAAACTTACTTGAAATTTCTACACAATGCGTCGCGTCATTTTATTAGACGGCAAAACCGATGTAACGTTAGTACATACGACCAGTTCGCATGGCTATAAATCTGGCAGAGCCGACATCCCTATTTCTGCGACAATTTGGCAGAATATTACGTGATGTACCAAATTCATTAACAATTTCTATTCTAACTGTTCTGTTTAGATTCTTGACTTCTTGTGCAATATGATTGCATTTAATCCAATCCCCATTCCCAATCTTGAGAACCTTTTTACTAGATTTTATACAAGAAAGAATATTTATGATGAATTTTACCGCATCCTTCATGGAGCTTTTGACAGTACCGTATAATTCTGTATGTAAATATTGCACATAGATTCCAATCCTATTTCCAGGATCTACTCCCACAACTAAAATGTCCTCAAAATAGTTACCATTCAAATTTTTTAATAACATTGCCTTAAAAAGAGGTGGAAATGTGTCAACCTGAAAATCATACATTAGATCCTGTCTCGTAAACAAAGATGCTTCATTCTTGGTAGTTATGATTATTTTTGCATTTGTCCTGGAAGCCTCTTCTGGTGAGAGGGAAGAAAAACTGATATTCATGGATTTCAGCATGCTGACGATTTTATAATATGGACGACCTTCTACAGTAGCTACCACAATCTGATTAGACTCTTGTTTTGTCTCTAAGGGCCTTCCATTCAAAATACACTGAGTTTTAATTATTATTAAATTTTTTGAGTACTGAATACAAAAAAATCCTGTTGCTAGCTTGTATCGCCTTTGTTTAACACAGAGTCTACTACTAATTTTACAGATTTATCAAATGAAAGTTTCGTATTTTCTTTTAGTTTTGTCAAATTAATTTCTGAATCTTCCAAAATTTTCTGAGATTTCTCCTCTGCCTCCTTTTTGGCCGTTGCGATAATTTTTTCTGATTCAGTCCTTGCAACCTCTATTACCTTTTCTCTGAGTTGTGAAATCTCTTTGTCAGAATTGGTCAAGATTCTCTTTTTCATTTCTTGAACTTTAATTGAAAGACCATCAATGTCTTTTTCCAGCTCAGACAGTGCTGTAATAATTTTTTCTACAGCGGCCATATACACTATCAGAAAATCCTCCAACCATATATTAACTCTGCATTAATTTGCGACAATTGTTTTTCCTCGCTGATTCATGTTGTAAGATTAAGTATTGCCTGTGCAATATCCCCTTTGGTATCAGTCAGGGCCAGTATCGCCTTCTCCCTTGAACTTGAAGCTTGCTGCATTACAAGGATGATGTCTTCCTCACTAAAGGTAGGAACTTCTCTTTCTTTTTCTTCAATATCCCCCGCAATAATTTGAAATATGGTGCTTTCTTTACCCTTCATTTCAATTACTTGTGGCTTAATTAAGAAAATCTCCTTAGAATCAGTTCTAATTACAACTTCTTCAATATTTGTCATTTCTTGCATATTGAGGCCCATCTTGTCCAACATTCGCCTCATATCGCGATTTCCGCGCATCATAGATTTTGTTGCTCCCCTCTACTTTTTATTCCTTCTCTAATTTTTACTGCCACATCTCCAATTCTGCCGCCTAATTGTGATTGACTAACAACCGATTTTCCTACCGCAAGTACGGTGTTGCTCTTATCTATAACTACTACTTCTGATCCAATATTGATATTTTTTCCGTACCATTGTACATGTTTGCAAAATAGAGACCTGCCCTCACTTACAAAAGGAAGGGCGTCCTCAATTGGAATCATACAATTCTCTTTGAAGGTGCTGTAGTTCAAAAAGACAGAAGCACCAAAGATAGTTAGTGCTATTCCTCCGTCTGATCTTAAAGTACCTACAAGTTTGTCTTTTATTCCGAAACTCTTGATCCTTCCAGTTTTCTTAGAGTATATGAATGCAACGTCCTTTGGCAAGACATTTGAAACGCCCTTACCAAAGAGTGCATCTATATGAAAAGAAATTTTTTCGGTCGAATTCATGAATTGGTTACTGTATTTTGTTTCTGTATTTAAAACATAGCTGGAATTTTCCAAGATTTCATAAGCTCGAAATTCTAAAAAAGTGAGTCTCCTTTGTTATTGATATATAATCGCTCTGATATCCTGCATTGTAACTTGGGCCTATTGATTGAAATGTGAAGATTCATCCAATAAATTAGAAAAAAATAAACAAGATGTTCAATCAACAGTACCTATCCATGGCTTCTTGCGAAATATGCGGAATTCAGATACTCGAAAAGGTTGACAGAGTTTATGTTGAAGGCAACTTGCTAACAGTGTGCAAATCGTGTTCAAAAAGGGGCAAACCATCAACTAACCAACAATATATTCAAAAAACGGGCAGACCATCAAGTAACCAACAATATATTCAAAAAATTGGTTATCCCAGGCCAAGGAAAATAGTAAGGTCTGAAAAAATCACATTTGATGATACTAGGATTTTGGTTAGCAATCTTTCTGAAGTCATTCGAAAATCCAGAATGACAAAGGGACTTACGCATGAACAGTTAGGACTTTCACTAAATGAAAGAGCATCATTGTTACGGAAAATAGAAAGTGGCTCAATAAAGCCTGATGAACAACTAACCAAAAAACTAGAAAGGTTTTTTCGGATACCTTTGTATACTGAGGTTGATCCCAGTGATTAAACCTGCGTTACTTATTACTTATCCAATTAAACACATTGCAGATGAAGCCAGGTCTTTGGCGGAATCTGCGGGTTATTCAGTAATACGTACCGTAACTCAGAGGCATTTAACAAGATCAAAATTTGGTATTGGTAAGGGAAAGGCAGATGATGTTAGTCAACTCATCAAGTCATTGGATATTGAGTTTGTAGTATTCGATGAAGTTTTGAAACCAACACAGCAATATAATCTGGCGAAACTGTGTGAGACTGACATTATTGATAGAGAGAAACTAATACTTGAAATCTTCAGATTGAGATCAAATACAGAAGAGTCCAGGATACAAATCAAACTTGCCGAATTACATTATGAAGCAGTAAGAATCAAAGAGAAGGTGAGACTCTCAAAGCACGGAGAACAACCAGGCTTTTTTGGATTGGGAAAATATGATGCAGATGTACATTTATTGGATATAAAGAGAAGAATATCCGTCCTGAGAAAAAAACTCCTGCGAGAAGAAAAAAGAAAGCTTTTACAAAGAACTAGCAGAGCAAGATCCGGTTTTCCAACTGCATCAATAATAGGATATACCTCAGTTGGCAAAACAACTTTATTTAATCTTTTGACAGGGGAATCAAAAATGGTGGGTATTGAATTGTTTACAACTCTTTCAACATCCAGTAGGGTCGTGAATATCGACGGAAATAAAATAATGTTTTCGGATACGGTGGGATTCATAAGTAAACTTCCTGCGTACATGATAGATTCCTTTAAATCAACTCTTCAAGAATTAATATTTTCAAATGTCATCCTGCTAGTATTAGACATCAGCCAGAGTTATGAAATGATTAGAAGACAGCTGTCTAGTAGTTTTACTGTCTTGATCCACTTGGGAGTATCAATCGGAAAAATAATCTATGTCCTCAATAAGTTGGACCTGGTAAATCCTGAAGACGCTATGGAAAAGTGCATGCAGCTGGGAATATTTAATGAAGGTAACAACAATGTCGTAATGATATCCTCAAAGACTGGGTTAAACATTAATGTTCTCCTGAATACTATCTCCTCCAAGATCTTTGTGAATACAATGAAGGTGGACAATAATTAATGTCCATTGCAGTCCTAAGGTTAGGTCACAGGCTTGTAAGGGATGATCGCACCACTACTCACGCTGCCTTAGTATCAAGAGCTTTTGGTTGTAAGAAGATTTTCATGAGTGACGTGGATGATTCCATACTTGAGACCATGAAAAAAGTCTGTACTGATTGGGGTGGTTCCAAAGAATTTGATATTGAAATTATTCAGAATTGGAAATCAGTCATAAATGCTTGGAAAAAGAATAAGGGAATCGTTATTCATTTAACAATGTATGGCGTAAACATAGAAAACTTATCGTTTGATTTTGGATACAATAAAAATATGCTGGTTGTCATTGGAGCAAGCAAAGTTCCGAAGGAAGTTTACTCCTTGGCCGACATGAATATTGCTGTTGGAAATCAGCCGCATTCAGAAATCGCAGCACTAGCAATTTTTTTGGATAGAATCTTTCAAGGAAAGGAGTTGGTCTCTACATTTCAGAACGCAAAAATGTCGATTATTCCAACCTCCCATGGCAAAAGAGTTAAAATAAGAAAGCCAAAAAACTGAAGTTAAGTCCCTCCATTTTACTTTCAATTACACAAAATGAAGGTGAATGGACTGAATATTTGTGCGGGGGTTGCCAAGCTTGGTCAAAGGCGTGAGATCAAATCTGACACGACGCTCAGATGAACTGATCCTGCTGGGAAACCTCATCCCGTAGGGGTTCGTGGGTTCAAATCCCACCCCCCGCATTAAACCTCCAATAGCGGTATCCAGTCTGCCTCATCCTTTTCCATACCATTCAGCGTTTACTTGTATCAGCACGATTTGAATGGGAATTCCTCGAATCAATTGGAATCTATCAAAACCATGATTAGAATCAAACCCTCATAGATTCTATTTACGATGACTATACTCTTAATTTTCCCGACTTTATTGAGATGGCATAAATTTGATTAAATTTTATTTATTTTGAGTTACAGACAGAGATATATTTCCCCAAGATTCAATTTGCTAATAGCGGGGTGGGGAAGCCAGATATCACAGGCTAAGTTATCCCGGCGGGCTCATAACCCGCAGAGCGGTTTCCATTAGAGTAAACCTTGATGGCCGTAAGTTCAAATCAACCCCCCGCTACGTTTTTTAGTTTTCTCAAAATAGGTGGATAATCTAGTGAATCTTTTAAAATGATTTTAACCATTCTGAGTTGAGAGGCTTGAAAGTTTTTGGAAGATATGGATAAGTCTTTTCCATTCCAAATCTATGTAATGGTTTTGTCAAGTGTCGATGGGCTTTTAGGTTTGGTAGATATGTCCCACTTTGTAGATCTCTTGAGTTAGTAACAACGATTTTCGAATTACTTTTGTCTCCACAAATTTTGCATTGAAATCCCTTATTTTTCCCCTCCGATTTCATTCTTTTTCTACACTTATTGCATAATGGATTGATATTAGTCACTTCATCGACGATATTTAGGATTGAAAGATATTCAACGTTTAGTACTTTAGAGCCGTTGGAATTCGCCTTACACACGGAAATACCAATGTCTATATTATCTCCTTCTATCAATTTCGAAGCAAGTTTTCCAAGACCTGTAGGTTCGTACACAGCAACCTGATATTTATTGTTAGTAAAGTTTGATACCTCAAAAAAGACATGGCCTCCACGAATAATTGTTGGTCTTTTGGTAACAAAGCATCTTATATATCCTGAATTATGGATTCTGAGTTTTTTTATGGACAAATCATTTTGAAGATGCATATTTGTGCCCTGGTTTGTCCTAAAAACCATGTATCCCTCAAGTCTTTCAATAGGTAGTATATACTCTAGTGCTCTTATAACGGTAAAAGGGTCTTCACCTCTAATCCCACAAAAGACAGGGTCCGGTCCGTGTGGAGTAACTAGTACTCTGTCATGGATACTATCATAGCTGTTATAGGTAAATGGGTAAGTGTCAGTGTTTATTTTCAATACCTTTGATCTGTCAATTTCTCTAGGAGATCCACAAAACTGTTCCTTCCTGTAAGCAATTGCCTCGTACGTATGATCACATTCCAGCAAAGACCCAATTGAGGCAATTGCACCGATGATCCCCAATCCCTCGCCAAACTTGAAAGTTTGTATAGAAAGCTGTGAAGCCAAATTCTCAGTCTCTTTGATATCAATGACATCATACATTGCTCTGCTACTGAACTGCCTCAAAGCAAGTGGTATGTCCTCCCCCTCAAATATTGCTACTCCTGGATTGGCACCATTGGACAAATCTGATTCTCTTCTCACTGTGTCTAGCAAATATTCTATTATCTGCTCAGGCTGCTCCGATTTCACCCTCAGGCAAACTGCTCCATTGCCCCTGGTTTTCCAAGGTATATTTGGATTCAGTCTCACAAGCAGTGGGTAATCGATAAAAATAGAATCCATCTCATTTTTCAGTTTGCAAGTTATCTTATAGGCCAAATTTGTGGTACATCTTCCTCTTTGCGAATCAGTATCATCAAATCCAATATGAACAACTCTCATATCCTTAGAAGCTGAATGAAACATGTAATTGAGACATACAGGTTCGTGCAAGCGATATTAATTTTGTTGCAAAAGCCCGGTTTCAGCATATGTGCGCATAAATCATCCAGAAAAAAATCTCATCAATTAGTGCTCTCTAAAAGGTGAAATAAGATTATCAAAAACAAATAAAAAACTTGACATCGCACTTTGTTTCGTAACTCTTGGTAATTGAATCATGAAAACTATCTCTGTTATTGTTAGTTTTAGTTTGTTTATTGTATTTTCATTGTACCTTTCTCAATTTGAACTACCCGCATTATATCCAATGACATCTTACGCACTTGTATCAGACCTAAATCACGCAGGATACGACAAATTTGGTACCAGGGAAATTTATCCAACGAAAGAGGATGCTAGAGAATGGTATGTAAATATGAAAAATCCCGTGGATGACGAGAATTTTTCGATTACCTTTGGCCCAAATGTTACGAGACAAGAAGATGGTTCGTGGAGAATTTCTGCTCCAGTCGTTAGGATGAATGTAAAGACAATAGAAGGCGAAACAAATTGGAAGAATGTGGAAATGACAGGCTATGCAAAGATTCATTCCGTAATTCAGAATAGTAGCAACAAAGTAATAGAAAATGATCTTACCTGGTATGCCAGAGGCGGTAAACATAATCAAGAAATTCCGTGTGAAGCAACGGCCTATATGGGAGGACTTTATGACACTGGTAAAGTAGGCTGGAAAAAAGAACTATGGTTCGTCGGGGGATACACAGATGAAAGATATGCTAACAAAGTTACAACCCCTCTTATGGATAGGTGGATTGGATGGAAGGTAGTGATGTATAACATTAATAATAATAATGAGGTAAAATTGGAATCATATCTTGATAATACAAATTCCAATTATTGGGTCAAGGTCACCGATCTTGTTGATGATGGTGGCTGGTACGCAAAAATGCCTGACTCAGATTTTTTTGGTGCTGAATGTTCCAAAGACAAGGACTTTATTATTACAAACTCGGGGTCAACGGCGACATTCAGATCGGATAATATGATTTGGGACTTTAAAAATTTGAGTGTTAGGGAAATTGAGCCATTAAAATCTTCCTACCACTGACAATCATATATTATCAATTCTTTATTGTCATAAGTAGACTTAAGATTATTATGTCAAAATGCGTGTAATTGAAATCATCTACTTATGATTTGGCAAATTGTTCAATTAGCTTGTCTATTTCATTTTTTATCTTGTGTTTTGCAAAAACACCAAATACTGCTCCTATTTTTCCAAATTTAAGGTCTGCATCTATCTTTATTTCTGTACTTGAATCAGATTTTGCATTTAACTCTATTATCAAAACCGTTCCCCTTGTATCCCCTTCAATAACTTCGCTCTTGAGTAATCGATTAGGTTCCAAGATGTGTTTTACCTTCTGTTTTATTTCTTTTCCTGATATTGAAACGATCTCTTCAGTTAGTATGTCTTTGTCGGATTGTTCCACAATTTTGAAGGCCTTATATTTGTCAGGAAATAATGTCGGTAGCTTGCTTACATCTTTAATTACGGAAAAAATTCTCTCCTGAGGGATATTGACACTTTTGGTTGATGTTACTCTAACCATGAGTCAAGTTATTTCTGCGGATTCTTAAACAATATGTTTCTATATGTGCATTCAATAAACAATCAAGTGGATGAAAAAAATTCGATATGAAACACTTTTATCATGAGTTTGAAGTGGATTGTGACATAGATAAAGTGTGGAAATTTTATACCAACATAGGACACCTTGAAGTAATTAGTCCGGATGAGATAAAATTGAATTTGACACACTGCTCTGATGAAATTTTGAAAAAAGATAGCGTGGCATGTTTTAGCGGAAAACTAATAATAAATGCAAATTGGTGCTCAAGAATAACTTTTTTCGAAAAATATGAGTACGTGGATGAAATGGTTCGAAATGAAAATAGAGAGCCACCATTTAAAATTTGGAAGCATAGACATACATTCAAGGAACTGAATTATCGCAAGACAAGAGTAATCGATCAAATTCAGTTTGAGTTACCCTATGGATTCCTGGGCAAAGTATTGGAATCTTTTATTTTATTCAAAATAAGCAACATTTTCAAACACAGGAAACTAATGACAATAGAGTATCTTGGAAGTTAATTACCATCCGATCTGAAATAATTCTCATTCTTGAGCCGATTCTTAATTAGAAAAAGCGAGATACATAATGCAGACAATGAAAGTCCTAGCATGGTACCAAAAATAAGATCATATGCGGATGACGATGGGTAATAGTGAAATTGATTATTATGTGAATCAATTAGAAATAGGTGAGTTTGCATGAATAAACCTGCTATTGTCGGACCTATTGAACTACCTATTATTCTTAGTAAGTTACTAATGCCAAGCGAGATTCCAATTTGTTTGAATGAACTTTGCATCATTACGATATTAGTACTACTCACGTTTGCCAAGGAAATCCCGATAGATATTATTACTAAATACAGAGATATATAGAATTCATTTGGTCTAATAAAAAAAAGCAAGAAAAAACCTAATGACATCGCAATAGTACCAATTATGAGGGGAGTTGTCTGCCCAATTTTAGTTATAATTACGCCTACCAAAGGACCCAAAATTAAAAGTACAAGTGCAAACGGCAGTTGGACTAGCGACATCTGAATCGCACTATTATCAAACCCAACGGGATATGGACTTTGGGCCAATATCGGCAGTGTTTGAAAAATAGTAAACATTGACATACCTACGATTAGTAAAATTATGTTTGAAGACAAAATCCTTCTATCTAGGAATAATTGTGAAGAGATAAGTGGTGTCTTGGTTTTTCTTTCGAGCAGAAAAAAAGTAATAAAGCTTGCAACAAAAATAATAAAGAAGATTACGGCCGAATTAGGAATCCCAAAGAGATTTGATTGTTTATCATTATTATCAAAACTGTCAGTTCTGAGGGATGTGATGAATAAAAGAAACGTAGTAATGGTAACTCCTAACAGTATCGCACCTCTTAAATCAAATTTTTGCTGCGATCCCTCATTGTTAGTATTGGAAATTTCATATACGTCTTTTTCTTTTGGGATAAATCTCAAAATTATGAAAATTAGAATTACAGCTATTGGGATAATTGAAAAAAATGTCAGTCTCCATCCAAAATATTGTACTATAGTTCCTCCAATTGCAAGTCCAAGTACAGCGCCACCAGCAAACATGGAGCTAATAATACCTTGACTTACTGCTAGCTTATTTCTCGGAAAATGTTCCCTGACAAGTCCGAAAGTAACAGGAAATACCGAAATTCCAATTCCTTGCAAAATTCTTGATATTAGTAACATGATAAAATTTGAAGAGAACGGAGAAATGATAAGACCAACCGTATATATTGAAATGAGGATTATCATGATTTTTTTCTTTCCATATACATCTGATAATTTTCCACTTACAGGTGTCATAACTGCGCCTGCGACAAGATAAGCACTCAGTATCCAAGATGAAGTATTATATGATAAATTGAATTCATGGATTAATTGAGGGAGGGCCGGAAGAAGCATCGTTTCTGTGTACATTGATATGGTAGCAATAGAACTGAGAATTGCTAGCGTGATCCAAATTGAATGACTGCTATTTTTTTTCCTAAACAAGGATTATCATTTTGTTTACACTAATGTCCGAAGATCAATATAATTGATTTTGCATAATATAAGACATCTTAAGGATGATGTACATTTTAAATTAACCAACAGCTTCGATAATATGGATTTTACTATATCATCGACCAGTATATCCTACAAAAGATAAATTTTCCATCTATATTTTAATACCTGTTGCGTAAAATAAAAAATAACCTAGAGATTAATGTCTTCAATCGATGAAATAAAGAAAAAAATAAAGAGTAATCTGTATCAATTCATCAATTCTAATAATATAAAATTTTCCAACAATGTCATAAACGGATCCTCGCCGCCGTCAGTATTTGTAGGAGAATTTGGATATCCAAATGTAAGAATCGGCCCAATGATTCCGCCCTATCATGGAGACACCGCAATATTAGACAGGCCTGAGTTGTGGACAGGTAAGTCGTTGGAGGAAATAGTCAATTACCGAATCAATCTTTTAAAAGGAACAAAGATCAACAAAGTGAATGACCTTTCGGGCCGCTATATTGAATATTTACAGGAAATGTCACTGTCAAAAAAAGTAGTCGACAGTACTATGACTCTTGAAAAAACTCCGAAGTACTTGGGTGAAATGAGTTTAACCCTAAAGAAATCTGAAGAAATACCTACATTGTTTTCTGTCCCAATCGTAGATTTCAAGATTGTTTCATCAACCTCCGACAGAAATATTGAAAAAAAATACTATGATGATGACATACACGCATCTGACGCGATAATTGACCTTTATAATAATAGTGTAGATATAAGTCAAATCTCAAAGGTTCTAAGCATGGGAATGCTTGGCAGAAAAAAAAATCGTAGATTGGTCCCTACGAAATGGAGCATTACGGCAGCTGATGATATCCTTTCCCAATATTTGATAAACAAAATCAAGGATAATCCTCCATTGGACAATTATTTTGTATTTGACTTTAGCCATCTAGATAATTATTACTCGTTAATTATGATTCCAGATGATGTTTGGAGTTTTGAAATGATTGAGTCATGGATTGATACTAATGGCAGGATACACATAGGTTCAGATTATGAATCGGGTAAAATGATAGATCATTATCCCTCAATTGCAGGTGCGTATTTTGCTGCTAGGCTAGCGGTGGCTGAATATTTATTCAAGATTAGAAAAAAAGCATCAGTATTGATTTTGAGAGAAATACATCCTGAATATTTCGTATCACTTGGAGTCTGGCAGATTAGAGAAGGTATTAGAGAATGTCTCAGAAAAAAAGGCAGGATCTTTGAAACTTTTCATTCGGCCTTGTCGTATGGAATTTCCAAAACTTCGTTATCTGAAAAAGAGTGGATAAAAAATAGTTTTACTATTAAAGATAACAAACAGACAAGGATGACTGAGTACATAATCTGAGTGCAGTGAAATATGGCGATTGGCTCGAATTATTGCTCACTAAATTGAAATTTAATCAGCGATTAGCATGAGTGATTAATGCTGTGCAAGTGATTTCATTTAGGTGAGTAACGCCAAGGTGGCTCATGGCAAGCATACTAGATACTTGGGGGTTTGTTCGCCAATTTGCTGATCCTTTTTCTTTACGATGTCGACGTCCATCAATTTTTGACATGCATGTTCGGCCATTATCTTGGCATCGTTTGCATTGTTCACTAGTATCTTGGCAATTTCTTCATTCTTAGCAAACGGGTTCACAATATCAGGATATTTTAATACATCTTCTGATATGATTTTACAGTTGAAGATCTTGTTACATTCTTCCTCATTAATGCCCTCCATTTTACTTGGTTGTTCGATTGCATAAAGTCTTCCTGCAAAAACATGCATTGAAGCTAAAGTTAGAGATATCATGATGAGGCCTATCGCAATAATTTGACTATTCAACTAAACTGTTGTATCTCACGTCATTTATTTGAATTAGGAAAAATTCATTATTAATAAATTTAGGTCAGATGAATGTAAGGAAATGTTATATGCTATTGTTATGTTAAACCGATTATTTTATGCCTACACACTCGATTTTCCATTCTGTGTTTTGATCAACATGTGTATTTTTATTCACAATTAATAAAAAATAGTTCTTATTCGTCGCTACAAGTGAAAGTGCAAATGGTATTACAACGTTCGAATGCTGAGAAAGGCTATTTAGTTATGGATCTATTTCCAAATTTGTCTCTGAAAAGAATTTTCTTATTTTCAGGATTAGTTATTATTTTATTTTTGGTATCACAATATAATGTCTCCAGTGCCGAAACTATAATGTGTAAAAATGAGGATAAGTCTTGCAAAGGATCGGAGAAGACAGACGTGTTGGTGGGGAACAAGAATTCTAACAGGATGAACGGACTTCAAGGAACCGACTATATGTTGGGGCTCTTCGGCGATGACTATCTAATCGGATATAATGGCAGTGATACGTTGGTAGGTGGAGCGGGTAACGATGTACTTCACGGCGGTGGGGACAAAGATGCATTAATTGGAAGCACAGGGAATGATAATATTACAGGCGGCTATGGCGCTGATGAAATAATAGGAGGAGAAGGTAACGATACCATCTTAGGTGGTAATGGTCCTGATACAATCCTGGCAGGAATTGGTGAAGATTTCATAGTAGGTGGCCATGGAATTGATGAGATCAGTTCTGGAGCCGATGATGATAAAATTTATACTGCAAATAGGAACACTACAGAATCAGACGGAGTCCAAGATATTGTTTATTGTGGAGAAGGTAATGATGAGGTATGGGTCAATACCAGCATGGATAAGGACGAAGTGAGTAAAGATTGCGAAATACTTCACGAGGGTTAATAGACCATTATTGACTAGACCTGATATCTATGAATACTTACACAATAGTCTACGAATATACCATGCATTCAAAACGGTCTAAAATCTAATGTGCCGCGAATGTTAAAAATGTCAGTTTGTTGTGCAATATCCAAGGCCTTTTCATTCTCCATATCTTCATAACATCTACGGTAGAAAGGACAAATTGGACATTTAGCTGATTTTAATGGTTCTGTCAATCTGGGAAGGTTGGCTACATCATGATTTTCAAGTGCACTTACAAGGATAGTCTTTCTCAAGACCATTTCATTTCTCAAAATTTCCCTCATAATGTCATCTTTAGGCAAATTAATAGACCAACTTTCTATGCCCGGACTTTTAGAATTGTTTGGCCTAAAGAAATATTCACCTGACTCGTCTTTCTTTAACAGTCTGAGTTCTCTAATATTGTACCTGATTGAGAGAACGCCTTTTTCAATACCGGTCATTATCAGATAGTAAAGTAGCTGCCTCAGATAGGAACGAAATGTATAATCGTTAATGTCAAGTCTTTTGCCACTAATCGTGTCCTTAAGCTCTATTATGACCTTATTTCCATCTGTGTTGTCCATTATATCCGGATGGGCAACTATCTCATCCATTCGTAATTCTGCCTGCGCTACCCCAATTCTAGCAAGCTGGGTGATAGCAAATTCACTAGATTCTCCTCTAACGAAATGGTGTATAGATTCATCTGTTATAGGATCTTCGTCAGGATAAGTGCGTGAATAATATTGCTTTCTTAAACAGTTGCTAGGGAGTATATCGGACACATGAATGGGCGCCAAGCCAATCCTATCTGTCTTCCTGTTGTCGTATCTAGCTCTTAGATTGCTTTTTAAAAGATTAGTAAATTCCGAGTCGGGCCTTATTATTATTGGCATAATTCTAAATCATAATTGATTCAATGCGTCTTAATAGTTATTTTATTTATGCATCTTTATATGAAAAAAAATATTTTATATATTCCACTTAATGAATAGGACGTACGGAAGAAAAAGTCAAAGTCTTGGGCATCGGTAGCAGTATGAGAAAAAATTCATTTAGTACTAATATTTTAAGAAAAGTCCTTGAAATTATATCTGTAAAGTACAAAACAGAATCTCGATTGGTAAACTTGTTTGAGACCCAGCTCCCCATATATCGACCTAGCACAAGGTTTGATAATGAAAACGTCAATAAAGTTACAAATGATGTGAATTGGGCCAATGTATTTGTTCTGGCTTCCCCTGATTACCATGGTTCAATGTCTGGGACAATGAAAAATTTTTTGGATTTTTTCTGGAAGGAATTTTCAGGTAAAACTTTTGGGTATATAGTTTCATCCCATGAAAAGGGCTTGACGGTGATGGATCAAATGAGGACAGCCGTAAGACAGTGCTATGCTTGGAGTCTGCCATATGGAATTTCGATAAATGAACGAGAAGATCTCGGCTCGGATGGTAAAAATGTAAATAGTAGATTACAGTCAAGAATGGAAATGCTATCTAGGGATCTGGTAGTATACGGTCAACTAATTTATTGGCAATTTTCAAAAGATCAAGACTCAGCTGAACAAAACACATTTGCTCATTATTATCTCTAATTAGAATAAAGAACACAGTAAATTACCATTTACATAGTGGGGAAGTAAAGAGAAAAAGACTAGACAATTAAGTAAACTTTGTTTAGGAACTCATATTAAATGCGAAGATAGAGGAGGCAAGAAAGAAACAGAGATGCAAGGTCTAGATCCTTCAATTTTTGCTCGTGGTAAAGACAGTATGTCTACATTCCTAGATAAACCGTTTTGGATTTGGAATGATTCCATACACAAAAACGAATATGTGCACTCAAGTGGACATTGCTGTTTTAATCATATATTGTCCCTCCCAATAAAAGGTGGCATACAATATCCTTTATTTCACTTTCAATCACTTATTTTTAATGTTCTAGAACAAAATCAGAACGTCTGGATAAAGAAGGCAAGAGGAATAGGACTTACTACCTTCGTGCTTCGATATCTTGCCTGGAAGATTCTGTCATCAAGTGAGATGGACTACAAGTCTATATACATCATAACAGGTAACGATGAATCTTTAGAAGTAGTCTCAAAGTTTAAGAACTTGTTCAATAAAAGATTTCCACTAGTTAAACTAGAATCAATGTTCACTGATTTTTGGTTAAAAAACACATGGATCAAGATACTGTCTGGGAAGAATGATTTAGACATTGAGATTTGTGATGCTGCCTACCTGTTTATAGATGAAGCAGATTATTTGGGATATTCTGAGCAAACAATATTAGAACAGAAAGCCTCTCACTTTGCAGAAAAAGGCAATTGTAAAACAATTATGGCTTCTACTCCGAATAAAAGCGGCGCTCTGTTCCAAAAAATAGAAAATGATTCAACATCAAAGTATGCAAAATTAAAGTTGGATTATAGGTATGGTCTGGGCACTATCTATGATAGGGTGTTCATTGAAAAAAAGAAATTAGAGCCAGAATTTGAAAGAGAATATAATTTAAAATATGAAAGTTGATAATGTACCTTGATATAGAATTAAGTTATATGTTTAGATTCATATCAACGGCGTGCAAAAATTAAAGTCTCATTACAGTTTACTTAAAATTCCAAGTATTCGTATGATTGTTGAGCTATAAAAATATGAATTTTACAGCAAAGGTGAATGAAAATAATATTTTTAGTTGGAATAACATTTCTCAAAATTACTAATTTGAATTAGCAGGGAAAATATTCTGAAGTTTGATATTCATTTAAATAACGATTTTGTCTCAAAGTACGTATTGCTTGTTTCAGGATCTAAATCCGATAGAGGATTACTTCGAGAAAATAATGAAGATTCTTTTTATGTTAACGACAAGTTAGGTGTATATGTTCTCGCTGATGGAATGGGTGGACACGATGGTGGAGAGATAGCTAGTAACATTGTTGTCCAGACGTTAGGAAAAAATCTTTCGATATCACTTCAGCACCGGCAAGAGAATGACATTGAACAAATAGTGAACAAGGCTCTCTATGAGGCCAACGAGGAAATTATTCTGTCGAAAAAAGAGCATATTGAGCTAATGAATATGGGTACTACTGTGGTGCTGTTGGTATTTTTTGATGACATTGCTTACTATTCGCATTTGGGAGACAGTAGGGCTTATCATTATAGTAAGGAAGAAGATAAGTTACTCCAATTAACTACTGATGATTCTTTGGTAATGGAAATGGTAAAACGCGGAGAAATAAGTAAAGATCAATTGCGAACACATTCTCTACGAAATATTGTTACTAGGTATCTTGGAATGAGCGATTTGGCTTTGCACGATATACGACACTGTGATTTTGGAAAAGGGGATTGTATAATACTTTGTTCAGACGGTCTCACCAGTATGATAGATGAACGAGACATACTTGCTACATTAAATGCAAATATTGCTATGGGACCACAATACGCTTGTGACAGCTTGGTTTATGAAGCGAACAATAACGGAGGGCATGATAATATTACTGTAATTGTGATTCAAAACAAATAAAAATTCTAACAAAAATTTTGAGGCTTTAACAAGCTTGGTATGTAGAGAAGGATCAATATTGCATTGATGTAATTTCTTTAACATCATGATTTGCTGCATTCAGTATCTCTTAATGAAAAATGAAATCAACCTTCTGGTGATGATAATAATGTGAAAATGTTTCCGTCAAGATCCTTTACAAGCGACATCACACCACCCCATTCCTGTTTTTGTGGCGCTGAAATATCGACACCCTTGGACTTTAACTCTTCATAGGCGGATTGAATATTTGACGTATAAAACCATACTCCTGTGTTTGTTCCTATGTTTTTTTTGGCTAATTCTGTCTCTTCCGTAGACATCATATGTTGATTTGGCTCCATAATACTCAAAGTGGATTCAGAATCTTTGGGAGCAACTTCGATCCATTTTCCACCGTAAAATGGAACGTTTAGTCTGATGTCAAAGCCCATTTTTTCTGCATAAAATTTTACTGCCTGTGCCTGATCTGAAACCATAACAACTACGCCTCCAATCGAATCAATCATTTCTGACATTATTTCAGATAAGAATAATTATAAAGTTGCTCTTCAATCGATGGAAACATTGATTCATTTGTGTAGTTTTTGAGGTAAGATTTCGCCATATTGCAAATTTCTAATTTTAAGTCATTTTGAATTTATGAACATGAAGTTCGACTGTATTGCGTCTATATAGCGCATTTCAAATAGTTATTAAATAGTCTACTGGCAGTAATATTCCCGGGACTATATTGTCAGAAAAAATGCCATTGAAAGCGGAAGATAGTGATAATATTCCAACGGATGAGGATGTCGAAGATGAGTTCGAAGAAGATTTGGAAAATGATTTTGCAGAAGATATAGACGATGATGTTGAGGTTCAGAATGACTAGGAAAAATTGTACCACGAGAATTGTGACCTTTTATTGGCTGTATAGCCTGAGCTGTCTTTAAATTTTAGAATAGTAATGGTGAATTAAGCCGGCGAATTAACATGGAATTTCCAGATACAAAAACCCAGGTTTTAGTTGTAGAATTAATCTTGAATAAGAGAACAGAGGAATCACTGCAATTACTTTCCAAGTACTATAATATTCAACCCCCTGAAATTGTGGTTGGTACTATTAAGGGGAAAAGGAAAACTGTACTTGCTGTATATGTGGGAAAGCAACAGCGCATATATGCCACAAATTCTGACATATTTTACAATCCCTCAGTCGTCCTACATGAATTTTATCATCACTTGCGATATAGAGGGATGGAGCATAGAGGTTCAGAAAAAGGTGCTGACAATTTTGCGTCAAGATTTGTTCATTCATACCGCCTTGAAGTACACCGAGGCGAACCCTAACGGAACAGATCAAAATAATGTTGTAAGGAATCAGAATTGTAAAAACGTCAAATCTGTCAAATGTTCTAGATGTTTCTTTGAGACAGAATCATTTATTTTCTTTAATTCATTTTTTGCCTTGGACGTATAAGAAATATACAGTTGTTCCATCCTATCTATAAATTCGGCAGATTGCTTGTTATTCCTTACCAGGATGTTGAACAATCTATCTTCGTTATTCCAATCCATTATATCATCGTGTATCTGGTATGCTATTCCAAGCAAGTGCCCAAAATTCCCCATTGCGCAAATTTCTTCGTCCGTGCCACCTCCTAATAGTGAACCAATTTTTGAGGCTGCTTCGAACAATGAGGCCGTCTTATGTTCGACAACTTTTATGTAATCGTCATCTTTTAGATAGGGGTCTTTGGTGAGTTTTATTTCCATCATCTCCCCCTCACTCATCTTTGTTGCTGCGGTAGATAACTCTGCGGAAACTTTTGCATTATTGAGTTTAGTACATATGCTCAGGATTATACCTAGAACAAAATCTCCAGTTAGAATACTGCTGTTGTATCCATATTTTATATGGAATGATGGTTTGCCCCTTCTATAATCCTCTTTATCAATAATGTCATCATGAATTACAGATTCTGTATGCAAGAGTTCTATTGCACAGGAGGCCAAAAACATGTCTTCAGTAATGTCTGTGTTGGAATGTTTGTTGGCCAATAATGTCTCAGCCGACAAAACTAGTATAAGAGGTCTGATCCTTTTTCCACCTCCAGATGCGTATCTTAATGGAGTATAAAATTCGGACCATGAGTAGAGATCTAATTCTCTTGCAAGATATTCGTCGATTTTTAATAAATAAGAACTGAATTGCTCCAATAGTGGGTTTGCTTCAATATTTCTTCTATCCAAGAATGGAATCTAGCCTAGACTAGTGTTCATTCATTGATATTTAATTCTTTTACAACATCGTCCATGAGAAGACTTTATACTAATTTGTTTACTTGTTTTTTCAGTTTTGAAATTTATTGATATGCGATTAATTTTTTAGATTTGAATCTAGTGGACTATTGGTAGTGCTCCGGCCGGGATTTGAACCCGGGATCTGCGACTCGAAAGGCCACAATGCTTGACCGGACTGTGCAATCGGTATATTAATTTACGATTACTACACCACCGGAGCCACTAGGATGATGTATAAATCACAATAAAATAGTTTACGGCCAGATGAATATGATCTTATTTTTATTATTAATTAAATTCAAGACCACGTTGGTTTACAATGAATTGGTTCAATGATTTAATAAACAAGAAAATCCAGAAATGCGCACATTATCACACAAGGTTTTATTATAGGTTTGTGAATGATTGTTCATAATGGCTGATTTAATTTACAAAATTGATCAAGCAGTAGAAGAGATGAGTCTATTGAAGCATCCATTTTACAGGATGTGGTCAGAGGGAGAATTAAGCTTGAATCAACTGCAAGGATATTCTTTGGAATATTTTCAATTAGTGAAATTGGTTCCAGAAATGGTTAACAGTATCAAGTTAAATCTTCAAGAATCGAAATTAAAAAGTATAATTGAGGAGAGTCAGAAAGAAGAATCCAGTCACATAGAACCTTGGATAAGATTTGCCAATTCAATCGGCGTCAAAAGAGAGCAATTATTAAATTACGCATGTGACGGAAATACCAAAAACGCTGTAACATCGCTTTCGGAATTAACAAAGAATTCGTTACATGAGGGTATATGTGGTATGTACGCCTATGAGTTGGAGTTGCCAAAAATTAGCAGATCCAAAATAGATGGTTTAAATAAATTCTACAACATTTCAAGCACCGATTCAACAAATTATTTTGAAATTCATGAGGAAGCAGATATCAGACATGCAGATATATGGCGAAGTATGATAAAAAATATCCCTGGTCACAAGCATTCTATTTGTTTTGATGCCGCAGTTAAATCTCTCCAATCGCAAAACTTGCTTTTAGACGCCGTTTACGAGAAATATGTGAGTCCATATAATTAATTTAGTACCGTAGTGACGCAGCTAAATCATCAACTAAAGTTCTAGGCCGGACTCCATTTCAAAACCTTTATACATATTTTCATATCGAAAAACTTTGTCGGGCCCATAGCTCAGCCTGGTTAGAGCGACCGGCTCATAACCGGTCGGCCGGGGGTTCAAATCCCCTTGGGCCCAATTTGATAACGACGCTTAAATGTATTCCACTTGTTGACCATTTTCAACTTACTGCAAGTTTTGAAAAAGCCAATATTAAAAAAAGTGTTTGCTAGTTAAAAAGACCGTTTAAGGTGGTTAAGGTGGAAATACAGATTTCTTCATCACATACACTACATGGAGACGGACAGCATGGTCAACCTTATATTTGCATTATTTTAATGAGAATTTTTTGCTTTCAATTTCCTTTAACGTGAAACGGTTTTCTAAAAGCCGTTACTATAGGGGGCCGCACGTGATTTAGAAAAAGCCAGTAAACAATTTGCAAAAGCCGTCACAACTGTGAAAAGCCGTTATAAGTACACAAACTTTCAAAAATAAATAGTTCAGTATTGTCAATTGATTAGTTATTATATATGATTGGATATTGACAGTCAGTCGTAAGTCTACTGTGTGGGCCATTGTTTTTGCCGGAAGTCTACTACTAATTTTTAGTGTAAGTCTACTACTAATTTTTAGTGTAAGTCTACTACTAATTTTTAGTGTAAGTCTACTACTAATTTTTAGTGTAAG